>Ga0224505_10001084_pt1 | contig 17805 bp, 22 predicted proteins | sample SF_Jan12_sed_USG_FD_169102 | JGI IMG/M metagenome (GOLD analysis project Ga0224505, IMG submission 169102) | Sediment microbial communities from San Francisco Bay, California, United States - SF_Jan12_sed_USGS_4_1 | ecosystem: Environmental > Aquatic > Marine > Sediment | place: USA: California... | reverse complement strand
CCCCGCTGGATTCCGACTTTCCTCCTAGGGGACTTCCTTCGGGGCATGCCGGAATGACGAAATGAACAAAAGAGGCCCTAAATCATGAGTGACCCCACCAACCTGATTTTCATCATGTCTGACGAGCACAACAAGCGTGTGCTCGGTTGTTACGGCCACCCGATGATCAAAACACCGAACCTCGACGCACTGGCCGCCCGCGGCACGCGTTTTACGTCCGCCTACACCAACTGCCCGATCTGCGTGCCGGCGCGCGCGTCGTTCGCCACCGGCCAGTACGTGCACAAGATCCGCTACTGGGACAACGCCATCGCCTACGACGGCAAGATTCCGACCTGGGGCCACCGGTTGATGGCACAGGGCCATCACGTGACTTCGATCGGCAAGCTGCATTACCTCGACTCCGATGCCAAACGCAATGGATTCGACGAGGAAATCCTGCCACTGCATATCGTCAACGGCGTCGGCGACCTGCTGGGGCTAATCCGCGAGGAACTGCCGCGCCGACCGGGTTCGGCCAACCTCGGCCCCGAAGCCGGCCGCGGTGAATCCGAATACACCAAGTACGACCGCAGCATCGCCGAAGAAACCATCAAATGGCTGAAGACCAAGGCGCCGGCGCTGAAAGCCAAGCCCTGGGCGCTGTATGTCGGTTTTGTCTCGCCGCATTTCCCGCTGATCGCGCCGCCGCAGTTCTATGACCTGTATCCCGAGGATGCGGTGCCCTGGCCGGCGATGTACAAAAAAAGCGAGCGTCCGCAGCATCCTTTCACCGATGCAATGCGCAAATGCCTGTGTTTTGACGACGCCTTTGATGCACCGATGGTGCGCCGTGCGATTGCCGCCTATTTCGGCCTGACCTCGTTCCTCGACGACAACGTCGGCCAGATCCTGCGCACGCTGCAGGAGACCGGGCTGATGAACAACACCCGCGTCGTATATTCATCGGATCACGGGGACAACCTCGGCACGCGCGGCATGTGGGGCAAGTCAACGATGTACGAGGAATCCGCCGGCATCCCGATGATCTTCGCGGGCCCCGGTGTGCCGTCGGGCAAGGTCTGCGATACCCCGGTAACGCTTGCGGACGGTTTTCCGACGTTCATCGATGCGCTGGGCGCGCAGCCGCATGCGGACGACACCAAACTCCCCGGCCATTCCCTGATCGACATCGCACAGGGCCAGGTGCCGCCGCGCACGATCCTGTCCGAGTATCACGCGGCCGGCGCGGTCTGTGGCGCTTCGATGATCCGCCACGGGCAGTGGAAATACATCCATTACGCGACGCTGCCCCCGATGCTGTTTGATCTCGCCGCCGACCCCGAGGAACGCAAGGACCTTGGCCGGGATCCGGCACACAAGGCCGTAATTGCCGAATGTGAGGCCGCATTGCGCAAGGTCGTCGACCCGGAAGCAGCGGACAAGCTGGCCAAGGCTGATCAGCAGGCAATGATCAGGAAATTCGGCGGCGAAGAGGCGATTCTCAAACGCGGCACTTTCCGTTATTCGCCGCCGCCCGGGTCGAAGGCGTCGTACTACTGACTTCAACAGGAGGGAGAATGATGCGCACAGGAATTCTGGTTGCAGCAGCGATCGCGCTGGCTACGGCGTCCGCCGTCACCGCGGCCGCCGAAGACTATCCGACGAAGCCGATCCGCATCATCGTTCCCACCGCGCCGGGCGGCTCGCCCGATACCGTGGCACGCATAGTCGCCGAGCAAGCGGCCCGCACCCTCGGCCAGCCGCTCATCGTGGACGCGCGCGGCGGCGGCGGCGGACTGGTCGGCGCGACCATCGCGATGAACGCAACGCCGGACGGGTACACCATGATGATGGGCACCTCAACCGTGCTCGCGAGCCAGCCAGCGCTGAACAAGTCGCTGCCTTATAACGACCGGACCTTCGTGCCGCTTACCCGCGCCGCCTACGTCGCCAATGTCGTGACAGTCAACAACGGACTCGGCGTCAACAATGTCGCCGAACTGGTGAAGCTGCTCAAGGCTAAGCCGGGGCAGTTGCACTACGGCTCGGCCGGCGTGGCAACGCCGGCACATCTCGCAGGTGCGATGCTCAATGTGCTCGCCAGCGTGAAGGGCGTACATGTAGCGTACAAAGGTGCCGCGCCGGCGATGATCGACCTGCTCGCCGGACAGATTCAGTATTTCATCACCTCCCCGATCATCGCCCTCCCGCACGGTCGTGCCAATCGCATCAGGATCCTCGCCACCACCGGCGCGGCGCGTGATCCGCTGATTCCAGAATTGCCCACGGTAGCGGAAACGGTGCCCGGCTACGAGCTGGTGCAGTGGTGGGGATTCGTCGCACTCGGCGGCACGCCGGGACATATCCAGAAGCGCCTGCATGACGCGCTCACTGGCGCGCTACGCAGCGACGAGGTAAAGCAAAAGCTTGCCAAGCTCGGCGCGCAGGCGGTGTCGGAGCCACCGGCCGAGTTTGCTGCGTTCATCAAGGCGGAGCGGGTGCGCATCGCGCGTGTCGGCAAGGAAGCCGGCATCGTGATCAATCCGTAAATTGAAACGCACGCTATTGTCCAGCCAATAATTTGCTCACTCACTTTCCCTCACCGGCACCCTCAGGCGAACGGTGAAGGCATGAGCGCGAACCACACCGAAAGGAAAACACTAACATGCAGCCTGCAAACCTCATCCTGTTCCAGTCGGATAATCACAACGGTCACATCACCGGCTGTTATGGCCATCCATACGTCAAAACACCGACCATGGACCGCATTGCCGCCGCCGGCGTGCGTTTCGCCAACGCCTATTGCACCAGCCCGCTGTGCTGCCCTTCGCGTTCCAGCCTCGCCACCGGTCGTTATCCGCACCAGACCGGTTACTGGGACAATGCGCTGACCTATGATGGCCGCGTTCCGAGTTGGCATCACCGCCTGCGCGACCAGGGACACACGGTAGTTGCGGTGGGCAAGCTGCACTACCGCTCCGGCGATGACGACAATGGTTTTACCGAGGAAATCGTGCCCATGCACCTGCATGAAGGCAAGGGTGCGATCAAGAATCTGCTGCGCGGCTACGGCACCGAACCGCGCAAGGATGACGGCAGCTTCTGGAAGCTCTACATCGAGCGTTCCGGTGTCGGCACCACGCATTACCAGGACTATGATCGCAAGATCACAGCCAAGGCGGTCGAATGGCTGCAGCGCAACTCGAAAAAAACCGGGAAACCATGGGTGTTGTATGTGTCGTACATCAGCGCCCACCCGCCGTTCACCGTGCCGCAGCGCCTCTATGACCTCTACCCCGAGGACAACATGCCGCTGCCGCCGGCATTCCGCGCGGGTGAACGCCCCGAACACCCGTCGATGGAACACCTGCGCTACATGGACGGCATGCGCGTGATGACCGACGAAGCTGCGCTGCGCCGCATTGCCGCGGGCTATTTCGGACTGATTACCCACCTCGACGAACAGATCGGCGAGGTCTTGAGCGCTGCCGGGGAACTCGGCCTGCTCGACAACACCCGCATCGCCTACACCAGTGATCACGGTGAGTTGTTCGGCGCGCAGGGCCTGTTCGGCAAGAAAAATCTCTATGAAAGCGCCATTCGCGTGCCGCTGCTGCTCTCCGGCCCGGGCGTGCCGAAAGGCAGGGTCGTCAGCCAGCATGCATCCCATGTCGACCTCTTCCCGACCATTGCCGCCGCCGTCGGCGCAAAGCTCGTCGCCGCCGACAATGACCTGCCGGGCGTGGACCTGTGGCCGGCCATTGAAGGGCGTGAAACCAGCCGCATTGCATTCGCCGAATACCATGCCCAGGGCTCCAAGGCCGGGGCGTTCGTCGTGCGCGACGGCGCCATGAAGCTCATTTATCACGTCGGCATGAGAGCGCAATTGTTCGACCTTGCGCGCGATCCGGACGAGGTGCACGATCTTGCCGCAGCCGATCCCGACACGGTGCGGATACTCGAGAAAAAACTGCGGGCGATCTGTGATCCCGAAGCGGTCGATGCCCGCGCCAAGGCAGACCAGCGCGCCGCGGCAGATTCCTGGGGCGGCGCAGCAAAACTGCTGGGCGAAACGCAGATCCTGTTCACGCCGCCGCCCGGCGTATCCAAGGAGGAGGCCTGGGCGGTTCCCGGCCGCGGCTGATCCGTCGCAGGCCTGTGACGGGCTGCAGACCGCGCAGACGCGGCGAATCGACGGCAACAGAAAAAAAAGGCGCCCGGAGGCGCCTTGAAGTCCCTACATGCGTTCGCTTGCATCCTGCACAGCGCACTGATTTCTCAGTGCTTTCACCCCAAAGCGGTGACCGCCGCGCACGATGCTCACAGTTATCTGGACTCCCGGTTCAGTCCAAAGTTCCCCTGCCCTGACAACAAAAAAAGGGCGCCGAGGGCGCCCTTTCCGGATCCGGCATGTAACTGCCGGATTTGAATCGGCTTATTTCAATTTCGGGATTTTTGCTTCCGTCACCACCTGCTTCCAGCGGGCAGTTTCACTGATCACGAACTTGTTGAATTCCTCCGAGGTTCCGGTCCACGCTTCCAGCCCCTGCTCTTCCAGCTTCTTCCGGTGCTCTGGTACCTGCGAAATCTTCAGCAATTCGCCGTGAATCTTCTGGATCGCCGCCTTCGGCGTGCCATCCGGCGCAAACATGCCATACCAGGCGTAATACGTGAAGTCCTTCAGGCCGGCTTCCATCAACGTCGGCACGTCGGGAACTGCCGGCGCACGTTTCTCGCTGCTCACACCCAGAGGCTTGAGCTTGCCATTGCGCACCTGCGGTACCAGTGAGGGCATGGTGCCGAACAGCATCTGCACGCGACCGGCGGACGTATCGATGATCGCGGGGCCGCTGCCGCGATAGGGCACGTGCACGACGTTCAGTCCCGCGGCCTTCTTCAGCAGTTCGGTGGACAGGTGGATGGAGGATCCGTTGCCCGCCGAAGCGTAGTTGAGCTTGCCCGCGTTGGCTTTGGCATGCGCGATGAAACCCTTCAGATCCTTGACCGGCAGTGAATTCGGTACGACCAGCATGTGTGGCTGGCGCGCGAGCAGATATACGGGATCGAAATCCTTCTCGGGATCGAAATTCAGCGTGGTATACATCGCCGGCGCTGTCGCAAACGATGCCGACGCAATCAGCATGTTGTAGCCGTCAGGCTCCAGCGTCGAAGCCACCTCGGCACCAAGCGTGCCGCCGGCGCCGGGCCGGTTGTCCAGCACGAGGTTCGTGCCCAGTGCAGGTTCCAGCCAAACCATGAACTGCCGCGACGTGATGTCGGTGCCGCCGCCCGGTGAGAACGGAATGATTACGCGTATCGGACGCTCGGGATACTCGGCAAAGGCAGCGCCGCTGGTCACCAGCAACGCGCCAACCAGCGCGGGAATCAATCGATTGAATAAACGCATTTATGATCCTCCTGTAATATTTGTATGTGCTGCTGAGCTGAGGTACAAAAAAGGAGAGACGCAGGAAACAGATGCGATGATTGCGAAAACCACTTGCAATACGCGCAAGAAATGTCAACGTACTAAACGCCTCCCTTAATCCGACTGCGTCATTTTCACAAAGTTCCCCATTCATGACTCTCACTGAACTGCGCTATATCGTCGCTGTTGCGCGCGAACGGCACTTCGGTCGCGCCGCTGAGACCTGTTTCGTCAGCCAGCCTACGCTGTCGGTCGCGATCAAGAAGCTCGAGGAAGAACTCGATGTGCAGATTTTCGAACGCGGTCCCGGCGACGTGACGGTTACACCGGCCGGTGCACGCATCGTTGAACAGGCGCAACGCGCACTCGAAGAAGCTGAAAAAATCAAACGCATCGCCAGAGCCGCCGGTGATCCGCTGGACGGCCCGATTACGCTCGGCGCAATCTTTACCATCGCACCCTATTTACTCCCCATCCTGATTCCGTTACTGCGCAAGCGCGCACCGAAGATGCCGCTGATGCTCGAGGAAAACTATACTGCGACGCTGTCTGAGCGGCTCAAGCGCGGCGACATCGACGCCGCAATCGTGGCGCTGCCGTTCAGTGAACCGGGCATCGACGTCACGCCGCTCTACGACGAGCCGTTCGTGGTCGCCTTGACCAAAACCCATCCGTGGGCCAGGCGCACGAACATTGCCGCCGCGGAACTTGCGCAGGAAAGCATGTTGCTCCTTGGTACCGGGCACTGCTTCCGTGACCAGATACTCAATGCCTGCCCCGCGCTGAACCGGTCCACGGCGACGCCGGGTTCGCTGCAAAAAACGGTCGAGGGCTCGTCACTGGAAACCATCCGCCTGATGGTGGCGTCAGGCATGGGGCTGACCATACTTCCGGCCTCCGCCGTGCCGGCACGGCCCGCCGCTGCCGACCTGCTGGCCTATGTGCCGTTTTCGCCGCCGGCCCCGGATCGACGAGTCGTGCTGGCCTCCCGCTCGAGCTTTCCGCGACCTGCGGCATTGCAAGCCATTCGCGATGCTGTCGCGGCCTGCAAGCTCCACGGCATCACCACGATCTAACACAATATGTATATAAAACAATAAGTTATAAACCAACCTATCCAATAGTTATTAACTATTTAATGATTAATAACAATCAATTGGATTAATCATTTCCCCGCTGCCAGAATGCACTCCAAGCGTTGCAAGACGCCCCCGACAACCAACGACAGGAGATGCATATGAAACCAGAATCAATCACGGTCAAGAACATCGAATCCGCTTTCGCGGGCGAGTCCATGGCGCACATCAAATACATGTACTTTGCCAAGATCTGCCGCGCCCAGGGCGATATCGAAACCGCAAAAGTATTTGAGGAAACCGCAGCGCAGGAAGTGCAGCACGCGTTCGGCCATCTCGACCTGCTCTACCCCCGGTCCGAGATGAGTCCGGCCAAAGCACTCGACATGGCGATTGCCGGAGAAACCTACGAATACACCGAGATGTATCCGCAGTTCCGCCACCTTGCCGAGCAGGAAGGCAACCAGGCGGCGGTCAAGGAAATGGACGAGCAGATCGAGGAATCCAAGGAACATGCAGCCCGCTTCCAGCAGACACTGGCCAAGGCCGCCAAGCGCTTCGCCGCCCTGACCAAGGTCGAAGAACGTCACGCCAACCACTACCGCTCAGTGCGCGCGAATGTCGCGGCCTGATCGATCAATCACTTCAAGGAGAACTGAACATGGCAACTGAAATGCGCAAATGGGAATGCATCGTCTGCGGTTACGTTTATGACGAAGCTGCCGGCGATCCGGAACACGGCATCAAGGCCGGCACACGCTGGGAGGACATCCCGGAAGACTGGGCCTGCCCCGAGTGCGGGGTCGCCAAAGCAGATTTCGAGATGGCGCTGAAAGCAGCCTAAGCGCGTAACCCCAGGCGAACTGCCTGCCCTTGGAACACGGGGCGGGCAGTTCGTTTTGCTACCCCGCACAGCACGCGAAAATTCTGTTTGTTACTATCCAAGGCTGTTTTTTCCAGGGAACACCAATGAATCCGATCGTCATCATCGGCAGCGGCCTCGCCGGCTACAACACCGCCAAGGAACTGCGCAAACTCGACTCCGCAGTACCCCTGGTCATTCTCTGCGCTGACAGCGGCCCGTTTTATTCAAAACCCATGCTGTCGAACGCAATCGCCTCCAAGAAAACGCCGGAGGCCATCGCGCTGAATTCGCCCGAGCAAATGGCGACGCAACTCAACGCCACCATACGCCGCGCGACCCGGGTGACCGCCATCGATACCGGCGCACACACGCTGCAATTCGGCGACGAAACGCTGGCTTATTCGAAACTGGTGCTGGCGCTGGGCGCCGACCAGATCCGGCTGCCGATCACCGGTGACGGGGCTGCCGGCATACTCAGCGTCAACGATCTCGACGAATATGCCGGATTCCGTGCGGCCATCGCCGGCAAGAAACGTGTAGCCATTATCGGCGCCGGCCTGATCGGCTGCGAATTTGCCAACGATCTCGCCAATGGCGGCTATGCGGTTGACATCATCGATATCGCATCACAGGCGCTGGGGCGACTGCTGCCGCCCGAGGGCGGTGCAATGCTGCAGGCCAGACTCGCTGCGCTGGGCGTCACCTGGCATCTGGGCACAAGCGCACAGAGTGTCGCTCGCAGCGCCGGTGGATACGCCGTCACGCTGGCGAATGGTGCCACGCTGCAGGCCGATGTCGTGCTGTCCGCCGTAGGACTGAAGCCACGCACCACGCTGGCCATGGCATCAGGCCTCAAAGTCAATCGCGGCATCGTCGTCAATCGCCACCTCGAGGCAAGCGCAGCCGACGTCTACGCCCTGGGTGACTGCGCCGAAATCGAAGGACTGGTAATGCCGTACGTGATGCCCATCATGCATGCCGCGCGCGCACTCGCACAGACACTCTCCGGCAAGCGTACGCCGGCAGCATTTCCGGCCATGCCGGTACTGGTCAAGACACCGGCCTGTCCGACCATCGTCGCGCCGCCGCCGGTCGGCGCTACGGGCACGTGGCAGATCGAAGCCACCGCCGATGGCGTCAAATCCCTGTTCGTCGATGCCGAGGGAAAACTGCTGGGTTTCGCGCTGAACGGTGCAGCCACTGCGGAGCGTGCGAAGCTTGCACCGCAACTGCCGCCGGTGCTTGCGTGAACCGGATGGCCTGACGCTGTTGCGGCAAGACGCCCTGCGGCCGCAGCCGTACTGTTGCTGATACCATCGACCGTTATGCTGCCTCCAGTCACCAAAATGCTGCTGACCGCGAATGTTGCGGTTTATCTGCTGCAATTCGTACTCGGCGACATCCTGGTCATCTGGTTCGGCCTGTGGCCATTCCACACGCCATCGGCAATCGGCGCCGGTTTTCTGCCCTGGCAGGTGCTGACTTACGGCTTCCTCCACGGCAGCCTGATGCACATCGGTTTCAACATGCTGGCGCTGTACATGTTCGGCGGCCAGATTGAGCAGGTCTTCGGTCCGCGGCGCTTCCTGATTTATTACCTGGGCTGCGTGCTCTCTGCGGCGCTGGCGCAGCTGGTGATTCAGAGCCTGACCGCCAGCCCGCCCTTTCCGACGGTAGGCGCTTCCGGCGGCGTATTCGGACTGCTGCTGGCCTATGGTTTGTTTTTCCCGCGGCGCATCGTGATGCTGATCTTTCCGCCGATACCCATGCCGGCCTGGCTGTTTGTCACGCTCTATGGCCTGGTGGAACTGTATCTGGGCGTCACCGGAACCCAGGCCGGCGTTGCGCATTTCGCGCACCTGGGCGGCATGCTCGGTGGCTACATTCTGATCCGCCAGTGGCGACGGCGCCCGCCCGATCAGCACTAGAACCTGTTAACTGGCCCAGCCCCGTTACATTCCCGCCCAGCAGCGTTCGATTACGGCGATGATCCAGGCGCTCGCCGGATCGACCGTCGAATGCTGCAGCGGCAGGTCATCACCGACCAGCTGACGCAGCGCATAAAGCCTCGCGGCGCGTACATTGGCATCGCGCACCGTAAAGCCATAGCGTGAAAAACGGTCGATCTCGATGGCGTTGACCTCCTCCGGCGCGTCACGAAACCAGATCCAGTCGGCGACGAATCCTTCCGCCAGTTGTTCAAGTTCGGCATAGAGACTCTTGTCGATACGCTGCGATGGTTTGATCACCTGCATTGCCGGCGTTTCGTTGATGCCGGCAAGGTGCCAGCGTTGCACCCAGTCGGGATCACCCTCGGTGGCCAGCAGATCAACAGACGCGCCCACGCGCGTAATCTGGAACAACGCGTCACGTTGATGAGTCAGCATGTAGCCGGCCCACGAATCCGCACCGGTTTGCAACAATGTCACCGCCAGTTCGAGCGTGCCATCCGCTGCGGCACACACATGGCGGTTACGCGCATCACTGCCGGCCAGCTCAAGCACCTCGTCCGCATGTTCCGTAATCTCGCCGTTGGCGATCCGGGCGCGCCCCTTGCGGCCGGCGCCGACGTTAACCCATTCCGCAGTGATGACCACGTCGGGGAACTCCTGCGATGCATTAGCAAACGCAGGAAACGGGATGCCGCCGCGCACCTTGAAATCATATGCCAGCGCGTCATCACCGTGATGTTCCTCGAGCTCACCATCGAGCACTTCGGCCGTCAGCATGGTCTTGATGTGCGCGCCGCAGGCTTTCAGGGTTTCGCGGGGGCCCGCGACCGTCAGCGTTGCATGTATCAGCAATTCCACGGTTCAGCCACCACTCGCCGGACGTCGGTAGATCACGTGATACACCAGCGCCACCAGCACACTGCCGCCGAAGATATTGCCAAGGATCACCGGCACCAGATTACGCATCATCGCCACCAAGGTGATCGCCTCGCCGCCGGCGGGGAGTGTCGCACCGGCAGCCTTCAGCATCAGTGCCAATGGAAAAAAATACATGTTGGCAACCGAATGCTCAAAGCCCGCGGCAACGAAGGCGGAAATCGGCAGCACGATGGCTACAAACTTGTCAACGACACTCCGGCCAGCAAGCGCCATCCACACGGCCATGCACACCAGCACATTGCACAACACGCCGCGAAAGACCATTTCCGTCAGCGACATCGTACTTTTTGCAGCGGCGATGGCCAGGTACGCACGGCCGACAGCGCCATTGTTGAGATCCTGGTGTCCGGACAGGAATACCAGCACTGCGAGCCCCGCGGCACCGGCAAAATTGGCCGCACAGACCACACCCCAATTTCGCAGTACTTCCATAGTGCTGACCTGATTGTCGGCCCATGCCATTGCAAGCAGATTGTTGCCGGTGAACAGTTCGGCGCCTGCGACCACCACCAACAGCAAACCCAGCGAAAAACATACGCCACCGAGCACGCGGGCAGCGGCGAACGACAGCTGCGTGTCGCTGATCACCAGCGTGTAGTACATGGCGCCAAGGCCGATAAAAGCCCCCGCAAGCGCCCCCAGCATGAACATCGACAGCAGCGGCAGCCGCGCTTTGGCCACGCCGACGCTCTGCACGCGTTCGGCGATCTGCTGTGGTGAAAACGCATCGAAGCCGAAAACATCCGACATCAGTCACACTCCGGTATCGAGAAATTACTGCGTGTAGTGTAAATGCAGCGCGCCAGATCAGGTAATCTTCCGTCCCATGGCCGCACGAAAATCCGCTACAGCGCTAAAACTCGGCGACTACTATATGGGTCGCGACAAACTGCATCGCGACGAACTGACAAGTGAACTGCGCAGCAATGCCCGCGAGACGCTGCGCCGCGTAAACCGGCTGCTACGGCGTGCCGGCATCATGGCCAGCGTATCGTCCGGCTGGCGGCCCGCGGCCGTCAATGCACGGGTGCCCGGTGCAGCCAAAGGCAGCAGGCATATTCTCTGCCTCGCGATCGACCTCAATGATCGCGACGGCACGCTCGATGCCTGGTGCATGGCCAATCTTGCAGTACTTGAAGAGCTTGGACTGTGGCTGGAGCATCCCGCAGCGACGCCGGGATGGTGCCACCTGCAAACCTGTCCGCCCCGCTCCGGAAATCGCGTATTTGAACCTTAAGTCATTGTTTTAATTATTATTTTCTTGTTTTTGTGTCTGCGCCAGCCGGCGAAATTTCAAGCCCAGCAACAACCACGGAGCACCGTGCCAGAGCAGATCAAACAGGTCGATAGGCCGCGTCAGCGTGCCGGCAGCCAGCATTTTGAATTTCTCCCACAGATGCGGCTCCGGTACGAACGGGGCAAGCCCGACGACCACTGCAAGCAGTGCGATTACCCCCAGCGGGATGCGGTCGAGCCATTTCATCACCTGGCATCCCGCGCACAGCGAAAGCCGATGTAAATGGCCGTGAAATCACCGGGCTTATCGGCGATGTAATCTGCGCGCATCTGATCAGGGCCGTACCACCATGAACCGCCGCGCGTACGCTTCTCGGCACCCGGCCCGGCGTTAGTCCATTCCCACAGGTTCGCGCCCATGTCGTAGAGCCCGTTGACCCCGGCGGCTGTGGTGCCCGCCTCAGCATGGCCGCGACCGCGCAGCAACTTCGCGCCATGCGCCACGACGCGTGCAGTGCCGCAGCCGGACAAGCAATTCGCACCCTGCGGGGTATCACCCGTCGGATAGGTATAGGTCCTGCCGCTGACAAACAGCGACGGTGGCGATGCGCGGCGCTCGGTGTAAGCAGCTTCCACCCACTCCGCATCCGCGGGCAAACGTTTGCCCGCCCATTGGCAATAGGCTTCCGCTTCGGCGTACGTGATATGCGCTACCGGTTCGCGCGCAACACCCGGTCTGCCGTAGGGCGCGCGCCAGTGCCAGCCGGATTTTTTTGACCAGCCTGCTTCGTAGACATGCCCACCGCCGTCGCGCTCGGCTTTAGTAACGACGCCCGTCGCCGCAACAAATTTCGAAAATTCGCCGATGGTGACTTCGGTGACGTCGATTTCAAATGCGCCGACACGCTGCATCGCGGCAGCCGACGCAGATGAACACGCTGCCGCGAACACGACACAGCCTGCCGCACGCACCACCTTAATCCACAAATACCGCATAGTCGTCCAATGCAATGCGCGGCGGCTGAAAAGTATTGACCACCGCATCAGCGTCAGCAAAACCCAGGGCCATGCCGCAGATCACCACCCAGGCATCATCCAGGCCCAGCTCCCGGCGCACGATATCCGGATAGCTCGCGATCGAAGCCTCTGCGCAGGTGTGCAGCCCGCGGGCCCGCGCCGCCAGCATGAGGGTCTGCAGGAACATTCCATAATCGAGCCAGCTGCCCTTCTCCAATTCACGGTCGATGGTGAAGATCAGGCCCGCAGGTGCGCCGAAAAACGTGTAATTGGTCGCGCGATAGGCCTTGGATTTTTCATGATCACCGCGGCCTATGCCCAGCGTGCCGTACAGCCCCCAGCCACAGGCGCGCCGCCGCGCCAGGTACGGCTCAACCACCGGATCGGTGTAGTACTCGTAATCACGCTGATGCCCGGGCTCGTCGCTGAGGAAGGCGCGCTGTATCGCACCACCCACGCGCTGCAGCGCCGCACCGGTCAGCACATGTACGCGCCAGGGCTGGATGTTCGAGCCGCTGGGCGCATGGCGTCCGAGCGCCACGATTTCACGCAGGGTTTCCAGCGGCACCGCATCCGGCTTGTAGGCGCGGATCGAGCGCCGTGTGTGCGCCGCGTCGAACACGTCAGCCGCGGGTTTATTGATGTCCGTCATGGGAACCTCCGGCGCGGATGTTACCACTGCGTCTTTCAAATGCTTTCACCGCGGCGCGCAACCAACGCCAGCTTTTCCGCGCGACTCAGTTGCTTGATCTGGTACTCACGTTTGCTCGCAGCCGACCGGTCAGCCGCCGTCTCCTGGTACACCAGCGTCACCGGCCGTCGCGAATGCGTGTAACTCGCGCCCGCACCGCGGTCTGCATTGTGTGCAGCCACGCGCCGCACCACATCACGCGCGATGCCGGTGTAAAGGCTGCCGTCGGCGCAGCGCACGATATAAACCCGCCAATCCGGCTCCCGGATGACCCGTGATTTTTTCTTCTTTATTGATTTGGTCTTGTGCACCATGCGCCGTATGATGACTGCAATGAAAACATTACGCCATGTGCTGGCAATGCTGTGCCTGCTCGCAACCACCGCCGCCGTTGCCGCGGACCCGGCAAAAACCATGTTCGGCGTCGAGCTGGGTACGCGCTTCCTGATTTCACCCTGCCCGCCCGGCATAGACACCATGACCAGCCGCCTGTGCTACGTCGAGAATCTCACCAAAAAAACACCTTGGGGCAGCGAGGAACATGCGGTGTTTTATCCCAGCACGAGCGCGACACCATGGGCCCGCGGCGAAATGGTCGTTGATGTCTACCAGGGCTTCATTGAAGCCATATACGTCAACACCTGGGGCATACAGGGACAAGGCACTGCGCTGGAGACGTTGACGAAGAAATACGGCCCGCCAGCCCGCAGCCGCAGCGAAAAAATTGCTGCGCACCGCTCACGCTATCCGTCAAAGTTCGCCGAGTGGGATCTCAAGGATTTTTCGGTCAAACTTGACGGTACCACCACCACCATCGACTGGGGGCGGATCACGCTGATCTCCCACCGCCACCAGAAAAATATCAAAGCGCACGCCACCGCTCGTTGAACGCAAGCCTTCCACTGACACCGCAGGTTTACAACAGGCCGCGGTCCAGCAGATAGCGCCGGCCTTTTTCGGATATATGGAAATGCTGCTCGCCATTGGCGGCTGCATGCACGAACTGCCCCTTCACCAGATAAATCAGGTACGACTCGACAATCTGGATATTGACCTGATTGGACTTGGCAATCTCCGGCGGATATCCGCGCTCCACGCGCGACAGGTATTCCAGCGTGCGCACCGCATCACCGTCCAGCGTGTCCCACTTCGGAATGAACCAGTCCAGTTCGTCGCTGAGCCGCATGTTTTCGGCCTTCAGTTCAGCGTGCTCGCGCACCAGCGACTCCAGCTGCGCCCGATACGGCGCCGTGGCCGGCACATCATTCAGCATTTTTGTGATCCACTCCACTTCGACTCTCCCTGCGCTCAATTCGGCAAAGGCCGGATTCTACCCAAATTGCCCGTGGCTTTCCCCTGTGTGCGTCTGGCGGCATAATAACGGCTCAAATTGAACAGGGAACTGCCATGACAACTACCACCGCAAGCGGACTCATCATCGAGGAAATCGTCACCGGCGATGGCGCTGAAGCCGCTGCCGGACAGGAAGTCACCGTGCACTACACCGGATGGCTCACGAACGGCACCAAATTCGATTCGAGCAAGGATCGCGATGATCCATTTGTGTTTCCCCTGGGCGGCGGCCGCGTCATCCGCGGCTGGGACGAAGGCGTGCAGGGCATGAAAATCGGCGGCAAGCGCAAACTGACGATACCGCCGGATCTCGGCTACGGCGCGCGCGGTGCCGGCGGCGTCATTCCGCCGAACGCGACGCTGGTGTTTGAAGTCGAACTGCTGGCGACGGGTTGATCATGGCCGGCGAACACGTCAAGGTAAAGTCAACCGGCGGCGGCGAATTCGATTGCTACCTCGCACTACCGACCGGTGGACCCAAGGCGCCGGCCGTGGTCATGGCCTCCGCCGTGCACGGTGTGGATGCCGACGTCCGTGGCATTGCCGATGCGTTTGCCACAGCGGGTTACATCGCCGCGGCGCCGGATCTGTTCTGGCGCACCGTGCCCGGTCCGCTGCCACGCGACGACAAACGCTCCGCCGAGCGCTCGCAACCGCGGCTGGCCGTCGTCAAGACAAGTGAGGCCGACATGACGGATACGCTGGCAATGGTGCGCCGGCTGCCGCAGCATAACGGCAAGGCGGCGGCTATGGGCTTCTGTTTCGGCGGACCGTATGCCGTGATCGGCCCCAAGCGCCTCGGATACGACGCCGGCATCGGCTGCCACAGCACGCAGATGAAGGATTTCCTGGACGAATTCGACGGTCTGACCAAACCCGTATGCCTGATCTGGGGTGACCAGGACCATGCTGCGCCACCGGAGGTACAGGCAGCCTACCTCGAAAAAGCGAAGGCCACGCCCAACCTGCAGGTCCACATTTTCCCCGGCATTCAGCACGGCTACATGATGCGCTCCAACCCCAAGGCCTGGAACGAACCGACCTACAAGTTCTCGATGGACAAGGCGCTGGAAATACTCGGCACCCTGCGTTAACGAGTCTCCGGATTCTTTCTTGAACCGCATTGCGCATAGCACGCGCAATGCGGGGGCCGCATCAATTCACGGTGATCTTTGCCTCTTTGATCACCCGCGCCCATTTGTCAGACTCATTGCGCCAGAACTTTGCAAAATCTTCCGGTGAGTTGGCCACCACATCGGCCCCCATGCCGGCGATTTTTTCGCGGATTTCCTTCTCCTGCAGCACCCTGGTGAAATCGCCATGCACCCTTGCGATCAGGTCTTTCGGCGTGGCCGCAGGCACCACCAGGCCAAACCAGTTAGTCAGCTCGTAACCCTTCACACCCTGCTCTGCGATCGTCGGCACGTCGGGCAATGCCGCCGCGCGTTTCGCACCCAGCACGCCCAGCGCAACCAGTTTCTTGTCGCGTATGTATGGCAGCGACTGCAACATGCTGTCGAAGGTCAGCGACACATGCCCGCCGAGCAGATCGGCAAAACTCGGACCGCTGCCCTTGTACGGCACATGTGTCAGCTGCACGCCCGCCAGCCGGTTGAACAATGCGCCGCCCAGATGGGGGGCGCCGCCCGCACCTGACGAGGAATAGGTAATGTCGCCGGTGGGCAGGCGTTTCGCCAGCGCAATCAGCTGCGGCACGGTTTTCGCCGGCAAGGACGGGTGCGCAACCATGACGAAATGCACATCAACCACCTGCGTCACCGCAGCGAGGTCCTTCAGCGGATCAACGGCCATTTTTGCATAGAGGTGCTTGTTCACTGCCAGATTGCCCAGCGTGCAGATCGCCCAGGTGTAACCGTCGGGCGCGGAACGCGCGGTGTACTCCGTACCGATGATGCCGGCCGCACCGGAGCGGTTTTCAACGATCACCTGCTGGCCATATTGCGCGGCAAGTTTCGGTCCTACCACGCGCGCGACAATATCAACCCCGCCTCCCGGCGGAAACGGCACCACGATGCGCACCGGCTTTGTCGGAAAATTCTGAGCCGATGCGGCAAACGCGGTCGCCGCAAGTATGGCCGCGACCGCTGTCAGTTTGAATTGCATGATCGTATCTCCCGGGTGAATTGATTCAGGCTGCAACAGTATCGTGTCCGGCCAGCACCTGCTCCGCATGCCATGCGGTCGCCTTGATCGACGACCACACCGGCTTGCCGAACTCGTGCGCAAGATCATCCATGATGTCTTTGGTGGGCAGTTGCGAACAGGCGATGAACATCGCGTCCGCATCAGGCGTCATGGTTTCGCGCGCCAGCGCTGCAATCTGTGCGGGCGTAATTTTCGCCAGTTCATCGGTGGTCGCAGCGTTGAAGCTGGCAAGTTCAGCCACGACGATGCCGGACTGCTCCAGATAGGCGCGCAGGCGCGCATTCACCAAATCCAGATATGGCGTCACCACAGCAACCCGCCTGGCACCGATATGACGCAATACCTCTATCATCGCGCTCGCAGTGGTGACCACCGGTTTGCCGGTGATCCGCGCAAGCTCGGTCTGAATATCCTCATCCTGTGCCGGACCGCCGATGAATCCGGCGGCAGTGCAGCCATAGGCGACGATATCGGTATTGGCGCGATCGTAGCTGCTTGCGAGTTCCAGCGCCTGCGCCACATAGGCCGGAATCTCCTCCGGGCCCAGCAGCCCCGGGCCCCGTGGAATACGCAGCGTGGTGCAAACAGCGCCGGGCATCCAGGCCAGCATCTCCGGTTCCATCGTCGTATTGTTCGCGGGCACCATCAGCCCGAGTTTCAGTGTCATGCGTCCCCTCCGGAAACGGATTTATTCATTGCATTCTAGCCCTGATCCGATCCCAAACAGGCGGTGCGTCCACACTGCAGCATCACCCGGACCGCGTCTGTATAGCCTGGCGGTGACTGCGTTCACCCGGCCTGCTGCAGCCGGATAAGGCATTGCAGCATGCCGCGCTGATCCTCGCTCAGGGTTTCGGTCATATCCGCGGGCGCCCAGTGGCGCTTGAACGCGGCCACCGCCGACCACGGTACCGCAACCTCGTATCCCAGCGCGGCGAGCAGGGTCACATCCGCCACACCGGCCGGCGCCGGATCGTACGGCGGATCGCACCACAGACCGAAACCCGCCGCCGCCAGCCGCTGCCACGGGAACCACGCGCTCGGATCCACCTTGCGCCCGGGCGCGACATCGCCATGACCGAGAGAATTGGCCGTCGGAA
>Ga0224505_10001081_pt1 | contig 17833 bp, 13 predicted proteins | sample SF_Jan12_sed_USG_FD_169102 | JGI IMG/M metagenome (GOLD analysis project Ga0224505, IMG submission 169102) | Sediment microbial communities from San Francisco Bay, California, United States - SF_Jan12_sed_USGS_4_1 | ecosystem: Environmental > Aquatic > Marine > Sediment | place: USA: California... | reverse complement strand
CACGTACCAGGGCGCGGGTTGATCAAATGGCACAGTCAACTCGGGGATATGCCGTGTGACCAGTTTGAACACCGGGTCTGACACCAGTTCGAACGCCTCAATTGCATCGCCCAGGTCCCTGCGGAGCTGGGCGAGTAAACGCACGGCGTCACCCGACGCCTTGATCCCGACAAGCGCGGTGCCAAGTGTTCCCGGGGACGGATGCAGCTTGAGCGTAGCTGCGGTGATGATCCCGAGCGTTCCTTCGCTACCGATGAACAGCTGTTTCAGATCATAACCAGCCGTATCTTTTCGCAGTGACCTGAGACTGCTGACGACGGTCCCGTCTGCCAGTACCGCTTCGAGTCCAAGTACTTGCGCGCGGGCCGTGCCATAACGCACGACATTGACGCCACCGGCGTTCGTCGCAAGATTGCCACCGATCTGGCAGCTGCCCTCTGCTCCCAGACTCAGCGCAAAATGACGATCGACCTCTGCTGCCGCCCGCTGGACATTTTGCAGTATGCATCCCGCTTCAACTTCCATTGAAAAGTTAGGCGCATCAATGCTCCGGATTTGGTTCATTCGCGCCAGCGAAAGGATGATCTGTTTGCCGGAGTCGTCAGGAATCGCGCCGGCACACAGGCTCGTATTTCCGCCCTGAGGTACGATGGCCACGCCGGCGTCGGCGCAGGCACGAACCACCAGCGAAACTTCTTCCGTGGACGCCGGTGACACGACCATCGGCGTGAGTCCGTGCACAATGCCACGCCACTCGGCACAGTGTGCCTTGAGCACGTCAGCGTCAGTCGACCAGCCTTTTGGTCCGACTATGTTCCTGATTTGATCAAGCAACATCTTCGAATACGGCCTGTTGTACAAATGTTTGCCAGTCGATATTGCTGCCGCACATGACCAGTACGGCTCGACGGCCGCGCATGGATTCGCGTAGTGGGCCCAGCAATGCGGCAGTCGTTGCCACACAAGCCGGTTCCACAGCAATTTTCATGGACCTGAACAGGAAACCCATGCACTTTTTGAGTTGATCGTCATCGACCGTCACCAGTCGGTCGACATTTTGCCGTGTGAGCTCGAATGAATAGGGCAACGCGAATGGCGCACCCAGGCTATCGGCAATCGTGGCAACCTTTTCGATGCCCTGCGGCGTACCGCTCGCAAAGCTGCGGTGCATTGAGTCCGCACCGACGGGTTCGACGCCGATGATTTCGGCATCCGGCCGCATTTGTCTGACGGCGTTGGCAATACCACCTATCAGGCCACCACCACCGACCGGGATCACGATCGCGTCGAATTCCGGTATCTGCTCGCAGATCTCAACACCCATCGTTCCGGTTCCGAGTGCGATACTCGGACCTTCAAAGGGATGAATGAAATAGCGCCCCTCTTTATCCCGGATCTCTTCAGCCAAAGCGAATGCCAAGTGAACGTCGTCGGCCAACACCACCTCCGCCCCATAAGCAGCGCAGGCGGCCACCCGGAACGGGTTAGCCGAACGGGTCATGACCACTTTCGCTGTCGTGCCGACGGTAGCTGCAGCGAACGCTACCGCGATGGCGTGGTTGCCTGCACTAACCGCCGTTACGCCGCGCATACGCTCCTCTGCCGACAAGCCATGCAGCGTCGCCAGGGCGCCACGAGCTTTGAAGGTTCCAGTCCGCTGCAGAAATTCGAGCTTGGCAAAAACAGTGGTCTTTCCGCCTGTTTTTTCCTCTATAGCGGGGCATTGAAGGACGGGGGTACGAAACACCTGATCGCCCAGCCGTTCACGAAGCGCGTAAATCTCTGCGATTTTAGGTCCATACTCGGCCATTAGTTATGTAAACTCGCACCACGCAACTTGACTTGTGCCCTTCTTAAGAGTGAATTAGCTTCTTGAGGCGAACTGTGGCAGAGAATCCATTGTCGCGAAAGTCGCTAAGAGCCAAAGTATGGAACTAGATGATCTGTCGCAATCCGGGATTCGACGAATAGCTGACTATTCGCCCTACCTGGACCAATTGGCCGGACTCGCCCAGCAAATGGGGCTGAGACAGCGCAGTAACCTGTCCCACGTTGAATCTGCGCTTCGTAGCCACTGGTCCCTGGGCCAGAACAGTATCCTCAGCTGGGTACCTCTGGACCAGAGCATCCTGATCCTGGTTGTTCCCCATTACGCGATTGCCGAATACACGTCGCCACAGGACGGCAACATGCCGCCGAAGGTCTCGCCGCGATTCATTACCGAACTCATCTCGGGAGACCGCCAGCTTACGATCTCCCAGATGCAGAAAGTCGCGCGGTTACTCAATGTTGAACCCACCAAAATTCCGCTGCGAGTGCCCCTGGAAGGCAGCGTGGTGGAAACGAAAATCATCGAGAAGATGATTCGCAAGTACGGCATCAACTTCGTTCCCAGTCGCGCGGTGACTTTGTTCGATATTGTCGGTTTCAGCCTGTTGACGCCTTTTGAACAAATGACGCAACTCAACAGTCTGTCGTACTCGCTGAACTCAGCGCATGCCAAAATGCTCGAAGCCGACGTGAACATCGACTTCGCCCGTTCTTCGAGTGGTGATGGATTTTATATCTGGAATCGCGACGAAGGCCTGGAAGCGAGTATCAATCTGTATCATTTCATGCACATTGTGCTCGCAGATAATGCGATTGCGCGCAGCAAATCCTCATCGAAAGCCGTGCCAAGACTGCGCGCCTGCTTTCATGTCGGGAGTTGCTACGAATTCCACCAGGCCGAAGGCCTGAATCCGACCACACACGATTTCATTGTCGGAGATGTCACGATTGAACTTGCCCGTATGATCGACGCGGCCCTGCCCGGCCAGATCCTGGTTGGTGATTTCCTGGCTGATATCGAAACAGAAAACGATAAAGGTGAAGTTTCCGTCCAACCGAATGTTGATGCGGTGACATTTCTTCAGCGCGCACAAGGCGATCTGTCGCGCCTGAGCGGTATCGTTCTATCCGGCGAACGCGTCACCGCAATCAAGTGCTACCTGACGGGCGAAAACATGGGCGGCGGTCAGTTCAATATTCGGCGGCTGACCATAAAGGACAAGCACGGTCTGTCCCGCGTAGCGTTCAATGCCAAGGTCAATATCTACCGGGAAACGGCGCAGCCCATTTTGCTCGGTATTCAGGACAAAAAGTTGATTTCTCCGCCTGCGCCTAGTTCGCCGCTGCACGCATAACGTCGATCGCCATTCCGTCGCTGAGCCCTTCGGCGCCCCGAATCACAACGTCGTCCCCGGCAACCAGGTCACCAAAAACCTCGATGAGGTCTCCTGCGCCCATACCAACAATGACTTTAACTTCCTTGACGGTTGCATCCTCGGTTACCTTAAACACCGAAGTACCATCGCGGCGCAGTACCAGAGCATCCCTTGGCACAGCCAGGACTTCTTTCGCTTCCGCCGTCGGCATCGTCACTCGAACACTCTCGCCTACCGTCCAAAGCTCCGGATCTGCATCAATGCGAACTTCAAACATGTGCGATTGCGGATTCCCAAATGGCACGATCGTGCGAATCGCGGCCTTGCTCTGACGATATTCGTTGCCAATCGGCAGTACATCGCCTTTTCTAATGAAGTTGACCGTTCGTAGTGGCGCCCTTGCGATCACCTCAAGCGATTTCGGGTCCACGAGCCGAACCACCTCGTCTGCAACATTTAGTCGCTCTCCAAGGTTCCGGAGTCTCTCGGTTACGACACCATCGAAAGGCGCCCTGATCTGGGTGACGTGCATCGAGATCTGCGCATACCCCAATTGCGCTTGCGCAATCTCGTGGTTACTTTTCGCGACGGCAAGATCTGAAACGGTCTTGTCGTACTGACTTTTCGCCGACAGGTTGCGCTCAGAAAGTTGTTCAAGTCGCTGCAACTCGGATTCGAGGAAGGTAACGTTGGCCTGCTCGCGGGCGACGAGACTCTTCGCCTCCATCTCACGAATCTTGAAAGTGAAATCTTCGAGGCGCGCGACGGTATCGCCTTCCCTGATCTCCGTACCGACTTCAGCGATCCACACCAGTTTTGCCTCGAGTTCAGACGCCAGGCGTGAATCGTTGCGGCTGACGACCGTACCTGGCACCTCTACTGACGGCGCCAGCATCTCCATTGTCGCACTCTCGGTAATGACTCTCGCCGGCCCGAACTGCTGTGCCTCAACACTGAGTGCGAGCGCTGACATCGTCAACGCAAGGAGTCTGAGTAAATATTCTGTTCTGGTCTTCATCTAGCTAACCGTTACTACGTCGCCCGCGACAATCGCGGCGGACCTGCGAGTTTCGCCCAATCGCAGCAGGCTTGGAAGGAAAATCAAGGTAAACAATGTGCTGACAGTCATGCCGCCAACGATGACAGCGGCGAGTCCCTGGTAAACCTCCGTGCCCGGTCCCGGGATCAACAACAACGGCAGCATACCGAAGAGGCTCGTTAATGTGCTCATGAGAATCGGCCGGAGCCTCCGCCGTATGGCCTGTTCGACCGAGCTGCGACGATCCATTCCTTCGCGCTCCGCAACGCGCGTCTGGTGCACCAGCAGAATCGCGTTATTGACGACGAGCCCGAGCAAGGTAATAAAGCCGATCATCGTCAGCAGATCCATCGGCAAATTCATGAGGCGCAGCAACGCGACGCCACCGACCATCGCCAGGGGCAAGGCGGCAATGACGAGAAAGCTGTCGACAAACGAGCGGAACAGGCCGCTCATAAGCAGATACAACACGATGATTGCCAGCGTAAAGCTGCGCGCCATACTGCCGAGCGCTATCTTCAGATCGTCGGCACTTCCGTGATAACTGATCTCGCCGTCATCGGGCAGATAAGCCATGAGTTTTGGCTCCACATGTTCTTTCAGGATGTCCAGACTCTGCTCCAGCGATACCCCTTTTGGCGGCGTGATCGACAAGGTCAGCGATCGTCGACGATCAACACGCCGTATTTGATTTGGTCCGGCGGTGCGCTGGAACTCGACCAGCTGATCCAGTGGCTGAATTCCTCCGCCCGGTGTCGCCAGTGGCGTCGACGCGAGCTGCTCGGGGCTGGTCCACTCCGGCGCGCGAAGCACGATGTCAAGTCGTCGGTCGCCATCGAAATAGTCGCCGACATAAACGCCGTCGCCGACAGCGCGAACCACAGTGGACATCTCCCGTCGATCCCAGCCCGCTTCCGTGATGCGACGTTCGTCCGGTATCAGGCGGAGCTCCGGTTCCGCGATATCGACACCAGGGATAGGCCTGGCCTGGGCACCAGGCAGAAATTCGCTAACCAGGCTGAGTCCTGCACGCCCTGCGGCCAGCATCGCGTCCATATCCACGCTCTGAATATTCAGTTCAATATTGCCGCCGCCACCAACCCGGTCGAATATTCCCCACTGGTCTGCAAAGGCCATCGTGTCCGGGAAACCCGCCAGGATTTCGGAATTCAGTTTTTCAATGAAGGCGTCAGAGTCTCTGGGGTCTGTTGTGCGTCCTCCCGCAAATGCGCTGGACCCGAACATGCCCATGAAATAGGCCTCCAGCCGCGGCTCAGCATCCTCCTTAAGATACGGCGCCATTCTTTCAATCACCACATCGGCAAATTCTTCTTTGCCAGCGGTGACACTTTGACCCGGCGGCATCATGATGAACGCGAAGATCCAGCCCTGTTCCCCTTTCGGCAAATAATCGGCTGGCGGCATGAGCACCAGGGTTAACGCTGTTGCACCGAGAAACAATCCCGCGATCAGTGACTTGCGGCGGCGACTGCTGTCGGTGACAGTCATGATCCGGTCCGTAATGGAGTCCCACCACCCGCTGTGTAGGTCGTCAAGCCTGGTGTTTCTCAGCCACCGCGATGCTGCCGCTGGTATTACCGTTACAGAGATTATCAGCGACGCGACGACCGCAACTGACAGCACGAGTGCGAGGTCAGCGAACAACTGGCCGGACACATCATTGAGAAACATTATTGGCAGGAAGATGACCACCGTTGTTGCGGTTGAAGCGACCAATGCACCCCATACCTGCGTGGGCCCGTTTAGAGCGGCGTCTTTGCTGTTCTCGCCCATTTCGCGCAGGCGCACGATGTTTTCCAGCACCACAATCGCTGCGTCAAGGACCATACCGGTTGCGAATGCGAGTCCGGCCAGCGAAATCATGTTCAAGGTACGACCCGTGATCTGCATAACCAGGAATGCCGTGAACAGCGATATTGGGATCGCTAGCGCGACAACACAGGTCGCCCGGAAACGTCTCAGGAACCACCACAGGACTCCTATCGCTAATGCGATGCCGAGCATGAGGTTTGTCCGCAGCATCGCTATCGAGTCTTCAATATAGACCGACTCGTCGTAAACCTGGGTGATCTCAAGACCCGCTCTCGCAAGTGCCCCGGTACGCAGCTCCTCAACGGCTGCTTTGAGGCCCTCCATCACTTCGAGTACGTTGACACCCTTCTCAACCTGGGCATTGAACGCAACTGAATCCTGTCCGTTCTGGAACATGTACCCGCTGCTGTCGCGCATTACCACGTCGACGGTCGCAATGTCTCGCAACCGAACCGGATTGCCGTCGCGCCAGTCCAGGACCATCTCGCCAAAATCCGGCAGTTCGTACTGGCCCGCGTACCGCAACGTGTATTGGCGTCGACCGACTTCGCTGAAGCCGCCTGAAATGTCATTATGGTTGCCGGTCAGTTGCGCGAGTACGGGTATCTGTATTCCAAGCGCTGCCGCTTCATAAGGGTCGAACGTGATTCGAACTTCGTTGTCCCTGCCACCGTAGGCATTTGAATTGGATATCCCGGGAACACGTTCGATGCGTGCTTGCACGACTTCCCGCATGAAATCGCTATAGCTCGCCATTGGCCGGGTATTGCCATCAGCAGCAGTCAGGGAAAACCACGCTATCGCGGTCCCGAAGGCGTCCTGTCCTGCAAATATTCTCGGTTCTGTGACGTCGGCAGGATAACGCGCGACCTGATTCAGCCGATTGATGACTTCGATAAGCGCTCGCTGCAGGTCCGTTTCGACCGAGAACATGAGGCTGATACTTGCGGAGCCTCTGGTCGCCGACGACTCCATCTTCTCGAGACCGGGCAGACCGCGCAGCATGTCTTCCTGCGGCTCGAGAATCTCGGACTCGATTTCCTCCGGCGCAGCCGTTCGCCACCCGGTCGTAATCTGGATGAACGAGCGCTGCACGTCCGGAATCATCTGCACGGGCAAATTGGACAGGCCAATAGAACCCATCAACAGCACAAGCAGAACCGCTGCAATTACAGCGACAGGGTTGGATATGGATATCCTGGACAGGTTCATAGTGGAGTCCCCCATGTCGGCACCAAAGAGCCCGTTTTTCTGACCCGGCCGAGGTCCGAGGGTTCGATTTAAAATTGGTCGGGGCGAGAAGATTCGAACTTCCGACCCCCACAACCCCATTGTGGTGCGCTACCAGGCTGCGCTACGCCCCGACCGTTGTGCAAATCCGCGCCTCGCGCGCTTTCGCAGGGCAGCCATGATACGTGCCGCCGCTCGACTTGGAAAGCTCAGGAATTCAGCGCCGCAGGATCTTTAGAACTTGTTCAAGTTCCATGCGTATCTGCTTGATTATCTGCTGACTTTGTGTGACGTCTGACTTGGCGTCGTCGCCCGTAAGGCGTTGACGTGCCCCGCCAATCGTAAAGCCTTCGTCGTACAGCAAACTGCGAATCTGCCGAATAATCAGCACATCCTGACGCTGGTAATAGCGGCGATTGCCTCGGCGCTTTACAGGCTTTAGTTGTGGGAACTCTTGTTCCCAATACCGGAGTACATGTGGCTTTACAGCACACAGGTCGCTGACCTCACCTATCGTGAAGTATCGCTTACCCGGTATTGGAGGAAGTTCGTCGTTATTCCCCGGTTCCAGCATATGCTTCTACTCGGGCCTTTAGTTTTTGTCCTGGCCGGAAAGTCACCACTCGACGTGCACTGATTGGAATTTCCTCTCCGGTTTTCGGGTTTCTGCCAGGACGTTGTTTTTTATCCCGAAGATCAAAATTCCCGAATCCGGAAAGTTTGACCTGCTCCCCAACTGCGAGCGATGCACGCAGTTCCTCATAAAACATATCCACCAATTCGCGAGCTTCTCGCTTGTTCAAACCAAGTCCATCAAACAGCGACTCGGCCATGTCCGCTTTTGTCAGTGCCATTTTGATTAGTCTCTTAGAACTGCCGCGAATTGATCTTTCAATTTCTTGACTGCTGCGCCCATTACGCTGTCCGCATCATCGTCAGTAAGCGTGCGCGATGTCTCCTGTAAAATCAAGCCCATTGCGACGCTTTTTCGCCCAGCTTCTATCCCCGGGCCACGGTAAATGTCGAAAATCTTGACGCTTTGAATGAGCTTCGGTGATGTCGCTGCAACTGCACTTACGAGTTCATCAGCGGAAATCCCGTCATCGACGATGACGGCGATATCGCGACGAATCGCAGGAAATTTTGAAACACTTACCGCTGCCGGTGCCTGAGTTGCCAGTGTTTTGATGGCATCCAGTTCGAAGACATACACCGGGCGTTTCAAATCAAAAAGTTTCGCAAGCTTTGGGTGCAGTTTTCCGACGATGCCTATGACCTCGTGGTCGCGAATAATTTCTGCGCTCTGCCCGGGTTGCAACGCAGGGTGCCGCGCAGCGACAAACCGGCACGCGTCGCTGCAGGACGATAACGCCAGCACCGCCTCCACATCCGCCTTTATGTCAAAAAAATCAACAGCTTCTGAGGATACGCCCCACTGCTCCGGACACCGTGTTCCGGAAGCCAGGCCTGCAATTCGCAACACTTCTGTGTGTGTATCGAGACTGCCGTGGAATGACTTGCTGATCTCGAAGAGTCGTACCCGGTCTTGCTGTCGCGCGTTGTTTGACGATGCGGCGGCGACCATGCCGGGCCACAACGAGGCACGCATGACTGACATCTCCGACGAAATCGGATTGCTGAGTTTAAGTTGCGAGTCGGAACCCGAGAACGCCGCGTTCACTGCCTCGTCAATAAAACTGTAGGTCACTACTTCCTGAAAATCGCGTGCGATGAGAGTCGATGCGACCTTTTCAATATCCACTTTTGTTTCCGTGACCGTTGCAAGTGGTATCTGCGCGTACGCTGTCGTCTCCGGAATTGATTCGTAACCGTGAATACGAGCGACTTCTTCAATCAGATCGGCTTCAATCGATATATCAAAGCGATGACTTGGCGCCAGCACCATCCATGCGTGGTCGGACAACTCCACTTGCATGCCGAGTCCCGTCAAAATTCTAACGACGATGTCGTCGGCAATTTCGAGACCGAGCAATTTACGCAAACGATTTTTTCGCAATGCAATGGGTGAACGAATCGGCAAATGCTTGTCACTCACCTGATCGAGCAAGGGTCCAGCTTTGCCGCCGGCAATGTCCAGCAGGAGTTGTGTGGCTCGCTCGACAGCCCTGCTTTGACCGGCCGGATCCACACCCCGTTCAAATCGCATCGACGCGTCGGTATGCATACCGTAGGCACGGGCGCGACCGGCGATGAAGTCCTGTGGCCAGAACGCGGCTTCAAAAAAGACGTCTGAAGTGGCATCGGAAACGGCCGTTGTGAGCCCGCCCATAATGCCCGCCATGCCGATAGGGCCGCTGTCGTCGGTGATGACCAGTGTATCGGGGTTCAAATCGACGATTTTCTCGTCCAACAGGGTCAGTTTTTCGCCCTTTTTCGCCAATCTGGGCCGGATCGTTCCATTTATGAGGCTGTGATCATAAGCGTGCAGCGGTTGTCCGAGCTCGAGCATGACGTAGTTCGTGATATCAACTACCGGCGAAATGGCCCGTAGTCCAGCCCGCCGCAGGCGCTCGGTCATCCAGGCCGGACTCTGCGCTTCTCTGTTGATACCCCGGACCACGCGGCCGGCGAATCGCGGGCAACCCGCGGGTTCCACCAGCTCTACTGCCTGGCTGTCCCTGATCGTCGCATCCACTGCCGCCGCAGTAGCATCCTTAATTTCGGCGCCAGTCAACGCCGATACGTCCCTGGCTACGCCAAGTACACTAAAGCAGTCGCCGCGATTCGGTGTCAGATTGAGGTCGAAAATGGCGTCCGGCAGGTCCAGAAGTTTGACAAGCGACGACCCGGGTTCCGCATCTTGTGGCAGAACCATGATGCCATTCGATTCATCGCCGAGACCCAGTTCAAGTGCCGAGCACAACATCCCGTTAGATGTAATGCCGCGAATCTTCGCCGTGCGCAGCTTCAAGCCGTTTGGCAAGGTCACTCCGGGACGTGCGAAGGCGGCCTTCATTCCCTGCGTGACATTCGGCGCACCGCACACCACGTCGACAATATCACCACTGCCATCGCTGACTTTGCACAGACTGAGTTTGTCGGCATCCGGATGCCTGACGACGGATACGACCTCTGCGACGACGATGTCGTCTATTCCGGCACCCTCAAATTCAATGCCGTCCACTTCATGCCCCAGCATGGTCAGCTGATGTGCGAGGGATTCTGTATCAAGATCGGGGTTGACCCATTCACGTAACCAGGATTCTGCAATCTTCATCGTGATTACCTGAACTGCCGAAGGAAACGCAGATCATTCTCAAAGAATGTCCGCAGGTCGGTTACGCCATAACGCAACATTGCCAATCGCTCAATGCCTATGCCGAATGCATAGCCCGTGTACTTTTCGGAATCGACGCCAGCACTTTCCAGTACGTTCGGATGCACCATGCCGCAACCCAGTATCTCCAGCCACTTGCCCTCCCCCCAGCGCATGTCGACCTCAGCCGACGGCTCGGTAAACGGGAAATACGATGGCCGAAATCGCAACTCGGCCTTGCGCTCGAAAAAGGCCTCTACGAATTCGTGCAGGACGGCTTTCAGGTTCGCGAAACTGACGTTCTCGTCGATGACCAGCCCTTCGACCTGGTGAAACATCGGGGTGTGCGTCTGATCGGAGTCGCATCGGTACACGCGCCCTGGTGCAATGATCCGGATGGGCACACCTTCTTCGACAATGGATCGTATTTGCACGGGCGAGGTGTGCGTGCGCAAGAGCGTGCCACCCGGAAAATAGAACGTGTCATGCATCGCTCTTGCCGGGTGGTTTTCGGGAATATTGAGCGCCGTGAAATTGTGGAACTCGTCTTCGATCTCGGGACCTGAGCGCACCCCGAAACCGGCGTTAGTGAAGATTCGTTCAATGCGCGACTGGGCCCGCGAGACAGGATGACGGCCACCGAGTGATAGCCCACGTCCTGGCAAGGAAACATCCACCGCATCGGCGGCCAGTTTTGCCTCCAGTGCGTCGTTCTCAAGGTTTTCGCGACGCTCGTTCAGGCGCGTCTGTACAGCTTGTTTCGCGAGATTGATCTCCTGACCGACGCTTGCGCGTTGCTCGACAGGCAGCTGACCGAGGGTCTTGAGGCGCTCGGTCAGCTCACCTTTCTTGCCGAGATAAGCGACCCGAACTGCGTCCAGGGCGGCAAGATCGACCGCTGCATCGATAGCGTCCGCTGCCTGGGCGATTAGGTCCTTGAGTGCCAGCATCAGTGGTCTCTCGCGTCAGGCGTGCAACAGCGCGCCCGACTCAAGAATCACACCGCAGCGGTCTGTAGTTCGAGACCGGCCTTGGCAGCCGCCGCTATCGCACCGAATGCCGCAGGATCGTGTACAGCGATATCCGCCAGAACCTTGCGGTCCACGTCGATCTCAGCCTTGTTCAGGCCATCAATAAGGCGACTGTACGACAAGCCATGAAGGCGTGCCGCTGCGTTGATTCGCGCGATCCAAAGAGTACGGAACTGACGCTTGCGCTGACGACGGTCGCGGTACGCGTACTGTCCTGCTTTAATCACTGCCTGCTTGGCAGTCTTGAATAGTTTGCTGCGCGCGCCGTAATAGCCCTTCGCTTTACCGAGGACTTTTTTGTGGCGTGCGTGGGCGGTTACGCCACTTTTAACTCTGGCCATTTCTCAATCTCCTCTTAACTATAGGGGAGCATGCGGCGCACGCTCTTTACGTCGGCTTCAGCAACTTGCAGGGTTGCACCCAGCTGGCGCTTACGCTTGGACTTCTTTTTAGTAAGGATGTGATTGAGATGGGCCTGGGCGCGCTTGAAGCCGCCTTTGCCCGTTTTCTTGAAGCGCTTGGCCGCGCCCCGATGGGTTTTCATCTTTGACATTTCATTTCCTTTAGCCGTACTACGAACCGGACATGTCCGGCCGCTGCAGGCGGGTAACGCTTTCAGGGCTGTCACACCCTTCGGCAAATACTCACTTTTCGTACACTCTGACTGCTAGTGCTTTTTTGGTGCGATGACCATGACCATTTGCCGCCCTTCCAATTGCGGCATTTGCTCCACCGTACCGTAGGGTTCCAGGTCATCCCGAACCCTGGTCAGAAGCTGAGCGCCCAGTTCCTTGTGCGCCATCTCCCGACCTCTAAACCGTAATGTGACTTTCGTTTTGTCACCATCCTCGAGGAACTCGACCAACTTCCTGAGTTTGATGCGGTAGTCACCTTCTTCCGTTCCCGGACGAAATTTGATTTCCTTTACATGGACCTGCTTTTGTTTGCGTTTCGCAGATTGCGCCTTCTTGTTCTGCTCGAACAAGTACTTGCCGAAATCCATGATTCGACATACCGGCGGTTCGGCATTCGGCGATACTTCAACAAGATCCAGACCTTCTTCCTTGGCAAGACTGATGGCGGCCCTGAGCCCCATAACGCCTGCCTGGTCACCTGCCGAGTCTATGACTCGAACTTGAGCGGCCTCGATTTCCTCATTGCGCCTTACACGCTTTGTAACTGCGATACCCAGATCCTCCGGAAACTCAAAAAACCCAACACTTTCAGGCCACATCAATGGGCCGCAGCCAGTGCGGGAACGCGATTCTATATAGGCCCTCGGCAGGATACAACCGTGGCAGCACCGATTTTCGTAAAAAAATCAGTCACAAGCGGAGAACTGGTGGGCGATGCGGGTTTCGAACCTGCGACCTCCACGATGTCAACGTGGCGCTCTACCCCTGAGCTAATCGCCCTTATCCGTCCGTCCCCGGAAAGGGAGCCGTAAGATACTGAAGCGCATGGTGGACTGCAAGGCTTGTGCACTCGCTATTCAGGTTTCAATCCCAATGAAAAATCACGCATGCGCTGAATCTCGTCGCGCAGGCTCGCGGCTTTCTCGAATTCGAGGTCCTTGGCGGCCTGCAACATCCGTTTCTCGAGCTTGGCAGCCTTTTTGAGCAGTTGGTCCGGACTCAACGAATCGTACGGGACCTGGTCCTCGCCAACCATCCGTTTCCCGGTATCCGGCGAGGGGTAGGCGGACTCCATGATGTCCGCGACCTTTTTGATAATTGTCTCGGGTTTAATTCCGTGTTTGCGGTTATGCGCGCGTTGCCGGTCCCGCCTGCGGCTTGTCTCTTCGATGGCACGCTCCATGGACCCTGTAATTCTGTCCGCATAGAGAATGGCCTTGCCGTTGATGTGACGAGCCGCCCTGCCCATCGTCTGGATCAGGGAACGGTCGGAGCGCAGGAAACCTTCCTTGTCGGCATCCAGAATGGCGACCAGTGACACTTCCGGCATGTCGAGGCCCTCGCGCAGCAAGTTGATACCAACCAGCACGTCGAATGCGCCCAGGCGCAGGTCCCGAATGATCTCGGTCCGCTCAACGGTGCCGATATCGGAGTGCAGGTAACGGACCCGGACGCCATGTTCCCCGAGGTAGTCAGTGAGATCCTCCGCCATACGCTTGGTCAGCGTCGTTATCAGCACCCGTTCGCCGACCGCCACGCGCTTGGAAATCTCCGAAAGCACGTCATCAACCTGGGTCCTTGCCGGGCGTATCTCAACTTCCGGGTCGACCAGGCCCGTCGGTCGCACGAGCTGTTCAACGACCTTGTCAGAAACCTCGCGTTCATACTTGCCCGGTGTCGCCGATACGTAGATCGTTTGTGGCGACAGCTTCTCGAATTCATCAAACCTCAACGGACGGTTGTCGAGTGCGGACGGTAATCGAAATCCATGCTCCACGAGGGTCTCTTTGCGCGACCGGTCGCCCTTGTACATCGCACCGAGCTGCGGCACCGTTACGTGGCTTTCATCGACGATCAGCAAGGCGTTCTCGGGCACGTAGTCGAACAGGCATGGCGGTGGCTCGCCAGGGCCCCGGCCGGACAGGTAGCGAGAGTAGTTCTCAATACCAGAGCAATAGCCCAGTTCCCGGATCATCTCTAAATCAAATAAGGTTCTCTGTTCAAGTCTCTGTACTTCAAGTAGTTTCTGGCTCCCCCTGAGCGTCTCAAGGCGCTCTTTGAGCTCTACCTTGATCAGTTCACAGGCCTCCAGCAAACGCTCGCGTGGCGTCACGTAATGGCTCTTGGGGAATACGGTCAGGCGGGGTACCCGGCGTACGATTTCACCGGTCAAAGGGTCGAAAAAGCACAAAGACTCGACTTCGTCGCCCAGCAACTCGACACGCACCGCGTCCCGCTCCGACTCCGCGGGGAAGATGTCAATAACGTCGCCTCTTACGCGATAACTTCCCTGCGAAAAATCGATCTCATTGCGCGTGTACTGCAATTCCGCCAGGCGCCGTAACAGGTCGCGCTGATCCATGCGATCGCCCCGTACCAGGTGCAACACCATGCTGAAATACGCTTCCGGGTCACCCAAACCGTAGATCGCGGACACGGTCGCCACAATGATGGCATCGGGTCGCTCGATCAGCGCCTTGGTTGCCGACAGGCGCATCTGTTCGATGTGCTGGTTGATGGACGCGTCTTTCTCTATATAGGTGTCCGAACTCGGTACGTACGCTTCGGGCTGATAGTAGTCGTAGTAGGAAACAAAGTACTCAACCGCGTTTCCGGGGAAATACTCACGCATTTCACCGTACAGCTGCGCCGCGAGAGTCTTGTTCGGCGCGAGAATGATGGCCGGGCGCTGTGTGCGCTCGATGATGCTGGCAACCGTGAATGTTTTTCCGGAACCGGTGACACCCAACAAGGTCTGGCGAGCCAGGCCGTCCTGCAAGCCTTCGAGCAAAGCTGAAATCGCCTGTTCCTGATCGCCGGCCGGAGCGTAATCAGCAACCAGCGTCAGGCGATCTCTATCGTCGCTGAGTTTGTTGGGAAGGTCAGTGGATTGACGTACCATAGCCGTGCAATTTCAAGGGGCAAGCAAGTGAGTTTATCAGTTTCGAAACGCATGGCAGCCATTCGGTCGTCACCGACAGGCGCAGTTTTGGCGCTGGCTGCCGAATTGCGAGCTGCCGGCAGGGATATCATCAGCCTTGGCGCCGGCGAACCCGATTTCGACACGCCGGAACACATCAAGCAGGCTGCCTGCAAAGCCATTGCCGACGGCGACACAAAATATACGCCCATCGACGGTAGCGCCGAGCTAAAGGCAGCGATTGCACAAAAGTTCGCCCGCGAAAATCAGCTTACCTACGAAACCTCTCAAATCATCGTCTCGGGCGGCGCCAAACAGTGCTTGTTCAATCTTTGTTTAGGGCTCCTGTCGCCCGGCGACGAAACGATCATTCCGGCGCCCTACTGGGTTTCGTACCCGGATATGGTCCGGCTGGCGGGCGCTGAACCGGTGGTCGTTGCCGCTGGTATTGATGAGAATTTCAAGATCACCCCGGCACAGCTCAGGGCGGCGATTACGCCGAAGACTCGGCTATTTATATTGAACAGCCCGAGCAATCCGACGGGAGCGTGTTACACACGCGCCGAAATGCAGGCACTGGGCGCGGTCCTCGCCGAGCATCAGAACATCGTCATTGCTGCCGACGATATTTACGAACACATCCACTGGGCGCACGAACCTTTTTGCAGCTTTGCGGCAGCCTGTCCAGAGCTCTTTGATCGTACAGTGACGATCAATGGTGTGTCGAAGGCCTATGCGATGACGGGCTGGCGCATCGGTTACGCGGCCGGCCCCAAGGCCCTCATCACAGCCATGAAAACGATACAAAGCCAGAGCACGTCGAATGCCTGCAGCATTTCGCAAGCGGCTGCAGTCGCGGCATTGTCGGGCGATCAGGCGGCCGTCGCAGCTATGGCGGCAGCTTATAAAGAACGCCACGACTACATCGTGGGCGCATTGAACGACATTGGTGGCTTCGAATGTCGTCCTGGCGAAGGAACGTTTTACGCATTTCCACGGGTCGATGCGGCGCTCGGCCGGATGCAGCTCGCGAGCGATACCGACCTTGTCAAGCGCCTGATCAATGTCGCAGACGTGGCCTGTGTGCCCGGCAGCGCCTTCGGAGCACCGGGCTATGTGCGCATGTCTTTTGCGTGTTCGCTCGATACGCTGAGAGAAGCCACTGATCGCATAAAACGAGCCGTTGCAACTTGACTTCGGCCCCCCTCTCCACCAAAATCCCGGCCCGCACCTTAAGAGCAATGTGCCCTGGTGCAGACCAATTCCCCGATAGCTCAGTTGGTAGAGCGATTGACTGTTAATCAATTGGTCCCTGGTTCGAGTCCGGGTCGGGGAGCCAAATTCGAGAAAGCCCTCTTCGTGAGGGCTTTTTTGTTTCTGCAGTGTTCACACTGGTAAAAACTAGAATTTTCGCCCCGTTCAGGCCATCCTTGTTCAACCGGTCAATGACCGTGCAAAGCCACTGAGAGCTGTATGTCAATTTTTGGGGAACTCAAACGCCGCAATGTGTTTCGCGTAGCGATCGCCTACTCGATCGTTGCCTGGCTCGTCGCGCAGGTCGCCGAACTTGCGCTCGACAGCTTCGGTGCGCCGGACTGGGTCATGAAGACCCTGCTGCTATTGTTGGTACTCGGATTACCGATAGCTGTCATTTTCGCCTGGGCCTTCGAAATGACGCCCGAGGGTGTCAAGCGCGAGAAGGATGTCGACCGGTCTGCATCGATCACCCAGGAGACGGGCCAGAAAATCAATTACATCATTATCGGCGGTCTGACCATTGCACTGCTTTTCTCTATTGGCACACATCGTTGGACGACGGGTACACCAGGACCGGCCAGCGACACGATGGAAGTTCTCGAAACAGACGGGCATGAATCGATAGCCGTGTTGCCGTTCGTGAACATGTCGGATGATCCAAATAACGAATATTTCTCCGACGGCATCTCGGAGGAGTTACTGAATGTGCTGGTGCGGGTAGAGGGACTCCGTGTGGCTTCCAGAACCTCATCGTTTGCATTCAAAGGCAAGGACACCAGTATTCCGCAAATCGCGAACAGCCTGGGCGTTGACCACATACTGGAAGGCAGCGTGCGCAAAGCCGGTACCACTGTCCGAGTGACCGCGCAGCTTATCGATGCTCGCACCGACAAGCATCTATGGTCGGAGACCTACGACAGGAAGCTCGAAGACATATTCGCGATCCAGGACGAGATCTCGGCACACATAGTTGAAGCGCTCAAGGTAGCGCTCGGCGCTGGCGGCGAAGCTGCCATCGAAAACAGCGAGGCACCTACAGAGAACCTGGAGGCTTACGAAAACTATCTGCGCGGTCGATATTTCTGGCAAATGCGCGGCGGCAAGAATATTGCAACAGCGATTGAGTTGTTCGAAAAAGCGACAACTTTGGATCCTGCATTCGCGCGGGCCTGGTCCAGTCTCGCCAGTGCGCACATTACGATGCCAACTTACAGCGACGAGCCCGGCGAGGATCATTATCCACAGGCATTAATTGACGCGAGAAAGGCTTTGGCGATCGACCCGACGATTGCTGAAGCGCATGCCGTACTTGCGGACCTCGCACGAATGGATCATCGCTGGAGTGCCGCCGAAGCGCACTATCAGAACGCGATTGAAAACGAGCCTAAGAACTCAACGTCTCACC
>Ga0224505_10001080_pt1 | contig 17845 bp, 14 predicted proteins | sample SF_Jan12_sed_USG_FD_169102 | JGI IMG/M metagenome (GOLD analysis project Ga0224505, IMG submission 169102) | Sediment microbial communities from San Francisco Bay, California, United States - SF_Jan12_sed_USGS_4_1 | ecosystem: Environmental > Aquatic > Marine > Sediment | place: USA: California... | reverse complement strand
CGGCGAGTTCCAGTTCACGTGGACCGATCTCCCGGATGGAACGAATCCAGTGATCGTGCTCAAGTTCGCCGAGCAGGTCTCGGTTCGATCGATCGTGTGGACCAACATCAAGGACCCCACTCGGTTTGCACAGAACTACAAGGCCAACCGGGTGTCGATCTCGGACGACACCGACATCCCCCTTCCGACCGAGATCCCCAACGAGCCCGGCTCGAAAGTGATCCCATACGTCTCTCTCCCGACTTTCACCCTCACGATCGAGATCACCGATCCGCACGTATCGGTGGGTACGGAAGGCAATGTCTTCGAGGACTTCGCGATCGCCGAGATCCAGGTCCTCGGTAACCCTGCCAACACGGGCGCCACGCCGACCACCCCGTCGACGACCCCGTCATCCGAAGCCACCTCCACAACAGGCGGATAAGGGGCCAGTCGCCAGTCGCCAGCCGCCAGTCGCCAGCCTCCAGTCTCGAGCGAAGCGAGGACCCTCTGTTCCCTCCAGAGCGGGACAGGTGTCGCGGCAAGCGACAGAGGGGGGAACGAGGGCCGGCAGAGCCGATCGACTTGCTGACTTGCCCGAGCGAAGCGAGGCCCTAGTGCGCCTCGCCGCGACGGTACGGGATGCCGTCGGCGGCGGGCATGCGGAGCCGACCCGCGGCCTGGGAGATCACGATCAGCGTGAGGACGTACGGTGCCATGGCGATGAACTCGGCCGGGATCTCCTCGACCATGAAGTAGGCCACGATGAGCAATACGCCGCCAATCCAGGACAACAACGAATTGACACCACGCGATCGGAACTGCCACAGGGCGTAGAGCAGCAAGCCGATTCCCGCGAACAGGAGCAGGGCACGCACTGCGGCGCTCTCTCCCCGCAGCTGAAGCGTCAGGCCGTAGCCGAAGATCGCCGCACCCGTGGCAACACCGGCGGGACGCCAGTTCCCGAATATCAAGGCGGCCAAGCCGATGAATCCTCGACCACCAGTCATGCCCTCGCGGTACAGCCCGGCCTGCTCCGTGACCAGATAGGCGCCACCCATGCCCGCCAGTGCACCGGAGATCAGTACGGCGACCCACTTGTAGGTGTACACCCGGACACCGAGCGACTCGGCGGCCCACGGATTCTCACCCGTCGACCGCAGCCGCAGACCGAACTTGGTTCGCCAGAGCAGGTAAATCGACGCCGGGACGAGCAAGAACGCCAGCAGCGTGAACCAGGAGATGTTCCTCGTCCACCCGTGCAGGATCCCACCGATGTCCCCGATGAGGAACCAGTCGGTGTCTTCCATCGCCTTGAAGACGTCGGCGAGTATCGGCACCGTGAATCGCTCGACCGAGCCGGTCATCCGCGGGGACTGAGTCACGCCGGCATCCGTCCGTCCCACATAGAACACGGTGCTCAGGAATCGCCCCATCCCTGCGCCGATGATGTTGATGGCGACGCCCGACACGATATGATCGATCTTGAACGTGACAGTAGCCAGGGCGTGGAGCGCGCCACCGATGAGCCCGCCGACCATCCCGAACAAGATGCCGCGCCATGGACCCCAAGCGAAGGCACCGTACCCGGCGAACCACGTGCCGAGGATCATCATTCCCTCGAGGCCGATGTTGACGACGCCCGCTCGCTCGGCGTACAAGCCACCCAGACCGGCCAGAAGGATCGGCACCGCGAGCCGTAACATCGCCCCCCAACTCTGGAACGACGACATCTCGGCGGTGCCCGTGAGGATCCGTATCAGCGAGAAAAGCGACATGGCGATGAGAGCCGACACGAACACCCGGTTCGTGAAGAACGATTTCACGAGACTCTTTGGCTGCGGAGCCTCCGGTCGAGCTTCCTGGCTGATCGTCATGCCGTTTCCAGCTCCTTGGCCTCCACTGCGGCCGACAGCGCCTTCGTCTCTTCGTTCTGAGCCCACCGATTGACCATCGCAAAGGCGATGACCGCAGCCAGGATGATCGAACCGGTCATGATGTTGATGATCTCCACAGGTATCTGCTCACTCAGAAGCGCCTGGCCACCCCTACGGAGAAAGCCGAACAACAGCGCCGCCAGGGCAGCTCCCCCCGCGCTGTTACGACCGATGAGCGCAACGGCGATTCCATCGAATCCGTAGTTCTTGGGGAAGTCCGTTGCGTATTGGTGCGTCTCCGAGAGGATTGTGAGCATGCCCACCAGCCCTGCGAGGCCACCCGAGATCAACATGGCCCGAAGAATCATGGCTTTCGCCTTGACTCCCGAAGCCTGTGCGGCGGGCGCGCTCGTGCCCGACGCCCTCAGGTCGTATCCGAACTGGGTGCGGTTGAGCATGAACCAGAATGCGAACCCGACGATCACTGCCAGGATCACGAGACTCGACAGCTCCGCACGCCGCGGGTTGACTCCGAACGCCTCCAGGACCGGGTTGAGCGACGGCAACCATGCAGTTTCCGGAAGTGGCGTCGTGACGATGTTGAGAGCACCGACCGATCGTTCGTCACGCCAATAGTTGAAGAACAGCCACGAGATGAGGTTGAAGGCGATGTAGTTCAACATGATGGTCGATATGACCTCGTTCACGTTGCGCTTGACTTTGAGAAGGCCGGCGATTCCAGCCCACGCCGCGCCAGTGAGCATGGCGATCACCAGAATGATGAGAACGTGAATCGGCGCCCATACCGAGAACTTCGCACCCAGGTACACGGCCACCAGTGCCGAGATCAGGTATTGACCCTCGACTCCGATGTTGAACAGTCCCATCCGGAACCCGATCGCCGCGGCGAGCCCGGCGAAGAACAGGGGAACCGCCTGATTGAGAATCTCGATGATCGACGCCCACTGGATGCCCCCCGTATCACCGTTGTAGACGCCGTACTGCCACATGGCGCTGAAGGCGTTCATCGGGCTCTCATCGATGAGAAGCAGAGCGATCGAAGAGAAGAGCAGCCCGGCAACGAGGGCCATCACCGGTGCTCCGAGCACCGCGAACAGTCGTTTTCCCAGGCTCATACCTCGGCTCCAGTCATGTGTTTGCCCAAGACCTCGGGTGTGACGGCCTTCGGATCCAGTTCGGCCACGAGACGACCCTCGAAGATGACGTACAGTCGGTCACTCAGGCCGAGGAGTTCCTCGAAGTCCGCCGACGCCAACAGCACGCCCATCCCGGCACTCCGAGCCTCTCGAAGTTGTCCCCAGATGGCCGCCTGGGCACCGACATCGATGCCTCGCGTCGGTTGGGCGGCGATCAACAGGTCGGGCTTTGCTTCCATCTCACGTCCGAAGAGGAGCTTCTGCTGGTTGCCGCCCGACAGCGCAAGCGCCGCAACCTCGACACCGACGGTGCGGACGTCGTATTTGTCGACGATCTCCTGTGTCTTTTCCCGAGCGCCCTTCGGGTTGATGAGGAACCCGTTGCCGTAGGGGGGCGTCCGCTGATGTCCCAACATGGCGTTTTCCCACAGAGGTGCCGGCAGCAACAGCCCGTGGGTGTGCCGGTCCTCGGGAATGTATCCCATACCCTTGTCGAGGCGCTCGGCGGTGGTCCAGCCGTCGATGTTCTCGCCATTGAGCGTGACCGTGCCAGACGTCTGGGTTCGCATGCCAATGATCGTCTCGAGGAGCTCCAATTGGCCGTTGCCCTCGACCCCGGCGATGCCGACGATCTCACCCCGGCGGACGTAGAACGACACATCGGTCAGCCGATCGCGGCCTTCGGTGGCCTTCAGCCCGAGCCCGACCACTTCGAGGACCCGTTCGTCGGGGATGTCTCGCGCTTCGATACTCGGTGTGGGCAGTTCGCTTCCCACCATGAGCTCGGCCAAGTCCTTCGTCGTGACGTCGTTGGGGTCGACTGTGTCGATCGTGCGGCCGCGGCGGATGACTGTGATCCGGTCTGCGAGGGCGAGTACCTCATCGAGCTTGTGATTGATGAAGATGATCGTGACCCCCTCCGCCTTGAGGTGGCGAAGGTTCTCGAACAACTCGGTCACTTCCTGGGGGACGAGCACGGCGGTCGGCTCGTCGAGAATCAGGATGCGGGCACCCCGATAGAGGACCTTCAAGATCTCGATGCGCTGCTTCTCCCCCACGGCCAGCTCGGAGACGTAAGCATCGGGATCGACGTCGAGCCCGTAGGCTTCTTCGAGTTTCACGAGTTTCTCGCGGGCTCCGTCGAAGTCGATGGTTCCCCGGCCGGGCTCCATCCCCAGGATGATGTTCTCGAGGACGGTGAAGTTTGATGCCAGCTGGAAGTGCTGATGAACCATGCCGATTCCGGCTGCGATGGCATCGGTGGGCGAACGGAAGTGGACCGGAGTTCCGTTCACGGTCATGGTTCCCTCGTCGGCCTGCTGCATGCCGTAGAGGATCTTCATGAGCGTCGACTTGCCGGCTCCGTTCTCGCCGACCAGCGCGTGAATCGTGCCTTCCTCGACGTCGAACGTGATGTTGTCGTTTGCCACCACGCCGGGGAAGCGTTTGGTGATTCCTTTGAGTGATACCGCCAGCGCCACGGGCGCAGCATAGACAGCCGCGTCTCCGCCCCGCCTCTCAGACGGCAAGGGGCTCTCGACCCCCTCGTTCGGCCAATCCGCGGGCTGAGGACTTCGCTGAGCGACGTCCTCTACCCAGGGTTGTGGACGTCAGGACGCGAGAGAGGGGGCCGCCGGGTGTGGCGACCCCCTCCTTCGTCGGTATGTGATCAGCCGAGCGTCGACGGAACCTCGATGGTCCCGTCGATGATCATGGCCTTCAGCTCGTCGAGCTGAGCGGCGATGTCGTCGACGAATCCACCGGTAGTTGAGTAGCCGACACCATCGACCGACAGGTCGAACACGCGGTCACCACCGGTGAAGCTGCCGTTGATGACGTCGTCGATCGTCGAGGCGACGGCGATGTCGACCCGCTTCAGCATCGAGGTCAGGATGTACGGCTGCAGCTCGGCGGACGCCGTCAGATACTGATCGGAGTCCACGCCGATCGCCCACAGTTGGGTTCCCTGCTCCTCAGACTTCGCCTTGGCGGATTCGAAGAGACCGCCACCGGAGCCACCGGCGGCGTGGTACACCACGTCGGCGCCGCCGTCATACATGGCGTTGGCCGCCTCGGCCCCCTTGGCCGGATCGGTGAACCCGGTGAAGTCCGGCGGCTGGGTCAGGTAGTTCGAGACGATCTCGATGTCGGGGTTGATGTACTCGGCCCCGGCCCGGTATCCGGCCTCGAACTTCTGGATCAGCGGGATGGCCACGCCACCGATGAATCCGATCTTGCCGGTGGTCGACTTGAGCGCCGCTGCCGCACCGACGAGGAACGAACCCTCGTGCTCGGCGAAGAGGAGCTCCGACACGTTTGGCAGGTCGTACGGCGCGAAGTCGGCGTCGGCGAGCGCGGCGTCGGTGATCGCGAAGAACGTCTCCGGATAGGCCTCGGCGTTCGCCTCGACGGCATCCTCGAAGAGGAAGCCGTTTCCGATCACGAGGGCCGCACCCTGCGAAGCAGCCAGGTCGAGCAGCTCATCGCGGTCGTCACCGGCCGTGTTGGCCTGGAGCTCGACCGGTTCGAACCCATACTCGGCCAGCTTCTCGTCGAAGCCGCGAGCCGCCGCATCGTTGAACGACTGGTCGCCACGACCGCCGATGTCGAAGACGAGCGCAACCGAGATGTCGGACCCGTCCACCATCACTTCGGTGGTGTCGGTCGAGCCCTCGGTTGTGTCGGTCGAGCCTTCGGTGGTGTCAGGAGCCGGAGCCTCGGTCGTGGCAGGGGCTTCCGCCTCGGTGGTGTCGCCACCCTCTTCGCTGCCGCCGCAAGCGGCGATCACGAGGGTGAGAGCGGCGAGCAGCGCCAGCAGGCGCATATATCGCTTCACGTTGTTCCTCCCAAATAGGATTGCGGACGGACGGAGAGTCCGTCGATTCCGAGGATAGCGTTGTCTCCCGGGCTCAAAGGCCGGAAGCACTCCCAGCATGTCCGTCGAGGCCGGTCAGCCGGTCGACCAACAGCTCTGAGAACCGTCGCCCCTCGACGGTGACGCCGACCCAGGCATTGTCACTGCGGCCGCTCACACCCATGAGATCCACAACCGTCCGCCCCACCGTCAACGGCGAGGCGGTTTCGACCTCGACATTGAGGCGCCGGGTCTTGATGATCGTCGGGTCGATGACATGGGCGACCGCTGCTGCGTCATGGATCGGGGCGATCGGATCACCGTAGATACGGGCATACCGCGCACGGAAGAAATCTGTGAGTTCGGCCACGAAACGACCCACAGAACCCGAGGCGCGCAAGACCTCGGAGTCGTCCACCGACAGCAGGGTGTGGTGAGTGACGTCGAGGCCGACCATTGTCACGTCGAGGCCCGAGCCGAACACCGCCGCCGCGGCGTCGGGGTCCACCCAGATGTTGAACTCGGCCGAGGGCGTCACGTTGCCGAGGCCGATGGAACCCCCCATGAGCACGATTCGTTCGATCGAGGGCCGGACCTGGGGATGCCGCTCCAAGAGCAGAGCGATGTTCGTGAGCGGACCGGTTGGAACAAGCGTCACGGGGCGAGCGGCGGCCGCCAGCCAGCCGGCCATCGCCTCGACGGCGTGCCCGGGCACAGGTTCCGATGCCGCCTCCGGCACCTCCGGTCCGTCGAGACCACTGACGCCGTGAATGTGCTCGGCCACGTGCAACCCGCGAACGAGGGGCCGGTCCGCCCCGGCCGCCACCGGTACGTCAGGCCGTCCGGCCACAGCGAGCACCCGCAGAGCGTTGACGGTCGTCTTGTCCACAGTCGTGTTCCCGGCAACCGTCGTGATTCCCACCAGATCGAGTTCAGGGGATGCCAGCGCCAGCAGGATCGCGATGGCATCGTCGTGGCCGGGATCGCAGTCGAGGATGATCGGTGTGGGCATCGGCCCGAATCTACCTCCGGGCTGCGCCGTGCTGCGTTCGGGTACCGTCACCGATCATGGATTTCGATCAGGAGTTCTTCCCCAATCACATCGGTCTCGAGATCACCGAGGCCACGCCCGACCTCGTCGCAGGGCGACTCGACGCCACCGTCACCCACCAACAACCTCAAGGCGTGACCCACGGCGGAGTCCACGCGTCCATCGTCGAGACCCTCGCCTCCGTGGGTGGAGCGCTGTGGGCGATGGAGCAGGGAATGGCCACCGTCGTCGGCGTGAGCAACACCACCGATTTCATCCGTCCGCATTTCACAGGATGGCTCCACGGGGTGGCGACCCCGGTGCATCGTGGACGCACCCAACAGATCTGGATGGTCGAGGTCACCAACGATGCCGCGAAACTCGTCGCCCGCGGCCACGTCCGCTTGCAGAACCTGGCGCAGCCGCACACCGAGAGCTGACACGCCCTCACCAGGAAGGGTCTTTCGTCCCCGGACTAAGGCCGGTTGAAGGCCCCAACCGAGCCGTCGCCCGAAGTGTCATGTGACGGATATCTCTAGAAAGGCGTGCGATGAAGAAGGAACGGCTATTCGACCCTGCGCTGACTGCGCTCACGGTGATCGGCGCCCTGCTGGGCGTGATCGCCATCGCCGCGGTGATCGTGCGGGGTCCATCGACCGAGGCCGCCGAGGGTGAGCACGCAGCCCCCGAGGCCGGCGAGGCTGCCCGAGCCCACATCTCCCTGTCGGAGTGGGCCATCGGTGGCGACCTCGAGCTCAAGCCCGGCGCAACCGTGTTCGAACTCCACAACGACGGGACCGTTGCACACAACTTCTCCATCGTCGGAGTAGGAACGTCCGAGGACGTCAACTCGGGTGCGTCGGCCGAATTCGACGTAAGCGACCTCCGCGCCGGAACGTATGAGGTGGTGTGCGCGATCGCCGGCCACAAGGAGGCCGGCATGCGGGCGACCCTCACCGTGGCCGAGAACGCCAGCGGACCCACAGGCGAATCCCACGGTCACGGTGGCGAGGACACCGACTGGGCGGCACTCGATCAGGCCATGATGGACTCGATCCTTTCCTTCCCAGCCGCCACCGAAGGGCTGGGGAACGCCGTTCTCGAACCCACCGAAGTCCTGGCCGACGGCACCAAGGTGTTTGATCTCACCACCGAGATCGTGGAGTGGGAGGTCGAACCAGGTCGGTTCGTCGAGGCTTGGACCTACAACGGAATCGTCCCCGGTCCGATGCTCAAGCTCGACGTCGGCGACACCATCCAGGTGCGAGTGCAGAACAACCTCCCCATGGGAACGGACATCCACTGGCACGGTGTCGACACCCCCAACAACATGGACGGTGTTGCACCTCTCACGCAGCCTCTGATCGGGCCTGGAGAAACCTTCACGTACGAGTTCACGGTCGACCATGTTGCGGTTGGCATGTATCACGCCCATCACCACGGTCAGATGCAGGTCCCGAATGGCCTGTTTGCGGCGATGCTCATCGGTGACGTCGAGCTTCCGACAGGGAGGACCATCTCGGGTGTCACGATCCCCGAAGACCTCGAGATCGCGCACGAGATCCCGATGGTTCTCAACGATGCCGGCGTGATCGGATTCTCGCTCAACGGCAAGTCGTTCCCCGCCACCGAGCCGTACGCGATGAAACAAGGCGACTGGTTCTTGGTCCACTACTTCAACGAAGGGCTCCAGATCCATCCGATGCATCAGCACCAGTTCAACGGTCTCGTCGTTGCCAAGGACGGCATACCACTCGACAACCCGTACTGGGTGGACACGTTGAACATCGCTCCGGGAGAGCGATACACCGTTCTCGCCCAAGCCGAAGATCCCGGTGTCTGGGTGTGGCACTGCCACATCCTCAATCACGTCGAACGCGAGGAAGGCATGTTCGGGATGGTCACGGCCCTCATCGTCGAGGAAGCCTGATCCAATCCGTTTGGCATGGGAATGGGGCCTGCGCCTGCGGGCCCCATTTCTTGTGTCGACCGCATGGACTCGTGCAAGGCGATCCGGCCAAGATGGCTAGCTAGTCATTGCGGGCCTGAGGTATCTAGTCCTCCGGTGTCGACCGCTTCTGGGCCGATGGACCCACTGTCGATTCACTCGAGGTTGGGAACACAGAATGGCTGGAGCAAGCAGAGGGCTGAGCTGGGACGGCGAATCCCCGCGGCCATCCAAGACGATCACCACGACGGCGGTACTCGGCATGCTCGCGGCAATGATCCTGTCGCCCTCGGCGGCATTCGCCTCCGACGACATGAGCACGGACGTGATCGTGCGCGAGACGGCACCGGAAACCGATGCTGCCGAGAGGCTCATCTCGACGCTCGGAGGCACGGTCGGCGAACAGCTCGACGTCATCGGCGGATTTGCCGCCACAGTGCCGACCGACAAGCTCGCCGGCCTCGCCGGCCACCCGGCGGTTGAAGCCGTGACGCCGGACGCAACTGTCACCCTTCTCGACAACCCATTCGGAAGGAACAGCGAACCGGTGGCGCACGACCTCACACTCACGAGGCTCGTACAGACGGTCGGTGCCGACGTGTTCTGGGCCCAAGGGCACACAGGCAAGGGTGTCGATGTCGCATTGATCGACTCAGGGGTGGTCGCCGTCGACGGCCTCCTCCGCTCCGAAGTCGGCGGCCCGAAGGTCATCAACGGTCCCGACCTCTCGTTCGAGTCTCAATCGGACAAGTTCCGCTGGCTCGACACCTATGGCCACGGCACACACATGGCCGGGATCATCGCCGGTCATGACAATGCGGCGGCGGCGCAACCGTCCAAATCCTCCGAAACCAGCTTCAACGGGATCGCACCCAACGCCCGGATCTTGAGCGTGAAGGTGGCGTCACACGACGGTGCCGTCGATGTGTCCCAGGTGATCGCTGCCATAGATTGGGTCGTGCAGCACAAGAACGACAATGGAATGAACGTTCGTGTTCTCAACCTGTCGTTCGGAACCGATTCGACGCAGAGCTACGTGCTCGATCCGCTGGCGCACGCGGCCGAGCAGGCATGGCGTGCCGGGATCGTGGTCGTGGTTGCCGCCGGCAACGACGGCAATTGGGCACAGCTTCGCAACCCGGCCCGCAACCCCAACCTCATCGCGGTGGGTGCCTCCAACCCGATCGGCACGCTCACGCTCGCCGATGACTATGTGGCCTCCTTCTCGAACTGTGAACACAACGCCCGGACCGTGGACGTTCTCGCACCCGGAGTCTCAATCGTCAGCCTGCGCAACCCCGGGTCGTACGCCGATTCCGGATACCCATCTGGCCAGGTCGGAACCCGGTTCTTCAAAGGCACAGGCACCAGCCAGGCGACGGCGGTCGTGTCCGGCGCGGCAGCCTTGATCCTCTCCAAGTTCCCCGATGCAACACCCCAACAGGTCAAAGACCTGCTCATGACCACGGCCTACACGAGCGCCCGAGGGAAGGCCGCCTCCTGCTACGGGGCAGGGTCGATCGACCTGAGTCAAGCCGCCCGCCTCACCCAACTCTCGCGCACCTTCGACAATCAGACGTGGAGTACCGGCACGGGCTCGCTCGAGGCCTCCCGCGGCAGCGACCACCTCACACACAACGGGAGGATCCTCGCCGGCGAATACGACATCTTCGGCATGCCATTCGACGCGGCCCAGTGGGCGAACCTCGCCTCCCGCCGCGCAGCCTGGTCGGACGGGTACTGGAACGGCTCCCCATGGACCGGAGTGTCCTGGTCGGGTGTCTCCTGGTCCGGTGTCTCCTGGTCCGGTGTCTCCTGGTCCGGTGTCTCCTGGTCCGGTGTCTCCTGGTCCGGAGTGTCCTGGTCGGACAAGGCGTGGGAAGGTGGCTCCTGGTCGGGGGTGTCCTGGTCGGGAGTGTCCTGGTCGGGAGTGTCCTGGTCCGGTGGTTCCTGGTCCGGCATACGCTGGCGCTGATCCCGGATCCTCAACCAACAAGCAGAAAGGCCCCCTGATCGGGGGCCTTTCTGGTGTTCATCTGTGCGTCGGTCAGTCCGAGTCGGCCATCTCGATGGGTGGGGTGTCGGGCGTCTCGATGCACTCGAACGTCAACTCCTCGTTCTCCTCGTCGAGACCGACCAGGATCGTGGAGCCTGCCTTGAACTCACCGAGCAGGAACCTCTCCGACAGTGGATCTTCGAGCATTCGCTGAATGGCGCGCCGCAGGGGCCGGGCGCCGAGTTCGGGGTCGTACCCCTTCGTCCCGAGGAAACCTTTCGCATCGTCGGTCAGCACGAGATCCAAACCCTGCGCCGTCAGTTGCTGGCGAACGCGAATGAGCATGAGGTCGACGATCGCCTTCACCTCGTCCAGCGTCAGTTCGTGGAACACGATGATCTCGTCGATCCGGTTCAGGAACTCCGGACGGAAGTGCCGCTTGAGCTCTTCGTTGACCTTTTCCACCATCTTGTCGTAGGTGTCCCGCTCGTCGTCGGCGCTGAAGCCGATCGACTTCTTGCGGATGTCCCTCGTGCCGAGGTTCGACGTCATGATGATGACTGTGTTCTTGAAGTCCACTGTGCGCCCTTGGGCGTCGGTGAGCCGGCCGTCCTCCAGAATCTGCAGCAACGTGTTGAAGACGTCCGGATGGGCTTTCTCGATCTCATCGAACAGCACCACCGAGAAAGGCTTGCGACGGACCGCTTCGGTGAGCTGTCCACCCTCGTCGTACCCCACGTATCCCGGCGGGGAACCGATGAGCCGGCTCACTGTGTGCTTCTCCATGTACTCCGACATGTCGAGTTGGATCAGCGCGTCCTCGTCTCCAAACAGGAACTCGGCGAGCGACTTGGCGGTTTCTGTCTTTCCGACCCCGGACGGGCCCAGGAAGATGAACGAACCGGAAGGACGTTTGGGGTCCTTCAATCCGGCACGCGTACGCCGAATCGCCTTGGAGACCGCCACGATGGCATCGTGCTGGCCGATGATCCGCTGATGGAGTTCGTCCTCCATGCGCACCAACCGGGCCGTCTCCTCTTCGGTGAGGCGGTGGACGGGAATACCCGTCCACTGGGCGAGCACCTGGGCGATCTCCTCCTCGTCGATCACCCATCCGGTGTCCGCTCCTTCGTCGGAGAGCCGCTTCTCGACCGATGTCCGATCGCCGAGCAGGTTCTTCTCCTGGTCGCGGAGCTGGGCGGCGCGCTCGTATTGCTGCGCCTGCACCGACTCCTGCTTCTGACGGCGCACATCGGACAGCTTGCGGTCGATCTCCTCGAACTCGGGGTTCGATCCGGACCGGCTGATCCGCATGCGGCTTCCGGCCTCATCGATGAGGTCAATCGCCTTGTCCGGAAGGAAGCGGTCCGACAGGTACCGGTCGGCGAGATTGGCAGCGCTCACGATTGCCTGCTCGGTGAACCTCACGGAGTGGTGTGCCTCGTACCGATCCTTCAGTCCGAACAGGATCTGAACGGTGTCGGAAACGGACGGCTCCTCGACCTGGACCGGCTGGAACCGCCGCTCGAGCGCCGAGTCCTTCTCCAGATACTTCCGGTATTCCTCGAGTGTCGTTGCGCCGATCGTCTGAAGTTCGCCGCGGGCGAGCATCGGCTTGAGGATCGAGGCGGCGTCGATAGCGCCTTCGGCGGCGCCGGCACCGACGAGTGTGTGGATCTCGTCGATGAAGATGATGATGTCGCCCCGGGTCTTGATCTCCTTCAAGACTTTCTTCAGCCGCTCCTCGAAATCGCCGCGGTACCGGGACCCGGCCACCAGCGCACCGAGGTCGAGCGTATAGAGCTTCTTGTTCGACAACGTCTCGGGGACTTCCCCGGCGACGATCTTCTGGGCCAGCCCCTCGACGATTGCGGTCTTCCCGACCCCCGGCTCACCGATGAGCACCGGGTTGTTCTTCGTGCGTCGGGACAGGATCTGCATCACACGCTCGATTTCGCGTGTGCGCCCGATGACCGGATCGAGTTTGCGGTCCCGGGCCGACTGCGTCAGGTTGCGACCGAATTGATCGAGGACGGTTGATCCGCCGCTCGCCTGCTCCGATCGCGAGGACGTGCCCGAACCGCCGGACGACGACGGCTGCTCCTCGGACCCCTGCGGACCCGACAAGAGCTGAATGACGGTCTGCCGGACCTTCTGGAGTTCGGCGCCGAGTTTCTGCAGCACCTGGGCTGCCACGCCCTCACCTTCGCGGATCAGGCCGAGAAGGATGTGCTCGGTTCCGATGTAGTTGTGTCCGAGCTGGAGAGCCTCCCTGAGGCTCAGCTCCAACACCTTCTTCGCACGCGGCGTGAATGGTATGTGACCGGTCGGGGCCTGCTGACCCTGACCGATGATCTCGACCACCTGCTCGCGTACGGCCGAGAGGTTGATGCCAAGACTCTCTAGGGCCTTGGCGGCAATCCCCTCGCCTTCGTTGAGGAGCCCGAGCAGGATGTGCTCGGTTCCGATGTAATTGTGGTTCAGGAGCCGGGCCTCTTCCTGAGCCAAAACGACTACCCGTCGGGCCCGGTCGGTGAAACGCTCAAACAAGGCCGATGCCTCCTACACAGACTTCCCCGGCTGGCAGACCGAAGTATACCGCCGAGTCCTACATACCCCTGAGGGTCGATCGACACTTCTCGTGTTCGGCTGTCCGACCCACGCTCTGAAGCAGATTCCCGGGCTCCGCGAGACGAATTCCGACCTGCTCGCCTTGCCCGGAATACCTCCAGCCGCCGCCAGTCGGTACCATCCGAATCCACATGTCCGAACTCAACGACCTCGTAGACCTCCCTCACATCTGGGACCGAATGGCCAGGGTAGAGGAGCGCCTGTTCGAGGTCACGGACTCCGACCACAGGTACCTCACCGAGATCGCTCAGCATCTGTTGGCGGCAGGCGGGAAGCGATATCGACCGTTGCTGGCCCTGCTCAGCGCCGAATTCGGTCCGGAACCCGACCTTCGCCCCGTCGAAGCCGGGGTCGCCGTCGAGTTGATCCACGTGGGCAGTCTCTATCACGACGACGTCATCGACGAGGCCGACACCCGCCGCGGGGCGTCCAGCGTGAACGCCAACTGGAGCAACACCGTTGCGATCCTGGCCGGGGACTTCCTCATGGCGCGCGCCTCCGAGACGGCGGCAACCCACCTCGACCAGGAATCGGTGCGAATCCTCGCTGCCACGTATGCCGAATTGGTCGAAGGCCAAACACGAGAGCTGGCTCTCGACTACGACCTCGACCACGGCATCGCCGACTACGAACGGGTCATCTATCAGAAGACGGCCAGCCTCATCCGAACGTCCGCGCGGCTCGGCGCCAAGGCCAGCGGAGCCGACGATCACACGGTCGAGGCGGTCAGCGACTGGGCGGCCGAAGTCGGGATGGTATTCCAGATCGCCGACGACGTGCTGGATCTGGTGGCGACCTCAGAGGTGTTGGGAAAACCCGCCGGGTCCGACATTCGCGAGGGCAAGTTCACCATGCCGGTCCTGAGGGCCCTCGAGGGGCCTGAGCGGGACCGAGTCAAGAAACTCCTCGGTCAGGCACGCCCATACGGGGACGACGCAGTGGATGAGATCATCGAGATCGTGCGGTCCGGCGGATACGCCAACGAGGCCCTCGACGCAGCTCGACGGCGCCTGGCACGTGCATCCGACGCCCTCTCCACCCTTCCCGATGGTCCGGCTCGATCGGTTCTGACCCAGTTGGGGGCATATCTGGTGGACCGGGTGGCGTCGATCGAGACTGCCTGACAGAAACGCCTTCACATCTCCCCAGTTCGCGCCGAAGTAATCCGCGAAATGGACCCGCTCGACGATTTCTTCAGACAAGCCGTCGACGGACTCAGCCTCGAACTCGACGAAGCCCTGTCCAAATGGCAGGCGACGAGCGACGACGCCGACGTCCGTCGGCTGTGCCATTCGATCAAGGGATCGGGTGGGTCGTTTGGATTCCCTCTCGTCTCGGTGCTGGCCGCCGCCGCCGAGAAGGCTGCACCGGAGGAGCTCGACGAAGCCGTAGCGATGCTGAAGGCAGAGCTCACCAGTATCGCCGCCGCCACGACCCGCAAACGGATACTGGTGGTCGACGACGACCCTTTGATCTCCAAGCTTCTCGAAAGACGGCTCGAGGCGCCCGAGCGGTCGGTGGAGGTCGTGAATGATCTCCTGGCCGCCCGCGAGGCGATCGAAACCGCCAGATACGACCTCATCATCCTCGACCTGGTCCTCCCCGACGGTGACGGACGCCACCTTCTCAGCGAGATCGCAGGTCAGGTCGCCAACGCCTCGGTTCCCATCATCATCCTCAGCGCCAGCGACGCGTCCGGACTCCGCGCAGAGTGCCTCTCGCTCGGCGCCGAGGCGTTCATCACCAAGCCCTTCGACCCCGATGCTCTCACCCATCTCGTCGGCAGTTTTCTCGCCACCGACAACGCCAGTACCAACGAGCGGGCCGAGTTCGTTCGGGCATTCGACGCCCATTCGCACGACGAGGGCATGATCACCGTCGCAGCGGTGCTGACCGAGTCGCACGGCCCCGGCGGCAAACCATCGGATTCGCCTGACCCTCAAGTGATCGAAGAAGTGGAACGGACGATCCGCAGCATGATCGGCATTGGATCCACGGTCTCGCGGTGGTCGAACGCGGAGTTGGCGGTCGTCACGGCACTGGAACCGGCAGCGACAGTCGACATCCTGGACAGGGCACGCCTGCGTCTGCGTACGCAGAGCCATCCGTTCATCGAAGGCGCCCTCGTATCGCTGTCGGCGGGCGTCGTGCATGACCACGCCCATCGGGGTCTGGCAGGTCTCATGTCGCGAGCCCGCCAACTGGCGAGTGTCGCCCACCAGCGCGGGGGAGACCGTGTAGCCGCCGAATGGGGGGTACCGGGCAGCCGTCGGATCCTCCTGGCCGAAGATGATGCGCTGACTGCGGCGCTGGTCATCCACCGCCTCGAACGCGAAGGCTTCGTCGTCGACCACTACGCCAACGGGGCCGAAGCCGCGGCCGCCTATGCCGGTGGGCTGTTCGACCTGGTGGTGCTCGACGTGCAGATGCCGGGCCTCGATGGATTCGAAGTGTTGCGAAGGATCCGGGGGACCGAGGAACGTCGCGTTCCGGTGGTCATGCTGACAGCCGTTGGGAGCGAGCGCGACGTTGTCAAGGGATTCGAGATGGGTGCCGATGATTACATCCTCAAGCCGTTCTCACCAGCGGAATTGACGGTCCGGCTCAAGAGATTCGTGACCGAGAACCGATGAAAGTCTCGAAGAGAACTCAGGGATGGGCATGAAATTCGTAGTCTGCGATGACGATCCGGTGATCCGGTATCTGCTGGAAGTCGTGCTGGGAAAGCGCGGGGGTCACGATGTCGTGGCGGTGGACGACGCGACCCAGGTCGCCGTCAACGTCGCCCAACACAACCCCGACCTCGTTCTCCTGGACTTCATGATGCCGGGACTCACCGGACTCGATGTTGCGGCCGAGCTCGCAGCCGACCCTGCCACGGCCGGCACTCCTGTGGCCTTCCTGACCGGGCGTGCCGACATCGAGGACCAGGACTTCACCGAGTTGAACGTGGTCGGAGTGATCGAGAAACCGTTCGACACATCCACCCTCGCCACTCGACTCCTCGAGATGATCGCCTGACGAGGCCATTTACCGGCCAGACTCGCTGCCGACAGGAAACACCATGGCAGGACCCGGTCCCAGCACCAGCTCGACGGACTCGTTCACTCCTTTCGACTTTCGCGCCCCGAACAAATTCCAGAGCGGGTTCGTCCGTGAGTTCGGAGACCTCCATGAGACCTTCTCCCGCGTGCTCTCGGACCTCTTCACGAGGGAACTGAAGACGTCGGTGACGATCGAGAGCTTGGGCGCCGAACAGCTCTCGTACGACGCATATGTGCGATCGATGCCGAACCCGAGTGTTCTCTCGATCGTCGAATTGAACCCACTTCCCGGCCTCGTGGTCGTCGAACTGAGCGCTCAGCTGGGGCTTGTCCTGGTGGACCGAATGCTCGGTGGTCCGGGCCGGCCGGTGGCGCCGCGACGCCCCACGGGACTCGAACAGACCCTGCTGGGAGCGCTGCTGGAGCACCCGCTCACGGCGATTGCCGAGACGATGCACGGCGTCGTCGACATCCAACCGAGGTTCGTCACGTCCGAGCTGAATCCGATGTTCGCTCACGCCGCCAGCCCCACCGAGGGCGTTTTGGTTCTGACCTTCAGCCTCGTCGTCGACTCGTCGGGTCCTTCGTCCCGTGGCCTGATCTCGGTGTGTTATCCGATGACAGTCCTCAACCCGATCAGGGAGGCCATGCGATCTGCGCGATGGTCTGGCGGCGAGCGAGGCGTGGAAGGCGACAGACCGATGGCATCGCTCCTCGAACGGACCGAGGTCGAGCTGGTCGCCAGGACGCGGACCACCAAGATGGCTGCGGCGGACCTGATCGGCATCCAACCAGGCGACGTGGTCATGCTCGACCACGGTGTCGCCGATCCCCTCCTCGGGATGGTGGACGGCAATCACTTCATGAATCTACGACTGGGCCGACAGGGATTCGACCTGGCAGCCCGGCTGGAGCACTGGACATGAGCGAGAACCCCGAATCAACTGAAGGGCTCGGCCGCCTCGCCGGGGTCGTCCTCGACGTCACCGTGGAGTTGGGCCGAAGCCGCCTACCCATTCGTGACCTCCTGGCTTTGGACGAGGGAGGCGTCGTCAAGCTGGGCCGTCAGGTAGGAGACCCGGTGGATCTGGTCGTGAACGGTCTTCTCACCGCCCGAGGCGAAATCGTCGTCGTCGATGGCCGGCTGGGCCTGAAGGTCACCGAAGTTCTCTGAGGGCCCGAGCTGCGCTCGGGCCGCCGTGCGCGATGAGCGATGAGCTGTGCGCTTTCTCCCCCTCCGCCGCCTACGGCGACACCTCCCCCGCTGGGGGAGGAGACAAGAGGCCCTCGCTTTCGCTCGGGCCGCCGTGCGCGATGCGCGGTGCGCTT
>Ga0224505_10001077_pt1 | contig 17880 bp, 14 predicted proteins | sample SF_Jan12_sed_USG_FD_169102 | JGI IMG/M metagenome (GOLD analysis project Ga0224505, IMG submission 169102) | Sediment microbial communities from San Francisco Bay, California, United States - SF_Jan12_sed_USGS_4_1 | ecosystem: Environmental > Aquatic > Marine > Sediment | place: USA: California... | reverse complement strand
GCAATGACAAACCCGGCCCAGCCGTCAAGAAATCCTCGTTTGGCTATGTAATGTTTCAGAAACGACCAGATGCCATGCCACAATGCAGTTCCCATCGACACACGTTGATCGGCGAGTTTGATCGATCCAAGCGACGAATAGCGGTTGGCCTTCTTGACGACTTCCTCAAAATCTCTGAATGGAATCTGCCAAATGGCATGTTCCAGTCGGCCAACTGGTTTGGCCGTCAACAATTCGTAGCCTTCATGGACCGGTGACTCCGCATATTTCATGCATGCTTTCTTGAATAGTTGGGGCTGACGGAAATTCGGATACCAGCCGGAATGCTTGATCCAGCGCCCCATGAAATAATTCCGTCTGGGCACAAGATACGCGTCATGGGCCGGTGCCCCGGACAGGATCATCAGGATTTCGTCACGCACCTCTGGTGTACACTGTTCGTCTGTATCGAGACTGAAAATCCATTCATGCGTACAGGCAGTGATGGCTTGATTTCGAAGATGGCCGAAGCCGTGAAACGGGATTTGGACGATACGGGCTCCTAAATCTTGGGCGATTCGAACGGTGTCGTCCGTACTGGCTGAATCAGCCACGATGATTTCGTCCGCCCAGAGCACACTGTTAATGGTCGTGGCAATCTTTTGGGCCTCGTTGTAGGCGATAATATACGCGGAAAGTTTCATGTCTTGGCTTCAGACTGTGGATGATTCCCGGCACACATGAGCCCGGAGAACAAGCAGTAGAACAACTTCTCGGTATGATCATTGAGCGCAGGTTGAAAAAGACACGTGATGGCGATAGTAACGATCAGCCCTTTCGCAAGTAGCCCAGCGGTCACATCGCTAGCAAGAGTTGTCACTCGCCATTGTTGAGCGAACAACCAGAGCAGCAGACCAAGACCACCGATTCCTACTTGTGCCATGATGAAGAGGTATTGATTGTGAGGATGTGGAGGAACATCTAGACCAGCTTGTGCCGTACGAGCCCGATAGGCCTGAACAAACCCACCCGTACCAACACCTACTAGTGGATGGTCCTGGATGATCTCAACAGTGTGATACACATACTCCAATCGCCAACCTATCGAATCCCCCACGACCGCCACATGAGGGTCCCACTGCGTCATACCGGAAGTCACAAGGTCCACGCGTTGATGAAAGGAGGACGAAATCTGATAGGCACCCCAAAATACACCACACACCACAACGATGGCTGAGAGTACGCCTCTCCATCCGAAAACCACATGAAACACTAACATGGCAAGCCCGGCCAACACGAGATACCCGGTTCGCCCCTGAACCAGAAACAGTACATTACTCGCGGCTAAAACTGCAGCGATGCTCCACCCCCATCGCACCCATCTACGTGATGCCTTCCAAGCCAACACGACAAACAGCAGCGCACCAAATGCCATCAGCACGTTATGCGTCGTATGTTTTTTGAACACACAGGAGTCTGATGGATTACAACCGAGCGTCTCACTGGTTAGAGGCAAGAAGCCCATACCCAAGCCAAATGACAGTAGCAACGTCGCAAGCAACGAGACCGCGAGCGTGAGGATCGCGCGATGTCGCTCCTGAACGGTAACGGCTATCGAGATTAGTACTGGAACGAGTAGCAGATCTGCATATTTCTTTATTGCCAGCGCGCGCTCTTGCAATGACCCCTCACCCCAGAGAGTTCCTAGCAAGAGCCATCCAAACAACAACAGCACGCTTACCGCTACAGGATTCGTGGTGATTCGGCGAGCCCGTTCCTTCCACTCTCCACTGGCCAACCAACACACCACAAGCAGGGTAAGAAGAATGCTGTCCGCCACAACCCAAATGGGAATCGTGAAGCCAAGCGCAGTTGTCGTCCAACCTGCCACCCGTCTCGCTTCAAGTTGTAATCGTTCGAGGGACACAGTCACCATTTTTGTGCCAAGGCAATCCGGGATGTGCTGATCAGGTCTTTGCTTGTCGCCCCCACAAACCCTCTCCTTTTACTCCTCTCGCAGTAGCGACAATGCTGCCGGAAAGAAACTTCTCCGGTGCAAGATTGTCTCGCAGGGCGGTCACCCTTCAGGATGTACCTGGGTGGCGAGCCACAAGCATGACTGTTTTCCTTCTCGGTTGACAGACTGCAACAACCGAGCACGTTCTAACTATGTATTGACCGTCACCCTCGAAGAGTCCTCGGCCGGCATTGCCTGTACCGTTTTTCTACTACCCGCCACCTTAGAATCCGGAACGGAGCAAGCCAGTGCTTTTTTCCGTTCTAACGCATGTACAAGAATCGCTAAGAGGGCAAATATCCCCGCCCATGCACCCAGAATAATCAGTCGACCTTTGTCCGTCGAATGGTGATATGCAATGGCTAGCCCTCCGCACAGAATCATAATTCCGTACTCTGCAAGGACGGTCCGCCGATGGCTCCACCCGCTCAACACCACCCGCTGGTAATAGTGCTCCCGATGCGCTTCCCAGATCTTCTTGCGCTGAAATGCCCGGCGGGTCAACGTCACCGTCGCATCCACAATAAAGGGAGAGAAGATCATAATCGGCACCCATATCTCGAACACTCGCTCGCGAACCCCAAGAATCATTAAGGTCCCCGCTAAGAACCCGAGCGTGATGCTCCCCGCATCCCCCATGAAAATGCGCGCCGGGGGAAAATTATGCAGAAGAAATCCCAGCGCGCTCATCGCCACAAATACGGCAATGATGAGCACGACTGGAAGCTGCGCCTGCCACCCGAAATAAGCGAGAAATCCGAATCCAAAAAACGTCATTCCACCCGAAAAACCGTCCATCCCGTCCATGAAGTTATAGAGATTCGCCATCCACAGTATGACAAAGACACTGACAGGAACAGCAACGATCCCCAACGAGATGGTTGGTCCTCCAGGTATTGAAATAGACGACAACGTCAACCCAATTCCCCCGATAATGATGCAAGCGGAGCCGGCTTGGACACCCAATCGGAGAACCGCAGGGAGCCCAACCCAATCATCGATGAAGGACACGACAAAGACGAGGAGCATCGAGGTGACAATCCAGACACTCCCGGATGCCATACCCTTCGGCAACACCGGTTTCTCGGGTTGAGTGATGGCCAAAATACTCGCGGCCATCACAAGACTGATCATGACACCGCCGACGACGGCCAACCCGCCGGTCTGGGGAGTTGGCCTCACATGCAATGTCCGTTCATTGGGATGAGCAAGAATGGAGAGGAATGACCTCGATGAGCACAAGTTTTTTGTGAGCCACCAGGCGGACCCAAAAGCCATGAGCGCAGGAAGGACAAACAGCATCATGCGTATTGTTGCCCCGCCATCCAGTCAGACGGCTCAATATAAGGATGGACCGTCACGATGCAGCTCCATCACAGCCACACCAAGTCGGACTAATTGCTGGTGCGCAGAAGTGATGCTACCATTATTGGCCATTTCTTAAAATGGCCAAAAGAAACTTCCCTATACATCCAGGAACAAGAAGGGCGTTGCTAGAAATGCTCGCGACGATCGGCACCCACTGATCGTTGATAAAATGCTATCAATTCGGGAACAGTTTTTTCGAATGAATACAGAGGCCGATACCCTAGTTCACGCATGAAGGCAGCGGGACTATACCAAGCGTCCCCGATCAATTTCATCAGGTGCTCCGTCGTCAAGAGAGCAGGGTGCCCGCTCACAGCCCGAAAGAGGTCCCCACATCGCGCTCCACCCTTGAGAGCCCAAAGCGGTACTCGCCAGCGCGGAAATCCTTTCCCTAACTCCCTCCTGATCTGATCAGAGAGATCCGTCACAGAATAGGGATCGGCATCTGCCACGATGTATGCAGCGCGATTGAACTGCGGGGCCTGCAGACACCGGATCACGGCCTGCACACAGTTGTCGACGTGCAACAGACTTCTGACTGCAGGAAGACGAGGCAACGGGGGGAAACGTCCGGCATCTATTGCCTCAATCATCCGAAACAAATTGCCCCTCTTCGTCTGGCCATACACCATCGGTAACCGAAGCGATACCCCCATCACATCACCGCGCTGGGAGTATTCCGACACAAGCTGTTCCGCTTTCCACTTGGACCACCCGTACGGGGTTTGAGGATGAGGCGGGCAGGTTTCATCCACACACCCCTGAGTCTCTTCACCAAATACCTTGGCTGAACTGACAAATACCACTCGAGTGGTCCCTGAGGCGACGGCCGCGTCCAGCACGTGTCTGGTTCCCTCCACATTTACGGCATCGTACTCCCGCTGATGGCCATAGCCATCCATCGAGTGCACCTTGGCCGCAAGATGTACCACGGCATCACAATCAGCCATAGCCTCTTTCACACGCCTGTCATCACACACATCACCCGCTACGACCTCGACTTCAGACAGGAAAGACGGAACTGTTGCCAGATCTCGCAGCAACGCACGTACCCTGAATCCGGCCCGGCCAAGTTCTGGAACGAGAGCCGTCCCCAAAAACCCTCCGGCTCCAGTCACCAAGACGCTGGTCATGCGTACCAGGGAGAATGATTCATGACAGAGGACGCCTTCAGCAGCTCATGGTACAGACCGAGCACCTGTTCGCTGATCCTCGGACCGGCCCATTTGGCTACAGCCATCTCACGGCTTCTGGCTCCCATCATCTCACGGGTGTGTGGGTCTGACAGCAGATTGGCAATCTCCGTAGCAAGGGTAGATGAATCGCGTGAGGGAACAAGAACACCGTTGATTCCATTCTTCACAACATCCCGACAACCAGGAACATCCGTCGCGACAATGGCTTTCCCGCAAGCCGCTGCCTCCAACAGCACCTTCGGCAGGCCCTCTCGATAGGACGGGAGGACAACAAGCGTCGCACCTTCATACACAGCCGACATGTCGTCCCGGTGCCCCCACCACTCGACGGCTCCTTCTCCAACCCATTGGCCCAATTGTTCGCGCCCTATAGCGGCCGGATTATCGTCGTCACAACGACCGACAAGTACAAACCGGGCATCCACTCCCTTTGCCTTGAGATTGTGGGCCGCCTGAACGAACTCTCCAACTCCTTTGTCCCACAGCATCCGCGACGGTAACACGACAAGCGGAGTCCCTGGAGGAGACGGCTTCACCGAGAACTCCGTGATATCGATCCCTGACCCGGCAATGATACGTGTGCGCGACGGCTGGACGATGCCTGCCTGAACCAACTCGTCGCGATCGGCCTCGTTTTGGAATAAGACGGTCGATCCGCTCCTCCCAATGACCGATCGTAACGCCGCTGTCAGGATCCAATGCAACCCCCCTCGCTGCCGCTCAGAATTCGTGAATAGATACCCAAGGCCGGCAAAGGCGTTAATGACCGCCGGTACTCCGGTACACCAGGCTGCCAGAGATCCGTAGAGAATCGGCTTCATCGCGACATGGTGCACCACATCAGGCTTGACCCGACGATACAACCGTATCACTTCAATGATCGCCATCAACTCGCGGAAGGGATTCTGACTTCGACGAATCATCCCTAACGGGGCGAGACCAAACCCCTCGGCGCTGATTCGCTCGCCGTGAGCTGTCACACGAGTCGCAATGATAACCTCATAGCCGGCCTTCTGTGCGGCCCGTGCGAGGTCGACACGATGAGACCAGAAATACCAGTCTTCGGTGATCAGATACAGTAGACGCGGGCGAAATGTCGTCACCAGTGCACTCGAGCGTGAAACACAAAGACTTCTCTAGAGTCGTGGCTTCGGCCGGTTATTCCAAATTGACCTTCTTGCTTACGATGAACTCCGGTCTCTGTTTTACCTCATCGAAGATGCGACTAATATACTCACCGAATATACCGAGCAACAACAGTTGCAACCCTCCGATAAACAGAATGACGATGATCGTGCTGGTCCAACCTTGAAGGTTGATCCGGTCACTATATAATTTCATCACAATCAAAATCATGATCGACACGACCGACACCAGAACGAACAGGAATCCGAGCCACGAAGCGAGCTTGAGAGGGACATCCGAAAAAGAGAGCAGGCCATCGTAGGCCAGCTTCACCAACTTTCTAAATGTGAACTTGGGCGTGCCTTTCAAACGGGCGGCCCGCTCATAGGCAATTCCAATCTGCCGATATCCCGTCCATGCACGCAGGCCACGGATGAATTTATTTCTCTCAGGAAATGCATTAAGAATTGAATAGATTTTTCGATCGACAATACCGAAGTCTCCACTATCCAACGGAATATGGAATGGAGACAGCTTAGAGAGGACACGATAGAATATTCGGTACAGAATCCGCTTGAAGATATTTTCCTTTCGTTTTTGCCGAATCGCGTACACCACCTCATACCCCTCCTGCCACTTGGCAATAAATTCTGGAAGGACTTCGGGGGGATCCTGCAGATCGCCATCCATAACGATCAGCGCATCACCGGTGGCATGTTTCATACCGGCCGAGATCGCTATCTGATGCCCGAAATTTCTGGAGAAGGAGATCAGCTTGATCCGGTTGTCCTGCTCACAGTATCGGACAATCAAGGGCCCTGAATGGTCTGTCGACCCATCGTCCACCAGCAAGATTTCATAGTCGCTAAGGGAGCCTAATGACAGAGCAAGCCTGGAGAGTAGTTCGGCAATATTTTCAGCCTCATTGAAGATGGGGATGACGATGCTTATCTTCAAATTGCCTCCCGTACGTCACTGGATCAAGTCCGTAGAAATTGAATCCAGCCTGATCGTCGACACATCTTCCTCAAGAACAAATGGGGCACTTACCCGCCTTAGCGACCTATCATAGTAACTCCAAAGGAGAAGCCCCTGTTCCCCCACCGACCTTGACTGTGAATGACCACTCAGACGCCCGACTTGCGTGACTTGTAATCCATCATACACAGTCCTGGTTGCGCTGAACGTGCCAAATTTGTGCGTCAAGAATTCAACCCTGGCACGCCGTAGTACTGGATAATGAACCTGTAGCGCCGGGCCAAGAGCCCACGGTTCTTCAAACACAAGTACCGAATCCACTCTGTTCGGTGCAATTGCCAACACCGTCGCTTCACGCCCTTCACGCGCAACCACATCAGCAGGAAACCCACGAACAACTTCCTGCTGCAATGACCAACTATCCGCCCAGGCTTTCGTCTGCTGGGCAAAAAGAGGAACAAAGCATACCCCCAGGACTGCAACAATCCCATATGCCCTTCGAGGGAATCGGTGAGCAACAATAAAGATCATGAACAGGAACAAGGTGGAGATGACAATCATGGTTTTTGAAGCGATCCCGAAAGGCCGAAGCGAGTACCCCACGGCCAGATACAATAAAAGATTGAGCGCCGCACAACAGCAGACCAACAGCATCATGGCCTGGTTCGGCTCAATCCCCTGAGAACGGATCTTGTGAACACTCCGGACTAGCAAGATCATAAAGAACAGCCCGATCGCGAAAGGGATAAGCGCCTCCCACCAATATTGAGGATTCTGAATAACATTACTGATCCTCGTGATGACAAAGTCCAGATTGAAACTTTTCCGGACCCCCCCTTGCACCAGCCGGTTGTAGACAATGAAAGACACCTGAATCAGGGAAAAGGCCGCAAGGTGGCGAAGAACTTTCCCGCGTTCTACCGACAGCCGGTCCCGGTAAATCCAGGACAATCCAAGAAATAAGATAAACTGGAAATAGTACGCCTCCAGAATGAAACAACTGATCGCAAACAGAGCGCACGACGCAAAGACTCGACCGCTCAGATACGCAAGAGTAGCCAACTGGAAGGCGACGACACAGAGATTTGCGATCATATACGTAGGCCATGCTGTAAACCCAAAGGCAAAGGGGTTGATCAACCAAAGACATGCAATGAGGGTAATGACCTTGGCATCCAACTTTGTGGCCTGCAATCCATTGAGCCTTTGAAGGATTTGAAGGAAGAGAAGGGACTCGACAAGAACAACAACGGCACCAAAAGTCTGCCATGCAGCTGGATTGACTCCAAGTGAGAGCACTGCAAGGTAACTGAACACCCCGCAGAGAATGCGGTTTGGATACATATTGAGTTCATAATTCCACCATTCGGCACTTGGGTGGAACGTGACCGGCACAAAGAGTACGATGTAATCATCGCTGTAGAATCCCAGATACAGAGGACGCCACACATAGCACAGCCCCCATAAAAGAATAATCACGCCGTACGGTGAACTGAGTGATCGAAGCAGAGAATCTTCGCTAGCAGGCTGCTGAAACACCATTTTCCAATCTCATCGTTTCGTTGCCACTAAAATGACGGAAGCGCCTATAAATCTCAGCGGCGCGAACTGCCGTTCCAATTTGAGAAGCCACGTAAACACCCGGTTCATTGCGCGCGAAGGCACGCGAAAGCCCAGTTCGATTTGTTTCTTGTCATCATCTAACAGCGGCAGCAGCATCTTCCGAACAACTGCAAACGGCACGAGCATGAGTCCCCAGCACCGAAGCCCGATGACATCGGCCTCGAGCTGAGAGAACACTTTCAAGAGCTGCCGCTTAGTATAGCGACGATAGTGGCCGATGAGCTTGTCGTACACGCTATAGAGGGAAGGGCCAAACGGTACATTGAGAATCAGAGTTCCACCCGGCTTCAGGTGAGCCAAAGCGGCCTCCAGAAACTTGGCATCGTCTTCGATGTGTTCAACAACATCCATCAGAAACACCAGATCGTACCTACCGACGAGCTCGGGATTTCGCTCCAGTATGTTGTACAATATGAGCCGGCCCAGTCCTTCTCTCGCCATCTCAAGGGCCCTGAGATTCAAGTCACAGCCATCAATCGGCGCTCCACTGAACTGTTCCATCTGTGACCGAAACACTCCGTTCCCGCATCCAATCTCCAACATCTGCTTGCCCTCAAGATTCGAAGGCAATACACACTGAACCTCCTCGAATCGCGCTCGCATCCAAAAATGGTGCTCCTCATTTAGGTCGAACCATCGGGCATCTATGGACACATTCAGCGGGGATGAGAGCTTCTCAATGTGGGGCATCTGGTCTATCCGTCTGATGCTGTACCAGTCTCCACAGCTCCTCTGTCTCGACTAGTTCTGTAAATCATGCTGGGTCGTGCTCACCTGGATTTTATCTTCCTTTGTCTATTGTAGGCCGCCTGTGTCGCGGCTCATCGCTGCTACCGAAAACAAGCGCGTATCAGCGCCGAGAACTGGCCCAGGCTTGAAACATTAACACATTCCAAAGCCAATATTGCCAATTGCGCCGGCCCGAGAGATGCTCCCGCCATTTCGCTCGGATCGGAAGTGGGTCCAGATACCCTTCGCGCCGGAGCCGAGACTCATCTAATAAGGCCTCGGCCCACTCCCTCAAGCTGCCTCTGAGCCACGAGTCCAATGGGACACCGAAACCCATCTTGGGACGGTCGATAAGCGTCTTCGGTACGTATCGATCGAGCACTCGCCGCACGAGCCATTTCCCCTGTCCATCGCGGATTTTCAGATGCAGGGGCAGCCTCCAGGCAAATTCCACCACGCGATGGTCGAGAAACGGGATTCTCGTTTCCAGACTCACCGCCATCGCCGCACGATCCACTTTGGTCAGAATGTCGTCCATGAGATAACCGACAAAATCGTGAAACATCATGCCCTCGCTGAAGTCTCCCCGCTCCAGTTTGGCAACCTGCTCATCGGCCCAGATCGGACATTCCTCCGCACCGATGACCAATGCCTCAGGATCTCGGTGGTGAGACACCAGTCGCTTATAGAGATCGTCGGGGCTGACGACATCGATCACCTCGGCCAGCTTGTGGATCTTGTCCCCCAGCGCGGACATTCGAAAACGGTTTGGTAACACCGTCCGCATCACCTGCCCTACTCGATTCCACCACTCAGGCGGGCAGATCGTCAGTAAATGGCCTACCCACCGGCGCATCCCCACCGGAATCGGCCCGATCCGATCCCAGATCGATCGCCCCCAAGAATAACGGTTGTAACCGCCGAACAATTCATCGCCGCCGTCGCCGGATAGCGACACGGTGACCTGCTGGCGCGCCAATTTCGCTACCAAATGCGTGGGAATCCCGGACGAGTCACCGAACGGCTCATCATAGATAGCCGGCAGCTGCGGAATGACGGCCAGTGCATCGTCTGGTGTAACATACAGTTCGGTATGATCGGTGCCGAGATGTCTTGCAACCTCCCTCGCATGTTTCGCCTCGTCGTAGTCACCTTCGGTAAAACCGATTGAAAAGGTTTTGACCGGCCTGGTTGACTGCGCCTGCATGAGCGCCACGACCGTGGACGAGTCGATGCCGCCCGAGAGGAACGCGCCGAGCGGCACATCCGCAACCATTTGCCCCTTGATTGCTCCACTCAGCAGCCGGTTCAGTTCTTCCACAGCCATCCCATCATTCCAGTCAGACCGGCTCTCCGGCTCGGCAACCGCCACTGCAGACCAATAGGATCTAGCTTGTGGCCAGTGCCCGGCTGGGTCGGCAGGTGAGATGCCGATGTAGGTTCCCGGGAGAAGTTTCCGTATTCCAACATAGATCGAATGCGGTGAAGGCACATAGGCATAACGCATGAAACGCGCCAACGCGCCTCGATCGATTTCAAAACTGGAATTTGAGTGAACTTCCAGCGACTTCAGTTCCGAGCCAAACAGAAAGGATCCTTGGCACCATCCGTAATACAGCGGTTTCTCTCCGACCCGGTCGCGAGCCAGTATCAACCGTTGCTCAACCCGATCCCACAAGGCCAAGGCGAACATGCCGACGCTGACCTGAAGAGTTTTTTCGACCCCCCAGGTCTCGAAGGCCGCCAGAAGTGTCTCCGTGTCAGAGTGACCACGCCAGGATCTGTTTGGGAGCTGTACACGCAGCTCTAGGTGGTTGTAGATTTCACCGTTGAACGAAAGGACATATCGACCAGAAGTCGAGGTCATCGGCTGATGACCGGCAGGCGACAGATCCAGAATCGACAACCGGGTATGCCCGATACCCAAACCAACGGATGGTTCACACCACACACCTGAATCGTCCGGTCCTCGATAGCGAATCGCTCCGATCATCTCGGACACAACCCGGCTAAGATCAGACTCCTTATACTTTAGAACGCCAGCAATGCCACACATGATGGTTTCTGCATCCGAGCGTACACCAGTCGAGTGACCTGTCTCAGAGGCTGCTCGCTAGCCTGAACACGTATCCTAGGGCTCAACTGGGGTGTGCTCGCTCGGCGGTGAGCCATCAACTGCTAGCCAGAAATAGGTGCCGCTGAGTTCTTCTAGTTGGCCTGCCGTTCACTCGAATAAAACCTTGATAGACGGCTCAGCTGAACATGCACTATCCGTTTCAGGTACTTTGCAAGAGAGAAGGTGCTGCCCAGGGCTAGCAGCATCCAACTGATATGTTTTGCCTTGTAAAGAAAAAGCAGACTGCTCAGGTCTCCCTTTTCCATGGGCCACAACTCCGCACTTAAACCAGAGGCCCCGTAGGGGGCCTTGTGCATATAGGCAAGAGGGCTTTCAATTCGCACAATGTTGCTACGCGAGCAAGCGACCTGCCGCCAAAGATGGACATCTTCGGCGTACCGCTTATTCGATTCAAATCGAAACGGAATCTGCCTTTTCAGCATGATTGTCGGAGTAGAAAGCCTGGTTCCAAAAACCAGATCCAGCACGCTTATTCTCGTAATCGTCACCTCGTCAGGGACTTGAGGCAGTGCCTCGTCAGCTCGCACCCACAGACATCGATGACCTGAAATATCGATGTCTGGGTTATCACGCATAAACCCATACTGAATCCGTATTTTCTCCGGATGCCAGGAGTCGTCTGCGTCTAAGAAAGCCACGTAGGGCTGAGTCGCAACTTCCCAGCCCGCGTTGCGCGCTGCAGATGGGCCTTGATTCTGAGCCAGCGCCAGCACTTTCACCCAACCTGGATGCTCAGAAACAAGTTGCTGCAATGCGGACAATGTCTCATCTCCGCTGGCATCGTCAACCAGTAGAACTTCAGCTGGTTTTTGAGTCTGACCAGCAATCGACGCGACTGCACGGCCTATGGTTGCACCGCATCGAAAACATGGGATTACTACGCTCACCGGGGCGATCGCACAATCGCCCATTTATGTCCTGGTCCAATAGGCTGGCTGACCCATGACACGCCTGCCAAAGTCGAGAGCCTTGCGAGCGATCGGCTCTCCGAATACACGCCAGAGTAACAACCGCAGATATACCTTCATCACTGAAAAGAGCCAGCTCGAAGAAGGGAACCGCTGACCATGCATCCGTTGCGCGCGCCTCGTCTCCTGCAACACCCGCATTGTAGAACTGGGATGGCTGCTTTCGCCTTCTCCTTGTCGCATTCCGACCATCACCAATTCAGGGACAAACACTGCATCGGCAGTCATTAATTCCCGCAACAACAATTCATAATCTCCGGCGATTCGGAAAGATTCATCAAACCCGCCATGCTCTTCGAACAAGCTTCTGCGATGCATCATGCCCGGATGCGGGATACACATACTCTTCAAGAATCGCTGTCTGAGCCTCTCCCACGGCTCGCCAATCGCATAGAGCCGTTCCCCTGCGCCGTTGAGAAGCATGATTTGCCCGTAAGCTACGCGAATTTCGGCAGGAAGTTTCGCCAATTCCTCAGCCATCCTGGTTAGTACATGCTCATTCCAAAAGTGATCATCCACCCCCAGGAAGCAGATCCACTCCCCACGCGCCCGAAGCAATGCTTTGTTCCATGCGTGGTAGATTCCCTGATCAGGTTCAGAAGTCCAATAGGTGATCTTCTCCTGGTTGTCGTTCAATAACTCAACCGTACCATCGGTGGAACCTCCATCGATGATAATCAGTTCTTTATGCGGGTACGTTTGCAGGGCAACGCTGTTGATGCACTGCTGCAACGTATCCGCGCCGTTGTAGACTGCAACAATGATCGATATCTGAGAGATGTCCCAATCTGAGCATTCACCCATTAGTCGATCTCGGCCCACCTCAACAAGAAAGCTCCGTAAGTCAGAATTCCCAGTGTATTAACTTTGCTGCGACGGGATCAGCTTAGTTCGACAATTGCTGCTCATGGCGGATCATTTCTCGTATGACATCCTGCATTCTCAGTTTGGCTTCCCAGCCCAGCACACGTCGAGCTTTCTCCGCCCGCCCCCGGCTGTGACGGATTTCTGACGGACGAAACAGCTTGGGGTCTTGGATAACGTATTTACGCCAATCCAAGCCAACTTCCGAGAAAGCTGTAGCGACGAACTGCTCAAGTGAATTCGCTTCGCCCGTGGCAATAACGAAATCCTCCGGAGTCTCGGTCTGTAGCATACGCCACATAGGATCAACATATTCCTGACTCCAGCCCCAGTCTCGCTGAATTCCCATATCCCCCAATATCAGTTTCTCTTGAACGCCGCCGGCAATTCTTACCGCCGCTTGAACGACTTTTCGAGTGACGAAACGTGGGGGGCGCAACGGTGATTCGTGGTTAAACAAAATGCCGTTGCAGGCAAAGATTCCATACGCGGACCTGTAATTAGCAACCAGCCAGTGTGCTGTAGCTTTCGCGACTGCATAAGGACTGCATGGCTGAAAAGGCGTAGCCTCATCCGCGGATGCCGAAGCAGTGTCGCCAAAACACTCGCTGGAAATCGCATTGTAGAACCGTACGGGTTTGCCGAGAAAACGAATCGCCTCAAGAAGATTGAGCGTACCAGTCGCAATACTCTCGAGTGTTTCCGCTGGCTGTTCGAAAGATAGGCCAACCGAGCTCTGGCCAGCCAGGTTATATATCTCCTGAGGATCGCTTTGGCTGATAGCCTGGAGGACGCTCCTAAAATCGTTCACTGCCATGGACACGGTCTTAACCCGCCCCTGGATCCCCACTCGCAATAAATTACCAAAAGTCGAAGCTTGGGCATCTCGGGAGGTACCCCATACCTCATATCCCTTTTCAAGGAGGAGGTGCGCAAGATAGGCACCGTCTTGTCCTGAAACACCACATATCAAGGCACGTCGCATATCTGGACCTTTTCAGGACAGTTTTTTATACACGTCGAGGGTTTCGGCGGCACATCGATCCCAAGAGAAACGTTTCAAACGAACACGGCCTTTCGCAATCAGTAGCTTCCTGTGGCTATCTGACATGACAACGCGTTCGATTGCTACGCGCATGGCTTCAACATCATGGGGATCAAAGTATTCGCCAGCATCACCCACAACCTCAGGTATTGAGCTTGTGTTACTACAAACGACCGGACAATCATGTGACATGGCTTCCAGTGGAGGAATACCAAACCCTTCATACAGAGAAGGGAATATGAACGCACTGGCACGCTCATAAAACTCCGCGAGTAACTGATCGTCCCCCTCTAAGTGCTTGACGCGAGCACCATCTAACCCGAGTGATTGCAAAGCCCTTAACTCATCCGCTTTAAACGCCCCCCCGCCAAAGCAAATCAGCGTATAGTGTGACTTTAGTTGAGATGAAGTTCCATACGCTTCAAGAAGACGGAGAAAGTTCTTATATCCTCCTCGTTTACCCACGTACAGCAGATAGGGTTCGCCTATGGGCTCTACTAGGCCTTCGACTTTGTTGTTCACACCTTTCATCAAGTCAAATCCCAAATAAATCACTGAAGTTTTACCTGGAGACAGCCCAAGGATTTCCAACGCGTCCTGCCTCGTAGACTCGGAAATACAGATGACATGGTCCGCACGTTCTGCAGCCAAGGCCTTGTATCGGGCAGTCTTGTCCGTATGCGGAAAGCTCGACGCGAACTTTTCATGAATCATGTCGTAAATGGTGAGCACACGTCTTGTGCGCCGTGAACCGAGGGGATAGCCATGGAAAAATGTTTCGTGCACAAGGTCCGGCGCCATGGCACGAAGCATCAAGTCTCCGAAGACTAGGCCGAGTCGCCGCCGTAGCGGATGAAAATGGGCCGCTGCGGGTGGTGCCCGAAACCCTGACACGATCTTCGGAGACACATTCTCAAGATAAGCATTAATGTGCATTGGAGCGGCAATGACAACTTGCACGTCGGGCTCTTTGGCGATGCGCGAGGCCGTCTCACAAAAATACCTAGAAATACCACCATAGGTCTGCGAGCAGAATATCTGGGAATCATAGGCGATCTTCATCTCTGATGACAGATACGCCATCAACGATTCCCTTCCAACCTCAAGTAGTGATCGCTCATCGTTTTTGATCCCAAGCGCCGGCGAATCCACCACGGCGCCACACACGAGACCCATCGTCCCGTAACAAGTTGCAGCAATCGTCTATTCACCGGCACCTTTGAATAGACATGAAGCCCGTTTGCACTCGCATAATAAAGGCCTACCTTTCGACCCAAAGCTTCCAAAGTCCGCCGTTGAAAAAACCCGATATGTTGTCCTGTAGAAAAGGCGTAGTACCACCATGCGCCAGGCGAGGGTGGAGGGCCTTCGTATAGCTCAGTCGTAAATAACATAATTGGCGCAGCCGAGAGTGCTAGCGTCTCCTCGATAAATGTGAGTGGGGCCAGAAGGTGTTCCATAACCTCCACTGCTGTAACCGCACAGCAAGCTCCCTTTGCTCTACTGTACTCAAAACCTGGCGCAAGCAGGTTTTGGCAGTGCTTATCGGTCCAATAGAAATCAAACCCCATGTCCCTCATTAATCGAGTCAGCATACCGTAGCCACCTGCGACATCTAGGTACTGGCCATCACCTCGCTCGCCCAGTAACCAATACAGGACGCCAGCAAGTTGACGGGCGATAGAGATATTGCGCATTACCAGTCCGCTGTCCGCAGCAGCTATAGCACGGGAGTAGGCTTCATCTAACCAATGCGGTTCATAGGCACGCAGAAACCCGCAATTTTCGCAGACCTCATACCGCGCCTGATATTTATTGAGAACCGTCGCTGCAAAGCAAAACTCCATCCCCCCAGAACAGATGGGACATGCCATGCTTCAACCTCGCTCCTGAATCGTCACCCTCATCGAAACCATCCAACGAGTGTACTGCAGACACGCCTCACCGTTGGTGCCCGAAAGCATATCTGCTCACTGAACTGATCCGCCTGGATATTTCTCAGCATTCCAAGAGGATGAGTGAGAGGAAATCTGATGAGGCGTCGCACTTTCGTTGAACCCGATATTACTGATCATGTTTCCTTCGTAAGGTCCAACCAAACTACTGCCCGAGAAGCGGCGGCAAAGTCAGTGCCGTACCCCTTTGTTCTATGAATATCAAACCCTGCTCAAGGTGGTGAGAGCACAGACCAGAGAAAACAATCCGCCGTTGGAAACACCTCATGATGCAAGAAGAACTCAGCCACTTCACCGCCACAGCGCCGCAAATACCCGTGGATAAAATACACTCTTTACCATCAGATTGAGGCATCTGCGCGACGCAACATTTTGAAACAGGAAACAAGTAGCTATGCCGTATGCGATCAAAGAAGCCCAGGCTGCCCCGACAATCCCGTACCGGGGTATCCAGAGAACATTTAACAAAATATTGACCGCTGCACCCAACGCCGTCCTCTGCAATATAATACTGTTGAAGCCCTCAAGAAGGAGGTATTGCCCGCTTGCAACACCTAACGCAGAAAATACCAATGCCCAGATATGGATTTGCAAGATCGGAGCAGCCGAAGTAAAGTTCGGCCCAAAGATAAATGTTATCAATGGATTGGCAAAAACTGATATGGGCAAGGCAATAAGAATGGTACCAATTGCCACTACTGAGAACATTTCCTCCACTCGTGCTAGATAATTCCCAGCATCTGACTCCCTCGCCTGCACAAGCGCTGGCCCCAACGACATTACAAACGCACTGGGAATAAAATAAAACACTTCAAATACTTTGGTTGCAGCGGTGTATAGGCCGACCGCTTCATCGTCCAACAGTTCGCCAAGCATGATTTTATCAATCCGCATATATAGAATGATGACCATAGCTGACAACGCCAGCGGAAAGACTTCCTTCAGCAACTCACAAACTCGACCGGAATGAATCCGCCACGACTTGAGTTCTCCCCCCAACCAAATAAACACGCCGAGAAGAGCGATGCTCCCCACCACCGCTTCGGCAAGCCCCATCCAAGCAAATGCAATGAGTGGTGCGCCAGCGATTATAAGGCCTGACTTCCCCAAAGCCCCGGCGATGATTGCAATCGCCTTGGGAAGAACAGAGCGCTTCGATCTGAGCGAGGAGCGAAACCACATATCGATAACATCAGCACTTTGAAACAGAAACACACTCGCGAATAGAAACACCAGCCAAAAGCTCAGACCATCATCGGGACGAATCCACGCGATCGCTGTTACAGCTAACACAATCGCTGCAATAGAGCCGAGAAACTTGAGTATCCACGCGCTACCCAGCGTCACGGCCTGGGCATGAGGCGACTTCGCAAGATCACGAACAATCACAACATCGAGCCCCAGGGTAGAAAATGCAGCAAACAGACCGGCAAAAGCCGTTGCAAAGCTCAGCTGGCCGAACTGTTGAGGGCCAAGATACCGTGCCATCCACACATTCACCACCACACCGATGCTCAATCGAAAAACATAATCGCACGACAGCCAGAAGGTATTTGCGATCACTTGCTGTGCAGCGATCCGCCTCTCGAAACGACGCCGGAACACAGCCGGCAATAGCTTCACCCACCATGAATCCATACGCTCAGTCATACCCAGAAGCTTGCAATGGTTCCGCCACCTCGCTGCTCTTTTAGGTCACTCTCGAAAACCGAGCGAGTGACAGTCGCGGGAGGCCTGAAAGTCCTCTCACCCGAAGGCTTAGTGAGATCAGACAATCCACCTTGAGTTCCTCACCCCGGCACTACATCATTCACATCGATCTCCACCGCTGCCGCTTGTTGAATCAGATGTACCCCGATGACCAACCGATGACGCTTCTCTTTCCGTAGCAGAATT
>Ga0224505_10001076_pt1 | contig 17896 bp, 14 predicted proteins | sample SF_Jan12_sed_USG_FD_169102 | JGI IMG/M metagenome (GOLD analysis project Ga0224505, IMG submission 169102) | Sediment microbial communities from San Francisco Bay, California, United States - SF_Jan12_sed_USGS_4_1 | ecosystem: Environmental > Aquatic > Marine > Sediment | place: USA: California... | reverse complement strand
CGCGGCGTTGATCTCTTCGATGGCGATGACAGCACCGGCCTCGCTGGGCGGGTAGTAGGGGGCGTAGTCGCCGGTCACTCCGATCATGAACCCGAGCTTGATCGGGCCCTCGTCGGAGCCGCCACCTCCGCCCGCCGTGGTGGCGGTTTCACCCCCGCCGGCGGAAGTGGTGTCGGCTCCATCATCGGACCCCCCGCAGGCGGCGAGGACCATCGCCAACACGATTCCGATTGTCCACAGTTTGTGTCTCATGTCGTCTCTCCTCATTCGACGGTTCCGATCAGATCCACTTCCACCAACGTGTCTTTGACCAACAGTCCGGTCGTAGCGACCGTGGTGCGCGCTGGTGGCGTGGGGAAGTTCTCTTTCCAGACCTCGTCGAACCCGTTGAAGTCGACGAGGTCCATCATGAAGACCTGGGCCTTGAACACGTTGCCGAGTGTCGACCCGGCCGCAGCGAACGTCGTCTTGAGGTTCTCCATGATGTACCTGGTCTGTTGTTTGATCTCCGACCCGTAGAACGGGAAGGCCTTGTTGATCGACGCCTCCGCCGGAACGCCCGTCTTGAAGTCGGAGGCGAGCTGACCGGCAGCGAACACCAATCCGTCCACGACGAAGGCCTCCGAGTAGTTCGCCAAAGGGCTCGGAGCTCCGGACTTCACCACCGTGTGGGTGGTGTCGTTGGTGTGAGCGATCAGATCGATCTCGATGAGCTGTTCCGGCCCGGCGCCGAGCAACCCGCTCACGCCCACGGTCGTACGCGGGGGAGGGTTCTCCGGGAAGTACTCGCGCCACACCTCGTCGAAACCGTTGAAGTCCCACATGCTCGTGAGGAACACCTGGGCCTTGACCACGTTGGCGAGCGACGAATTGGCCGCCTCGAACGTCCGCTTGAGATTCTCCATGATGTAACGCGTCTGCAGCTTGATGTTCGACCCGTAATAGGGGAAGTTGGGGTGGGTCTTCGCCTCGGGCGGGACACCGGTCTTGAAGTCGGAGGCGATCTGACCGGCGGCGAACACCAGGTTGCCCACCCGGTACGCCTCGGTGTAGTTGGCCAGCGGCTGCGGTGCCGCCGAGGTGATGACTTCGTGCTCGACCGAGTCGACGTGACCGATCAGGTCGATCTCGATCAGCTGGGCGGGCCCGGCTCCCAGCAACATCGGGATCTCGAGGGTTGTCCTGGCAGGAGGCCGGCCCGGGAAGTACTCACGCCACACTTCGTCGAAGGCGTTGAAGTCGCCGAGCGAGGTGAGAAACACCTGAGCTTTGACGACGTTCTCGAGTGACGAACCGGCAGCCTCGAACGTCTTCTTCAGGTTGTCGAGGCAATAGCGCGTTTGTGCCTTGATGTCGGATCCATAGAAGGGAAACGCCTTGTTGATGGTGGCTTCCGGCGGCACGCCGGTCTTGAAGTCGGAGGCGAGTTGGCCCGCCGCGAACACGAGGTCGCCCGCTCGGAACGCCTCGGAGTAGTTGGCGAGGGGACGGGGGGCTGCGGATGTGATCAACTGAGCGGGCATGTTCTCTCCTCGGGTCGTCGATATTGCACGATACAGAACGAACATGAATCGCGCTCAAATTTCGGGGGGTTGATTTGATTCAAGCGCAACGACGAGCGGTCAGACCGCTCGAAGCCGATCCGGCGTCACCGGAAGTCGCCGCACCAGTCCGGGCGATGTGAGAGCGTCGTCGATGGCGGCGGCCACCGCCGCACCGACCGCGGTGATGCCGCCTTCACCGGCACCCTTGACCCCCAGCGGGTTGAGAGGACTCGGCGTGGCCTCCGACAGCACGATCTCGACGGGTGGCATCTCGGTCAGCGTCGGCATCAGATAGTCCATGAACGAGGTAGCCAGCGGCTGGCCATGGTCATCGAAGACGAACTCCTCGTACAGGGCGCCGCCGAGCCCCTGGGCCACGGCCCCCACGAGCTGTCCCTCCACCAATGTCGGATTGATGGCTTTTCCGACGTCGTAGCCGATCACGAACCGCTCTACCGCCACCGCCGAGGTCTCGGCATCCACCGCGACGACCGCCAGGTGGACCCCGTAGGGATACGTCATGTGGTCGGTCGTGAACTCCTCGGTTGCCGAAAGACCGCCGGTCACCGCACCGACTTCCGCGAAGCCGACCGACGCCCCCGGCGAGCCGACCACGAAGACCCGGCCCTCGGCGACGTCGAGATCGGCCGGACTCGCTTCCAGCATGGCCGCGGCCTCGTCGATGATCATCCGCCGCAGGGTTTGGGACGCGGCCAGCGTGGCCGAACCCGTCATCACGGTGGTCCGGGTCGCAAACGCACCCATCCCCCGATCGATTCGATCCGTCTGGCCGTGTGTGACCCTGATCGACTCGAAGTCGGCGCCGAGGGCGGATGCACACACCTGGGCCATCGCCGTCTCGATCCCCTGTCCGATCGAGGCGACACCCGTGATCACCTCCACCGTGCCGTCCTCACTCAGCTCGATACGCACCTCGTCGAACGGACCGAGGCCACTCTTCTCGACGAACAGACCGACACCCATGCCGACCAACTCGCCGCGCCCTCTCCTGCTGACCAATTCGGCAACGAGCGTTGTGTGATCGACGTGGTCGAGCACCGCGTCGAGCAACGTTGGGTAGTCACCGGAGTCGTACACCACGTGCGTCCCCAGCGCGAGGAGGTCCCGTTCGTACGGGATTTCACCCGGGGTGATGAGGTTCATCCGCCGGACCTCGATCCGGTCCAGACCGAGACGGTCGGCCACGGCGTCGATCACTCGCTCACGAACGAACGTGCCTTCGTATCGCCCCGGGGCACGATAGGTCCCCGCGGGTGTCTTGTTGGTGAGAACGATGTGACCGGTCACCCGATAGGAAGGGATCCGGTACGGGCCCGGAAGCATGGCGGCGGTGAGGTCGGGGACGGTCGCCGCATGGGTCCGGACGTAGGCGCCCTGATCGTGAAAGAACTCGTCGTCGATAGCCGTGATGACGCCATCGCGGGTCGCGGCTGCCCGAATACGGTGCACCTGGTCGCGTGAGTGGTTGGCGGCCACCAGGTGTTCCCGACGATCTTCGATCCATTTGATGGGCCGCCCCAGGCGCATTGCCGCCACGCACACGAGCACGTCCTCGGGATACAACTCGCCACGGATGCCGAAGCCGCCACCGACGTGGCCCTCGGAGAAGTGGACATGGTCGCGATCCAGACCGAGCATCCGCGCCACGGCGTCACGGTTGTAGTGGGGCACCTTGGCTGCTCCGTACACCCGAAGCGCAGCGCCGTCCCAGGTGGCGAGCGCCCCCCGAGTCTCGAGTGGGACACCCGAATGACGTCCGATCGCCAGCTCGAGTTCGACCACCACATCGGCCTCGCCGAACGCCTTCTCCACGTCGCCGTAGCCCTTCTCGATGCGGGCCGGTTCACCCGAGAGGTCCGGCTGGAACAGCGTCGGCATCGTCACATCGAGGCTCACCTCGAGGTCGTCGTAGTCCACGAAGACGAGGTCCGCGGCATCCTCGGCCAGGTACTCGGATTCCGCGAACACCACCGCCACCGGCTCTCCCACGTATCGGACGAAGTCGACCGCGAGCACCGGCTGCCGGTAGGGCGACAGTCCCTCGACCTTGGTCATCCGGAAGTCGATGGGTGGGAGATCGCCCACGTCCGCGCCGGTCCAGACCGCCGCGACACCCGGCATCTCGAGCGCTGCGTCGACGTCGACAGCGGCGATCCGACCCGAAGCGAGTTGCGACCGAACCACCCGCATGTGGAGCTGGCCGGCGAGCGTGACGTCGGCGGCGAACCGGGCCGTGCCGGTCAGGAGCGGCCGGTCTTCGATCCGCCGTGGCGAAGAACCGATCACGACCGCATGTGCTCGGCGGCCGCTTTCACGGCCTTGACGATGTTCTGATATCCCGTGCAGCGGCACAGGTTCGAAGAGAGGATCTCGATCATCTCCTCATCGCTCGGGTCTGGATTCTCGGCCAGGGCTCCCACGGCCAACATGAGGAAACCCGGGGTACAGAAGCCACACTGGAGCCCGTGGTGATCCCAGAAAGCCTGCTGCAGCGGGTGGAGTTGGCCATCCCGAGCGAGACCTTCGACCGTGGAGATCTCCACGCCTTCGCACTGCACGGCGAAGACGAGGCATGCCCGGACCGGCTGGCCATCCATCAGAACCGTGCATGCTCCACACACACCGTGTTCACACCCGAGGTGGGTACCTGTGAGCCCGCATTCCTCCCTGAGCGCGTCGGCCAGCGTCATGCGGGCTTCCACGTCGATCGAATGCGTCGTGCCGTTGACGGTCAGATCGATGGTGTGATCACCCACGCACAACCTCCTCGGCTCGTCTGATTGCCGCTCGAACTCGCTCCGGTGTCGCCGGCATCTCGAAGACCTCGACACCGAGGTGCGAGAGGGCGTCGGAGATGGCGTTGAGGACAGCAGCCGGCGCTCCGATCGTTCCGCCTTCGCCCAGACCCTTGGCGCCCGTGATCGAGGCATCGGTGATGGTTTCGAGGTGGTGGATCTCGATGGCCGGAATCTCGCTGACCGTGGGGGGCAGATAGTCCAGAAGCGACGTCGTGAGAATGTTGCCGGACTGGTCGTAGACGATCTCCTCGAACAGCGCATTGGCAATGCCCTGGGTGACGCCCCCGGCGATCTGTCCGTCGACGATCATCGGATTCACCAGCAGCCCCGCATCCTCGACGACGACGAATCGTTCAACCGTGACGTGACCCGTTTCGACGTCCACCTCCACGACGGCAACATGGCATGCGTTCGAAAAGGTTCCGGCCGGATCGTACGACGCCCGAGCGTGGAGCCCGGGTTCGGCTCCTGGCTCCAATCGGTGGCTCTGGTGGTGTGCGAGCCTGGCGATGTCACCGATGGCCGCGCCCTGGTCGGTGCCGGCTACCACAGCCTTCCCTCCGTCGAGGACGATGTCCGCGGGGCTCGCCTCGAGCATCGATCCGGCAATCGATCGGATCCGCCCCGCCATCGCTTGCGCGGCCAGCTGGGACGCCCCGCCACAGATCACCATCGAACGACTCGCAAAGGTGCCCCACCCGTAGGGCGTTCGATCGGTGTCGCCGTGAATCACTCGCACGTCCACGGGTTCAAGACCCAACTCGTCGGCCACCAGCTGGCTCAGGGTCGTCACGAGTCCCTGACCGTGAGGGCTTGCGCCGATCCTGAGCTCTACACGGCCGGACGGATCCATGGAGAGGTCGACAACCTCGTAGCCGGGCGTGATCTCCATCGACCTGGCGGCGAATGTCGGAGTTCCATACCCGGTCCGTTCCGAGAACACCGAGAAACCGATGCCGATGCAGCGCCCCTCTCTTCGGAGCACCTCCTGCCGGGCTCGGAAGCCTGTCAGGTCCACGTGGCGAGCCGCCTCGTCCATCGACTGCACGTATGAGCCCTCGTCGTAGACGACACCCGTGGCCGAGCGGTACGGAAAGGTCGACACGAGGTTGGCCCGGCGGAGTTCGAGCGGGTCCATCCCCATTCTGCGGGCCGCCACGTCCATCAACCGTTCCATGGCCAGTGTCAGCACCGGTCGCGACACTCCCCGGTAGGGACTCATCGGGCAGGTGTTGGTGGTCACCCCGATCGACCGCACGCGGTAGTGCTGAACGTCGTAGGGGCCCGGGAGCTCGCCCATGGCCATCAGAGGCTCCACGCCCCAGGTCACGGGGAAACACGAATAGGCCCCCACGTCACATGCGAGGTCACCATCCAGTGCCTGCATGCGCCCGCCTGCATCGAATGCGGCACGCACGACATACGTCTGATCGCGGCTGTGGAATGAGGACATGAAGTTCTCGCGTCGATCCTCGATCCACGACACCGAGGATTCGAGGTGGCGGGCGAGCCACACGAGGACCGCATACTCCGATGGCAGCGCCATCTTCTGACCGAAACCTCCTCCGACCGCGGGAGCCACCACCCTCAGATCCGACTCGGGCATGTCCACGAGGTCTGCGATGGCGGTTCGCAGCACGTGGGGCATCTGGGTCGAGGCGTGGAGCGTGATCCGACCATCGACGGGATCGAAGGTTGCCACGGCACCTCTGGCCTCGAGCGGGAAGGCGTTTTGGCGGCGCGACCTGATGGAGATCTCTACCACCTCGGCGGCTTCGGCGAAGCACCTGTCGACATCACCGGTCGACATGGCGCCTTCGACCACGACGTTCGATACCGAGCCGGGATGGGTTCGCACCGCGGAGTACGCCACCTCGGCGCCAAGCATTGGTTCTTCCATCTCGATGTCCACGAAGGTCTGCTCTGCGAGGTCCTCCGCTCGTGCCCGCGAGCCGGCCACGACCACGGCGACGGGCTCTCCCACGAAGTTGACTCGCCCCCGCGCCAGCAACGGCTGGGGTATCCGGACGTAATCGGGGCGATGGAGAACAGGTTCGATGGAGCCGACTCCGGTCAGGTCTTCGCTCGTGAACACGAGCGTCTCCGGGGGGGCCTCGACGCCGGTGATGATGCCCCGGGCAACCGGAGATCTCACGAATGCCACGGCCAGCGTCTCGGATGTGAGGTCGGCCGTGAAGCGGCTCCTCCCCGTCAGGAGGGCAGGATCCTCGCGTCGCCGGATCGACGACCCCACCGATTTCACGTTGCACCCGCCATCGCCCGGCGCGTCATCGCGCGGATCAGGTCGCGGCGATACTCGACCGAGGCGTGGATGTCCTCCAGCGGAGTCACCGATTCGGCCGCCAGATCGGCGATCTCTCCGATCGTGTCCGAGGTGAGGCTCTGGCCTGCGAGTGCCGCCTCACACGCTTCCAGCCGGATTGGAACGTCGGCAGCACCCCCCACGACCAGCCGTGCCGTCCGGACGGTCTCACCGTCCATGTCCAGTACCACGGCGGCCATCACCAACGCGAAGTCACCGGCGCGCCGGCTGAACTCGGCGAAACCGACACGGTACGAGTCGGCGAGCCGTGGCAGCTCGATCGTTTCGATCAACTCATCGGGTCGAATGGCGGTCGTGAAGACGGTGTCGAAGAAGCCGGAGGCTTCGATGACCCGGGAACCCTCGGGCCCGGTGGCAACCAGTCGACCGTCGAGCACCCGGAAGATGCTGCACCATTCGGCGGCCGGGTCGGCGTGCGCCAGGCTGCCACCCATGGTGCCGCGCACCCGTATCGGCAGGTGGCCGATTTTGTGGGCCGCCATTGCGAGGAGCCGGCCGAGGGGACCCGGTTCGATCGGCTCTTCGAAGCGGCGATGTCTTGTCATCGCTCCCACGGTCACGATCTCGGCGCCGACGTCGATTCGATCCAGGCTCCGGATTCGGTTGATGTCAACGATGGTGGCCGGTCGCGCCAGCCTGAAGTTCATCGCCGGTACCAAGCTCTGCCCACCTGCGAGAACCTTGGCGTCTTCACCGAGCAAGGCGGCGGCTTCGGCGACCGTGGCCGGGGCGTGATATGTGAACGGTGCCGGCTTCACACGGTCGAGTTTGCCAGGCCGATGCAGCTGCGGTCAAACGTCTTCAATGGGAGTCGAATCCCATCAGCTCCGGTCGAGGTTGACCCACAGTGCCCGTGCAGTCTCGTTCGATCGGTTGACGATCCGATGGGGTCGATTCGAGTCGTAGCCGATCGAATCGCCAGGAGAGAGCGAGTAGGAAGTCCCGTCGACGTCGATGCACAGCTCGCCTTCGAGGACGAAGCCGTATTCGAATCCGCCGTGGTGGAGCTCCCGATCGGCCGACCGCCCCTCCGGGGCGTACTGGTTGATCGCGATCTCGACACCCCGGACCCGGTCATCTCGCAGCACACGCCTGGTCACGCCGGCATTCGTTGCGAACTCTCGCTGATCGGAGGCCCGAATGACCGGCTCCTCCCGAGCGGCCGACTCGCCCGGTACGAGGTCGCTCATGTGAACGCCGAGCGCGTGCGCCACCGACACGAGGGTGCCTATGGAGGGGCTCGTCTTTCCCCGTTCCACCAAGCTGAGAAGCGAGGGGCTCAGTCCGGTCATGTCTGCCATGGCCTGGAGGGTGAGGCTGCGGTCCGTTCGCAACTCCCGGACCCGATTCCCGATCGCCTGCACCGTGGTCGCGGCACGATCACTCATGTCGACTTCGACACCGACGACCTGCTCGCTGGTTGCACCGCTTGTCACGTCTTCGCTCCCCTGAACACCGAGACACGAGATTAGCCGTGCCGTGAAGACCCCCACGCCTGGGGTATTTGTTAGCGTAGATCAATCTCGTTGGGCAGGGCTCAAATTCCTGCGGATCGCTACAGGAGGTCCACGAATGTTCGCATCAGACGTGCGCGACGGCATGAGAATCGATTGGGACGTGGCGATCGAGATGGATGACGGCCTCGTCTTGCGGGCCGACGTATACCGGCCCGACGACGATCGACCTCACCCCGTGCTGCTGACCTACGGGCCGTACGCCAAGGGACTCCCCTTCCAGGTCGGCTACCCGAGCGCATGGAACCGGATGGCCGAAAAGCACCCCGACGTCACGGCCGGCTCGACCAACAAATACCAGAACTGGGAAGTGGTCGATCCCGAGAAGTGGGTCCCGCACGGCTATGCATGTGTCCGGGTCGACTCCCGAGGGACCGGCCGGTCACCGGGTCACGTCGATCACTTCTCACCCCGGGAAACCAAGGACTTCTACGACTGCATCGAGTGGGCAGGCGTTCAGTCCTGGTCCAACGGCAAGGTCGGCCTCAACGGGATCTCGTACTACGGCATCAACCAGTGGCACGTTGCTTCGCTCCAACCGCCGCATCTCGCCGCGATGTGCATCTGGGAAGGCGCAGCCGACTGGTATCGGGACATGACCCACCACGGCGGGATCCTGTGCACCTTCTGGGACAACTGGTACGACATGCAGGTCAAGACCGTCCAGTACGGGCTGGGCGAACGGGGCGGGCGCAACCCCAACACCGGCCAGCTCATCTGCGGGGACGACGAGCTGAGCGAGGACGAACTCGCCGCCAACCGGTGCGATTTCGGCAACGACATCCTCGCCCACCCCCTCGACGACGACTACCACAAGGATCGGTCACCCCAATGGGACAAGGTGATCGTTCCGCTGTTCACGGCCGCCAACTGGGGAGGCCAGGGGCTTCACCCCCGAGGCAATTTCGAAGGTTTCATCCGGGCGGCCTCGACCGAGAAGTGGCTCGAGGCGCACGGCATCGAGCACTGGACCCATTTCTACACCGACTACGGGCGCGAACAGCAGCTCCGATTCTTCGACCACTTTCTCAAGGGGGAGGGAGACGGCTGGAGAGACCAGCCGCCGGTCTTCCTTCAGGTCCGGCATCCGGGCGAGGTGTTCGAGTCCCGGTCGGAAACGGACTGGCCGATTCCCCGCACCGTGTGGACCGAGTACTACCTCCACCCCGATCTCAGCCTTTCGACGGCACCGCCCACTGACTCCGCCGACCTGACCTTCGAGGCGCTCGGCGAAGGGCTCACCTTCACCACCGAGCCGCTCGTCGTACCCACCGAGTTCACCGGCCCGCTGGCCTCCAAGCTGTGGGTGTCGTCCTCGACCACCGATGCAGACCTCTTCCTCGTGTTCCGGGCGTTTGCCCCCGACGGCGAGGAGGTCGTATTCCAGGGCGCCATCGACCCCCACACGCCGCTCGCCCAGGGATGGCTGCGTTCGTCACACCGGAAGCTCGACCCCGACCTGTCAGAGCGGTGGCGTCCGTACCACACCCACGACGAGATCCAGCCGCTCTCACCCGGCGAGGTGTACGAACTCGACATCGAGTTGTGGCCTACATCCATCGTGGTTCCGGCCGGCTACACGGTGGCGCTGAGTGTCCTGGGCCGGGACTACGAATGGGGAGGAGACACGTCGGGGCTGAAGCTCTCGAACTTCAAGAACGAGTTGAAAGGCTGCGGCCCGTTCCTTCACAACGACCCGCGCGATCGACCCGCCGAGGTCTTCGGCGGCACGACGACCCTTCACATCTCTCCCGAGCGGCCTGCCCACCTGATCGCACCCGTGATTCCCGACAAGGAGTGACATTGACCCACACCAGCTTCCCTCGCCGGGTCCTCGACGTTCCCGAAGCCGCCCCGCCGTCCGAGCTGCCGGCGTCGCCGGCGGTCGTCGCAGGCCCATTCGTCTTCGTCGGCTCGACCAGCGCCTCCAACTGGACCGATGGCCTGCCGGAGGGTGCGCGGCCGAGACCCGGGCTTCCCTATTCGGACGGCAACCCGGTCCTGCTGGAGACGAGGGAGATCTACCGGAAGCTGGACGCGGCGCTCCAGGCGGGAGGCTCGTCGTTCGAAGAGACGGTCCAGATCAATCAGTGGCTGGCTTCCTATCACGGCGACGTGGAACGTGACGGACCCGAACGCGACCAGCACGCCCTCTTCTGGGAGAAATGGCGGTCGATCATCGTGCCCTGCCTCGACGCCCGCAACGAGTTCATCCTGGACCAGCGTCCGGCCAGCTGCGCAATGCCGGTCGACCGCCTGCTCTGCTCGGACTCGACCGTGGAGGTCCAGATCGTCGGACTGGTCGAGGGGTGCGGCATCACCAAACGGGCGTACGAGCACGACGTCCACATGCCGCTGGGCGGGTACTCCATCGGCATGGAGTCGGGACCGTTCCTGTTCACGGCGGGTTTCATCCCGACCAACTTCGTCACCGGCGCGGCCGACGGCGTGGCCGTACCCGACCACATCTGGTACGGGAACCGCACCTACAACGAAGTGGCGGAGACGCTCCGCCAGTTGAAGGTCACGGTCGAGGCAGGAAACGGCCGTTGGGAGGACACCGTCAAGGCGACGGTGTACGTCACACCGCTCGCCCTCCGCAACCTGCCGGCCATCGATGCTGCTTTCCAGCGATTCTGGCCCGAGAACCCGCCCGCCCGAGCCATCGTTCCGGTCACCGGCATCGGTGGCCTCAACGACGGCAACATCGAGATCTACCTGACTGTCGCCCGTCCCGAGTTCGGCGGCGAGAAGACGCCGATCCATACCGACAAGGCGCTCCCCGCCCTCGGGTACGCACCCCAGGCCGTCAAGTCCGGGCCCCTTCTCTATCTGTCGACGGTTCAAGGCAGAACACCCGACGGCGCACCCCCGTCCCACGCCGTGAACGACCGAACCTTCCCCTTCTTCGGGCGGTCCGTGAGGGAGGAAGTCCGGCTCATCCAGGAGAACATCAACTTCATCTGCGAGGCCGCAGGCACTTCCATCGACCAGGCCGTGAAGACGGAGCTGTACTTCAACGACTTCGCCGACCTCTCCGCTGCGCTCCCGGTGTGGGCGGATGCGTTCACCGACGGATATCCGGCGTCAGGGTTCTTCGAAGGATTCCCCCACCTCAACGAGGTCCCGGGATGCCGGCTGACCGTCGACATGGTGGTGGCCTGTCCCGATTGAGACAGGCGCACGCCGTCAAGACAGGGCGTGCGCCTTCAGGTCTTCGATGCGGCACACCTCGAGGGCCGCCTCGTGTGTGGAGGCGAGAATCACGGGCGGCGCGAACCCTGCTTCGAATGCCTCCTGCCAGCGCGACGCGCACAGGCACCACCGATCGCCGGGCACCAAGCCCGCAAACCCGTATGCCGGCATCGGCGTGGACAGATCATTGCCGGCCCGCTTCGAGAACTCGAGGAACTCGGCGGTCATCTCGGCGCACACGACGTGAAGACCGAGATCATCCGGCCCGGTGTTGCAGCAGGCATCCCGGAAGAACCCGGTCAAGGGTTCGATCGAACAGGGCATCAATTCGGTGCCGAGCACACTCAGGGCCATCTCAGCGTCTCGGCAGGTCGCGTTCGAGGAGGTTCTCGAAGCCGAGTTCGACACACAGCTCCTCGAACCTCGGGCCATCGACGCCGATCCAACGCAGGTCTTCGAGCGACTCCGTGATCGGTACGTCGAGCCGGAGTGTCGTCAGCTCCCGGAACAAGAGAGCGTCATCCATTCGCTCCACCAGAGTCGCGGCCAGCTTGGAAGCGCCGCGGACGGTGACGTCCCACTCGTCGGCGTCTGACGGAATGGCCTCGATGTGCTCGTACCTGGCCAGAATCGTCGAGGCCGACTTGGCGCCCCACCCCGGCAACCCGGGCACACCGTCGGCGGTGTCACCGACCAACGCCAGATAGTCGGGGATCGACTTGGGAGAGACACCGAACTTCTCGAAGACATCCTCTTCGGCCAACCGTTTGCGTTCCCGCCGGTTGAACGAGACAACCCTGTGCCCATCGACCATCTGCATGAGATCCTTGTCGGGCGTGAGGATCACAACCTCATCCACGTCGTCCTTCCACCGGGCGGCGGCGGTGGCGATGGCATCGTCGGCCTCGAACTCCACCATCGACCACAACGTGACGCCCAGCGCCCGGAACGCCCTGTCGGCGAGCGGGAACTGGGCCCACAGGGCCGGCTCGATCCCCGCCCCGGTCTTGTAGCCCTCGAACATGTCGTTGCGGAACGACTCGATCACCTGGTCGGTGGCGACCGCAGCGTGGGTCACATCCGGGTCGGTGAGAAGGGCGAGAGTCGAGTCGATGATCCCCCGAATGGCTCCGACCTCCCGACCGTCGGGAGCCGTGCGGGGCGGCACTCCGTAATACGAACGGAAGAGCTCATAGGTACCATCGAGAAGGTGGAGGAACACACACACGATCCTAGGGAACCAGGGGACCCCTGGCGCGCCGCCGCCGAGAGCTGGTCGGACGTCGGAGACAAGCTGCGCGACAAGTACTCCGAGCTGGTCGGCGACGACGGCCCATCCGAGAACGACGTTCGATCCGCGTTGAAGACACTCGGGACCGCGGTCCAGGCCGTTTTCGACTCGTTGGGTGCCGCCATGCGCGACCCCGAGGTTCGAACGCAGGTGAAGGACGCCACCGCCGGTTTCGCATCGGCGGTGGGCCAGACCTTCAGCGAACTCGGCGAAGAGATACGCCGGGCGGCCGGGTCTCCCCCCGAAGGCCCCGTAGATGCCGACTCGGAAGAGTGACCCGACGCCGTGACGACGCCGCCGCTCGTTTCGGTCGCCGAACTGGCGACCTCGTCGCACCCCCGCGTGTTCGACACCCGGTGGTACCTCGCCGATCATGACCGCGGGCGCGCCGAATACGCCCGGGGCCACATCCCAGGAGCCGTGTTCGTCGACCTGGAGACCCAGCTCAGCGCCCGCCGCGGGCCCGGTCGACACCCGTTGCCCTCGCCGGTCCGTTTCGCAGCCACATTGGGACGCCTTGGCGTCACTCCGGAGTCCAGCGTCGTCGTCTACGACGATGCGGGCGGTGCCATCGCCGCGCGGATGTGGTGGATGATGCGAGCACTGGGCCACATGGACGTGCGCGTCCTCGACGGCGGATACCAGGCATGGACCGCAGCCGGCCACGCGGTGAGCACCGACTCCCCAACCGTGGAACCGGTGCCGTACCCGGTGCTCATGTCAGATTGGCCGCTGACGGTGACCGCCGACGAAGTCGCAGCCGGAGGGCGGGTCACCCTCGTCGACGCCCGCGCACCCGAACGCTATCGAGGCGATACCGAACCGGTCGACGCCCGGGCAGGCCACATCCCAGGGGCAGTGAACGTTCCCCACGCCGCCAACCTCGACCCAAACGGCCTCCATCTTCCTCGCGACGTCCTGGCGGACCGATACGCCGGAATCGGTCCGGACCCAATCGTCTATTGCGGAAGCGGGGTCACTGCCTGCGCCGATATCCTCGCCATGGAGACGGTCGGTATCACCGGAGTTCGCCTGTACCCAGGGTCGTGGAGTGATTGGTCCTCCGATCCGGAGCGACCCGTCGCCACCGGCGATCTGCCCGGATGATGGACGAGGCGACCCTCGCAGCGATCGAAGCCACGGACTTCCCCGCCCTCCAACGGATCATCGACGGCCACTGCCAGACCCGTGACTGGGGGGCGCTCGACCGTCTCCGCCTGCACTGCCGGCACGCTCTCGAGCGCGGAAAACAGTTGTGGGGGGTCGAGGAGCACATCAGGTACCGCCTGACCCTCGAGGCGCCGGGTGACATCGCTGCGGCAGTCGTCGGCGAAGGCCCGGCGCGCTTCACCCTGGGACCTCTCACCGAGGTGGCGGCCTCCTCCCACAGCTGGGCCGAACTCGAACCGTGGCTCGACCCGAGCCCATGGCGCGACACCGTCGCCCACGAACGGGTGATGAGAGGCGAGGACCTCTCCGGGTGGGACGCAGCCGTGTTCGACATCCCGCTCCAGATCCAGGACTGGGAGCCCCGGTATCCCCTCGCCGAGTACAAGGCCGACCGGGTCGAACAGGCCTCGCCCACCATGCCACCAACCACGATCCAGACCCTGGGACCACCCGGGCGGCCCGCCGATGAGCACGAATCGGAAGAAGCCCTCCACGCCGTGACCGCGGTATGGGTGGAGCAGTCCAGCGGCAGATGCGAGACGCGAGTCGTCGAAGGCGATGCGGGTTCGGCCATCGCCGCGTTCGGCCTCCGAGAAGCCGGGATGGCCAGGGTCGAGCCATCCGACGCCCTCGCCTGGCTCGGATGGGCCGGCTCGGTCGGGGGCCGGCACGGGCGGCGCAGAGGCGCCGCGGCGGGGCGGTTTTCGGCGTGGTGGGCAGTTGCTCACCTCGCAGCCGTCGATTGGCCCGTAGAACCCGAAGAACTCGGCTCCGCCATCGGCGAACTCACGTGGTACCTGTGGTCCGACGGGTCGACCGGTGGCTGGCGGTTGAACCTCGCCGTCGAAGACCCCGACCACGGCCTGGCCTGGGCGATCGCGTCGGTCGACACCGACGACGACTGAATCATCCCTCTCCTGAACGCAACTTCCTGATGATCCCGGGCATCGTCCGAAACGCATACGCGGCGGCGCGCCTCGACACGATCGGTGACACCGGCGAAAGCACAGCGTGCCTGAGCCCAGCCTCCCCGAGCTCACGGAGCGCCGCAACCACCTGATCCGGGGTTCCCGCGATCAGGTTGGACGCCACCACGGAGGCCGGAACCCGTTCGATGGCCGACTCGACCTCGGCCCGGCTGTAGGCGGTCGGGATGATCTCGGTCATGCCGCCGAATCCTTCGCCGAACGGGTGCGTGAGCCCACGGGCTTGCCACATGTAGTCCGGGGCCAGCAAGCCGAGGTAGCGCACCGCCGGATGTGAAACCTGACGCTCGACATCGGCCTCGTTCCGGCCCACGAGGTAGAAGACCTGCATCGACGGTACGATCGCCGAAGGGTCACGACCCCAGTCGACGGCCGAAGCCTTGACCCGAGCCAGTGACCGGGCGTAGTCGTCGGGGGCCATGGGCAGAGCCGGATACCAGCCGTCTGCGAACCGTCCCGTGAGCCGGAGCATGCGCGGACCGTGGGCGGCAACCCACAGCCGGGGCGTACCGGCCTTCCCGGCCTTCAGATCGAAAACCGCCCCGTCGAGGTTGTAGAAGGTGCCTTCGAAGTCGATCGGGCCATCGGCATCGAAACACAGCCTGATCACCTGAAGTGCTTCTTCGAGACGCGAGACGGGACGGTCGAAGTTCAGCCCGTAGGGCGTGATGTTCTCCGCCTCGCCGGAACCGATCCCGAGAATCGGAGCGTGGCGGGTGAGGTGGCTGAGGGTCAAGGCAGCCTGAGCGAGCAGCACCGGATGCCGGCGCACGGGTTCGGTGACGCCGATCCCCAAGCGCATGCGACCCAACCGAGTTGCGAAGTGCCCCGCGTAGACCTGCCAGTCGTAGAACGCGTCCGCCGAGGATGAACCCCTCGCCATCCAGGTGAACTCCGGCGTCCACATCGACCGAGGAAAGAAGCCGGTGAAGTGATCGACCATCCAGGCCGACTCGGCACCGAACAACCGACCGATCCTCACGAAGGCATTCGACGCGGCCAGTGGGGGCGACGTGCCGACCGAGATTCCGACGTCTATCCGTGGGTGATGCACCCGGGGAGGCTACCGGGTGAATCCACACACGGTTCGCGGGTCAGGCCACGCTCACACGCACGCTGTGATAGCCCGTGGCACCATCCGGTGCGGGCGGAGCCACCGCCTCGGTTTGGGTCTGACCATCCCCGTCCGTGGCACGGACCTGGATGACATAGGTGCCAGGGGCAGGGTCCCAGGCCAGGTTCCATTGGATCCAGGCGTCTTTCGACAACGGATCCGACAGCTCTGCCTCGACCCAGTCGCCCTCGTCGATCCGGACCTCTACCCGGGAGATGCCGCGTCCCGGCGCCCACGCCACGCCGGCGATCGCTCTCGGCCCGGCGGCCGCCGTGCCAACGGGCGTGTCGATGCGAGACTGAGTTTTGATCGGGGCTTCCTTGGCCCATCCGCGCGGGATCCAATACGCATCGAATCCGTCCCACGTGGTGAGCTCGATGTCCTGGAGCCACTTCGTGGCCGAGACATACCCGTACAGCCCCGACACGACGAGTCTCGCCGGGAACCCGTGTTCGAAGGGAAGCGGCTCACCGTTCATACCCACCGCCAGCAGCGCTTCCCGACCGTCGTAGACGGCGTCGATCGGGAAGCCAACGGTGAAGTCGTCGACCGAACGGGCTACCAGCTGTTCGGCGCCGTCGCCCACTCCCGCCAGGTCGACCACGTCCTTCAGCGGGACGCCCAACCATCGGGCGTTGCCAACGAGTCCGCCGCCAACGTCGTTGGAGACGCAGCTGATCGTGATGTATCGCTCGACCATGGGCATGTCGAGGATGTCCTGATAGGTGAGCGAGACCTCACGCCCGACCCTCCCCTTCAGGTGAAGCGTCCACGTGGCGAGGTCGACCTGGGGCACCGTCAAGGGCGCCGTGTCGATCCTGTAGAAGTCCTCGTTCGAAACGATGATTGGCGTTATCCCCTCGACGGCCAGGTCCGATGCGGCGTCCGCCGGACCGACCACCTCGACCGCAGCCGGGAGCACGACCTCGTCACGCCGCGCCAGCATGATGCGGGTCCTCTCGGCTAGATACCGTCCCCCGGCCGCAGCCACCACAGCGAGCGCCGCGACCGCTCCGGCCCGGCCGAGGAACGCCCGCCGGGAAGGGTCCGCCTCGGCCCGTGGCCGTTTCAACCAGCCGGTGACGGCGAAACCGACGGCGGCCGACACGGCACCGTTCGCCAGAGCCGCCACAACAGATGTGTTGGGGTTTCTGGCCGCAGCGAGGGCGGCGATGAGACCGAACGCTCCGAACACCGCTGCCCGGACTCCCTTGCCTGCCCGGCCGACCGCCATACCCAGCGCCAGCGCGACGACGACGATCCCGACCGCCAACACGAGCTTGTCGGCTGTACCGAAGGTGGCGATCGCCCAGTCCTTGATCGGCTTGGGAACCGTGTCGATGACGAATGTGGCGATGCCCAGTACGAGCGAAGGGACGGAGTCGACGAGCCCCGCCGACAACTCGGAGGCAGCCAGGGCGGCTGCGACCCCCAACGCTCCGGCGGCAGCCGGAGGGCCGGGAGTCCGTTCCACCTCCGGGCTCTGTTCGGTGATCTGCATGCCGACAATGTAAGGAGAGTCCGAATGTCAGGAGAAGTCCGGACGGCAGGAGTTTCGCGGCTGTTCACTGAGCCGGCGCCGCAAGGCGGCTGAGCGGAGGGAGGTGGGCGTTAGATTTCGACGCTGATGCCGGATCCCCGCTCAGCCCTCCGCAACCGCGCGCTGTCCATCGGGCTTTCCACGGTGCCGTTCGGTCTTGCCTTCGGAGTTGCCTGCGCGCAAGCAGGCCTCGAGTGGTGGGAGGCGGCCGGGTTTTCGACCGTCGTATTCGGTGGCAGCGCCCAATTCGCCGCCGTAGGCGTACTGGCGGATGGCGGAGCCGTCGGTGCCGCCATCGCTGCCGGGGCGCTGCTCAATCTCCGATCGGTTGCTTTCGGGCTGCTCCTGGCACCCAGTCTCCAAGGTCCCTTGTGGTGGT
>Ga0224505_10001075_pt1 | contig 17898 bp, 21 predicted proteins | sample SF_Jan12_sed_USG_FD_169102 | JGI IMG/M metagenome (GOLD analysis project Ga0224505, IMG submission 169102) | Sediment microbial communities from San Francisco Bay, California, United States - SF_Jan12_sed_USGS_4_1 | ecosystem: Environmental > Aquatic > Marine > Sediment | place: USA: California... | reverse complement strand
ATTATCGGATAAACACAGCGAGTTAGTTCAAGTCGGCGTATGTGCCAGTGCGCGCGTGGCGTCAGTGCGGCTTTCCAGCAAGGTGGGCGGGAACGGGCAGCGCGACGACGTCTATGCCTTCCTCGCGCAGAGACTCGACCTGTTTCGGCGATGCGGTGCCGCGAATATGCCGTTCCGGAGATTCCTTGTAATGAATCTTGCGCGCCTCTTCCGGAAAGGCTTTGCCGACGTCTTCGGTGTTTTCGACAATATGCGAAATCAGCTTGAGCATGCGGGTGCCGTCAAAATTGGCGTATTGGCCCGGAAGATGGTCCGGTTGCTGCGGGGCCGGTACTTCGCTGTGACCGGTGTTGACGCGTGCCGCGGTAAGCAGACGGTTGATTTTCTGGCTTCCGCACAGCGGGCAGGTCAAAAGATCGCTCTTCTGCTGGCGTTCAAAATCGGCGCTCGACGAAAACCAGCCCTCGAAACGGTGGTCGTTGTCGCAACCCAGGTCAAAAACGATCATTTGTCTGATAAAAGCTGCAGGTTATGGTGGGCGAGACCGGACTCGAACCGGTATGGCTTGCGCCGAGGGATTTTAAGTCCCTTGTGTATACCAATTTCACCACTCGCCCTGCGCGACTTGAATTCTGTCAGGACCGGGCCTCGCCGCAATGTCGTGAAGCTGGAGGCGGGGGTCGGAATCGAACCGGCGTACACGGCTTTGCAGGCCGCTGCATAACCACTCTGCCACCCCGCCGCTGTAACTAAAAGGGGAAAACGGCTGGCATCTCCATCAACCGTTTTCCCCACGAATTTGGAGCGGGAGAAGAGTCTCGAACTCTCGACCTCAACCTTGGCAAGGTTGCGCTCTACCAACTGAGCTACTCCCGCATTGCGTGCGTATTTCAGCCGCGAATTATAAGCCGAAGTGATTGGCGCCCGCAACCGGCTAGCGCTGGGCACGTGCCGCAACCCAGGCCATTCTCAGGTAATACCCCATCGAAATCAGGGTCAGCAGCGCGGCCGCCCAGATCAGCCAGGTACCCCAGTATTGCGGGTCAAAACCGCCGATCGGGTCATGGTAGAGCAGCATGGGGATCGCGATCATTTGCGCCGCGGTTTTGATCTTGCCGACCATGGAAACGGCGACGCTTTTGCCCTGCCCCATGGATGCCATCCACTCACGCAGGGCAGAAATGGCAATTTCGCGGCCGATAATGATCAGCGCAACGACGGCATCAATCCGCCCCAGCTGCACCAGGATGATCAGTGCTGCTGCCACCATCAGTTTGTCGGCTACCGGATCGAGGAATGCGCCAAATGCCGAAGTCTGGTTCAAGCGACGAGCCAGCCAGCCATCGAGCCAGTCGGTAATCGCCGCCACGGTAAATATTACAGTAGCGATCAGATTCTGTGCGCTATGCGAAACCCAGGTCTGTTCGAAATAAAAAATACCGACAAACAGCGGGATCATTACGATCCGCAGCCAGGTCAGCAGATTGGGCCAGTTGTAATCCATGTCAATGCAGTTCGTCGTAGATTTTTTCGGCCAGTGTCCGGCTGATGCCTTCCACCTGCGCCAGTTCTTCGATGCTTGCTGCCACCATTCCGCGCAGTCCGCCGAACCGTGCCAGCAGCCGCTGACGGCGTTTGGCACCGATCCCGGGAATATTTTCGAGGGCTGACGTCGAGCGCGTGCGCGCCCGTCGTGCCCGATGACCTTCGATCGCAAACCGGTGCGCTTCGTCGCGGATTTGCTGGATCAGATGCAGACCCGGATCATCCGGTGCCAGCCGCAGCGCGTCGGTTCGTCCGGCAACCAGCAATTGCTCCATCCCGGGCTTGCGGCTCACGCCTTTTGCAACGCCCAGCAGCGGCACGTCGCTCAGACCCAGTTCCGTCAACACTTCAATGGCTACGCCCAATTGCCCCTGCCCGCCGTCAATCATGATCAGATCAGGCATCTTACCCTCTCCTGCGACCAGCCTGCGATATCGCCGTGACAAAACTTCACGCATTGCGCCGTAATCGTCGCCCGGTTTTACCTCGCGCATGTTGAAGTGGCGGTATTCACCGTTCTGCATCGCGCCTCGGTCGTACACCACGCATGAGGCAACGGTCGCCTCACCCTGGGTGTGGCTGATATCGAAGCATTCGATGCGCTGAACGGTTTCGGGCAGATTCAGTCCCTGTTGCAGGGCGGTCAGCCTCGCCGCATCACCCAGTTGCTGCGTCTTGCGCTGCCCGGCACCGAGTTCCGCATTCTTGACCGCCATCTGCAGCCATACACGACGGTCGCCGATTGGATTTGCACTGATTTGTACGCGTCGTCCGGCGCGTCCGGACAACATGTCCTGTAACACATCCACCGGCACCGCGGCGCCGACGATCAGCTGTGGCGGCACCGGATGCTGCAGATAGTGCTGAGCAATGAAGGCTTCGACGACCAGCGCCGGCTCGACTTCTTCCGCGTTCTGGGGGAAGAAATTCCTGTCGCCGAGGTGATGCCCGCCGCGGATCATGACCAGATTGACGCAGCAGATCCCCCCTGCAAAGCCACAGGCAATCACGTCTGCATCCCGGCCGGACTCATCGCTGACATACTGGCGTTCGCGCACCTTGCGCAGCGCACTGATCTGGTCGCGGCTCACGGCGGCTTCTTCATATTGCAGGTTTTCCGCTGCCGCGTTCATGCGGGCAGTCAGTCGTTCAAAAACCGCATCCTCCTGACCCGTCAGGAACAGTTCAGCGCTGCGCACGTCGTCGGCATAATCCGCTTCGCTGACCAGCCCGACGCAGGGCCCCGTGCAGCGATGGATCTGATGCAGCAGGCACGGACGCGAGCGGTGCGCGAAAACGCTGTCTTCGCAGTTACGCAACCGGAATACCTTCTGCAGCAACTGCATGCTTTCGCGAACCGCTCCCGCGTTTGGAAACGGACCGAAATACCGGCTCTTCCTGTCCGGATTTCCGCGGAAGAAACCAAGTCGGGGGAAACGGTGGGCGCTCAGCATCAGGTAGGGATAGGATTTGTCATCGCGGAACAGAATGTTGTAGCGCGGCGCCAGCGACTTGATCAGGTTGTTCTCAAGCAGCAATGCCTCGGATTCGGAGTGAGTCACCGTGGTTGCGATGTCGGCAACCTGCGCAACCATCAGCCGGATGCGCGGCGACAGGGTTTCGGTGCGCTGGAAGTAGGAACCGACGCGTTTTCGCAGATCAAGCGCCTTGCCAACGTAGAGCACCTCCCCCGCTTTGCCCAGCATCCGGTAAACACCGGGCAGATGCGGCAGGCCCGCAGCAAGCTCGGCGGGTTTCATCATGCGCCGACGGCGGCGCTCCGCTGGTTCAGGTGCCGGCGGATGCGCGCGAACACCTCATGAAACATGGCGGGCGTTAACCGCCGAGTCTGGGTGTTGTAGCGGCTGCAGTGGTAACTGTCGAACAGCGACATGCCCTGCGGCAGCGCGTGTACAGCACCGTGAGCAAAGGGATGTTCCGCGACACGTCGATCCAGTGCACGCAGTACTGCCTGATGCGCAACGGTGCCCAGTGCCAGCAGCGCAGTGCCCGGCGTCAGGGTTGCGATCTCGGCACGCAAATAGCCGTTGCACTCACGGATCTCCACAGGCAGCGGTTTGTTTTCCGGAGGCAGGCATTTGACGGCATTGGTAATGCGGCAACCCTGCAAAACCAGGCCGTCGCCGGACGCCGTAGCCTCGGCCTGATTGCTGAATCCATAACGATGCAATGTTTCGTAGAGCAGGATCCCGGCATGATCGCCGGTAAACGGGCGTCCGGTGCGATTGGCGCCGTGCATGCCCGGTGCCAATCCCACAATCAGCAGTTTCGGCGTCGCATCGCCAAACGGCGCCACCGGACGCGCGTGGTAATCCGGATTCGACTGACGCACGGCGCTCAGATGTGCTGCGAGGCGCGGGCAGCGCGTGCAATCCAGTGAAAAGGGCCCGGCAGGTACGTTCCGGGCAATGCCAGACTTGCCCATTAAATCAGGTGCGCCGCGGAAACTGCAGCAGCGTCGCTTCCCGCAGCGGGGGTGCCGGTACGGCAGTGCCGTCAACCAGAGCGGACAGTGAACTCCGCATTTCATTGAAGCTCGACCACATCATCGCATTCAGCCGGATCGCAGCGCCGAGGGGCGTCCCGGCTCTTGCGCGTTCCATATCGATCCGGAACTGCAAACCGCGCAAGCGATTCTGCATGTGCCCGGGAGCTTCCGCGAGCACTGTTTCAATCAGTTGCCGGCGTCTGCGTTCGAACTCATCCGGATTGCTTCGTGCCAGTGCGGACCACTGGTCAAAGTCAAAGGCTTTACGGCTGGCTGAGTTCATGAGCGCACATGTAACACCATTCTCCGGGACCTGTAAAGAAACAGGGCTCCGTCATCCGTGTCCCCGAAAATCAGCTAAAAGGCAGATCGCCATCGTGTTCGCCCAGCCCGGCGATGGCATGCAGTGCGGCGACATAGTGCGCATCCTCGCGCAGCTTGACTGCGCTGCTCGCATGCGCACGGCCATGGATGCGCGCGAGACGCGCGAGCGCGACTGCGGGCATCGCATACTGAAGATTCGACAGCAGTTGATCCGCCGATTGCGAGTCGTTGCAAACCAGTACCATGTCGCAGCCTGCACGCAGTGCGGCATTGGCACGATCGACCACGCCCCCGGCCACGCTCGCCCCCTCCATGCTGAGGTCGTCACTGAAGATCACGCCGTCAAATCCCAGCTGTCCGCGCAATATGCGCTTGAGCCAGATCTCCGAAAATCCGGCGGGCGCCGCGTCAACCTGCGGATAAATCACATGGGCCGGCATGATGCCGACCATGCCCGCATCTATCAGCCGGCGGAACGGAACGAGGTCCTCTCCTTCGATGTCCGCGTAAGGACGCTCGTCAATGGGCACCTCGTGATGCGAATCAGCGCGCACGTGGCCGTGGCCGGGAAAATGCTTGCCCACAGCGGCCATGCCGCCGTCGCGCAAGCCGTGCAAAATGCCGGTCGCCAGTTCCGCTATCGCGTCCGGCCGGGAATGAAACGCCCGGTCACCGATGACGCTGCTGTTGCCGAAATCGACATCCAGGACCGGCGCGAAAGACAGATCGACACCGTGCACCCGCAGTTCTGCGGCGAGAACAAAGCCCAGCGATTGGGCCAGAGACACGGCCTTGCGGTGATCGCGGTCCCACACCAGGCCGAGTTCGCGCATCGGCGGCAGCCGGGTAAAGCCTTCGCGGAAGCGCTGCACCCGTCCGCCTTCATGGTCGACGGCAATGATCAGTGGCGGGCTGCGCAACTCGTGGATTTCCGCGGTGAGCCGTGACAGTTGGGCACACGACTCGAAATTGCGCGTAAACAGGATTACACCGCCGACCAGCGGATGCAGCAGCCGCAGCCGGTCGTCGTCGGTCAGTTCGGTCCCCGCGACATCGAGCATCACCGGCCCCAATGCGATCAGTTTGGCCATCATGTTTCCAGCACGACGCAGGCGCAGGCCAGACTGGACTCATCGCTGATGGTCAGGTGATGGCCGCTGATGCCGCGATTTCTGACGAGTTCGCTCAGCGCCTCATTGAACGATAACCCCGGTTTTCCGGCACTGTTCTGCACCACGCTGATGCACTGCAGTGTCACCGGATAACGGAATCCTGTCCCCATCGCCTTGGAAAAGGCCTCTTTAGCCGCAAATCTGTTGGCAAGGAACAGAACGGGCTGGGGGCTGCGCCCGTAACGCGGTTGTTCGAGCGGCGTCAGGACGCGCCGTACAAACCGCTCGCCGTACTTGTCGAGCAGACGCGCCACGCGGTGCGGCTGGATCACGTCGATACCGATGCCATAAATCATCGTGTTGCTCCCATTACCTTCAGATAAGCTGCCACCGTGGCGGCAAGGCCAAACTCCAGCGCGTCAGCGATCAACGCATGTCCGATCGACACTTCGGCGACATTGCGCACGGCCGTCAAAAAAACCTGCAAGTTCTCACGATTGAGATCATGCCCGGCATTGACGCCGAGTCCCGCAGCGTCCGCGCTCAGCGCCGCTGCTGCATATCTTTCGAGCACCGCGGTTTCTTCAGCGGTGCCAAAGGCCCGTGCGTACGGTTCCGTATAAAGCTCGACACGATCCGCGCCGATTGCTGCCGCCGCGGCCATTGCATCGGGCGCCGCGTCCATGAACAGGCTGACCCGTATGCCGATGGTTTTAAGTTCGGCGATGACCGGCAGCAGGCGCTGCGCGTCCCGTGACAGATCCCATCCGTGGTCAGACGTCACTGCCGCGGGATCATCCGGAACCAGTGTGCATTGCTGCGGCCGGAACTGGCGCGCGACGTCAAGCAGCGGCGGCTCAAAAGGGTTTCCCTCGATATTGAACTCGGCTGCAGGCCAGGCTTTCAGCAAATGCGCGAGGTCCTGAACGTCGGCACCGCGGATGTGCCGTGCATCGGGCCGCGGGTGCACGGTGATGCCGTGTGCTCCGGCCTCGAGGACAATTTTCGCCGCGCGCTGCACGCTGGGAATGCCGAGGCTGCGGGCATTGCGCAGCAATGCCACTTTGTTGAGATTGACGCTTAGCTTGGTCATGCAGTCCGGTACGGGATTCGGCGTGAGAGCTCTACAATTGCTGCAGATCGCGCAGCAACTGACGTGTATGCAGCGTCTGATTACCCATGCAATGGCTGATCAGCGCGCGCATCAGCGCCTTGCTTTGAGATACGGTCTGCGGTTCGGCGTAGCGGTCGGCGGCCATGTCGATCAGCGTTTGTCCCGCCAATTCTACGCCGCTTTTTCCATCCACCTCGCCTGCCGGCACTGGGCCCCGGTCCGGTATGTAGCGGTACTGTGCGCCGGCCGCAATCGGTGTCCCACCCGCAACCTCGCGGTCGAGCACCAGGCCATACCCCAGCTCCCGCAATAACACGCGTTCGAAGCGGCGCAACACGGCTGCATGATCCGCGGCCGCTGGCAATTGCGTCAGCGCCGCGGCATACGCCTCGTACAGCTGCTCATGTGCATCTTCCCGGGGCAATAATTTCAGCAGCAATTCATTCAGGTAAAAACCGCAGATCAGGCTCAGGCCGCGCAGCGGCAGATAACCGCCCTGCCACTCCGCCTTGTGCAGTGTTTTCAACTCGGCTTTGCCTGACCAGCCGATCAGCAGCGGTTGAAATGCCATCAGTACGCCCCGCAGCGCCGAACGTGGTCGTCGTGCGCCGCGCGCGATGACCGCCACCCGGCCGGCATCGCGGGTGTAGAACTCCGCCACCAGGCTGGTTTCGCGATAAGGGTAAGTATGCAGCAGGTAGGCTGCCTGGCTGTCGCGACGCGCACGCTCAGCCGGCATGGTCCTGGCCGCCGTCGGCGGGTTTTCGCATTACTGCAGGAATGTCTTTTAACATATTGTTTTTATTATTAATTTACTCAATCCCCAGGCGCCGCAAAACTGCTGAGTCGTCGGCCCACCCCGATTTGATCTTGACCCAGACCTCGAGGTACACCTTGCCGCCGAACAGGCGCTCCATGTCCATGCGCGCCTGTGAGGCGATCTGCTTCAGCTTCGCCCCGCCCTTGCCGATGACGATTCCTTTCTGTCCGGGCTTGTCAACGAGTATCCCGGCATATATGCGCCTCAGGCCGTCAACGGTTTCGAAGCGCTCTATTTCCACCGTGGCCGAGTAAGGCAACTCTTCCCCGAGTAAACGGAACACCTTCTCCCGCAACAATTCCGCGGCAAGCATGCGTTCGCTTGCAGTCGTGATTTCATCCTCGCCATACAGCCGCTCGCATGCGGGCAGGAGGCCGCGAACCGCCGCCAGCAAGTCATCGACACCGGCACCGGTTTTCGCAGAGACCGGGACGATCGCAGCGGGCTGCACCAGCTCCTGCAACTGCTGCATGAAAGGCAGCAGTTCGTTCTTGTTGCCGATCGCGTCGATTTTGTTTACCGCGACCACCAAGCGGGCGCCATCCGGCAGCAAGGTCGCTACCGCCTTGTCCGTCGCCTCGAGGCGCGGCGCCTCTACCACCCATACGATCGCGTCTACGTCGCTGATACTGCGTGACACGCTCTTGTTCATCATGCGGTTCATGGCGCTGCCGTGCCGGGTCTGGAATCCGGGCGTATCGACTACGACATACTGGGCATCAGGGCGGGTAACAATGCCGATGACGCGCTGGCGGGTCGTCTGGGGGCGCTGTGAGGTGATGCTGATTTTCTGTCCGACCAGACGGTTCAGCAGTGTCGATTTGCCGACGTTGGGGCGCCCGACGATCGCCACGTGACCGGCACGATGGTCCATTCCGGTCACGATTCGGTCGCCTGTCGATAGGCCTTGCGCGCGGCATCCTGCTCGGCCGCACGCCGGCTCGGGCCTTCGCCATCGGTGCGGATGTCCAGCTCCTCGACGACACACTGCACCTGGAAAATCTGCGCATGTGCCTGCCCCAGCGTCCCGCAAACCTTGTATTCGGGAAGTGCCATGCCCTTGCCTTGAAGCAGCTCCTGCAACAGCGTTTTGGCATCTTTGCCGCTGACGCGGGGATCCACGGCGGCAAGGCTGTCGCCAAACAACTGGCGAACCACGTGCTGCGCAACCGCAAATCCGCCATCGAGCATGGCGGCACCGACGACGGCTTCGACCGTGTCGGCAAGAATCGACGGGCGCTCCGCCCCCCCGCTCTTCAGCTCGCCCTCGCCGAGCAGCAGCTGCTCACCCAGCTTGAGGTTCAGCGCGATGCGATGCAATGCCGGCTGGTTTACCAGATTGGCGCGCAACCGCGACAGTTCCCCTTCGCTCAGTTCCGGAAATCTTGCATACAACTCGAGCGCAATGATGCAGTTGACGATGCCGTCACCGAGGAATTCCAGCCGCTCATTGTGCGTGGCGCTGTAGGAACGGTGCGTCAGCGCCCGCCGCAACAGTTCCGGGTCGAGGAACCGGTGCCCGATACGGTCGCTGACGACATCCGGATCCACGACGGAGTAGTACGTGCCGCGGCTTCTTACTTCGCGGATGTGGGCTGAAAATCCATGCACGCACTGAGGTTCTTGAATAGCGGCACCTTTACGGAATAGGCAGCACTGATTACCAGACCGGATCCGTCTTTGACGACTTCCATGTGCTCGTAGCCGATGGCCTTGATATTGTCGACTCCGGCGCGCGCGTTGAAGGCGCTGTTGAGTTCACCGCGCGTAGCATTCTGCAACGCCGAGTCGGCGGCCATCGCCCGGAAAATCTTCTGGATGGTGTAGAACTCGGAGTAGGCGGGTCCGATCTTGAACCCAAGCAGCAAAAGGACAATCCCGATTACCGCGAAGACCATGAACCCTGTGAGCGTAATTCCGCGCTGCGATTGCATGTTTGACCTCCTCATCAAAATTCAGTTGATTGACTGACCGATACGCTTCAGGTCGTCGAAATTCCACCAGATCAGAAACGCCTTGCCAACGATGTTCCGCTCCGGCACGAACCCCCAGTAGCGGCTGTCGCTGCTGCTGTCCCGGTTGTCACCCATCAGAAAGTAATGCTGTGCCGGCACTTTGCAGCGGAAACCCGAATCATTGTAGGCGCAATTATCGCGGAAGGGAAAGCGCTGCACGCCGCTCAACTGCACCGGCGGAACCTCGGCTTGCACCAGTATGGCGTGCGCATGGTCGCCCAGCTGTTCCTGATACTTACGCGTGCCGACAAAATTCAGACCATTCTCCAGGTAATTGTAATCGCCATCCGCGGTCACCGCTATTTCCCTGCCATTGATCGTCAGGCGCTTGTTGGCGTAGACGATCTCATCCCCGGGCACGCCAACGATCCGTTTGATGTAGTCGAGCGTCGGATTGTCCGGATAACGGAATACCATCACTTCCCCGCGCTGCGGCTCATTGATTTCGATCACTCGCGTGTTGATCACCGGGACGCGTATGCCGTAGGTGAACTTGTTGACCAGAATAAAGTCGCCGACGAGCAGCGTCGGCAGCATTGAGCCCGACGGAATCTTGAACGGCTCGACCAGAAAAGACCGCAGAAAAAAAACGACCAGAATGACCGGGAAAAAGCTGACTGGATACTCTATCCACCAGGGCTGGGGCGCGCCCGCAATCCGGTGCTTGCGGAAATACAGCACTTCCGCTGCCCACACGACACCGGTCGCGACCAGCAGCAACAGCATGATCAGTGCGAAATTCACTAGTCCCCCGTTACTTTCCGACCTGCAGGATGGCGAGGAAGGCTTCCTGCGGAATCTCAACCGTGCCGACCTGCTTCATGCGCTTCTTGCCAGCTTTCTGCTTTTCGAGCAGCTTCTTCTTGCGTGAAATGTCGCCCCCGTAGCATTTGGCCAACACGTTCTTGCGCATGGCCTTGATGGTCTCGCGCGCGATGATGTGAGCGCCGATCGCGGCCTGCACTGCGATGTCGAACATCTGTCGCGGAATCAGTTTGCGCATCTTCTCGGCCACCTCGCGCCCCCGGTACTGCGCGTTGGCCCTGTGGACAATAAGTGACAAGGCGTCCACGCGCTCGCTGTTGATCAGAATATCTAGCCGCACGAGGTCGCCGGCACGGTACTCGAGAAAATCGTAGTCCAGCGAAGCGTAGCCGCGGGATACCGATTTCAGGCGGTCGAAAAAATCCATGACCACTTCGTTCAACGGCAACTCATAAGTCAGCATGACCTGGCGGCCCAGATACTGCATGTTGCGCTGCATGCCGCGCTTTTCGGTACACAGGGTCATTACCGGCCCGACATAGTCGCTGGGCACCAGGATCGAGGCCGTAATCATCGGCTCCCGGATCTCTTCAATCAGCGAAACATCCGGCAACCGTGACGGGTTTTCGATTTCCATTACCGTGCCATCACGCAAGGCCACCTGATAAACCACAGTCGGGGCGGTGGTGATGAGTGACATGCCGTACTCGCGCTCGAGCCGCTCCTGCACGATGTCCATGTGCAGCAGGCCGAGGAAACCGCAACGGAACCCGAATCCCAGCGCCTGTGAGGACTCAGGCTCAAAACGCAGTGACGAGTCGTTCAGATGCAGTTTTTCCAGGGCATCGCGCAGCGCTTCGTATTCATTGGATTCCACCGGATACAGGCCGGCAAACACCTGCGGCTTGATTTCCTTGAATCCGGGCAGTGGTTCTTTCGCCGGATTCGTCATCAGCGTCAGCGTGTCACCGACCTTGGCCGCCTGCAGTTCCTTGATGCCGGCAATTACAAAACCGACTTCCCCGGCGGAAAGGTTTTCCATGGCCTGTGAGCGCGGCGTGAACTTGCCGACCTGTTCACACAGAAAATTTCCGCCGCCCGCCATCAGCAGAATGCGATCCTTGGGTTTCAGCCTGCCGTCGACCATCCGGACCAGCATCACCACGCCGACATAATTGTCGAACCAGGAGTCGATGATCAACGCTTTCAGCGGTGCTTCCGGATCGCCTTTGGGCGGCGGGACCTGGTGCACGATGGCCTCGAGGATGTCGGCGATCCCGTCACCGCTCTTCGCACTGACCCGGACAGCATCCTTGGCCGGAATGCCGATGATGTCCTCGATTTCGGCAGCGACGCGATCCGGCTCGACCTGGGGCAGATCCATCTTGTTCAGCACCGGAACGACTTCGACGCCCTGCTCGATCGCAGTGTAGCAATTGGCAACGGTCTGTGCTTCGACCCCCTGGGAAGCGTCTACGACCAGCAAGGCCCCCTCGCACGCGGCCAGCGAGCGCGAGACTTCATAGGAAAAATCGACATGGCCCGGGGTATCAATCAGGTTCAGCTGATAGGTCTGACCATCCCGCGCACGATAAGCCAGCGAAGCGGTCTGCGCCTTGATGGTGATGCCGCGCTCGCGCTCCAGATCCATCGAGTCGAGCACCTGTGATTCCATTTCCCGGTCTGAAAGACCGCCGCAAAGCTGTATGAACCGGTCCGCCAGCGTCGACTTGCCGTGATCAATATGCGCGATGATGGAAAAATTGCGAATGAGCTGCATCAGGGGGGTATTACCCAGCAAAAAGGGCACTCAAGTTTCCCCGGAGTGCCCCAATCCGTTCGTAAGACCGCGTATTTTAGCGGAATTTCAGCAAGTAATCAGTAATCGCTGCAGGATTGAGGTGGTATTGGCAAAGCTCATGGTTGCCGTGCACCAGAACCGGAACGCGGTCGCCATAGCGCCGCTCCAGCAGAGGGTCGCTGTCCACATCGGTAACGGTCAGATCAAACGGCTCACGGGCCCGCATATCATGCAAACCCGCGATCATGTCGTCGCACAAATGGCACCAGCTGCGGCTGTACAGCGTCAGTATGATGCGCCGGGCATCAGCCATTCCCGTCGATGCGGAACGGTATATACAGCGAGTTTCCGCCGCGCCGGACCAGCAATGCCACGATCCTGCCCTTGTCAAATCCGTTCATCAACTGGCGGAATTGCTCGACAGATTTCACGTCCTGATTGTTTACGGCCAGGATGACATCCCCGCGGCGCAATCCTGCACGCCCGGCTGCACCCTGCACGCTTTCCACGAACACGCCACCTTCAATTTTCAGTTCCTTGCGCTGCGTATCGGTCAGGTCGGCGAGCCCCATGCCGAACTGGTTTGCCGGCGCCGGCTTGCCGCTGCGCGCCTGACGGGTGCGGTCGTCGGTCAGCTCGGCCACAGTAAGCTGCAGGTCGCGCGTCGCCTTGTTGCGCCATACCTGAACCGCGACTTTGCTGCCGGGTTTGGTGCCACCGACGATGCGCGGCAGGTCTTCCGATGCATTCACCGGCTTGCCGTCGAAACGGAGTATCACGTCGCCGGCCTCGATCCCGCCTTTGTCGGCCGGTCCACCCTTCTCCACTGAATTGACCAGGGCGCCCTGCGGTTTGGTCATGCCGAAACCGTCTGCCAGTTCCTTGGTCAAGGGCTGAATGACGACACCGATACGGCCGCGCGTGACTTTGCCGGTCGTTCGCAACTGTTGTGCAATGTTGTTGGCCACATCAATGGGAATAGCGAACGACAATCCCATGAATCCGCCGGTACGGCTGTAGATCTGCGAATTGATGCCGACCACTTCACCGCGCAGATTGAACAGCGGCCCGCCTGAGTTTCCGGGATTTACGGCAACATCAGTCTGAATAAACGGTACAAAGTTCTCCTGCGGCAGCGAACGGCCTTTGGCGCTGACGATGCCGGCGGTCACTGTGTTGTCAAAGCCGAACGGTGAGCCGATCGCAACCACCCATTCGCCGACCTTGAGCCGCCCGGGGTCACCGAACTGCACGGTCGGAAGCCCGGTGGCATCGATCTTGATCAGCGCGACATCGGTGCGGCGATCTGCACCGATGACCTTTGCCTTGAACTCGCGTTTGTCGGTCAGGCGGACGGTCACCTCTTCGGCCGACTCCACGACATGGGCATTGGTCAGTATGTAACCGTCCGCAGAAATCACGAAACCGGAGCCCAGCGACTGGGACTGGAACTCACGCGGTCCGGGGTTGGGGATGAAGCGCCGGAAAAATTCATAGAACGGATCGTTCTCGTCGAGCTGCGGCATCTGCTGGGACGCAGCGTTGCGGCTGGTCTGCGTCGTACTGATATTGACGACGGCCGCGCCGTGTTTCTCAACCAGCTCGGTAAAATCCGGCAACTGCGCCGCGGCCTGCAACGGCATCAGCAGGCACAGCGCCAGCACAAGGTATCGGTACATGTTCAACCTCTTGGACATACGTTGATCAATCGGTGCGCTTCAAGCCGGACTAATTTCGGGTCGGGATCGCCGCTTTGGGCTCAAGCGATTTCGCCAGCTGCACGACCGTTTCAGCCGGGGTCTCGCCCAGCACAGTTACCCGGTAGCCTGCAACGGGAAAGGAATAAATATGCACAGCCCCCTGATGGTGCAGTGCGGCTTTTTTGGCCACCTTGGCTCCCGGCTCGATAAAAACCGAAATTGCCGCGAGTCCGTCAGAAAACACCAGGTGCGATACCGTGCCGTTCTTTCCCGGCATGGAACGGCGCAATTCCATCAGTTTGCGGAATCCGGCAGGCTGGTTTCGGACGACCCATCCCGAATCACCACTGTCGTCCGCGGTGAGTGCAGACCGGTCGATGCGCCAGCTCTGCCGGGCACTGACGGCCGCGTACTTTGACTGGACCAGATCGCGTCTGAAAGAGCCGCCCAGATTCAGGGTCGAAAACGCAAACGCTTCGACCGTTTCATTTTTCTCGTTCAGCGTTCGGGAACGCAGAGGCAGTCCGCTTTGCGTCTCGGAACAGAAACGCCGGGCGTAACGCAGGGAATCCCGTGGCAGTAATGCCACCCATTGGCATTCAAAACCGGCCACGCGGTCAAGTGCGCCTTTGACCACACGGTAATGCTGCACGATTTCCTGGATTTGTTCGAACCGGATCGGAAACTGGCGTGAACCGCGGGGATCGATCAGGACCGTCTTGCTGCCAGGCAGATAGCAGGTGACCTGGTCATTGCTGCGTATGACTTCCCGTGCAGGACCGTCCAGGGTTTCCAGCCGCTCCAGCACGCCGCCGGCGGGATTGACGAAATGTGCGACCCGTGATGTTTCGACCTGCCCGCCGTGCTGGAATACGAAAGTGCCGGAATAATTCAGCGTTCTGGCTGCGTCGGCCATCTTCTGCAGGATGGCAATTGCATCGTCGGATGCTTCCTCGGCGGCGGCCGCCACACTACCGGGCAGTAGCCCAAGAAGTACGATCCACCAGACTTTCATGAGCGAATTATTGCCCCGGGGTTGCCGCAATTGAAATCGTGCGTATATAGGGGGCTACGCCGTGCAGGCTGGTACTGGGGGACACGCCCTGGTGTGCCAGCAGATATTCATTCATCCGTCCGTCGCTGGGCGAGCTCACCAGTTGTGCTTCCACAACGGCCGGACTTGCCGGAACGGCCTGTGCCACTTCGACCGGGGGATTTGCGACATTGGTCGTGGAAAACACCATCCAGCCCACAACCGCTATGGCCGAAACCGACGCCGCGACCGATAACGCATAAGTCATCGCCCGGGCCGAACGGGGGCTGCGGCGCGGCGCCAGTATGGTCGGCTCCGCATCCAGCGCCGCCATGACGCGGTGCGAAACATCGAACGTCGGCAGGGACTCCCCGCGCATGACGTCGCCGATCATGTGGTAGGTCATCCAGGAAGCGCGCGCAAGTTCGGTATCCTTGAGCCGGAGCATCGCCTGATGCGCCTCGTGCCCTTCGGATTCACCATCCATCAGTGCGGAAATATTTTCCATATCACCATCTCCTGTCCTTGCCGGTATCAAGCAAGGGCTTCAATTTTTCAGCAACGGCTTCCCGGGCACGGAAAATTCTGGATCGCACCGTACCTACCGGACACTGCATGGCGGCGGCAATTTCCTCGTAACTCAACCCCTCGATTTCACGAAGGGTTATCGCCGTCCTTAACTCCTCTGGCAACTCCTGGAGCGTTTGGTTCACTGTTTCGCCAACCTGGCGGCTCATCATCTGGTTTTCGGGCGTATTCAGGTCGCGCAACTGCTCTCCGGAATCCAGGCTTTCTGCTTCCTCCGCGTCCAGCCCGGTGCTCGTCGGTGCACGCCGGCCCATGGCCACCAGGTGATTCTTGGCGGTATTGATGCCAATCCGGTACAGCCAGGTATAAAAAGCGCTGTCCCCGCGAAATCCCGGCAATGCCCGGTACGCCTTGATGAATGCTTCCTGCGTCACGTCTTCCACCTCGCTCGGGTCGCGGATGAACCGCGACAGCAGCCTGCCCAGCTTGCGTTGATACTTGGTCACCAACAGGTCAAACGCGCGTTTGTCACCGCTTTGCACGCGCTCTACCAATTGCTGATCGACTTCGCGGTCGCTCATTGTTATCCGGTCCCTGGCACTATTGCTGCCTTTCCGCCCATCGGACTCGTTGCCCGGACAGGCTGCGCAGTATAACTGTCCGGAACGTCCAGGGAAATCCGCGGTGTGAGCGCCATTGCACTGACTCTGCGGGCGAAATAAAGTTCAAGGCCTTGCACGGAAAAATCGGGAGCTCCGTCCATCATATGATCAATCAACCGCCCCGCGACCCGCACCCGACACCGCCGTGCGTAATTCCAGACCGCGGAATCCCCATTCCAGCACCATCGCCAGTACCGCTGCCGGGATCGCGCCTGCCAGCAGCAAATGATGATCATTGATCGCCAGTCCGGCAACGATGCGCTCCCCGTAACCACCGGCGCCGATGAATGCCGCAATCGTGGCCGTTCCAACGTTGATTACGGCCGCGGTCTTGATGCCCGCCAGGATTCCGGGCATCGCCAGCGGCAATTCAATCAACCGCGTACGCTGCCGGGCAGTCATGCCCAGTGCACGTCCGGCATCGTGCATGCCGCGACCGACTCCGGCCAATGCGGCCTCGGTGTTGCGTACCACCGGCAGCAGTGCATAAAGAAACAACGCCAGAATCGCAGGCACGGCCCCAATACGATCGAGCAACGCGATCAGGAACGCCAGCATCGCCAGGCTGGGCACGGTCTGCAATACACCCGTGAGCGTCAGTATCCAGTAACCCGGACGCGGCGCCCGTTGCGCCCAGATGCCGAGAGGGATGCCTGCCCCTGCGCTGAGTGCCAACGACGCGCAAACCAGCAGCAAATGCTCCATCGTCAAACGCAACAGGTCCGGCCCGAACAACACCGTCCACAGTGATCGCGTCGCCGACACCTGTGCCGTATGCTTCTCGCGCCGCCATTCTTCCGCAACGTCCGCGAAGGTTCTGCCATGCAATTCGACGGCGGCATTCATGGCCATCATGCCGCTCACCGGGATCGTGCCCTGCAGTGCCATGATTGCAGCCCATGCCGCGGGATGCCGTCGCGGCACATCAGCACGGTACACCAACAAAGCGTCATATTCCGGGAAAAACCGCCGATCATCCTCGAGTACCCGCAGCCGATAGCGGATGATTTTCGGATCTGTCGTGTACACATCAATCACATCCGTTTGCCGCCGCGCCAGCGCTTCGTAGGCCAGACCGTGTTCGAGCCCGCGCGGCTCCAAGCCCTTCAGACCGTATGTGTCGCGCAGTGCATGCCAGCCATCTTTGCGATTGAGGAACTCCGCTGACAAACCCAGGCGTACTGCTCCGACAAGCGACAAATCCGAAATCCGGCTGATGTTCAGGCGGGCGGCCTCGTCTTTGTCCATGGCCAGCGCATAGCTGTTGCGAAACCCCAGCAACACGCCCGCGGCCAGTCCGTGCGGTGCAAGATGGCGATTGAATTCTTCCAGTGCCGGCACTTTGGACAGTCCCAGCAGTTCCAGTGCGACAGTGCCGGAATAGTCCGGATATATATCGATTGCCCCGCTTTTCAGCGCCGCGAACAATATCGCGGTATTGCCCAGTCCCGGCTTGTGCTCTGCCTGGTGTGCACCGGCGTCGCGCGCGGCACCCGTAATCAGTTCGCCGAGTATGTAGGACTCGGTAAAACGCTTCGAGCCTACGCGCAGCGTGTCAGCGGCGGCGGGAATCGCAACGGGCAGGACGAGGGTTGCCAGTAGTCCGATGGCAGATGCCAAAGCGCCGCGGCGGACGGTATGTCGTGTCATGGCGGGACGATGGTAGCATGGCAAAAAGTTTCGGATTGTGCTGACGCACCTATCCGCCCGGCCCACTGCATCAGGATATCTACATGACCGCCCGCCCCACTAATCTCGACCCGTACTGGATGCCGTTTACCGCGAACCGTGCTTTCAAGCAGGCGCCGCGCATGTTCGTTGCGGCCAAAGACATGCATTACGTAACCGACGACGGCCGTCAGGTGCTCGACGGCACCGCGGGTCTGTGGTGCGTCAACGCCGGGCACTGCCGGCCGCGCATCGTCGAGGCGGTGCAGAAGCAGGTGGCCGCCATGGATTACAGCCCGGCG
>Ga0224505_10001073_pt1 | contig 17940 bp, 19 predicted proteins | sample SF_Jan12_sed_USG_FD_169102 | JGI IMG/M metagenome (GOLD analysis project Ga0224505, IMG submission 169102) | Sediment microbial communities from San Francisco Bay, California, United States - SF_Jan12_sed_USGS_4_1 | ecosystem: Environmental > Aquatic > Marine > Sediment | place: USA: California... | reverse complement strand
ACCCAGTACCCAGTACCCAGTACCCAGTACCCAGTACGGGCCGAGCGAAGCGAGGGCCCTACTTCCCTTCCAATGCCTTCAGCGGAAGGGTCAGGTGCCGTTTGATGGCGGCGACGGCCGCTTCCACGTCACGGCGTTCGATGGCGTCGAGGATCTCGCCGTGGTCGTGATTGGCGGAGTCTCTCAGGCCGGGGGCGGTCTTCAACGAGGCTCCGATGTACATCACGGCAGCATCCTCGAGGCTTCGGATGATGGTGACCAGCCGGGGCGACGCGGCCGCCTCGTAGATCGCCATGTGGAACGTGCGGTTGTAGTCGACGAACGACGCGGAGTGCTTGTCTTCGAGCATGCGCTGATGGAGCTTCTTGAGCATCTCGATCGTCTTGTCCCCGATCACCGGAACGGCCTGGGCCATGGCGTGGGGTTCGAGGATCTGTCGGATCTCGTAGATCTCCCGGAGCTCGTCGGGATTCAGTTCGGCAACGACCGCACCACGGTGGGGATCGAACCTGATCAGTCCTTCGGAGGCAAGATCGCGGAGGGCCTCCCTGACCGGCGTGGTACTGACCTCGAGCGTTGCCGCGAGCTCGGCTTGTACGAGACGCGATCCGCTCTCGAGCTCACCGTTGAGGATCGCGCGGCGCAGGACCTCGCGGACGTATTCGTGAGCCGTCTGCCGGGCAGCGCCGGAGAAGGCGGGCAGCGAGAGACTGTCGTCGGAGAACACGGGTGCATGTTTGTCGCTCAGGGTGGGCGGCGTCAACAATCTCGGACTCAGTGGCCTCGCCCCAGAGCTTCGTTGACCTCCCGTTGAGCCGAGGTGAGGTGCTCGAGCACGCGGGCGTAGGGGGGCATACGAGCCGGTGCACAGCACCCCACCTGAAGCGCCCCCACCATGCCCCTCATCTCCTCGAAGCGGACGAGTGCGGCAGCAGCCTCTGTATCGATGAGGGCGCCGGCCGATTGAGGTCGATCGGCGATCGCCGCCATCCGTGGGCCCGGTTCGCAGCACATCTTGTCGAGTGGCGTGACCAACTCGGCAGCTTCGGCGATCGAGGCAGCAGAGGACACCGATGCGAGACCCGACCGCACTCCGCTTTGCCTGCGCCCTCGAGCGTGTGGCCCGGACTGCCAGACTGACGGCATGGGGAGGTTCCGCACGACCTTGGTGCTGGCGATCGTCGCCCTGGCATGTGCCCAGTCCCACCGGACTGACGTGGATCAGCCTGACTGGGGAGCCCAGGCGTGCCAGCGCAATTCGCGCCGTTCGAGCTGGAGCGGCATGTCGAACGTCTCGGACAATGCCTCGGAAGTCAAAACCTCCTCGATCCTCCCCGACGTGACGACCCGTCCTCCTGCGAGCATGAGAATGTGATCGAATCCCGGTGGGATCTCTTCGACATGGTGCGTGACGAGCACCACCGGAGTCTGCTCCGGGCTCGCCGCCAGCGCCGCCAGAGAGTCGACCAGTCGTTCGCGAGCGCCCAGGTCCAACCCCGAGCCGGGTTCGTCCAACAGCAACAGGTCCGGTCGGGACATGAGACTCCGCGCTATGAGCACCCGCTTCTTCTCGCCTTCCGACATCGTCCCGAATTGGCGATCCGACAGTCGATCGGCGTGGAGGATTCGCAGACACTCACGAGCCCGCTCCCAGTCGGCCTCGTCGTAGGTGTGCCAGCGCGTGTCGACGAAACTGGCGTGGAGACCTGTCAGAACGATCTCGATGCTCGGAAATGTGGTCCTGACCAGTGCGGTGGGCGCAGGGCCGACATATCCGATTCGGGGCCGGAGCTTGCGAACATCCACCTTGCCCAATCGATGTCCGAACAGGTGAACCGATCCTCGGGCGGGGAACAAGTAGGACGACACGACCTCCATGAGAGTCGTTTTTCCGGACCCGTTGGCGCCGAACAGAATCCAGCGCTCGCCGGCGCGGATCGTCCAATCCACGTCTTGGATCAATCGGTTTCCATCCTTGATCACCGTCACACCGTCGACCGAAACGACGGGCGCTCCCTCGCTCATACCTACTCCAGTGCAGGATCGTGCATCCTATAACATTCACCTACTCGTCCCAGGAGCCACCTTGAAAGCCGTAAGGGTCACCGCCCCCACCACACTCGAAGTTGCCGATGTTCCGGAACCAGACGGAGAAATCATCGTTCGCAGCCGCACGGTAGGCATATGCGGGACCGACGTGAAAGTCTTCAAAGGCGCCATTCCCGTCGCCTACCCGAGGGTGATGGGGCACGAGATGATCGGCGAGGTCGTGTCGGCGCCGGTGGGATCGCCCTTCGGGGCGGGCGATCGGGTGCTCATCGATCCGGCGTCGAGCTGCGGGCATTGTCACCTGTGCGTTCGGGGTCGGGGTCATCTCTGCCTGAATGCAGGTCTCATGGGTCGAGAGATCGACGGTGTCTTCGCGGAGCTGGTTTCGGTCCCCGCCCGCCAACTCCTCCCCGTGCCGGACTCGATCTCTGCCACCGCCGCCGGTTTGCTCCAGGTGTTGGGCACGTGTGTTCACGCCCAGAAGACGGTGAACCCCTTCCCCGGCCAGACCGCGGCTGTCATCGGGTTGGGGGTGGCAGGCCAGCTCATGAGCCAGATACTCACGCAGCGGGGAGTGACAGTGGTCGGGATCACGAGGTCCGAGTGGAAAAGAGATCTCGCACTCCGGCTCGGTGCCGTGGCGACCGCCGCCCCCGACGAGGCCGTGGGCGTGCTGGCCGAGGTCACGACCGGTAGGGGCCCCGATCTGGTGGTTGAAGCGGCAGGCACCGAACGTACCCTCGCCCAATCCATCGACCTGGCCGCGATCGGGGGTGAAGTCCTGGTATTCGGGACGCTGACCGGTGGTGGTGAAGGCCTGCCGTACTACCAGCTGTATTTCAAGGAGCTGACGCTGCACAACCCGCGGGCAGCCCTGCCCGGCGACTACGCGGATGGAATCGAACTGGCGTCGTCAGGACGTCTCGACCTCGAGCCCATCGTCACCCATCAACTCGGTCTCGACGATGCCGAAGAGGCGTTCCAGTTGGTACACGATCCCAGTTCGCTCAAGGTACTCATGCACGTCGGCTGAGGTCGAGTCGGCCCGATTCACGGTCGAAGCGCCTCGTCGACGAGACCGATCACGGCCGGTTCCACTCTTCCCGCTGCCCGACGTCGGCTTCGAGCCCGACCGCTTCCACCGCGTGGACGGCGGATGCCTCGTCGACCTCCGACGTGTCGCCCGACACTCCGACTGCTCCGACCACCAGACTGTCCCGCCTGATGAGGACCCCGCCTGCAACCGGGACCATGCGACCCCCGGACATCACCGAAACGGCCGTCATGAATTGAGGGATCTTGGCTGCCTTGTCTGCCAGGAGCCGGCCGGGGATACCCATGGCGAGCGCACCCCAGGCCTTGCCGATGGCGATATCGGGCCGGAGGAACTCGGCGCCGTCGTCTCGCTTCAGAACGATCAGGTGTCCGCCTGCGTCGAGCACGGCAGCGGTGAGACGGCCAGAGCCGTTCGATCTGCCCCAGTCGATGACCGCCGACGCGATCTGGTCGGCAAGCGGCAACGTGAGTCCACCAACCCCCCCGTTTCCCTGCGATCTCTCAATCATCTGTTCTCCCATCGTCGCTTCACAACTCCAACGCGCCTCGACCCACCAACTCGTTGGCGCGCAGCATGGCGTGCAGTTCGAGGACGTCTTCCAGGCGCTTCGTCGCACCGATGACCGGCTTGACGGCGCCCGAGCTCACCATCCGAGCGGCATGCTCGAGCTCAGTTCGAGTTGTATACCTGGAGCCCAGCAGAGCCAGCTCCTGGAACACCATTCGCCGCGAGCGAAATGTCGCCGATCGGTCCCGAAAGGTGGTCAGCGTTACGAATCGCCCACCCATACCAAGCGCGTCGAGCGACCAGTCCACGGTCTCGGGAGTCCCCACGAAGTCCACGACCACGGTGGCCCGCTCCCCTCCGAACAGTTCCGGGGACAATCCCGTCAGATCCTCGCCACGAGCGGCCGCCGCCCCCAGATCGGAGATGGCGTCGAGCTTCTCTGTTGTCATGTCGATACCCACCACCGCAGCCCCGGCGTTGAGAGTGGTCTGAATCGCGTGCATCCCCACCCCTCCCCCGGCACCCATGATCACGACCCGGTCTCCGGTCCCGATGCCGGCGCGATGCGTGAGGTGGAGTGACGTTGCCACGGCGTCGGGCACGACGGTCGCGGCGATGGGATCCAGATCATCGGGGATGGCCACAGCGTTCCTCACCGGAAGCGTCGCCAACGGTGCATAGCCGCCGTCACGGTGAACCCCCACGAACCCGGCCAGGCGGGAGCATCGCTGCTCGAGGCCGGTGGTGCATGGGCCACATCGACCGCAGAAGAGATAGAAGTAGGCGGCGATCCTCCGACCGACCACGGTCGGATCGACCCCGGGACCGACGTCTCTGATGACGCCCACGAACTCGTGGCCCGGCACCCTGGGCAAGAGCTCCGGATCGTTGGCGAGATCTCCATTGATGCAGTTGAGGACCGTGGCCCCGACGCCACAGGCTTCGACTTGAACCAGCACCTCCCCGCGCCCGGGGACAGGGTCAGGGACATCTGTCAGAACCGGGTCCGTGCCCCAACTCTCGATCCGGTATCCACGCATATCGGCCCTACCTCCGAAACCGATCCTATATCGTGCAGGATCGACCTTGCGACCCGTCCGCACTCGACGACAGTGGGACCTCCGACCATTGCGCCCACACCGCCGATCGGACGACCATGAACTCATGTCATCAGACAAGCCGAGCCTCATGACTCGGATCAGAAGGTGGCTGCGGCCCGGCCGGAAACCGGTCGACAATCGGGAACGGATGAAGGTCGACGAGATCATCGCCGAGGGCAGGCCGATCAGCACCGACCACATGACCGAGAAGATCCAGCACCCTGGCAACCACTTCTGACAGGGGCTTGACTTCAACCATGCTTGAAGTCGTAACGTCGACCGGATGCCGATCGATTCCACTCTCCGCGCCGAACTAGCCGCCATCCGCACGATTGACATGACAACGTTCGGTCGGACATCCGGGCTTCCCCGACGAGTCGAGATCTGGTGGTTTCACACCGAGGACCGATTCATCGTCACTGGCACTCCGGGTCCCCGCCACTGGCTGGCCAACCTTCGGGCGGACCCCCGGCTGATAGTCCACGCCAACGGAGCCACCTTCGAGGCGCAGGCTGTCGAGATCACCGATCAAGCTTTCAGGGAACGGTTCTTTCGAACCGCCGACCCCGAGATCTCCTGGTACTCGACCCAGGCCGAACTCGATGTCCTGGTGACCCAGGCACCGATGATCGAGGTCTTGTTCCCCTAGAACGGCAACTCACCGCTATCAGCCGACCCCGAGCAGCGACTGCTTCGGCTATGCGGGCCCGGTCGACGAATCCTTGGCGGCGATGAAGTCGACCTCTATGAGCCAGTCCGGATTGGCCAGGCCCGAAACGACCATCAGCGTGGATGCCGGCCTGTGGTCACCGAGGAATTCCGACCGCACCCTGGAGGCGCCGGCCCGGTCTTCCCGATCGACCAGCAGCATGTTCAACTGGACGATGTCGGTGATTTCCATGTCCGCCTCGGCGAGTATCGACGCTATGTGTTGCCAGACCAGCCGGGACTGGGCCTCGATTCCGGCAGCCACCGCGCCGTCGCTGTCGACACCCGCCTGCCCGGCGCCAAACAGCAGCCGGGTGGGAGGCGTCACTTCGACACCGTGGCTGTAGGTGTTGAAGGGACCCGGAACACCAACGGGGTTGAATCGCCTGATCACAACACGTCCGAAATGGGGATCGACTGGCCCGTCCTCGAGCTTTCGACGGCTGCTTGCAGGATGGCCACGATGCCCATGCCCACCCGACCGTCGACCTCCACCGAACCTTCGCCGCGTATCGCCCGCGCGAATTCGGCCAACTGGTCCACGACCGGTTCCACGGGTTCCAGTTCGACTTCTTCCCGGGTCGCCTCTCCCCGTTTTTGGATGTGGAGCTTCGATCCATCGGCGGTGTTGAACGCCGTCGCCTCTGTCCCGAAGACCGTGAGCTCCGAAGCAACCGGCGTGAAGAACGACGTGACGAGCGTTCCCACGGCCCCGCTCTCGAACTCCAGTGCCAGGCAGGTGGCCTCGTCGATCGAGACCCTCCGACCCGCTCGCGTGAAACAGAAAACCGACTTCACCGGACCCGCGTGGTACTGCATCGATTCGAGCTTGTGGATACCCAACGAGGTCATCGAGCCCAGCGGGCTCTCATCGGCGTTCCAGCGCCATGCTTCGTCGGGCATCGTGAACCCGTTCGGGATCGTCTGACGCCCCTCCAGCATCTGAATCTCGCCCAGTGCACCCTCGGCCAGGAGCCGGTTGATCCGCCGATTGGCGGCGGTCCTCCGGCGCTGATGCCCCACCTGGAGCACGATGCCGGCGCCTTCCGCTGCCTCGACGCACGCTTTGGCGTCCTCCACGAGCGTCGTCAGGGGCTTCTCGACGAAGATCGCCTTGCCTGCGGCAGCAGCCATTTCCACGAGCGTCCGATGACTCCCGTGCGACGTTGCCACCAGGACGCCCTCCACCTCCGGGTCCGCCATCAGGTCCTCCAGTGACCCGGCTTGACGGCAACCGAATTGTTCGGCGAATGCCGCCCTCCCTGCCTCGCCCCGGGCGAAGCAGCTCACGATCGACGCTTCACCCGTCTTCGCCACCGCTTCGGCGAGAACCTTGCCCCACCATCCCAGTCCGATGCTCGCCAGTCTCACCTGCTCCACGTGCGCTCCTGTAACGTCGACTCCGAGATCCTATATGTTGTCAGATCAGGCGGAATCCGGATGAAGACATGCGTGGTGCGTAACGCTCGGGTGGTGACCCCCACCGGACTCGTGGAAGGCGACGTGGTGGTCGAGAACGGCCGCTTTGCGCGGATCGGCGGTGACCGGGCCGACCTGCCCGAAGTGGCCGCGGGCGGACTCGTGATGATGCCGGGCGGCGTGGACACCCACGTGCACCTGATGGACCCGGGGCCGACCGAGCGCGAGGACTTCCCGACCGGGACGAGGGCGGCGGCCGCCCGGGGCGTCACGACCATCATCGAACACACCCACGCCCACCCGATTCGCGAGGTTGCCGACCTGGCGGAGAAGCGCAGCCATCTGACGGGCCGCTCAAACGTCGACTTCGCGCTCGCCGCTCACGTCTGGCCCGACAGGATTTCCCAGATCCCCGGCCTGTGGGACGCGGGAGTCGCCTTCTTCAAGATCTTCACCTGCACGACCCACGGTGTTCCCGGCATCGACCCAGGTCACCTGCATGCAGCGCTCGCCGCCGTTGCGGACCGTGACGCCCGAGCCCTCATCCACTGCGAGGACGAATCGATGACCGCGGAGGCCGAACGCCTGCTTCGTGCGGAAGGTCGGGCCGACCCCGGCATCCTGACCGAGTGGCGAAACCGGGAGGCCGAACTGGTGGCAATCGCCGCCGCGTCGGTGATCGCCCGGGCCACTCGGGCCGCGGTGACCTTCGCCCACGTCTCGAGCGCCGAGGTGATCGAGGTGGTCGCTGCCGCCCGGAGATGGGGTGCCGACATCGCGGCCGAAGCCTGCCCGCAGTATTTCGCACTCGAAGAGGCCGAGGTCCTCGCCGAGGGCCCGCTCCGCAAGTTCACTCCACCCGCCAGGATCCGCGACGAGGCAGACCGAAACGAGATGTGGGAGGCCGTGAGGTCGGGAGCCTTCTCCCACTTCTCGACCGACCACGCCCCCTCGACGATGGAACAGAAGTCGCACGGCGACATGTGGGAGGCACCGTTTGGTCTTCCCGGACTCGACACCACATACCCGTTCCTCATCGACGCCGCCCTCACAGGTGTCATCGACCTGACCACTGCCGCGCGGTTGTATTCGCAGGCCCCGGCCGAGCGATACGGGCTGGCGACCCGGAAGGGGGCGATTCGGGTCGGAGCCGACGCCGACTTCGTGCTCATCGACCCTGAGCAGAACTGGACGGTCGCGAACGGCGACATCATCTCGAAGGCGGGCTGGTCGCCGTATGCAGGCCGCACCTTCAAGGGCCGCATCGTCGCCACCTACCTGCGAGGCGAGGAGATCGCCCGGGACGGACACGCCCACGACACGCGCTCCGGCATGTTCCTCCCCGGCATGGGCGGTCGCGGGTACTGAGTACTGAGTACTGGGACAGAGCGAGGAAGCGAGGAAGCGAGGAAGCGAGGAAGCAGACTTGCTGACCCCCTGACCCGCTGACCCGCTGAGGGCCCGAGTGAAGTTCGGGCTCAGGTACCCAGTACCCAGTACGGCCCGAGCGAAGCTCGGGCCTACGTGACGGCGAAGAACCGGGCGGGGGCACCCTCGGCGCCGGCGAACTTCATGAACGGTCCGAAAAAATCCACAGGCGCCGATCGGGGCAGCAGATCGAGGTGACAGAGCTGCTGCATGAGCACGACCCCCGCCTCACCGAAGGTGCGGTGGATGACGAACTCGTGGGGTTCGTAGTCGGTCTTCTTGGCAGAACCCTCTGGGAAACAGTCGAACCCGACCGCCTTGGCGCCGCGCTCGACCAACCATTCGGCTGCTTCCGGGCTGCATTCGGGTGAGTCGACGTAGTAGCGCGGAAACTCTCCCCATGCCCGGTCGGTCCAATGAGTCCGGACCAGAGCGATCTGACCCCGTTCGAGTCCCGGGTCGACCCGTTCCAAATCGTCGACGCCGATCCGGTGACGTGGATCAACCTGACCCAGGTCGAACAAGACGGCCCGGCCGCACACCCTGTCGAGCTCGACATCGTCGACGGTTTCACCGTCGGGAGCGTGATGCCGTGAGAAGTCCACGTGAGGTCCGGAGTGGAGCGCCATGTCCACCTTGGTCAGCTGCCAGTAGTGCGTCTCACCCCCGTACTCGGACTCCCGGGTCCGAACCTCGACACCTATCGGTTTGTTGACCGATGGTGGACTGTAGGTGGTGCCGGAGATCGGCACCGTGAGATCGATGATCCGCATGTGAGTCCCCTCCCGGGTAGCGCGAAGGGCGATCGTATATGATGCATGATCCGGGAAAGGGCGAGACGTGAAGCGCATTGGTGTCATCGGACTCGGAGTGATGGGCTCCGCCATGTCCAAACATCTCCTCGCCGCCGGCTATGAAGTCGGCGGATACGACGTGGTGGAGGAAAAACGCCACGACTTCACGTCCCTCGGCGGGACCGCATACGAGTCGGGCGCGGCCGTGGCTGCGAACTCGGACCTCGTCATCTTCTCACTCCCCACCGTGTCGGCGCTCGAAGCAGCCACCGAGGACGTCGTAGCCGGTGCCCACGACGGGCTGATCGCTGCCGAGATGGGGGTCTTTCCCATCGACGCCAAGACCAGGGCTCGGGACCGCTTGGCGGAAGTGAACGTCGAACTCATGGATGTCCCCGTCAGCGGCACCGGCCTGCAGGCTGCCGACGCCACCCTCGTCGTCATGGCATCCGGCACCCGAGAGGCGTTCGAGCAGACGAAACCGGTCTTCGATGTCGTGGGCCGCGCCACCTATTACTTGGGTCCGTTCCCCAATGGCTCTGTCATGAAGTTCATCGCAAACCTCCTCGTGGCCGTCCACAACCTGTCGACCGCCGAGGCGCACACGCTCGGTCTCGCCGCCGGCATGGACCCGGCGGTCGTTCAGCAGGTGATCGCAGACGGGGTTGGGTCGTCCCGGATCTTCGAGATCCGAGGCCCCATGATGGTCGAGGACGTCTACGAGCCACCGTCGGCCCGACTCAACATCATCCTGAAGGACGCCACAATCATCAGAGCGTTCGCGGAGTCCGTGGGGGCTCCCACCCCCCTGCTCGATGCTGCCATCCCCGTATATGAGAGTTCGCGCGACATAGGTCTCGGCGATCTCGATGCGGCTGCCCTGTGCCGCTATCTCGAACAGTCCGCGGACATCCACCGCTCATGACCGAAACGCGACCGGGCAAGCTGGGCACGTCCATGCGACGACTCGAGGACCCGCGCCTCGTCACCGGCGCTGGCAACTACGTGGACGACCTGAGACCGGACCGGCTCGCCCACGTCGCCTTCATACGCAGTACCGAGCCGCACGCCCTCATCGATTCGATCGACACCGAAGAGGCGCTCCGCATGCCCGGTGTCCTCGGCGTATTCACCGCTGCCGAGCTCGAGTTGACCGCTCCGATGCCGAATCCCTACCCGCATCCGGCACTGATCGGTGGGAAACAGGCGTCGCCGCTGGCCGAGCGCGAGGTCTGCTACGTCGGCGAGCCGATCGCCGTTGTGGTGGCCGAGACGCGATACCAGGCAGCAGATGCCGCCGAAGCTGTCTTTGTCGACTACCAGCCGCTCCCCTCCGCCGGCACCCTCCGCGCCGCGCGAGCCGGCAACGCACCGATGGTCAATCTGGGCGCGCAATCCAATGTGGTGGCGACGCTCGAAGCCGCGTACGGGGACGTTGCGGGGGCGTTCGCAACTGCCGACCACGTCGTCCCGCTCGCTCTCGGCCAGCACCGCGGAGCGTGCGCCTCGATGGAGACCCGCGGCGTCGTCGCCGAGCGACATGCACACGGCGTGACGGTATGGACCTCCAGCCAGGGTCCCTACACCGTCAAGAAGATGCTGTCGGCGTACTTCGGCCGGGACGACCTCAGGGTCATCGCCCCCGATGTCGGCGGCGGCTTCGGCCCCAAAGGCGGTATCTACGCCGAGGAGTATGTGCTGACGGCGCTGGCGCTCACGCTGGACCGGCCGGTCAAATGGATCGAAACCCGCCGAGAGCACTTCCTCACCACGCAGCAACAACGAGACATGGTGGCGGAGTTGGAAGTTGCTGCGTCCGCAGATGGTCGGATGTTGGGACTACGCGGCACGATCTGGCACGACAACGGCGCCTACGTTCCGTACGGGCTCCTGTTGCCGATGACCGGATTCCAACTGATTCAGGGTCCCTATCTCCTCGAGGCGATGGACCTGCGGATGCACGTGGTCGCGACCAACGCCGTCCCCACGAGTCCCATCCGGGGAGCGGCCCGACCCAACGCTGCGTTCATCTCCGAACGAGCCGCCGACGCAGTCGCCCGCGCCACGGGTATCGAACGGGCCGAGATCAGACGACTGAACTTCATACCCCGCGACCGTTTCCCATACGAGTTTCCCCTCGCCGCTCGATACGGAGGCAACATCACCTACGACAGCGGCTCCTACCACGAGGCGCTCGACAAGGTGCTGGACCTGGCCGATGCAGCAGGGTTTCCGGCGAGGAAGGCAGAGGCCGCCGCCCACGGGAGGCGGCTAGGGCTCGGCATCGCCGCATACGTCGAGGACACCGGTCTGGGGCCACACGAGAGCGTCCGGGTTGACGTGCTCGACGACGGCACAGTGGACGTCGTCGTAGGCACCGGATCGCAGGGGCAGGGTCACGCCACGGTGTACGCCCAGATCGTCTCGACCGAACTCGACATCGATCCGAGGCTCGTTCGCCTCCGCTCCGCGGATACCGAGCTAGCAGGTACCGGCGTCGCCACGGTTGCGTCCCGCACGGCAGTGACCGCGGGATCCTCTGCGGCCCTCGCAGCCCGCACCGTCGCCGACCACCTCCGTGACCGGGCGGCCGAACACCTGGAGGCCTCGCCCGCCGACCTCGTGTTCTCCGGAGGATCGATTCAGGTGGCGGGGTCCCCTGGTTCGTCGGTCACCATCGCCGAACTCGCCGGCGCCGCCGGCGGGACCATATCTGCCGAAGAGACCCACCCCATGCCGAGACCGCCGTACGCGTCCGGATGCCACGTGGCAGAGGTGGAGGTGGACGTCGAGACGGGGCTCGTCACAGTCCTGCACTACTCGGTGGCTCACGACTGCGGCACCGTCCTCAACCCGATGATCGTCGAAGGTCAGATCGACGGCGGGGTAGCCCATGGTCTGTCGAACGCGCTGCTCGAACAGGTGTCGTACACCGACGAAGGCCACCCGCTCTCGACCACATTCATGGACTTCAGGATCCCCACCGCCGTGGAGATGCCGCCCCTTTCGAAGGTTCACGTAGAGACTCCCTCGCCCGACAACCCGCTGGGCGCAAAGGGCGCAGGCGAAGGTGGAACGATTCCCGCGGCTGCCGCCATCGTTTCGGCCGTCGAAGACGCCCTCGCCGATCTGGGCGTTGTGGTGGACCGCTACCCGCTGCACCCGTCGGTCGTCCGTGACATGATCGAGCGGTCTCATGGGTGAGTTCGGGCCCCCGTACTGGGCGGCAGACGAGTTCGAGCAGGTGAACGGCTTCCCGCGGTACCCCAAACATGAACTCGACCGGCGTCATCAGTGGGTCACAGATCTGATGGTGGATCGCTCGCTGGATGCGGTCGTGATCGGCGGTCCGACCGGACCACTCGAGACATCGGTTCAGTTCTTCTCGAACTGGCCGTCGCAGGTGCAGTCCTATGTCGTGTTCGCGCGCGACACGCTCCCGATCCTCCTGGTCCGCCTGTGGAACCACCTGCCCGACGCCGAACGAATCTCTGCCATCCCCGACGTCCGCTACGGCGGCGACACCCCAGCTGAACAGGCGGATCGGCTCGCTTCGATCCTCGCCGGCCGGCGGCGCGTTGGACTCATCGGAGTCGTGCCCCACGCCGACCTGACCGTGCTGACCGAGGCGGGTCTCGAAACGATCGACCTCAACCCCGAGTACCAGTCGTTCCGCCTCGTCAAGACCGAGGCGGAGATGGCATTCGTCCGCATCGCATCGAGAATGAACGACGCCGCCATCGACGCCCTGGCAACCACGCTCCGTCCCGGCATGAACGAGTTCGAGGTGGCGAGGATCGTCGAGAACGTGTACCTCGGCCACCGGGCATGGAACCTCATCCACTTCTCGCTCACCACTCCGATGCACGACCCTTCGGTGTGCGTGCCGCACCAGTATCACCCGGACCGCACCATCCAAGCCGGCGACGTGTTCGTGACCGAAATCAGCACGACGTTTTGGGGTTATGCCGGTCAGATCCTGCGGACATTCACGATCGGATGTGAACCAACGGCCCGATACCGCCGACTCCACGACGTCGCCCTCGCCGTCTACCACGGGATCACCGGTGTTCTGGGGCCGGGGGCCACTGTGGGTGACGTGCTCGACGCCGCCGAGGGCATCTCGGCGGCCGGGTTCGACATCTGGGACGATCTGGTCCACGGATTCGGGGGCGCTTATCTCCCGCCGATCGTCCGGACCCGATCATCCCGAGGAGCAACCCACCCCGACGGGTTCGAATACCCGGTTGGGGCGCTGGTGGTGGTCCAGCCCAACGTCATCGACGGGCCGGCCGGCGTACAGGTCGGAAACTCGATGTGGCTCACCCAATCCGGGGTCGAGGTCACCCAGCGTTACCCCACCGAGCTGATCGTCTGCGAATGAGACTCGAGTGACGGCCGGCATGCAGATCGACTGGAACGTTGCCATCCCCATGAGCGACGGGGTCGACATGTACGCAGACGTCTACAGACCGCCGGACAAAACCGGGCGGTATCCGGTGATCATCTCGTACGGCCCATACGCCAAGGGCCTGGCTTTTCAGGAGGGATACCCGGACCAGTGGAACCGGATGGTGGAGGGTCACCCCGACGTGGCCGAAGGCTCGTCGAACCGCTACCAGAACTGGGAGGTCGTCGACCCCGAGAAGTGGGTGCCGCACGGATACGCGGTCGTGCGTGTCGACTCTCGCGGCACCGGGATGTCACCTGGGTTCGTCGACCACTTCTCACCGCGGGAAACCCGGGACTTCTACGAGTGCATCGAGTGGGCGGCGGTCCAGCCATGGTCGACGGGGAAAGTGGGAGCGAACGGCATCTCTTACCTGGCGATCAACCAATGGCATGTGGCTGCCCTCCAGCCTCCGTCGCTCGCCGCCATCTGTGTGTGGGAGGGTGCGGCAGATTTTTTTCGAGACATGACGCACCATGGCGGCATCCTGTGCACGTTCTTCGACAACTGGTACGACATGCAGGTCAAGACCGTCCAGTACGGGTTGGGCGACAACGGTCCCAGGAGCGCCGCGACCGGAGACAACGTCTGCGGGTTCGAGACTCTGTCCGCAGAGGCGTTGGCCGCCAACCGGTGTGATCTGGGTACCGAGATAGCCTCGCATCCCACGGACGACTCCTACCACCGGGACCGTTCTCCAGATTTCGACAGGATCGAGGTCCCGCTGCTCAGCGCGGGCAACTGGGGTGGGCACGGACTCCACCTCCGGGGCAACGTAGAAGGGTTCGTCCGGTCGGCTTCGTCCCAGAAATGGCTGGAGCTCCACGGCCTCGAACACTGGACGCACTTCTACACCGACTACGGCCGGCTCCTCCAACTCGAGTTCTTCGATCACTTTCTGAAAGGGGTCGACAACGGGTGGGATCGCCGTCCCCCCGTTCTCATCCAGGTGCGCCACATCGACCATTTCGAGGAGCGAACCGAGGAGGCGTGGCCGATTCCCCGCACGCGCTGGACCGAGATGTATCTCCACCCGGATCTGACGCTCCGAGACGAACCCGTCACTGAGGGCGGGGCGCTGGAATTCGAGACGATGGGCGACGGCCTGACCTTTCGAACCGCGCCTTTCGAGGTGGCGACCGAGGTCACCGGACCCTCGTCGGTTCGGCTGACGGTGTCCTCCACTACAGATGACGCCGACCTCTTTTGTGTGCTTCGCGTCTTCGATCCCGATGGGGGCGAGGTCACGTTCCAAGGTGCCCTCGATCCTCGATCCCCCGTGGCACAGGGATGGCTGCGAGTATCACACCGGGCGACCGACCCCGACCTGTCCGAGCCGTACCGGCCGTATCACACCCACGGATCTCCCCAATTGCTGGCTCCCGGGGAGATGGCGGAAGTAGACGTCGAGGTGTGGCCGACGTCCATCGTGATACCCGCCGGATACACCATCGGGCTGTCGGTTCGAGGACGCGATTACACCAATGACTCCGGCGAAGCGGACGACAAGGCCGCAATCTCCAGTTTCAAGAACCGATTCAGTGGATGCGGACCGTTCCTTCACAACGACCCCCGAGATCGCAGAGGTTTGGAAGGGCGAACGACTCTTCACCTCGAGCCCAACAAGGCAGCACGATTGTTGCTTCCGGTGATCCCCGGATGACAAACGACGCAATGTTCTTCACAACAGGGCTTCCAGGCGCATCATGCACGATATAGACTTGGGAGCCCCACCCACAGAGCGTGCGATGATCTTCGAAACCGAGGCCGGTCGGATATCGGTGGATCAGCTGGGCTCGGGACCCGATGTGATCCTCCTCCACTCACTCCTCTCCGACCGGAACTCGTTCGGCAAGATCGTTCCGTCGATGATCAGAAGCTATCGGGTGAGCCTCGTCGACCTTCCCGGATTCGGTTCGACCGAGATGACCGAACCGACGATCGACGCCTACGCCGACATGATCGGCGGATTGCTCGCGGTGGGAGACTTCGATCATGACCACACGGTGCTACTCGGCAACGGCCTCGGTGCATTCGTCGCCCTCGGGACCGCGATACGGCATGGTGACCGGTTCGGGAAGCTCATCCTCTCCGGGGTCGGATCTCACTTCCCCGAAGACGCCAAGATGCCGTTCAAGAACATGATCGGGCTCGCCGGCGAGAAGGGAATGGACGCGCTGGTGGACGTCGCGGTTCGGCGCATATTCAGCGCCGACTACCTCGCCGAACACCCCGAGCAAGCAGAGGAACGCAAAACGGTGCTCCGCAGGACGAAGCCCGAGGCGTTCATCGCGGCGTGTCGAGCACTCGTCGATCTGGACTACCGGGATCAAGTGTCCACGGTGGCCAATCCGACGATGATCGTGGTCGGATCCGAGGACGAGGCGACGACGCCGGCGATGGCTGCCGAGCTCGCCTCGTCCGTACCGGGGGCGCGCCTGGAAGTCATGCAGGGCGTCGCCCACGCCCCCCAACTACAGACTCCCGTGAAGTTCTGGGGTCTGGTCCAATCGTTCCTCACCGACTGATCCGGAGGAGTCCGCCGTGCCCCCACTTCGCATTGCTGGCTACGCGCCCGCCGAGAGCACCCATGGCCGGGCGCTCGACCGCCTCGCCGACGGAATCCGGTCTGCGGGGTTGCAGGTGCATGTGACTCACAACATCATGGACGAGGGACGCCCCGCCACCGACCTTCTTCGCCTGGTCGAAGCCGGCGAGCTGTTGTGCTGCTACTTCTCGACCAGCTACCTCGGTGACCGAGTTCCCGAGTTGAACGTCCTCGAACGGCCCTACCTCTTCGGGAGCCTCGAAGACGCCCACGCTGCGCTCGACGGGGAGCTGGGACGAGATCTGACGCTCGCCACCGAGCGCCGCACCGGGTTCGAGGTCCTCGGCTATTGGGACAACGGCTTCCGGCACATGACGAATCGCATCCGGCCCATAAGGACGCCTGCCGACGTCGCCGGTATGCGGGTGCGGCTCCAGCCCAACGCCCTCCACGAGGAGATGATCCGGGCGTGGGGTGGTGAGCCGGTGGCGGTGGAGTTGTCCGAAGGTGTTCGCCTCATCCAGGAGGGGAAGGTGGATGCTCAGGAGAACCCCCTCGCCAACACGGTTGCCTACGGCGTCGATCGCGTTCACCGATTCGTCACGATGACCGGACATCTCTACGGAGCGAGAGGTGTGTATGCCAACAGATCGGCGCTATCGGCCCTCCCCGAGGCTCCGCTCATCCGCTCGGCAGCCAGTGACGCCATCGCCTTCCAGCGCTCGATCGCTTCCGACTACGAACTCGAGCTGCGACATCGTCTGGAGAGCGCCGGCGTCGAATTCGTGGATCTGACCGAAGCAGAACGCGCCGCGTTTGCCGAGGCGACGAAGGGGATCGGCGAATGAAGGTCGGGCTCATCGGCCTCGGGCTCATGGGTTCGGCGATGGGATCGAACCTGCTGCGGGCCGGGTTCGACGTGATCGGATACGACGTGGAGTCCGAGCGAAGAGAGGAACACGTGAGCCGCGGCGGCACCGATGCCGGCTCTCCAGCCGAGGTCGCGCGCGCCGGCAAGGTGGTCGTCCTGTCCCTGCCCAACAGCGACATCGGCCGATCGGTGTGCTTCGATCGAGACGGCGTGGAAGCGGGCGGACCGGAGCTCGTGATCGACACCACGACCGCCCGTCCCAGCGACACGACGGCCATCGGCGAGCGTTTCATCTCGTCGGGCATCGGATTCGTCGACGCCACCATGAGCGGCAACGCGGCCCAGGCCGCCGACCGCGACATCGTGGCGATGGTGGGCGGCGATCCCGAACACGTCGAACGGGCATGGCCCGTGCTGGAAGCGGTGGCGCGGTCGGTCCACCACGTCGGACCGGTGGGTTCGGGAGCGGTGACGAAGCTGATCGTGAACCAGATCCTGGGCGTCCACCGGATCGCGCTCGCGGAGGGTCTCGTCATGGGCGAGCGAGCAGGTGTCGACCTAGGACGGCTGTTGGACGTTCTCAAGGACGGGGCGGCATATTCCAAGGCCATGGACATCTGGGGCACCCGCATGGTCGAAGGGGACCACTTCCCGCCTGCGTCCCGCATCCGTCAGAGTCACAAGGATTTCCGCCTCATCCTCGATCAGGGCCAGCAGCTCGGGTCGCCCACCTGGCTCGCTTCGACGGTACGCCAGCTGCTGGGTACCGCCGAGGCCACGGGTCTCGGCGACGCCGACAACTCCGCCGTCGTCGAGATCCTCCGCCGTCAGGCAGGCATCGGCCGGGTCTGAGAGGCAAACAAGCAACAAGCAACAAGCAACAAGCAACAAGCAACAAGAGTTTCCTCCCCCAGCGGGGGAGGTGTCGCCGCAGGCGACGGAGGGGGAGAACGCGCACCGCCCACCGCCCGCCGCGCACAGCGGCCCGAGCGAAGCTCGGGCCTACACC
>Ga0224505_10001072_pt1 | contig 17953 bp, 13 predicted proteins | sample SF_Jan12_sed_USG_FD_169102 | JGI IMG/M metagenome (GOLD analysis project Ga0224505, IMG submission 169102) | Sediment microbial communities from San Francisco Bay, California, United States - SF_Jan12_sed_USGS_4_1 | ecosystem: Environmental > Aquatic > Marine > Sediment | place: USA: California... | reverse complement strand
CACGATGACGGGCGACGACGTCATTCGTCGCGACGTGATCCAGCAGATCATGTGCTACGGCGTGCTCGACTACGACGCCACCGCGAAGCGCCACGACATCGACTTCCGCCAGTACTTCGCGAGCGAACTCGCGGCGCTCGAACCGATGGTGGCGGACGGCCTCGCGGAATTCGCGGAACCGGGCCTGCGCGTGCTGCCGGCGGGCCGGTTGCTGCTGCGGCATCTCGCGATGGCCTTCGATGCCTACCTGCCGTCGGTGCAGGCGTCGGGACAGCGGTTTTCGAAGGCGATCTGACCGCGGCGGCGCACGGTCGCGTCGCGTTGCCGTTGTCCACGCGCATGCCGCAAGGCATGATCGGCGCCGTCGAACACAGCAGGCACCCGGAACATGCGCAAGAAGAAGTCCAGCCGGTGGGGTACCGCGGGCTGCAACCGCAACCTGGCTCTCCAGGCGCGGGCGGCCCTCTTCGCCATCGCAGCCGTGCTGACGCTGGGCTCGTCGCCGGCTGCGGACGAACCGCAGGTGCCTGCCGTCATCGAGCCCTGCATTGCCTGCCACTCCTACCAGAAGGACGAGCCCCTGCAGGAAGCACCGCCGCTGTGGGGCGTCGTCGGGCGCAAGGTCGCCAGCGTCGAGGGATTCGACTATTCGCCCGCGCTGAAGTCCCTCGGAGGCGCCTGGGATCGCGCGCGGCTCGACCAGTTCCTGACGAACCCGAAAGCCATGGTGCCCGGGACGCAGATGAAGCTGGGGGGCATCCCCGACCCCGCCGAGCGCGCCGCGGTGCTCGACTACCTCGAGCGCCTCGCTCCAGGGCAGCCGGCCGCCGCGACCGGCCAGTGACCTGCCGCTGACCTGGCCGCGCCTCTGAACTCCGCTGCTCGCCGCAATCCATTCATCGATGTCCGACCCAAGCGCTTCGCGACCGTCCGGCATCGTCTTGCTCGCGGCGCCGCACCGCCCGCTCTTCTTCGCCGGCCTGTCGAGCCTGCTGCTCGCGAGCGCGTGGTGGGGCCTGCACATCTTCGCGCGCTACGTGGGCTGGCCCGCCTTGGCGCTGGCGCTGCAGCCCGCGCCCATCTGGGCGCATTCCTACCTGATGCTGTTTGCCGTCCTGCCGACGATGTTCTTCGGCTTCCTGTTCACGGTCTTTCCGCGCTGGATGAACGGACCGCTGGTCACGCGCAGCGAATACGCCACCACGGCCGTGCTGCTCGCGCTCGGCACGGTGCTGTGGCTCGCCGGCACGTTCGCCGGACCGCCGCTGCTGCTGCTCGGCTGCCTGGCGACCGGCGCCGGCCTGCTGCTGGGCACCCTGACGTTGTTCCGCGTCCTGCTCGCTGCACCGCAAATCGTATCGCATGCCGTCGTCGTGCTGGTCGCGCTGTGCGTGCAATTGGTCGCCCTGGCAGGATTCGCCTTCGGCGTCGCCGGGTCGAACGACTTCGCGCTGCATTTCGCGGTGCGGACATCGCTGTGGGGCGGTCTGCTGCCCGTCTTCTTCGCAGTCTGTCACCGCATGATCCCGTTCTTCTCGCAGGGCGCCGTCAAGGATTACGTGCCGTGGCGCCCGACGTGGATACTCGTTGCCGTGGTTGCGCTCTGCTATTCGCGACTGCTGCTCGGAACGACAGGCATGCTGAGCCTGTTGCCGTGGGCGGACGCCGCACTCGTGCTGCTGACGCTCACCTGCGCCGTGCGCTGGACCTCGTTGCGTGCACGCGGCAACCCGCTGCTCTGGACGCTCTACGCGGGATTCGCGTGGTTGCCCGTCGCAGCGCTGCTGCAACTGGCCCGTGACGGCGCGTTCGTGCTGACCGGCGAGTGGGCGCTCGGTCGCGCGCCGGTTCACGCGCTCGGCATGGGTTTCTTCGGTGGCATGCTGGTGGCGATGGTCACGCGCGTGACGATGGGCCACTCCGGGCGACCCCTGCTCATGGATCGCGTCACGCTCGCCTGCTTCATCGCGCTGCAACTGGGCGCGGCCAGTCGGGTGCTGAGCGAAATCGTGCAGGCACCGGCAGTCGTGCAGTCGTTCCTGCTTGCAGGCGTGGGACTCTGGGTCGCCGCCGTGGCCACCTGGGTGCAGCGCGTCGGCGCCATCTATCTCGCCCCGCGCGTCGACGGCAAGCCGGGCTGATGGCCGAGCACTACCTGGCGCTTCGTCACGCGCACATCGGGTTTGCGATCCTCTCGGTCAGCCTCTTCACCCTGCGCGGCTGCCTGATGCTGGCGCGGTCACCGCACGTGAACGCGGCCTGGCTCAAGTACCCGTCGTATCTCATCGACACGCTGCTCCTGACCTTCGCGCTGATGCTGATGTCGGTGATCCGCCAGTACCCGTTCGGCAACGGCTGGCTGACGATGAAAGTCGTGCTGCTCGTGGTGTACGTCGTGCTCGGCAGCATCGCGCTCAAGCGGGGCCGGACCAGGCGAATCCGGATTGCCGCACTGGTCGCCGCCCTGCTGACGGTCGGGTTCCTGGTCACCGTGGCCCGCGCGCACCATCCCCTGGGGCTCTTCCTGGGCCTGGCTGCCTGACCGCGACCTGGTGCCGCAGGCTGAGGTCGCGGTCGACGGCGCATCCCGGCATCATGCACGCCGTTGACTCCCGGCAGCGCCCTCCGGCCGCTGCCCGCTGGCTGGTGCACAAGAAATGACCCTGAACGACACGACTGCCCTTGCGGGAATCCGCGCGCACCACCTGTTTGCGGGGCTGTCCCCGCCGCAATTGCAGCGCGTGCTGGCGACGGCGAGCATCGAAGAGGCCGATGCGGGACAACTCCTGTTCGACCGCGGGCAGCCGGCCATGCATTTCTACGTCGTGGTCGAGGGGCAGGTGAACCTGGTCCTCTATTCGAAGGCCGGCGAGGAGAAGATCGTGGACATCCTCGGGCCCGGCCAGAGTTGCGCCGAGGCGGTCATGTTCATGGCGGGCCCGGTCTATCCGGTCTCTGCCATGGCGGCCTCGCGGGCGCGGATCGCGCGGTTTTCGAACGCCGACTACCTCGCGATGCTGCGCGAGAGCCCGGAGACCTGCCTGCGCATGCTCGGGCACCTGAGCCAGCGCCTGCACATGCGTATCCGTGAAATCGAGTACCTGACGATGGAAAGCGCCACCCACCGGCTGGTGCGCATGATCGAGAGCCGGTTACCCGCGGACAGCGACGGCCCGGCCGAGATCCAGCTGCAGGAATCGCGGCAGGAGATCGCCTCGCGGCTGTCGATGAAACCCGAGACTCTGTCTCGAATCCTGCGAACTTTGTCCGACAACGGCACGATCTCCGTCAATGGCCGCACGCTCCAGGTAACGAGCCGGCGCAGGCTCCTGGCGATTCTCGACAGCGCCGAGTGACTCGCTCCGCCGGGCCGGCTTGACCGGGATCAAGGCGCGATTGTCGGTTGCGTCCTACAGTCATGACCATCCCGTGGCCTGACGATTCCCTGCATGGGAAAGGACGAGGAGAAGGTAATGTTCAACGCGAGTCGCACCCCTGCCGCGCGGGCAGCGTGGTGGCTAACCATCCCGATCGGCGCATCACTTTGCGCCGGTGCTCTGGCGCAGCAACCGTCCACCAGCGGCAGCTCGCCCCAGGTGCACCAGGCCGAGGTCGCCGGGGCCGCCGGAGTCGCAGCACAGATGAAGGCCGGCGAAGCCACCTACCAGACCGTGTGCCTGGCCTGCCACCAGGCTGACGGCAAGGGCCTGCCGGGCGCGTTTCCGCCGCTCGCCGGCTCCGACTACCTGCTCGGCGACAAGGACCGTGCGGTGGGCGTGGTCGTGCGCGGACTGGAAGGCGAGGTCGTGGTGAACGGGGTCAAGTACAACTCCGTGATGCCGGCGATGACGCAGCTGTCCGACCAGGAAATTGCAGACGCATTGACCTACGCGATGAACTCTTGGGGCAACCAGGGCGGGGCCGTATCCGTCGCCCAGGTGACCGCGGTGAGAGCGAAGGCGGCGGCAGAGCCGAAGACGGCGTCTTCGCCCACGCAGCACCCGACGACCACCGCCGAACTCAAGTACCAGGGCGCGCCCTCGCCTGCCGGCGCGGCCGGCGTGAAGATCCTGGTGACGCCGGGCGCACCGGACATGACGGAGCCCGAGTTCAAGCACGCCCAGGAAATCTACTTCCAGCGCTGTGCGGGTTGCCACGGCGTGCTGCGCAAAGGCGCGACCGGCAAGCCGCTGACGCCCGACATCACGCAGAAGAAAGGCACCGAGTACCTCAAGGTCTTCATCAACCAGGGCTCGCCGGCCGGCATGCCGAGCTGGGGCAAGTCGGGCGAGCTGTCGCCGGAAGAAGTGGACATCATGGCCCGCTTCGTCCAGCACGAGCCGCCGCAGCCGCCGGAGTACGGCCTGCCGGAGATCAAGGGCTCCTGGAAGGTCCTCGTCCCCGTCGACGCGCGACCGACGAAGAAACTGAACAGCTACAACATCGACAACATCTTCGCCGTCACGCTGCGTGACTCGGGCGAAGTCGCCCTGATCGACGGCGACACCAAGCAGATCATCAACGTCATCAAGACCGGTTATGCCGTGCACATCTCGCGCCTGTCGCACTCGGGCCGCTACGTGTACACGATCGGCCGCGACGCCAGGATCGACCTGATCGACCTCTTCATGGAAAAGCCGGACCGCGTCGCCGAGATCAAGGTCGGCCTCGAGGCACGCTCGGTGGAGACCTCGAAGTACAAGGGCTACGAGGACAAGTACGCAATCGCCGGTTCCTACTGGCCGCCGCAGTACACCATCATGGACGGCGCGACGCTCGAGCCGCTCAAGGTCGTCTCGACGCGCGGCATGACGGTGGATACGCAGGAGTTCCACCCGGAGCCGCGCGTGGCCGCCATCGTCGCCTCGCACGAGCATCCCGAGTTCATCGTCAACGTGAAGGAAACCGGGCAGATCCTGCTGGTCAACTACGAGGACATCAACAACCTCAGGACCACGACGATCGGCGCGGCGCGCTTCCTGCACGACGGCGGCTGGGACGTGACCAAGCGCTACTTCCTCACGGCCGCCAACCAGTCGAACAAGATCGCAGTGGTCGACTCGAAGGAGCAGAAGCTCACCGCGCTCATCGACGTGGACAAGATCCCGCACCCGGGCCGCGGGGCGAACTTCACCGACCCGAAGTACGGCCCGGTGTGGGTGACGAGCGCGCTCGGCAACGAAAAGGTGACGCTGATCGGCACCGATCCCGAGAAGCACAAGGACCACGCCTGGAAGGTGGTCCGCGTGCTGAAGGGCCAGGGCGGCGGCTCGCTGTTCGTCAAGACGCACCCGAAGTCGAGGCACCTGTACGTGGACACCACGCTCAACCCCGACCCGAAGATCAGCCAGAGCGTGGCGGTGTTCGATATCAACGACCTGGAGGCCGGCTACAAGGTGCTGCCGATCGCGGAGTGGGCCAAGCTCGGCGAAGGCCCGAAGCGCGTCGTGCAGCCGGAGTACAACGCGGCGGGCGACGAGGTGTGGTTCTCCGTCTGGAACGGCAAGGACCAGCGCTCGGCCATCGTCGTGGTGGACGACGAGACGCTCCGGCTGAAGACCGTCATCGACGACAAGCGCATCATCACGCCGACCGGCAAGTTCAACGTGCACAACACGGTGGGCGACGTGTACTGACCTGAAGCAGGCTCCCGCGCGCAGCCATGCGCGATCCCGGGCCCCGTCTCGCTGAGGCGGGGCCCTTTTCATGGCGCACGTGTCAGGGCAAAGCAACGCCTCGGGACGCGACCAGCACCCGATACCAGGCAGCGCGGGTCCAGCTGACTTTGCAGGCGTCCGCGGCCTCGCGGATGCGACTCGCCTGCTGGCTGCCGACGATCGGGACGATGCCGGCCGGGTGCGCCATGATCCACGCGTAAGTTGCAGCGGTGCGCGAGACACCGCAGCGCTGCGCCTGCGCGTCGAGTTCGGCACAGACCCGCTGCGCACGCCCATCGTCGTCGCCCGGCGCACCGAGGCGGCCACCCGCCAGAGGCGACCATGCGAGCACCGAGATCCGGTGCTGCATCGCGAGATCGAGCGTGCCGTCCGCGAGCGGCTCGAGCACGAGCGGAGAGAACTCGGGCTGGATGCTGGCCAGCGGAATCTGGAGGTGCGCGACGAGCGCCGCCGTCTGCGTCGGTGTGTAGTTGGAAACGCCGACTGCGCGGACCTTGCCGCTCGCGACGAGCGCCTCAAGGGCTCGTGCCACTTCGGCCGGGTGCGTCAGGACGTCCGGACGGTGCACCTGAAACAGGTCGAGGTGATCGGTGCCGAGCCGTCGCAGTGAAGCTTCGCAGGCCGCGACCAGGCAGTCGGCGCTGGAGTCATACGGCACGCCGGGGACGATGCCGCCCTTGCTTGCGAGCACCATCCTCCCGCGCAGGCCCGGGTCCGCGGCGAACAATCGGCCGAGCAGGACTTCCGCGTCGCCGAACCCATCGCGACCATTGAAGCCATAGATGTCCGCCGTGTCGAACAGGTTCATGCCTGCATCGAAGGCCGCGTCGACGAGCGTGCGCGCGTGAGCCGTATCGTCGCCCTTGAAGCGCCACATGCCCCAGGCCAGCCGCGATACTCGCAAGTCGGTTGCGCCGAGCGCCACCAGGCTACTTCGCATAGGTGGCCAGCAGGTAGTCGCGAATCGCATCCGATTCGAACAGTTCGGTGCCCGTATTCGGATCGACCAGGTAGGGCACCTGCACCTTGCCCGCGCGCTTGAGCAGTTCGACGCGGTTCCGGCCTGCCACCGGCAGCGCCGGAAAGAGCGTCGCCCGCAGGATCGGCGGACCCAGGTCCTGCCACCGGGCCTTGCCGGTGCTGCGCAGCAGGTAGGGAAGCTCGAGTTCGCAGAGCAGCTCGCGAACTCGCCTCGAATACGGGCTGGACTCGAAGCTGAACAATTCCAGCGGGCGCTTCGGCGCTTGCGACGGTCGGGCCTGGGCGCCAGCCCGCACGCGCGGAATTCCGGCCACGACCGACGAGGTCACGTCGAACGGGCGCAGCAGACGCGTGGGTGCCGCGCGCCCGCCGTAGCGTCGGTAAAGGTAGTCGATGATGGCGTCGGACTCGTACATCGACTCGCCGCTGTTGGGATCCACCAGGAACGGAAATTGCTGCTTGCCACCCAGTCTTGCGACTTTCGGCCGGAAGCGCTTGCCGCCGTGGGGTGCCGGGTAGATCAGCGCGTCGAGATCGAGTTCAGTCAGCGCCTCGCGCACCAGGCGGCAGTACGGGCAGGCCTCGAACTCATAGAGCTTGAGATGCCTTGCCGGTTGTCGCGCCGACCCGCGGGCATTGGTGCCACGCCACAGGCGCAGGGTCGAGGTCAGGGTCGAATTCAGGACGTCGAACGTGTTACTCATTCGCGTATTTAATCACGCCCGATGGACGGATGGCCGAGCAGGCCGCTGACTCCGGACAGCAACGTTGCTGTTCCGTCATCAAGACGCTGGCCTTGCCAGGCTCAGCGCCATATTCTCGGGGAAGGAACGAGGGAACATCGTTGCACGGATCCGCTCAGTACAGGGCATTCATCAGCTACAGCCATCGCGACGCGCGCTGGGGCGAGTGGATTCATCGCCGGCTCGAAACCTACCGGCTGCCAAGCCCCATCGTCGGACGCGCGACTCCTTTCGGGCCGGTTCCCGATCGCCTCCAACCGATCTTCCGCGATCGCGATGAACTCGGCACAGCCACCGACCTGACCGCGGAGATCACGACCGCCCTGCAGCAGTCGCTGTTTCTGGTGGTGATCTGCTCGCCCGCCGCCGCCTCGTCCCGCTGGGTGAACCAGGAGATCAAGTCCTTCAAGCGCCTGCACGGCGATGATCGCGTGCGTGCGATCATCGTCGAGGGCGAGCCGTTCTCGAACGATCCGGCGACGGAGTGTTTTCCCGAGGCGCTGCGTTTTCGCAGCGGCGCGGACGGGGAACTGTCCGGCCTGCGTGCCGAACCCATTGCTGCAGACCTGCGGCCCGGCGGCGACGGTAAGCGGTTCGCCATCTCCAAGCTCGTCGCCGGCCTCACCGGCGCGCGACTCGACGAACTCGTCCAACGCGAGCATCACCGTCGCTCACGCAAGCTGCGCGCGCTCGCCGCAGGCCTCGGGGCGCTCGTCCTGCTGTTCGCGGGCCTCGCCCTTGAAGCAGTACGCCAGCGAAACGCCGCCCGCCTCGCACAGAACGAGGCCGAAGCAGCGCGCAAGGACGCCGAGGGGCTCGTCGAGTTCATGCTGACCGACCTGCGCACACGGCTCAACGCGGTCGGGCGACTCGACGTGCTCGACAGCGTCGGCAAGCGCGCCCTCGCCTATTACGACGCGCGCGACCTCGGGCAGGCCGACCCGGATGCTCTCGGCCGAAGAGCAAGGGCGCAGCTTCTCGTCGGCGAGATCGACAACCTTCGCGGCGACCTCGATTCGGCGCTGAACGCGTACCAGGCCGCGGCCGCCACGACCGGGGAACAACTGGCGCGCGATCCGAAGAATCCGCAGCGTGTTTTCGACCACGCGCAGTCCGTCTTCTGGGTCGGCTACATCGCCTGGCAGCGCGGGGACGCGGCGCAGGCGAAGACTAGATTCACCCAGTACCACGACTACGCGCAGCAGCTCCTGGCCATCGATCCGGACAAGGACGAATGGCGGATGGAACTCGATTTCGCTTATAGCAACCTCGGTACATTGGCGCTCGATCAGGGACAGGCCGGCGAGGCTGAAGCCTTCTTTCGCAAGTCGCTCGCGGTCTCGTCCGGACTCGCCGGGAAAAACGCGGGCGATGTCGACAGACTGATCGCGCATGGCCAATCCTACGCATGGCTCGCGGATTCGCTGCATCGGCAGGCGAAAATGGCGGAGGCGCGCGCAGCCCGTCTCGCGGAGCTTGCCCTGTATGCCACTCTCGATGCCGGCAAGTCGGACAACGCGCAGATCAGGAATCGGCAGGCGACGGCGCTGTATCGACTGGCACAGATCGAGATCGCGGCCGGCGAACTGCAGCAAGCCGTTGCACGGGCGAGCGACGCCGTGCGCTCATTCGAGCAGCTGTCAGCGGGCGATCCCGACAACATGGAACAAGCCGACAGGACGTCGCTGGCGTATGCCGTGCTGGGCGAGGCGTATTTCCACGTTGGCAGGTCCGGGCAGGCACGCGCCACGCTCCTGCGGTCCATCGAGATCGCGGAGCGACTCGTGGCGCACGACGACAGCGTCGCACAGTGGCGGGAACAGAACCTCGCCCTGCCGCAGCTCACGCTGGCACGGGTTCACGTTGCGACAGGCGACACCACCGCGGCGCGCAGACTCTTTGCAACGGTCACGAACAGTCTTCGTGGATCGATACGACGAGAAGGTGCCGATCCGCGTACCATGCGCATTTATTGCGCTGCGCTCGCTGGTCAGGCGCGACTCTCGTCGCGCTCCGAGCCGCTCTGGTCGGAGATCGCTTCGACGCTGTCGCGGAAGGTCGGCCGACAAAGTCCGGACGGGCTGGTCCTGCTGGCCGAGGCCGATGCGGCCCTGGGCCAGTTGGAGGCTGCACGCGAAATAGCCGCGCAGCTCTCGGTGGCGGGCTATCGGCACCCGGATCTGTTGTCCGTGCTCGAGCGATACCCGACGCTCGGCAACTTCAAAGGCGGGGCAGCGCGGTGAAACGTCGCGATCGACGCGGGCCTTCAATTGCGCGAAGGAAGTGGTCGTGTAATCTTGCGGCGCTCGCTTCCGGTCTTTGTGGAACCAAGTTAGAACCAACTCACTCAGGGGTACATGTATGCGAATTCAACCAAGACAACTCGTGGTCGGAGCTGCCATTGCCCTCCTGCTGGCTGGCTGCTCGAAGCCTGCCGAGCAGGCGGCCGTCGAGACGGCTCCGCCTGCCGCCGCGCCTGAAGCAGTTACGCCGATGGTCGCAGCCGCAACCGACCCGAACCAGATCGGCACGGCCAGCATCGCCGTCGGCTGGCAGAACAACGCGCTGGTTTTCGCCAGCGCCGGCGAAGGCTTCTGCGTGAAGGGCGGCGGCTGCCAGTCCGGCGTAGTCTTGAATACCGGCAACGTAGACCTCTCGTCTTTTCCGCCCGGCGACGTGCTGATCACCGTCGCGCTCAATGACGACGCCTTCAATGCCGGCTATCGCTTCCCCACCGACGGCTACCAGGCGGTGGCACTCGCCATCGATCCGCCGGGCGATCCGGTCGCGCCAACCCCGGTTTTTGGACAAGCGAACTGGCCAGCCGGGTTCCTGATGCCGGTAGTGTCCAGCGACCAGAAGTCCGTCTCGTGGACCGACCTCGAGTCCGACGAGAACGCCTATGAGTATTCGATCGGCCTCAACGGCCCGAATGGCCGCGTCGTCATGGACCCCAAGATCACCAATGGCGGCGGCTCCGGCAACAAATAGCGCGCGGCCGGATCAGAAGTCGTAACGCAGGCTGGCCGAAGCATTGAAGCCGGCACGCGTGTAATAGGGCACCAGGGGATCGTCCGCGACACGACCGCGGACGTCGGCCCATTCGATGTACTCGGTGTCCGTCAGGTTGAACAACCCGACGTTCAACCGCAGCCGCGGGCTGAGGCTGACGTTCGCCAGCCAGTCGAGCGTGGCGTAGCCATCCGTGCGGTAAAGGTCCGCCTTGCTGCGATCGACATCGCGCTGCGCCTCCACGGCCGTCAGCGCGAGTTCCGATCCCCAGCGCGCCGAGGGGGCGTCGTATCTCACGCTGAGCACCAGCCGCGGTGGATCGATCGAATTGAGCGGCACGTCGCGCGTGAGGTCCCTACCGCGGGTGAACGAACCCGCGAGCCGGCCGGTCCATCCCTCCAGCCGTGGCGACCACGCGGACCCATCCGCGCGAGCGTCGAACTCGATGCCATGGATCCGTGCCTCCGCGACGTTCTGTGACTGGAACAGCGTCACGCCGGTCGCCGGATCCGCGCCCAGGTTCACTTTCGACTCGATGAAGTCGCTGTACTCGGTGTCGAAGAGACTGGCCGTCAGGGCGAATGGCGACCCGGACAGTCGCAAGCCGAGTTCGAAACCATCACTGGTCTCGGGCTGCAGGTTCGGGTTCGGAATCGCACGCACATTGAACAGCGGGATTTCGAGGCCGATGTTGACGTCTTCGGGAGGCGGCGAGCGGAAGCCGTGCGCGTACTGGAAGAACGCACCCAGGCGATCATTGATCCGGTACATCGCGCCGAGCTTGGGCGCGAAGGACAGCTCGTCTACTGCGACGGGTGTCGTCGACGGGTTGTCTTCACGGTAAACGCGATCCGTCCGTGGCGAGAGATCGTAGTAATCCACGCGCAGCGCCGGCACGAGCGTCCAGCGCGAGTCGGCCAGCCGGATCTCGTCCTGCGCAAAGACGCCGATCTCGACCACCGTGGACAGCGGCAAGTCGCGCAGCGGGAAAGTCTCGCCGAGGATCGTCGGCGTCGTCGCGCCCGTGGTCAGGTTGGTCTGCAACCCGTCCCGCAGTTCCTCGAGCTCGGAACGCGTGGCTTCGACACCGTACACCAGGTCGTGCCCGAGCGAGCCGGTTGCGAAGGTCTTGAGGGCCGTGAATTCGAAGCCGAGCGTGGTCTCGTCGTAATCGAATGCGCGGTCGAGTTGCACGGGCGGGGTGCGTGGCGGTACCGCGCGACGCACTTCGTAGGTGTCCTGGTCGGTTTGCGTACCCTGCCAGTACGCGCTCCAGTCGGCGGAATCGAAGGCCGCGGTCGCGCCGGCGAGTGCCTGTCGCAGGCTGCCGCGATAGCGGACGATCTCGTCGTCACCCTGGAGCACGGTGGTATTGAGGAAGCGGCCCACCCCTAGGAAGGCATCGACGTCGGTCGACTGCTGCAGGCGCCCGGCTTCGGCCGTCAACGTCAGCGGACCACCCGGCACGTCGCCGGTCAGCTTGAGCATCACCGAATCATCCGTGAAATCGGTAGGGTTCGGCGTGACGTCGGCCGCCGTGCCGGCTTCGTGCCCTTCGCGGCGCGAGTAGCCGACGAGCCAGTTCGCGCTGCCCATCGTTCCGGCTGCGAGGACCGCTGCACGCCAGCCCTCGTTCTCCGAGTCGTACCCCGCCTCGGTGCGCACGGCGTGGTCTTCCCCGCCCTGCGCCAGCAGCTTCGCCGGGGTGAGCGTCGTCATGGCGATCACGCCGCCGATCGCATCGCTGCCGTACAGCGAAGACGCCGGCCCGCGCAGGAACTCGACGCGGTCGACGAATGACGCATCGACGAACGCTCGTCCCGAATCCGCGTAACTGCCCACGGCAAATCCGCCCGCGGCGGGGATGCCGTCGACCTCGACGGCGACTCGGTTACCACCGAGTCCGCGCACGGAAATCGTGTCGAGCCCGAACCGGAACGGATCGGTGCGGACGCTGAGCCCCGGCTCGTAACGCACGAGTTCACGGATGTCGGTCGCTAGCGTCGTTTCGATCCGCGCCTGGTCGACCACCGTCACCGTCGCCGCGACGTGCGAGACCGGCGTCAGCCGGCGCGCATAGACCGTGATGGTCTCGAGGCCGGAGTCGGTCGCGCTGCGGATGGGCTGGCCCGTGGCAGGTACGGCCAGCGCAGCCAGGAGCAAGGCGACCAGGGAACGCACATGAGCCGGCTGGGGCGAACGGACGGGCATGGTTCGGATTCTTCTGTTGGATGCGCCGACGGGCGCCCTGCATCGACAGCATGGACGACGACCACGGCGCCGGCCATGACCTGGATCAATCGCCCGACGGCGTTTTTCAGGGCGGATTGACCTGGATCAATGGCTTCCGGCCGCAACAGGTGCAGATTTGGCGCATCGCCGACAGTTCGCGCACCAGCCGTGGACCGTCGCCCACGAAGGATACAACGACCATGACCATGACCATTACCACGACCCATATCAAGTCAGGTTCGATTCTCCTGCTGGCCGCCACCGGACTCGCGGGCGTCGCCCTGGCAGCAGATCCTGCGCCGGCTGCGCCGGCCACGCCCGCTGCGCCCGCCACGTTCCTCGACGCCGTGACGGGCGGCAAGGCCCACCTCGAGTTCCGGTACCGCCTGGAGACCGTCGACCAGGCTCCGCTTGCCGACGATGCGATCGCTTCCACGCTGCGCAGCCGGTTGAACTACCAGACCGGCGAGTGGAACCACCTGAGCGCCTTCCTGGAAGCCGACAACGTCACCGTCCTCGGCAACGACACCTACAACAGCACCGTCAACGGCGTGACTGACCGCCCGGTCGTGGCAGATCCGGAGTACACGGAGGCGAACCAGGTCTACCTGCAGCTGAAGCTCGGAACCTTCACCGGCATCGGGGGACGCCAGCGCATCACGCTCGACAACCAGCGGTTCATCGGCAACGTCGGCTGGCGCCAGAACGAGCAGACCTACGACGCACTGACGTTCAAGAGCAGCGCGCTCGCGCAGACGCAACTGCACTACTCCTACATCGCCAACGTCAACCGCATCACCGGCCCCGACGAGGGCTCGCAGCCCGCGAACTACCACGGGGCCACCCATGCACTGAACGGCAAGGTGGACCTCGGCGCATTCGGTGCCGTGACCGGCTTCGCCTACCTGCTCGACTTCGAGAACGCCCCGGCGCTCTCGAGCAGCACGTACGGCGCGCACTGGGCTGGAACGTACAAGGTCTCGGACGCGACGAAGCTCAACTGGCTCGCCTCGTACGCCAGCCAGGGCGATTATGCGGACAACCTGAACGACTACTCCGCCGACTACTACCTGCTCGAAGGCGGCGCGACGCTCGGCAAGTTCGGTCTCAAGGCAGGTTACGAGGTGCTTGGCGGCGACGACCAGCCAAACCACGCCTTCCAGACGCCGCTCGCGACACTGCATGCCTTCCAGGGCTGGGCGGACAAATTCCTGACGACTCCACGCGGCGGCGTCGAGGACCTGTACCTGGGCGCGACTGCCAGCGTGGGTCCGGTGGCCCTGCAGCTCGTGTGGCACGATTTCCAGGCCGAAGCCTTCAGCCAGGACTATGGCAGCGAGTGGAACGCGTCGGCGGCATACAAGTTCGGCGCAAAGAAGAACTGCGAGGCCCTGCTCAAGTTCGCGGACTACCAGGCCGACGGGTTCGCCACGGACACGACCAAGCTGTGGCTGCAGTTCGCAGCCACGTTCTGAGCGCATAACACGTGGTTCTCAAGCGGGGACAAGGGGTCCCCGCTGCCTGACAATGCGCGGGTTGTCCCCTACCGACCCGCAAGGCGCCACCATGAAGCTCGAAACCCTCGCCGTCCACGCCGGCTATTCGCCCGACCCGACCACCAAGGCCGTCGCGGTGCCGATCTACCAGACGACGTCGTACGCGTTCGACGACACCCAGCACGGCGCCGACCTGTTCGACCTCAAGGTCGCCGGCAACATCTACACGCGCATCATGAATCCCACCACCGACGTGCTCGAAAAGCGCGTCGCCGCACTCGAAGGTGGCGTGGGAGCACTCGGGCTCGCCTCCGGCCAGGCGGCAATCACGTATGCGCTGCTGACCATCACCGAGGCCGGTCAGAACATCATCAGTTCGTCGGCGCTCTACGGCGGCACTTACAACCTGTTTGCACACACGCTGCCGCAGTACGGCATCTCGGTGAAGTTCGCGGACCACCGCCAGCCGGAGGCGTTCGAGAAGCTCATCGACCGGCACACCCGCGCGATCTTCTGCGAGTCGGTCGGCAACCCGGCCGGCAACGTCACCGATTTCGCGGCGCTCGCCGAGATTGCGCACCGTCACGGCATTCCGCTGATCGTCGACAACACGGTGCCCTCGCCGTACCTGTGCCGCCCGTTCGAACACGGAGCGGACATCGTCGTGCACTCGCTCACGAAGTACCTCGGTGGTCACGGCAACAGCATCGGCGGCGCGCTGGTCGACTCCGGCAATTTCCCGTGGGCGGAGCACGCGGACAAGTTCCCGCGCCTCAATACGCCGGACATCTCGTATCACGGCGTGGTGTACACGGAAGCGTTCGGGCAGGCTGCGTTCATCGGTCGCGCCCGGGTCGTCCCGCTGCGCAACATGGGTGCAGCGATCTCGCCGTTCAACAGCTTCCTGATCCTGCAGGGCATCGAGACGCTCGCGTTGCGCATGGACCGGATCTGCGACAACGCGCTCGCCGTCGCGAAGTACCTGCAGCGGCACCCCAAGGTGCGCTGGGTGAACTATGCGGGCTTGCCGGATCACCCGAGCCACGCACTGGCGCAGAAGTACATGGGCGGCCGCGCGTCGGGCATCCTGACGTTCGGCATCGAGGGCGGTCTCGCCGGCGGCAGTCGCTTCCAGGATGCGCTCAAGCTGTTCGTCAGGCTCGTCAACATCGGCGATGCCAAGTCTCTGGCCTGCCATCCCGCGAGCACGACGCATCGTCAGCTGAACCCGGCCGAGCTCGAGCGGGCCGGCGTCAGTGCAGACATGGTGCGGCTGTCCGTCGGCATCGAGCACATCGAGGACCTGATCGCGGACCTCGAGCAGGCGCTGGCAGCGGCGTAGGAGCGGACCCTCACCCCGGCCTCCCCGGCTGGTGCGAGAGAGGGAGCGGGAGCGGCAGGCTTGGGGGTACCATCCGGCAATGGAAAAACCTTCGCTGGATTTCGCGCGAGTGCGCGAACTGAGCCCGCGCCGCAACACCACGCGCTCCGCGGCCATCCCTGAACTCGTCGACGAGCAGCTAAGGCACTTCTCGATCGACCCGCAATCCGAATTCGGCCGCCGCATGGCCGACTTCGCCACGCACCTGTATGCCGGCAATGCAGCGGCGCACCAGCTCTGGGAAGTGACCCTGCGCGAGCTCGCCGATCTCGAACCGCGCGACCGCGTGGCGCGCTTCAATGCCAAGCGGTTTCTCTGCTTCCAGCTCGCCAAGATCCTCGACACGCTGCAGAACCCGCTGCGCAAGTCCTACCAGTCGCTGCTGCACGACTCGACGCAGTCGGCGATCAAGGGGCCCTACCCCATCTTCGACAACGTCACGGCCATCTTCAGCGCCACGCCCGTCATCACGCGCACCGCGACGTACCTGTATGCCTGCACCGAGTGGGTCGAGGACGCCTTCAAGGGCCGCGAGCCGCTGCACGAAATCTATTCGCGCCTGCTGAACCCGACCTCGATCAGCCTCGCCAATCACATCGTCGACCTCGAGGCCGGCCCGCTCGCGGGCGAATACCTCGCCTGGAACTTCAACTCCGGCATGGCCGCGATCGACGCGACGCTGTCGAACCTCGTCGGCTACAACGACGTCGTGCTGTCGAGCCGGAACGTGTATGGCGGCACCTACCAGCTGCTGCACGACTGGTATGCCAAGAAGAGCAATCTCGACGTCGCGGTCGAGTGGTTCGACGGGTTTACCGTGGAGGACTTCGGCCATGCTCTGCAGGCCACGCTCGCCAGGCACCGCGACCGGCTCGATCGCGGCCGCCGCATCTACGTCTTCCTCGAATCGCCCTGCAATCCGCATGGGTACGTACTCGACGTGCCGGCGATCTGCCGCGCCGCGCACGAATACGGGCTCACGGTCATTTGCGACGCCACCGTCGGCACGCCCATCCTGCAGCCGGTGCTGCAGCGCAAGGACCCGATGGAACGCCCCGACTTCGTCATCCACTCCTACACCAAGGACCTCGCCGGCACGGGCACCACGACCGCCGGCGTCTGCATCGGCCGCAACGAGCGGATGTTCATTCCCAAGGGCGACACCGTCACCACGACGACGCCGGACGGCAAGCCGTGCGTCTACCGCTGGGATGAGAGCCTGTTCTGGAACGTGTACTACATCAAGGGTGCGTTCCTCGACGCCGACAAGGCGTTCGAGGTGATCAACGGCATGCGCACGGTGGAAGTGCGCCTGCTGCTCAAGACCATCAACACGCTGGTGCTGGCTCGCGCGCTGTCCGCCCATCCCGCGATCAACGTGCAGTGCTCCGCGGTCGAAGGCAACGAGAATTACGCGCTGCGCGAGCGCCTGATGTACCTCGGCCTGCCGGCACCGCTCTTCACGATCGATCTCGACACCGAGATGGGCCGCAGGATTTCACGGCACGCGTTCCAGCGTTTCTTCGACTGCCTCGAACCCGCGTTCGGCCTGCAGGTCACGCTGGGACAGGTAAACACCGTCGTCGTCTGCCCGGCGCTGACGAGCCACTCGGAATTGTCCGCGGACGCATTGCGCGAAGCAGGCATCTCGCTCACCACGATCCGCATCGCGGTGGGCGACGAAGACCCGCGTGGCCTGCTGGCGCACCTGATGCAGGCGGCCGAGCTGGCACTCGAGCCGGAGTGCCCGGGATTCACGCGCCACTTCGGCCAGCCACACGAAATCGACGCACTCTACGAGTCGATCTACGTGGACGTGCACCGGCGGTACGCGGCCAGCCGGCCGCGCATGCAGCAGATGCTGTCGAAGTAGCTGTGGCGGCCCGGTGTTGCGGATTTGGACGACTTAGATAATTATCTAAATCAATACATTACGACAACTTCCTCGGCGCTTTCGCCGTGACCTGCCGTCGGGCCGGGGCGCATTTCTGCGACCTCGTCTCTGGCCCAAGCGCGACGCTTGCGGGACACTTCGTCTCCACGCCACCCACGGACCGAACATGCCCGCAGCCCGAGCCGCAATGCGCCCCCTGCTCCTCCTGACGCTCAGCGCCGGCACGACGCTGCTCGCTGCGTGTGGCGGTGGCTCGGGTGGTGGCGCAGGTGCCGGCGGCGGCACGGGCAGCGTCTGTGGCGAGACGGCGCGCAAGCAGTGGGTCCTCAACGTCGCCCGCGAGTGGTACCTGTTTCCGGACCTGCTGCCAGCCTCGACGGACATCGCGTCCTACCCGACCGCAGAGGATCTGCTCGATGCATTGACCGCGACCGCCCGGGCGCAGGGCAAGGATCGCTTTTTCAGTTACCTGACGACGAAATCCGCCGAAAACTCCCTGCTCGGCGAAGGCCAGTTCGATGGTTTCGGCTTCCGCT
>Ga0224505_10001071_pt1 | contig 17988 bp, 20 predicted proteins | sample SF_Jan12_sed_USG_FD_169102 | JGI IMG/M metagenome (GOLD analysis project Ga0224505, IMG submission 169102) | Sediment microbial communities from San Francisco Bay, California, United States - SF_Jan12_sed_USGS_4_1 | ecosystem: Environmental > Aquatic > Marine > Sediment | place: USA: California... | reverse complement strand
GTGACGTGTGGCACTGGCGATGGCACCCGGCCGTGTTTTGTGGCGACTCGCGCCGGGCGGCGCTCGTCAACTTCCACGGATCCACGAGTTTCGGTCAGGACTTCGCGGCGTCGATCAGAGGTGAATGGGGTGATCTGTCGTCGGGCGACATCGAGGCCGCCACCGACCATCTGGTAGCCACCGGGGTCGCCGACCCGACGCGTATGGCGATCGCAGGCGGTTCGTACGGTGGCTACATGGTGGCCTGGCTGATCGGGCAGACGAGCCGCTACGCGTGTGCCGTCGCCCACGCCGCCGTCACCGACCTGCCGAACATGATGGCCTCCGACATCACCTCCGGACGCGCCGACTCGTGGGGGGCGGAGGTGTGGACCGATCTCGACAGGGTCAACAAGTGGAGCCCACTGGCCAACGCCGCCGGCATCGAGACGCCAACTCTGGTGATCCACGGCGCTCTCGACTACCGGGTCCCGGTCGGCCAGGGCCTCGAGTTGTACGGTCTGCTCAAAGCCAAGGGTGTCGAAGCGCGACTCGTCCACTACCCAGACGAGAACCACTGGATCCTTCGACCCGCCAACTCCCTTCACTGGTACCGCGAAGTGGTGGCGTGGCTCGACCGGTACCTCAGTCGGTGACGGTCACCGCTCCCCAGAACGCCACACGGTCTCTGATATGGGACGCGGCTTCCTTGGGTTCGGGGTAATACCAGGCGGCCGCCGAATGAGTTTCGCCGTCGACGGTCACGTCGTAATACGAGGCCGTCCCTTTCCAAGGGCACACGGTGGACTTGTCCGAGTTCGAGAAGTACTCGCTCATGACCGCTTCAGGCGGGAAGTAGTGATTTCCTTCGACGATCACCGTGTCGTCGCTCTGGGCGATGATCACGCCGTTGATGGTTGCGGTTGCCATGGGTACCTCTCTCGAACCGGGAATTCTGCAACACCGAAGAACGGCCGGGTATTTCCTTCTGCCCTGTAGCCTCGCCCGTCATGTCGACGGTGGTTGCTGCGATTCCGGTGAAACCCTTTGGCGACGCCAAACGGCGCCTGGCGTCGGTCCTGTCTGTGGAAGAGCGCGCGATCCTCAGCCGGGAGCTGGCCCGGAGGACCGTGGAGGCGGCGGCCCAAGGCGGTGCCGTTCCCGTGGTTCTGTCCGCCGACGATCAGGTGACGTCGTGGGCCGAAGAACGCGGAGTCGACGTGCTCTTGGACGAGGGTTCGAGCCTCAACGAAGCGGCCACCACCGCCTGCCGGCTCTTGGCGGAGCGGCGATCGGCTTGGATGATCATCCATGCCGACCTGCCGATCCTCTCCCCGGCCGACGTGGCGGCCGCAGTGGCGGTGGTGGGGTCCGGCCGACCGGTACTGGCTCCCTCATCGGACGGCGGCACCAGCCTGGTTGGATGGGACCGGGTCATCGACTTCTCCTACGGACCCGGCAGCTTCCACCGCCATCTGGCGACACTCGCCCAGGCCGATCCGGCGATCCTGGGCGGACCCGGCTGGTGGCTCGACCTCGACACCGAACATGACCTCCACGCCGCCCGCCGTCACCCCCGAGGGGAGTGGCTCGGGACGTGAGTCAGGACTCTGCGCGTTTGAGGAACGCTGCCATCTGAGCCCGGGTCACCGAGTCTGAGCCACAGAACGTCGTGGCCGAACAGCCGGTCGTGATTCCGGACGCCGCCAGCCGGTTGATTGCATCTTCGAAGATCGACCCCTCGTCGTCGGTGAAGAAGTCCTCATCGGTGGCAGGGAGGTCGTAGGCGCGGGTCAAGAAGGCGGCCATCTGCTCGCGGGTGATGCCCGAACCCGGACAGAAGGTCGTCGCGGTGCAACCCTTCGTGATGCCGGCGTGGGCGAACCTGTCGATGTCGTTTTCGAACACCGAGGCGTTGTCGTCGGTGAAGTAGTCCTCACCCACTCCTTCGGTCAGGTCGAGCGCCCGCCCCAGGAACGCCGCCATCTGCCCGCGAGTGACCACGTCGTCGGGGCAGAAGCGGTTGTCGTCGGGCGGGTTGCAGCTCTTGGTGATACCCGACGCCGCCAGCCATTCGATGTCTGACTCGAACACGGAACCGTCGTCGTCCATGAAGGCGCCGTTCCACACGAGGGCGTCGTCGCAGCCGATCCGCTCAGGTCCGAGGGCCAGCGAGTCGAACCGGATCTCCATCGACTTGGTGGACCCCTCACCTTCCTTGCCGTAATAGAAGTCCAGCCAGAACATCTCGACGTCGAGGAAACTCTCGCTCGCCCGGCGCCATTTGAAGTCGGACCGCGAGTAGGCGAGTTCTCCGTCGACCCAGCCCTCGAGGATGCCGTCGTTCATGCCGGGCGTGTTGAGGTCGATTCGCCCTTCGACGCAGTACCACTGGCCGTGATCGAGCAAGGCCACGTCGTCGTCCCATGTGATGATCTCTCCGCGGTCGGATGGGCCGTCGAGGTGATAGGTGTAGAACCCGATGAGAGTCTCGTCCGATGGTCCGTCCTGGTAGAGGCCGGTGTCGGTCTTGTAGTCCCGAGAGAACAACATCCGGGCGGACCAGCACGGCTCGGCCTCGGTGGACACCCGCAGCCCGAGGCAGTTGTAAGTGTGGAGGTTGGCCGGGCCAGGCAGCTTGCCGCGGTAGGGAGGCTCGATGTAGAAGCCGGTCGGGAACTGGAGGTAATAGCGCCAATACATTTCCTCTGGCTGGGCCAGGCCGTGATCCTCGAAGTTCCAGCGACCCGACGCACCCCAGTTGGCTCCCGATGGGATCGTTGCTCTGGCACCGGCGCCGACATGTCCATTGGACGTGGTCTCCAGTGGACGGATGATGCTGGTCATGAGCCCGTCCACGCCGTTCTCGAAGTCCTCGTCGAGCCACGGATCGGCGGCGGCACCGGCGGTGAGAGGCACCGAGAGAACGAGGATTGCGGTCAGGGCAAACAAGAGCGAACGGCGCGACAGCATGGACTCCCCCTATTGAGGCTTTCAACCTACATCGGCCACGAATCTATGTCGCTGGAGCGGATCAGCCGGCGATCCATCCTCCCAGCACCATCAACGACCCGGCACCGGCAGCGACGACTCCGGCGACCCGCAGCGGCAGCACTCCCCACCGGGTGAGCGACGTCACCTTGCGGTCGACCTCGCCGGTCCGTTTGGAGAGGCGTTCGATGACGGCGCCAACTCGGGGCGCCAATCCATCCACCGGAGCGACGATCACCGGGACGAGCCGATCGACCACTCTGGCGACGACTCCCTCCACGAGAGGCCGGGCCACGCCCCGCAACAGCACGAACCTCCTCGAGACCGCCGCCGCCACCACGGGAACCGCCCCGACCATCACGAGGCCGCGGACGAGTTGTTCGGCGGAGGCGCCCAGCCTGTCGAGTTCACCGGCGGACTGGGACGCCACAGAGCCGGCGAGCTGGAGCGAGGCGCCGACGTGTTCAGGGATTCGTTTGGCGAGCCGCCGAGCCATCACCCAGGCGGCGACACCGAGCCCCAACCAGGCCGCCCCGATGGATGCGACCAGCGCCGGAATCCCTTCCAACCCGGTGAGGAACCCGGCGAGCATGATCACGGTTGCCGTGCCGAGTCCTATCCCGAGCGACGATATGAGGTCGGGCCGGCCCTTGCCGCCGGTGGTGATCGAGTCGACTTTGTCGAGCATCTCGGTCCGTCGGAACCGGACGAAGTCGACTCCCGTTTCCCGTATGAGGTCTCTGCGTGCTCGTTGGACGATCGCCACGCATTCATGATCGCAGGTGGAGTGCCTACGCTCCCCGCATGCCAAGAGCTCGTACGAATCTCTTTTCAGAGGCGCGATTGGAGGTCCCGGAGTCGCTGGGGGTTCCCGAACGCGCGCTCGTGATCGCCGCACATCCCGACGACGCCGAGTTCGGCGCCGGTGGCACCCTCGCCAAGTGGGCGGATGGGGGGTGCGAAGTCTCGCTTCTCATCGCCACCGACGGGTCGAAGGGGAGCTGGAACGACGACGAGGACCAGGCTCACCTGGTGGCTCGACGGAGGGAGGAGGCACACGCCGCGGCCGATGTGTTGGGCGCCACGGGGGAAGTCGTGTTCCTCGATCACGTCGACGGTGAGCTGATCCACTCGATGGCCCTGCGCGAGGAGATCGCCTTGTGGATCCGGCGTCTGCGCCCGAATGTGGTGCTGAGCTGGGACCCGTGGCGGCGCTACATGCTCCACCCCGACCACCGGGAGATCGGTTGGGGAGCGATCGACGGGGTGGTGGCAGCCCGGGACCATCTGTTCTTTCCCCACCAGCTCACGGACGGGCTCGCCAAACACCGGCCCGACGCCATCCTGCTGTTCTCTGCCGACGAGGCCGATTACTGGGAGGACATCTCGGCAACCTTCGACCGCAAGATCGAGGCGCTGTTGTGCCACTCGTCCCAGACCCAGACCACGATGCAGGACGCGCTCACCAACTCCGAGCAGCGGACTGTGTTCGAACAGCGGATCCGGGAATGGTGCAGGTCGATGGGCGAACCAGCCGGCCTCGCCCTGGCCGAAGCGTTCAAGTTGCTCCGCCCCTGAATCGCCAAGCAACAAGCAACAAGCAACAAGCGCCGGAGGGGGTGGTGGCGCGAAGGGGGGCGAGGAAGCGAGGAAGCGAGGAAGCGAGGAAGCGAGGAAGCGAGGTACCAAGTAGGGCCCGAGCGAAGCGAGGGCCACCGAATCTCCCCCCTCCCGGCTCCGCCGGACTCCCCCCGCTGGGGGGAGAAACAGAACCCACAACACGACGCCGCCACCGAGTTTCCTCCCCCAGCGGGGGAGGTGTCGCCGCAGGAGACGGAGGGGGAGAACGCCCACCGCGCCCAGCGCATCGCGCACCGCGGCCCAAGCGAAGCGAGGGCCCCCGAATCTCCCCCCTCCCGGCTCTGCCGGACTCCCCCCGCCAAGAGGAGAAACAGAACCCACAACACGACGCCGCCACCGAGTTTCCTCCCCCAGCGGGGGAGGTGTCGCCGCAGGCGACGGAGGGGGAGACTCAGGTACCAAGTACCAAGTACCAAGTACCGAATACGGCCCGGGCGAAGCCCGGGCCTAGAAGAACTGGTCGATGAGGATGGCGTTGCCGTCGGGGTCGACGAGCGTGATGTGTCCGGCCCCGGTCGAGTCAGGATCGACCCGCTCGATCAACTCGATCCCGGCTTCTTCCAGGCGGATCTGGATCTCGCGGACGTCGGTGTAATCGTCGGTCTGCCTGGTGTCCTGGCCGAGACCGGGGTTGAACGTGAGGATGTTGCCTTCGAACAACCCGTGGAAGAGTCCGACGATGGCGTCGCCGTTCTTGAGGATGAGCCACCCTTGTTCGGCGTCGCCACCGGTCACTTCGAAACCGAGGCTGGCGTAGAACGCCCGTGACCGTTCGAGTTCGGCAACGGACAGGCTGATGGAGAATGCGCCGAGCTTCATGTCCCGAACCTACACGTCAAGCGTGCAGGGCGCGCTCGTACTCGAGCGCTGTGGCCTGATCGAAGGCCACCAGGATGACCTCATCGACATCGGCGTCGAGGGCGGTGAGCGTGGCCACGGCTATCCGGGCCGCCTCGGGCTTGGGATATCCGTACACCCCGGTGGAGATTGCCGGGAACGCCACCACGCGGGCCCCGACTCGTTCGGCTTCTTCGATCGACCGCCGGTAACACGACGCCAGAAGCTCGGGTTCTCCGTTTCCACCACCAGACCACACGGGCCCCACCGTGTGAATCACCCATCGGGCGGGGAGGCGGAACCCTGGCGTCACCTTGGCGTCACCGGTGGGGCAGCCGGCGAGCGGCCGGCAGGCTTCGAGCAACTCGGGACCCGCCGCTCGATGGATGGCACCGTCGACGCCTCCGCCGCCCAGCAGACTTTCGTTGGCGGCGTTGACGATGGCGTCGACGTCGAGGGTCGTGATGTCGCCGATGTGGATCGAGATGTCCATACTCAGACCTGAGCGGGTGTCGCCAGGGCGTCTCGGATTTGTTCGAGCCGCTCGGGCACGAGTTGGTGGAACACCCATTTCCCGCGCCGTTGCGATCGGGTGAGCCCGGATTCACGCAGCACCTTCATGTGGTGACTGACGGTCGGCTGGCTGAGGCCGAGCGGCTCGGTGAGATCGCACACACAGATCTCACCACCCTCGGCGTTGGCGAGCATCGAGAGGATGCGCAGCCGGGCCGGATCCGCGATCACCTTGAGTATCGCCGCCGTCTCCTCGGCCTCGCCGGCGCTCATGACCACGGTGATGGGCGTGCAACAAGATTCCATGAGTCATATATTGACAACGATCGATCTATCGGTCAAGATGCACGCATCGACGGTCATCGATATATCCCCCTTTGCCAGTTCATGAAAGGAATCTCCCGATGGGACGCCTCCAACTCGCGTTGACGGTCAGCGACATCGACGCCTCGGTCGACTTCTACTCCAAGGTGTTCGGCACCGAACCGGCCAAACGCCGCCCCGGCTACGCCAACTTCACCATCGTCGACCCGCCGCTCAAGTTGGTATTGATCGAGGGCGAGAACGGCGGAACGCTCAACCATCTCGGTGTGGAAGTGGAAACCCAAGGCGAGGTGCACGGCGCCACCGGCCGGTTCCAGGAACTCGACCTCCCGCTCCGACTCGAGGACGGCGTCGAGTGCTGTTACGCCCTGCAGGACAAGGTGTGGGTCGCCGACCCCGACGGAGCTCCATGGGAGTGGTACACCGTGCTCGGCGACTCCGACAGCATGGCGTCCTCCGACGCTTCTTGCTGCACCGAAACCGAAACGTCGGCTGCGTGCTGCTGATCGGCTTGACTCGGGGTCGATGACCTCGACCCGGCCCCAACCCAAACCTCGCGAGGCGGTCATCTTGGCGCTGGCAGGCGTCACGCTGGCCGCCTACGGGTGTTGGATCTACACCTTCGGCGTGTTCCTCGACGATCTCGTCGCCGACCTGGGGGCAAGAGAATCGACCGTGGTGGCCGCGTTCGGCGCCGCCCAGCTCATCGCCGGGACCGGGAGCGTGATGGCGGGAAGAGTGCTCGACCGCCGCGGATCGGCGCCGGTATTCGCAACGGGCATCGTGGGAACCTTCGTGCTCGCTTGCTCGGCACTGGCCACCAGCGCCTTGACGTTCTTCCTGCTGTTCTCGCTCGGAGCGGGGGTTGTGGGTGCCACCGGTTTCTATCACGTGTCACAAACCGTGGCCGCTCGGATCGCCCCCGGATGGGAGACGCACGCCATCACCCGCCTGACCCTCTACGCCGCCTTCTCCGCCCCCATCTACTACCCCCTCGCGGCGTGGCTGGTGGACCTCGGTGGCTGGCGGCTCGCTGTGTCGATTCCCGCCGCCACCGCCCTCGCGGGTTTCATCATCGTGCTGATGATGGCGTCGATTGCGCCGTCCGACCGGTTCGGGTCACACCGACTCACCGCTTCCGGGTTCTCTGGCCCGGCGCGCCGCTACGCCGCCGGGGTTGTGATCGCCGCGGGCACCATCCAGCTGCTGTCCGTCTACCAGGTGCCGGTGATGGTGTCGGCCGGTCTCGGTCTCGGCGTCGCCTCGACACTGGCCGGCGCCCGGGGAGTCGCCCAGTTCTTGGGGCGTCTTCCCCTCGTCCGCATCGCCACCCGGTTTGGAGCGGCTCGTTCGCTTCGAGGCTCGATGGTGCTGCTCACGGCAGGTACGGCCCTCCTGGCCGCCGGCGACACCGTGGCGATGGCGGCCCTGGCAATGCTGGCGATCGGCTTGGCGATCGGCGCACAGTCTCCACTGGTCGGAATTCGCGGACGCGAGGTGTTCGACGAGAAGATCCTCGGAACGGCCCTCGGAACCGTGACCCTCGGATCGTTCGTGGCGGGTGCGGCCATGCCGGTGGCGGCAGGGGCGTTGGTCGATGCCACGGGTTCCCGACTGGCGGCCGTGGCTCTGGGAGCGGTGGGAGCGGCGGTGGCCGTGATGCTCGTGGGGTCAGGCAGGTGAGGGACGAGATCCTCGCCGCCTTCCGGGCAGGGCTGGCCGCCGTCGACCCCGAGCGGACCACCAAGGCCGCGTCCGATCGGTTGCTCGAATCGAACCGGGATGTGTGGGTGGCCGCCCTCGGCAAGGCGGCGCCGGCGATGGCCCGGGGCGCGGCATGGTCACTCGGTGACCGCATGGCCGGGGGGCTCGCGGTCAGCGACCACGACGAAGCCGTCCCGGACGGCTGCGCCCTACTCATCGGCGCACATCCCGTTCCCGACGAACGGTCGCTGGTGGCCGGTCGGGCGCTTCTCCACTTTGCGGCCCGGGTCCCCGAAGACGCGGACCTGTTGGTCCTCGTGTCGGGGGGCGGATCGGCGCTCGCCGAAGTGCCGATCCCGGGAATGGGGCTGGAGACGTACTCGGACCTCACTCAGGCGCTCATGAACGCCGGAACCCCCATCAGCGAGCTCAACCTCGTCCGCAGACACCTGTCCCAGGTGAAGAACGGTGGCCTGGCGGCGGCGACCCGGGCCAGGAGCCTGGTGACGCTTCTCATGAACGATGTGATCGACGCCCCGGCCTCCACCATCGCCTCGGGCCCAACCCTGTCCGACGGATCCTCACCGGCCGAAGCCGAGGTCGTCCTCCGGGATCGTTTGGGGCTGGCATCCCGGTCGCTTCACCCCGTCGTTCATCGGCCACACCCGGATCACCGCTGGGAGGTGATCGCCGACGGGCCCACCGCTGCCCGGGCGGCCGCTGCCTCGATCGGCGGGACCATCTGGACCGAAACCCTGCGAGGCGAAGCGTCAGAGGTGGCTGTGGAGATGGCGGACGCCTGCACCGATGGAGAGGTGCTGGTGGCGTGCGGCGAAACCACCGTGACCGTCAGAGGAGATGGTTCGGGAGGAAGGAATCAAGAGGCGGCGCTGGCGGCCGCCATCCGCATAGAGGGAACCAAGCACGGTTTCGCGGCGCTCGGAACAGACGGCATCGACGGTCCCACCACCGCGGCGGGAGCGATCGTGGACGGCGGCACGGTCGAGCGGATCCGGAAGGGCGGCATCGACCCGAACGAGACCCTCGCCCGCAATGACTCTCACGCTGCCCTCACCGCCGCAGGCGACACCGTGATCACCGGTCCAACCGGCACCAACGTCGGCGACCTGTGGTTTGCGCTCGGGTGAGGTGGGGAAGCCGGAGTTGATCGGGGGCGCTGTTATCGTCTGAACCCTCAATCTCCCTCCCGGCCTGGTGTCGATGACATCTGCGGATTCCGAAGCCGCCCTTTTCTCGGTCAATGCTCCACTCTCGTCTCGGGACTACTTGAGGGCGATGTGGTCTCGACGCGAGTTCGCCATCGCCCTGCCCGTGGAGTCGATGCGGTCGGCTCACCGGACGACACTCTTCGGCAGCCTGTGGCATCTAGGAACCCCGCTACTGACGGTGCTCACGTATTACCTCGTCTTCGGGAAGCTGCTGAAGGTTGACAAGGGGATCGATCATTACCTCATCTGGCTGACGATCGGCGTGTTCTCATTCCGGTTGTCCCAGGCGTCGGTAACGGCGGGCTCGACCTCCATCAACGCCAACAACGGCCTCATCCGATCGATGCGTTTCCCACGGGCACTGCTCCCGGCTTCCGCGGTCGGGTCCGAGCTGATGGGATTCGGGTTCGAGCTGGCAATCATCGGAGCCATGTCGTTTGCGGCGGTCGGTGCCTCCCGGCGCTGGCTCGTCCTGCCGTTCCTCCTCGTGGTCCACACGGCTCTCAATCTTGGGTTCGCATTCGTCGCGGCCCGCCTCAACGACATGATCTCAGATGTGCAGCGACTGATTCCCTTCGCGTTCCGACTGCTTCAGTATGTTTCAGGCGTGATGTTCCCGATCCAGGCCCTCATCGAGGCCGAACCCGGCGAGCATGTAGTTCTCGCCAAAGTCGTCGCATGGAACCCGCTCCTCCGAATCATCGATACGTACCGCTGGGTGTTCCTCGGAACTCCGCTCACCGCGAGCGACATCGCACGTACGTCGGCGATAGCCGCCCTGTGTGTGTGGTTTGGGTTCAGGTATTTCCGGGCCGCAGAACATCGGTACGGGCAGTGAACGACCGAACCCGGCTGGCGATCAGCGTCCGAGATCTCTACGTCGACTACGAGATCGTCGAACAGCGCAGATCGGCCATTCTCGATCGTGTCGTGAGACGCAGGGGGACCGGCCACCGCGTGGTGCGAGCTGTGAAAGGGGTGACCTTCGACATCCATGAAGGGGAGGCCGTCGCCCTCGTCGGCACCAACGGATCGGGCAAGTCGACGCTGGCAGCCTCCATCGCCGGTCTGCTCCGGCCTACCTCCGGCGAGGTTCTCGTCTCCGACGTACCACGGCTGCTCGGCGTTGGCTCCGCACTCATGCCTGGGTCGACGGGCTGGACGAACATTCGGATCGGATGCCTGGCGTTGGGGATGCCTGGCGACGAGATCGAGGAGCGCCTGAGCGAGATCGCGGACTTCACCGAACTCGGTGAGGCACTGGACCGGCCGATGCGGACGTACTCGTCGGGTATGCGTGCTCGACTCCACTTCGCGATCGCGACCGCGGTGAAACCCAGAATCCTGATCATCGACGAGGCCTTGACCGTTGGCGACGCCGGCTTCAAGGCCAAGTCGGCTGCCCGAATCGAAGGCCTCGTGGCCGACGCCGGCACGCTCATCCTGGTGAGCCACTCCCCGGGAGAGATCAGGCGCCAATGTTCACGCGCCCTGTGGTTGGACAAAGGCATGCTGAGAGATGATGGCCCGCCCAACAAGGTTCTCAGTCGATACGAGAAACATGTGGCAGGCGCCGAACCGCCTCAATCGGTCGCAGCTCCAATGGCATCTTCGACCGACCCGGCATCTCCCACCACCCCGCGCGACACGGCGACCGCCCCGTAGAGCGTCGGCACCTTGCTGGCCGTCGTGCCCGTCACGCTGATCGAGCGAGTCCACACCAACCCGCCGTCAACGATGACGGGCGCCATCGGACCGAACTGGACGACCGAGCCATTCGCGTTCAACAAGGTGAAGACGGAAGCAAGATCTCGGTCGGCGTCGATGGCGCTCTGAGCGACCTGTGGACTGGCGACCTGTCGACCGTCGTGCGGGGCAAGTCGGTACAGGGTGAGTCGGTCGGCGACGTCGTGATTGGCGACAGCGAGGGCTGAGAGTTCGTCGCGTCCGGAGGTTGGCTTGTCGGCTGCTCCGGGCGAGAGCGGTCGGATCGCGACCCACGCACCCGCCTCGGGCGCCGACTCCGGCATGTAGAGCGACACGGCCGGCGACGGTCCATCGCCGGCAACCGCCACGCCATTGCCTGGAGCGGCGCTCACCGCCCAACGGTCGGTTCCGGAGAACAGTTCCTCGGCCGTCTTCACGTGATATCTGCCGAGCATCGCGGTCTGGACCGTGAGGAGGTCGGGTGGGTACTGCAGGTGTTGCTCGAGCGATGCCGGAAGTTGCGAGATCGGTTCGATCAGTCCCGGCACCGCCTTCTCCCAGGCATCGAGCACGAGATCGTCCGTCCCCACCCGATAGAGGTGAATCGAGCCGTCGTACGCATCCACCGTCGCTTTCACAGACGCCCGGATGTAGTTGAACCGCCGTCCCGCCAGGTCGCTCGAATCGGTGAGACCGGACGTATCGGCCCGTTGGGCGTAGGGATAGGTCGAAGCTGTCGTGTAACCATCGGTGATCCATACCACGTGGTCATCGGTGATCACCGGATAGGCATTGGTGTCGAATGAGAGGAACGGGGCAACCGCTGTGAGACGTTCCCAGATGTCGCGGCGCATCAGGAGTCGAGTGCGATCGGTCAACTCGGAGGTGACCGCCGGTTCGAAGTCTCCCACGGCAGCGGCCAGTATCAGGCGCCGCGCCAGCGTGTTCATGGGGATACCGGTCTCGCCTCCGAAGTGAGTGTCCCCCTGCTCGAGGCGGTCGGTGTCGACCAGGACATACCAGTCCACCATGCCTTCACCGAAGTAGATCTGGGGGTCGGTGGGAGCGAAGGTGGCCAAGGCATCGACATCGGGCCGGCCGTCGGCCGCCGGAGCGTCGGCCGGTACCGCGACCACTCCGTCGCCGTGGGTGTACACAAGGTGCTCTTGCACCCAGCCACGCTCGGGAAGATCGGCGCGGTTGCTGTTGCGCACGGCGAGCATGACAGGCCGGCCTTCACCATCGAGCTGGTAGCGGTCCAGGTCCACGTCGGTTATCCGAGTCGCAGTGGTGCCTTGTAGCACCTGGAGAGCGTCGACCAATTGCGTCTCGGAGTACACCGGGATTCTGAGGTCGATCCCGGACCACGCTTCGATCCCATCAGCGAGGTCGACATCGACGCTCTCGACCCGATCCAGCGCATACGCGGTGCGGGTCGCGTCGAGGTTGTGTTCGATGTACGGCATCTGACGTTCGGCCTCTGCGGGAGCCACCACGAGCCGCTGAAGGACTGCAGGCGTCGCGCCCACTATCGCTACATGGATCACTGCCCAGCCGGCGAGGATCACCGCTCCCCGGCGGAGGTGCTTGGTCCGGATCGCCAACAGGACGCCAGCGGCTGCGATGGCAGCGACCGCAGCAAGGATCAGTGCGCCCGGGGCAACCGCTCGCAGTTCGGCAAATCCCGGCCCATCGAACGTACCCGTGGCGTTCGTTGCGAGTTGCGGGCGGACGACAAACACGTAGCCCACGGCGGCCAGCGCCGCGAATGCCGAAGCCAGAAGGGCAAGCTGGTTGGTGAGGCGCCGCGACGAGCGACGATCGCTGCGACGGAGTCGGAGGGTGCCGTTGGCCAGCCCGGCGATCCCAGTTCCGACCATGGCGGCGATCAGAAGCCCAACGAGCCAACCCAGGACTTGCGACAGGAAGGGGAGCCGGAACAGGTGATAGCCGATATCACCACCGATCTCGGGAGCAATGACACCCGAGCTCGGGCCTTTCCAGAAAAGGATCCAGCTCTGCCATTTCCACTGTGCCGACCACACCCACCGGGCGGCCAGCCATACGGAGGCGCCGATGAGCAGCCAATCGTGCGCGGGACCAATCCTCTCGCGGTACTGCCGGATGAGCCGGTTGGGCTCGTGGGACCCCTGGATCCTCATCGCTCGCACGACACTGCCCACCACCACTGGAAACGCCGCCAAAGATCCCACCACCAGCAGCCAGACCTGGGCGCGGATCCTCGCTCCGAACATCCCCCCAGCGCCAACCGAGTCATACCACCACCGGTCAAGCACGACGCCCGCGATGCCTCTGACGGTCAACGCCAGCACTGCCAGGCACAGAAGCAGAAGGAGGAATCGGCGTTGTCGAGGTGTGCGGCGTTCCACCCACGCGACAATCGGATAACGGGGTACAGAAGACACGGGAGTCATCGAGTACGAGCGAGCATACGACACCGAATTGGCTTCGTTGGTCAGCCGACCACGAGTGCGGCGAGCGACGACACGATGATGGTGGCTCCGGCTTCGGCGAGCGCCTCGCCGTTCCCTTCCCGATCGACGCCCACCACGTGCTGGAACCCACCCGATGCTCCGGCCCGAACCCCGCTGACCGCATCCTCGAGCACCACGGCTGCGCCGGGTTCCACGCCGATACGACGGGCCGTTTCGAGGAACATGTCGGGGGCCGGCTTTCCGGGAATGGAGTCACGCCGGGCAACCAGTCCGTCCATCCGATACACGAATCTCGAAGAAATGCCCGCCGCATCGAGGACCGGACCGGCATTCGCCGACGACGACACGACGGCCATGGCCACTCCCAGGGTGTCCAGGACATCGAGGAGGACGAGAGCGTCGGGATACGGGTCGACGCCATCGTTCCGGAGCACCTCGTTGAACAGCTCATTCTTCAGATTGCCCAGTGCACACACCGTCTCGTATCCGGCGGCGTCCGCCGGAGCCCCTTCGGCCAGTTCGATCGAGCGCGACTCCACGAACGATCGAACGCCGTCGTACCGGGGCTTTCCGTCCACGAATTGGAGATAGTCGTCGCGGGTGAAAGGCGCGCTGCCACCGGCGTGGTCGAGGAAACCGTTGAACGCCCTCCCCCATGCCTTCTCGTGAACGAGCGCGGTGGGCGTGAGGACTCCGTCGAGATCGAACAACGCGGCGTCGACGTCTTGCCATCGAATCATGGGGCTACGTTGCCACGCCCGGAACCCGGAGGCCAGAAGCCACCACGAACCGGTCGCGGCCCGTCAGGTCTCGTCGAACCTCCACCGACGTGAAGAAGCGGGCGAACACTTGGATCATGACATCCCCCTGGGTTTCACCGATCTCGCACACCGTCACTCCCGACCCAGACAGCCACTCCCCCGCCCCGGCAGCGATCCGTTCGAGGATCTCGGTGCCCCGGGTCCCCGACACGAGGGCCATCCGCGGCTCGCACTTGACGTCGCCGGGAAGGTCGTCCCATTCGGCGTCGGTGACATAGGGCGGGTTGGAGACGAGAACATCCACCGAGCCCCGCAGCTCCTCGGGCAACGGCTCGAAGAGGTCGCCTTCCAGAACCTCAACGGCCGTCCCGCACCGGGCAGCGTTGATCCGGGCCACTTGGGCCGCTTGCGGGGAGAGGTCGGCTGCCACCACCCGGGCGTCGGGCCATGTGGATGTGCAGGCGATGGCGAGCGCTCCCGATCCGGTGCACAGATCGACGACCACCGCTGGCCGATCGGCGAGGGAGGCCACAAGCTCCCACATCTGCTCGGTCTCCGGTCGGGGGATCAGCACCCGCGGATCAACTATCAGGTCGAATGGGCCGAAGGCGGAGGTGCCTTCGAGATATTGGAGTGGCTCCCCGGCGGTGCGTCTCTCGACGAGCCGGGCCAGCACAGCCGGGTCGTCGCCGGCGACTCGCTCCAGCCTCCGAAGCTCGTGGGGAGGGAGCGCCGTCAACTGTCTGTCGCGACGGGCTGACGCAGCACCTTCGCCATGGGCTTCCCCTTGGCCAGCTCGTCGACGAGTTTGTCGAGGTAGCGGATCTTCTGCATCAGGGGATCGTCGACGGACTCGACCCGGATCCCACAGACCACTCCGGTGATCAGGGAAGCGTTGGGATTCAAGTTCGCCTCGGCGAAGAAGGCCTCGAATGTGGTGCCGGCATCGAGGTGCGCGGCCAGCTCGGCCGCGTCGTATCCGGTGAGCCAGCAGATCATCTCGTCCAACTCGGCCACGGTCCGCCCCTTCCTCGTGACCTTGTTCACGTAGTGCGGGTAGACCGACGACACGCTCGTCGTAAAGATGCGATGCACGCCACCAAAGATACCGCCCCGAGTGCGGTGAGCACGCCATGGGAGAGCGGACGCACCGGCGACATTCCGGCGGCGACCGCGTCGCATTGCCACCGAGGCTCGATATCGCCAGGTGGGACCTAGCATCGATTTCATGGATCGACTGGGAGACGTCGACCGGCGTGTCACCACCCTGTTCGCCGCCTACGGGGTGACCTTGCTCCGGGTGAGCATCGGCCTCGTGTTCCTGTGGTTCGGGGTGCTGAAGTTCTGGCCTGGATTGAGCCCCGCCGACGGCCTCGCCCTCGACACCATCGACCGGCTCACCTTCGGGTTGATCCCGCACTCCGTCGGGCGGCTCGGTCTGGCCACCCTGGAGACGGCCATCGGGGTCGGGCTCGTATCCGGCCGGGCGCTGCGCCTCACGCTGCTTCTTCTCGCCGCTCAGATGGCCGGGACCGTCACTCCGCTGTTCCTGTTCCCCGACGTGACCTTGGCGGCACCGTTCGTTCCGACCCTCGAAGGCCAGTACATCTTGAAGAACGTCGTGCTGGTGGCGGCGGCGATCACGATTGGCGCCACGGTCCGGGGCGGTCACCTTGTCGCTGATCCAGACGAGCTCGCACCGGTGCCCGGCGGCTGACCGCCGACACGTCCCTGATGACCAACTTGCACTGATGGTAGTGTTCGAGGCGCACAGATAGTAGTGCTTGGAGTGCACGTTTGGTATTGTTGCACCCGTCCCGAAGTTGGTTCCACAGCCCGAGAGTCACAGTGACGTACGAGAACATCGATTTCACACGCGGGTATGTCCGGCGCACAGTCGATGCCGACCTGGACGACCTTTTCCCTCAGCTCCCCGCCATTCTCCTGGATGGCCCGAAAGGCGTTGGGAAGACCCGTACGGCATCCGAGCGAGCCGTCACGATCCGCCGCCTCGACGTCGCGTCCCAGCGCGCGATCCTCGAGGCCGATCCGATGGTCATCGCAGGTGATCCGCCACCACTGCTGATCGATGAGTGGCAACGCGTTCCGGAGTCTCTCGACGCTGTCCGGCAGCTCGTCGACACCAACCCGGGCGGACAGCGAGTGCTCCTCACCGGGTCGGCCATACCCCCGCGCGGCACGCACTCCGGAGCCGGAAGGATCACAACGATGCGCGTCCGCCCGCTGGCCTTGCACGAACGGATCCGGTGGGCGGGGGGAATCTCGCTCGCAGCATTGCTCGAAGGCGACGACGAAGTAGGCGGTCGAACCGACGTCATGCTTCGCGACTACATCGAAGAGATCGTGACCGGAGGCTTTCCCGGTATGAGAAGCCTGTCTGGACGGGCGCTTGCCATGCAGCTCGACAGCTACCTCGACCGCATCGCCGACCACGACCTTCCGGAGCTGGGGCTGAACGTGCGCCACCCCCCTCTTGTCAGAAGCTGGTTGCGAGCATACGCAGCAGCCATCTCCACGACGACTTCGTTCGAGAAGGTCCGCGTCGCAGCCACGGCCGATGTCGGCGGCGCACCAGCCAAGACCACCGTGATGCCCTACGTGGAGCTTCTCACTCAGATGCGGGTGCTCGATCCCGTGCCGGCATGGCAGCCATCACACAATCACCTCTCGACACTGACAATCGCTCCCAAACACCATCTGGCGGACCCGGCATTGGCCGCCCGGCTCGTGCGGTTGTCCGCGTCAAAGCTGGTCGCGGGACAAGATCCGACCGTTCCGATTCCGCGCGACGGCACATATCTGGGTGCGCTGTTCGAGTCGCTGGCAACTCTGTCGATCCGAGTGGCCGCTCAGGCCAGCGACGCTCGGGTGTACCACCTCCGAGATCGAGGAGGACGGCACGAAGTCGACTTGATCGTCGAAGGCGACGACGGCGTGGTGGCGTTCGAGGTGAAGCTGTCTTCAACGGTGCGGACGGCAGATGTGCGTCACCTTGCCTGGCTGCGCGACCGTATCGGCGCCGACTTCGTTGCTGGAGTGGTCATCACGGCAGGGCCCGAAGCATATCGCCGGCCCGATGGATTCCTGGTCGTACCGCTGGCGTTGCTCGGACCATGATGTGACGGTGTTCCGGCGGCGGACGTCCACCTGTACGCCGCAGCGCGGCCCCTCACTGTCGGAGGGAGGCATCGGATGTGGCGGTGGCGCCAACCACGATCGAACCATCGGCGACCAACAACCGCAGGAGCGTCAGGTTCACCCGGCGCTGCAGGTCGACCGTCACCGACTGACCATCGGCGGCCACGACAACCACCGGCGCCGCCGACAGGTCAGCACCGTTCGGCTGCGCGGCGATCAGCGACAACGCAAGACCCTCGGCCAGGCCCTCGTCGAGTCGCACCACACCGTCGTTCCGGAACCGCTCCGTGTCCACCCCCGATGCCGCCGCCACCGCCGCCGCATCGGCGATCCCCGCCAGATCACGATGCGCCCCCAGCGCGCTCCACAGATCGATACTGATCCCTCCCAGCATCAGCAACGACAACGCCAGACCCAACGTCCACAATGTCGTACTCCCCCGCTCATCCCGGAACCGTGTCATCCGATACTCCGGAACTGATCGACGAACGACTCGTGCACCGACCACACCGGAACCCCACCCACTGACGCCGACGATGCACCATCACGCAACGGAAGCACGATCAGCGGAATGTCCATCTCCACCCGCACCGCGATCCGCCCACCCCGCGGTAGCGTCCCCGGACATGCCGAAGCCCCGCCAGCCGACAGTGGAGCCGGCGTCGCACCGCACATCCCCACCCGAAC
>Ga0224505_10001070_pt1 | contig 17992 bp, 15 predicted proteins | sample SF_Jan12_sed_USG_FD_169102 | JGI IMG/M metagenome (GOLD analysis project Ga0224505, IMG submission 169102) | Sediment microbial communities from San Francisco Bay, California, United States - SF_Jan12_sed_USGS_4_1 | ecosystem: Environmental > Aquatic > Marine > Sediment | place: USA: California... | reverse complement strand
GGTTCCAGCGACTCGATCGGGTCACATCCTCGGCCCAACCCAGCCCCGTCATCTCGGTCAGCACCGGAATCCCTTCCTCCAAGATCTCCGCCACACGGTTTGACCATTCGGTGTCGTCGGGCCAGGACCGGAGCGTCACCGTCGTGCCCGCCACGTCGATCACTGTTTCGGTGAGAGCACGGTCGTTGCGCGCAGAAACCACCGACAACCACATGTCCGGTTCCGCGATCCCACCAGAGGTGTACACGCCGAAGCCGCCCTCTTCGCCGCTCGCCTCCAACGGTTCGCCGAGGAACGTCGCCTCGAAGCCGGAGGCGATCTCGACCCTCACGGATGCCAGGCCGGGATCGCCGAACGCCCACAGGTAGAACCATGCGTAGGCCGGGTTGACTCTCAGATCGCCGTTGGATCGAGCCTCTCCTCCCTCGAGGCGGAAGTCGAGAAAGATCGAACGTGGTTGGCCCGAGTAGAGGCGCCGCCCGAGATCGATGGTCACCTCCGAGATTCCGACGATCGGGCGCTCGGTCGTCTCGATCTCCAACTCGCGGTCACCGTCCCGTGCCCGGAGATCGGTGGCCTCGGAAGGGAGCGCAAAAATGATCTCGTCGAAGTAGAAACGTGTGACGCCGAACTCGTCACGCTTGTCCTTCAACGTGTTGGTGGCCACGATCTCCAACGTCACATCGACGCCGGTGGCCTCGGATTCCAGTCGGTAGATCGTCTCGACCTCGAGTCGCAGCCCGTCGTCTTCCGGTCCCGCTGCGATCGCCGGTGCGGCGATGGCCGAAATCGCCCCGAAGGCGACCAGGAACAGACCCCGCCGGAGCCGGGTCGTCACCCGCCGGCCATCCTTGCCACGGTCTGCGCCGGCACCTTGGAGAACACAACCCCGTCGCACACCGCATCCAATTGATCGAGGTTGTCGCGTAGACGTTCCACGTCGATGAGCCTGCCACCGTGGCCGACGATGGCCACGATGTGATCCGATCCCTGGACGAGCGCCGCCGTGAGCGGATCGGAGAGGATTCCGGGGATGTCGACGAGAACCACGTCGTAATCCTCGGCCATCCGGCCGATGACGTCGACGATGGAGAGCGCCTCACCCGGCTCCACCTGCCGAGTCCCTCGGGGCGCCAGTGCCACCGAACCTCCGAGTTCGACCACCCCGGACCGGCGGCCAACCGTGGCATCCAACACGTCGCTCAGTCCCGGCGCGCCGATCGCCTCCGGTGCGAGAGCTCTCGTGAGTTCCCGTGCATCGAAATCGCCGTCGACAACCAACACCCTTTCCCCGGCCTCCGACAACGCCGTCGCAAACCCGACCACGCTCGATGTCACCCCCGCCTGACGGTTGGCAGCGGTCACACCGACGATCGGCGCCTTGACCGATCTCGCAGCCCACTCTCGCACCGGCTCGACGATGAACCCGAAACTCGCGGGTGTCGGTCCGCGCGGATCAGACGGGAGGACGCCCAGAACCGGGGCGGCCAGCGCCAGCCCGGACTCGACCGGAGACTTGAAGGCACGCCGCCTCAAGGCCAACCAGTAGGCCACCGCCAACCCGGCGAGGCCGGCCACGAACGCGGCCGCCAGCAGCGTCCGGAGATCGGTGGCGCTGGACTGTTCCGACACCAGGGCCGGCGTCGCCAGCCGAACGCCCTGACCGAGCAGGCTGGCATCCACGGCCAGATTGTCCCTCCGCTCCGACATGGAGCCGACCCGATCGACGAGGCGGTCGAGGCGTCGCTGGAGGACGGCCTGATTCGGGGACTCGACGTCCAGATCGGAGATGACCCGTGCCGCATCGACGATGCTGTTGATCTGGGCGAGTTGCGCGGAAATCTCTTCGCTTCGCTCTTCGTCCGCACCAGGGAGGTCACGAGCGGCCTCGGCGATCAGAGGCAGCAACTCGGCGATCTCGGACCTGAGTCCCCCGAGCTTGGCGTTTTCGACGCCGATCTCGTCCTCGATCTGCGCTTGGATGGTGATGATCTCCTCTTCGAGGGTCGCCACCTCACGGTCGAGCGCCGCAATCGATGCCGCAAAGGCCTCCGATGTCTCGGACTCGAGGAACGTCTGGTACGCCGACACCATCGCATTGGCCCCGATCACCGCCCATTCGGGCGTCTCGGCCGAGAACCGAATGACCACCAGGGCACGGTCGCCCCCGCCGAGGATCTCCGCTTGTGTGAGAAAACCGATCGTGTCGTATCCGAAGTCCGGATCCACCTCGAGGGCGGCGTCGGCGGCGAGGCGGGCGATCTCGGCCGAACCGAGGATGTCGATCTGATCGGCCACATAGTCCACGTCGCTGACGTTCGACGATTGGAAGAGGACCGCATCGCGGGGGTTTTCGAGCAAGACCGAAGCCTCGGCGACATGCGAGGACTCGCTCGAGATCAAGACGAGCCCGAGAGCGGAAGCTCCGACGATGGCGGCGACCACGAGCGCGGGGAGCCAGTTCTGGCGGACGGCCCCTATCAGGGTCGGCTCGAGCAAGTGACTCTCGGTCATTCGATCTCCTGTTCGACGGGACCGGTGGCCCCGACAAGGTTCCTTGATTGTCGCAGCTCCCCGTATCCATACGAGCGCGCCAGCGGCAGCGTCAGCAGATCGGTGATCAATCGATCGCCGCCGTTCTGATCTCGCCGCCACGCATCGTCGGACCGCAGCGCCACCTCTCCCGTGGAGAATCTGGCGGGATTCCCCGACACGGTGTGTGAAGGCTGCAACTCGACCGAGGTCGAAGTCAAGGTGGGGTGAGGTTGGTCGAGACCTGCCAGGGCTCGGATTCGATCCACCGATCCGACCGGATCCGCCATCAGATCCTCGTACCGCACCCTCAGATAGCCGTCACCGGCGAGCCGGTTGGCGGCGAGGTTCCATACGGTCCAGAACGTGGCCGAGACCACGGGCGGGTGTTGACGCATGGAGATCTCATCGGACGAATCCAATTGACGCTTGAAACGCTTGCGGGAATGTGACACGGCTCTGGGGTCCCGGATCAGATGGACGACGGACACATCGACATCGGGCATGGCCGACAACAGCCTCGCCCACGTGGGTCTCTTGGACGAATCGACGATCACCTCGGCACCCGTCTCGGCCGCAAGAGCGTGGTACACGGGAGCGATCTTGGCAGCGATCTCCCCGACCTTGGCGCGATAACGGCTGCCAAAGACCGGCACCGTATCGGAGAATGCGTGCCTCGTGCGGAGGTATTCGAGATCGGCGAGCACGGTGACGGCGTCGCGACTCGGTTCCGGGACGCTCGACAGGACCCGGGACCACACAGGGCAGGCGGCCACCGGCTCACCACACCCACAGAGCCTGCGCTCCACGATGCCCCGCTCCCACAGATACCGGATCTCGCCACCCGAGAACGCCCCCGGGATGCCCCCGAGGATGTTGTCGAGGACCGTGCTACCGCTCCGGTCTGATCCAACGATCGCCAAGATCTTGGTCGTCATGGTCATTCCCCTCTCTCGCCTTCGATGAGCCGCAAGATCTCCTGATTGAGTGGATCCGGCCGGACGCCGGCCGCCGTCGCCTCCCGAATACGTGTCTCGACCGCGTCCCGCATGTAGCCGTGGAGGGCCTCCGGGATCGACCCCGGCGGTCGACCCCGACCGATGGCAGCGGCCGAGACCTCGTACAAGACCCGATCGAACCCGGCTGGCGCATATCCCGCCGTCTCCCAATCCAGGAGAACGGGAAGCCCGTTGGATGGTTGGCGAAGATTCCACGGCGTGAAATCCCCGTGGGCCGGTGTCCAATGGTCTGGAGTCGTCGGGTCTCTCGGCAACTGGGAGAGCGCGCAGGCGATCTCCTCGGTCATAAGCTCGAGATTCGGTGAGTCGACGATCCTGTGACGAGACAGTCGGAATGCCTCCACGATCGAGTAGGCCATGCCGCCCAGGACACCCGCCTTCAAGACCCTTGGCGCGTGGAAGGACCGGACATCGAACTGCTCGACCGCCTTCAGGGCCTCCACCTCCGTGGCCACCCCCTGGTTTCCTTCCTCCTCGAAACGCACGACACATCGAGGGACTCCGTCACCGATGACCATCAAGGTGAAACCCGGTCGGCCGGCTGCCCGCTGGGACACCGACACCGCATCCCAGGACCCGACCTCGGATCGCAAGATCCCGTCGAGCTCCACCCAGTCGTGCTCGCTCATGGGCGGCACCCAGGTGAAGGCCGGGCCGGGGAGAACACGAGGACCGAGAGCCCACACCAGCATCCAGGTGAGATCCCGGTATCGCTCGGCCCGCCGGGTAGAAGGGGCGTACGACGACATCCCGGCAAGCACGGCATCCCGGCCTCGAACGGGGATCCCCAGCCGGCTCGATCGTGTCGGGTATGGCTTGAGGCTGATCATGCGTCGACCAGCCTGTACCAGGGGCGCATCGCTCGCCTGAAGAGAAGCCACCGGCCGAGTCCCATCGCCGCCATGCCGGCCGGGCGGGCCGCACCCGCCCAGAAGAGCGAACCCGATCCGGCCACGGCGAACACGAGTGCGGTGACGACCATCGCCACGTTCGCGATGCCGTCGGTCCAGAACAGCGCCCGCTCCCGATCGGCTCCGACGAGTTCCAGGCGAAGCGGGAAGGAAGCACCGTTGAGTGCGTTGGCCAGAACGCTGATGATGATGAGACCGGACACCGTGTACGCGGCGGGTACCAAGTCTGCCAGCGGGTTCCCCTGCCAGTTCCAACCCACGACGGCCGCAAACACCAGTGTGAGCGGCCACAACACCAGGAGAAACCGGTTCGACACCGAGGCAGCGCGACGCTCGTCCCTTTGCTTCGCCGCCTCCATCGAGTCCGGACCGTACACCGACCGCAATCCCATGGAAACCACGACGATGGGTTGGGCGAGAGTGCGCGCCGCTTCGGCGAACCCGAGTGCCGCCTCGCCGGCGACGGCAGTGACGAGCCACGACACGAACAGGTTGACAGCTGTGGAGAACACACCTGCCGAACCCAACCATGCCCCGGATCGTGCGAGATTGCGGACGGCGATGGCGTCGACGAACGGCCCCTCGGCCGGAGACGGAGCGGTCGCACTGCGCACGGCGAGGATGAGGCCCACCGTCAGCGAGGCCACGTTGGCCACGGCCAGGGCACCGAATGCCGTCCAAGCAGGATCACCGGTGAGTCGGTCCAGCACGACGACACCGATCCCGGCCGCGACGGTCTGCACCGCCGAAACCCCTGCCGCGTGCCATGCGGCCCGATCGAGATGGAGCAGACGGCGCACGTGATCTTGAAGTGGCGAGGTCACGTACACAACGAAGCTCGTGACCGCCAACGGCCACACCACTTCCTGGTACTCGCCACCGAGCCAGACGATCGCGGCAGGGACCAAGACCACCAGCACTGCACAGACCGAGACTGCAGGCGCCAGGCGCCTGGCGACGAGGACGGCAGTGGCGCGTCGCGTGCCCAACCCGAGATCGAGGACATGTTTTTCGGCGGGGATGAATATGAGCTGCGTGGCGAGGGTGGTCGCCATCCCGAACGCCGAGAAGAACAGCGCGTAGACGCCGATGAGCTCGGGAGAGTCCGACCAGGCGGTGATGGCATAGAGACCGACGAGGAACGTGGCGAGCGATGCCAGGCCGGCGTCGACCAAGCCGCCAGGCAGCCGCGATTTCAGCATCTCCCCCGTCCCGGGGTCGGGATCCAGGCGTTGTCTACCAACTGAAGCCTCCGATGACGAACGTGGGGACATGACGACCCGCGTTCGCGCAGGCCGGGCGTCTTGCCCGCTCAGCGCACCATGCCGCGTTCCGAAGATTCTCCGATTGCGACACCCGGCAGGTTCTGCCCGCCCTTGGACACTCAGGCCGGCGACCTGTCACCATACCAATGGGCGCTGCCCGCACAACACCTCCCATTGATGCCCCACATCGAAGCGGTACGCTCTCTTCCCGGATGCTCGAGATCCTCCTCACAGCCGCCATCGCCGGAACCGTGTTCTGGCTCAGCGCCCGCGGACATGCACCGGGTCGGTTTGCTCACCTGTCAAAGGGGCTCGGGCGGGAGCACGTCGCCCTCACACTCATCATCCTCGCCTCTCACTCGCGGGTGGCACGTGCGGGGGCGGAGGACACCCTGTCCAACCCCTTCACGATCGAGGTCGTCCTCCGAGGGGTCTTCGTCCTCGCCGCAATCGCAATCCTGCTCCCGGCTGCCCGCAACACCATTCGGCTTGCTTCCACCATCCGTCGCTCCTGGTGGGGTATCGGCAGCCTCGTCGTGTACGCCGCCTCGGCCACCCTGTCGGTTCTCTATTCACCTGCGCTCCTGCAAACGGCCGGGAAGGCGCTCGAGTTCGCTTCGCTGGTGCTGCTCGTGTGGCATCTCGCATCACGCCGGGACGCCGCGGACGCCCTCGCCCGGACCCTGTATGCGGTCATCGCCATCGAACTCGCACTCCTGGCAGCTTCCGCCATCGGGTTCTTCGCCGCTCCCGGCCTCTTCGCCCCCGTACTCACCCGACCCGGATTCTTCTTCCAGGCGACCCTCGAAGGTCCCCTCGGTTCGGCCAACGACACGTCTTCGACCGGCGGCACGATGGTGGCGATTGCGGCCGCAGCCTGGCTGTCCAAGACCAAGGACAACCGGAGCTACATCTGGCCACTCATGGCGGCCGTGGGGTTGGTGGCCGTGGCACTCTCATCGGGCCGTCAGGGTGTTGCCATCATGGTGGCAGCGGTCGCTCTCGCCGTCTGGGCGACCAACCGGCAGGGGTTCTACCTGATGCTCGTTCCTGCGCTGACCGCGGCTGTTCTGTTCGCGGGCAGCGCCATCCTCGAGATCCTGCTTCGCGACCAGGTGGCAGGTTCCGTCCGTACCCTCACCGGTCGCACCAAGTTCTGGGAAGCCGCCATCGATGCGTTCGCCGCCCAACCACTCACCGGATACGGATTCGGGAGTTCGAGGTTTGCCGTACTTGCCAACATCGACTCGGATCGCTTCACGCATCTCCACAACGGGTACCTGGAGTCTCTGGTCGGGGTCGGGCTCCTCGGATTCATCCCCTTCATGGTGATGGTCGTGGTGGCCGCGGCGTGGGCGATCCGCTGCTTTCGGACGGGGCGACACGTCGCACTCGCCGTGATCGTCCCGGCTCTGCTCGCCCAGACGCTCATCGCTCAGGGAATCGGCGGCTGGCTCAACACGAATCTCGTGCTGTTCTCGCTGCTGGTGGCGCTCGCCGATGTACACCGAACGGCTCCGGGTTCGGGCCGGTTGCTCTACGAACGAGACGGGGCCACGTTCAGCCGCCGCTGAATCGCCCCTCGGAATCCTGGCCGGCGGCCTGCCAGCCGCCGGCGTCCACCGGGAGGCCGTCCCAGCGGAACATGTCCCCTGAGGTCAGGACGTAGCTGTTGGCCGAGAACTGGACTTCGGCCAGCCAGGCCCGATCATCATCGACACCCGTACTGCCACCCACGACCGCCACCGGTCCGCCCGCGGAGATCACCGTGTTGTCTGACACGGCCACCGATCTCAACACACCCTCGTCGACGCGCTCGTCTTGACGGATCACTATGCCCAGGGCGTTGGCCTCGACCATGTTCGACGCCACCGTCGTCGACGAGGACCCAAGGACGAGGATTCCAGGTTCGGGCGGCCTCCCAGGCGCGAATCCGTTTCCAACCACGGTGTTGTCGGCGATCATCGCAGCCCCGCTGATCTCGTGGTGAATGCCGGCGCCCAGGTTGGCGCGGACGAGGTTTCCCTCGATGAGGACGTCGTCCGAGCCTCTGTCGGTATGGATCCCGTGACCGAGGTTGCCCTCGACGACGTTGTCGCGGATGACCACATTGTCGGTCTCCAGCTTCATTCCGCCGCCTTCCCAGCCGAAACACCGGAAACCTGCGGTGCAATTGAACCGGATGATGTTCCGCTCGATCGTCACGTCCCGGGCGACACCGCCGATTCCGCCCTGGCCGTTCCTCTCGATCACGTTCCCCGCCACAACCATCCCCGTCTCCAACTTGACGCCCCAGCCGTGACTGTCACGGAGAACGTTGTTGGTGACGACCCAACCGAGACCCGCTGGGCCTATCCGACCGATCCGAGGATTGACCACGCCTTGCCGCCCCGGTGTTGCATACCGCTCCATCACGAGGCCGTCCACCGTGATCCCGTCGGCGTCACCCCAGAAGGCGTAGGGAAGTGAGCTGATCTCGACATCGCGTCCGGCAGGATCGTCACCGACGACCACCCTGGTGCCGTCGAGGTACCAGCGACCCGGCCCCAGCTCCGCCGCGCTCGTCACACGCAAGAGCGTGGTGTCGTCCATGAAAACCTGCTCCGGAAACACACAGGCGGGACGATCGTCGTCGCACCAGCCCCACTCCGGGCCCTGTTCGGGTTCGGTGGCGGGCTGAACGGGCGCCGGCGCGGCCCAGCCATCTCCTTCGGGCACGAACCCTTCGATGAGGACCGAGCCACGCAACACGGCACCCTCGTCTCCGAGAAACGTCATGCCCGCACGCACCTCGATCATGACTCCTCGATACAGGCCTTCCGAGAAACGAATGGTCGATCCGTCGGGCGCGTTCGCGACGATGGACACCAGGTCGTCCGAAGGTGTCACCACCATCGTCCCGGGCGGGTCGAGATTCGGATCGCGGTGATCGGGCGCCTCGGGCAAGGTCGACTCGGACGGCACCGGGATGTCGACCATCGAGATCGTCGTGGTGGCCGCAGGGACCGTGGTCGCCGGCCGGGGAATGCTGACCTCTGTGAGCTGCGGGGTACAGGCAGCGACAAGCCAAGCCGATGAGATGATCATGATCCGAGCCCGCACCGTCGAGACGTTACCCATGCCGGGACGCTGTTCAAGGGGGGCTGGAGAGGGTCTGACCTCATGCTACGTTGCCATCCGACCCGACCGCGATCACACATGACACGATTTCTCATCACAGGTGGCGAGCAACGCGGCAAGCGCAGTTTGGCCGCAGGAAACAAGCGCTGGTACCGCTACGGCAAAGCCCACCTCGTAGAGGTGGACACGGCCGTGAAGACCGCGAGCACTCGCCTCTCATACACCTCGCCTTCTGGAGTGACGGCTGCCGAGGACCCGGCCATCTTGTTCAAACAGGGGTACATCGATGGCGATCGGCTGCTGCTCACCACCCAGACCGAGGTGCTCGTGCTCTCGTATCCGAATCTGGAGCGCATCGGGTATGTGAGCCTTCCTTCGTTCAACGACGTCCATCACGTTCGCCCGACGCCGGATGGGACGCTCCTGGTGGTCAACACCGGCCTCGACCAACTGATCGAGGTCGGCCTCGATGGTGAACTCGTCCGGCGCTGGAGTGTCACCGGGAGCGATCCTTGGAACGGCAGGTTCGACCCGGATGAGGATTACCGCCTGCATGCGTCCACCAAGCCCTACGAAGCCCACCCCAATCACGTGTTTCACATCGGCGACGAGCCATGGGTGACCCGATTCGAGAAGCGCGACGCAGTATCCATGGTCGACCCCGGCCGCCGAATCGACATCGGTGCCGAACGCGTGCACGACGGAACGGTGGCAGGTGACCATGTGTACTTCACGACCGTCGATGGCCGGGTCGCCGTTGCGTGCACCGACACGCTCGAGGTCGTGGAAATGATCGACCTGAACACGATCGACGGCAACGACGCGATCCTCGGCTGGTGCCGCGGCATCCACATCGAGGGAGATCAGGCGTGGATCGGGTTCTCGCGGCTGCGCCCCACCGCCTTTCGTGAGAACGTGTCGTGGGTGCGAGAAGGCTTCAAGCGCAGTCTTGGAACGCACATCGCCAAGTACGACCTCGTCAACCGTCGCTTGCTCGACCGGTTCGACATCGAGGGTCAGACCCCGCTGAACGCGGTATTCAGCATCCTTCCCGCCTGACGGCCCTGCCATACAGCGACTCCAGCCTGGCGAGAGCGGCGCTTTCGGTGTGTTTCTCTACGTAGATCGTGCGTGCCAGGGCGCCGGCGCGATCCACCAACTGATCGTCGGTCAATGCTTGCAACGACCGAGACCATGCTTCGACTCGACCGGCGGCGGTGAGCCAACCCTCACCGAGTTGGCCGACGATCTCTTCAACGGATCCGATGCGGGAGCCAAGCACACCGAGGCCCGCGGCGAACGCTTCCAGCAACGTCATCGGCATGCCCTCATACCACTCCGAGGGGAACACCAAGGCCCTGGCGTTCAGCATCTCGGCTCGCATCGCATCGGCGTCGAGCCATCCGAGCAATTCCACTCCGGGGGTCGGGTTGTCACGAAGGTGTTGTTCGAGCGGCCCTGTCCCAGCGATTCGAAGCGTGAGTCCTTGCGGTCTGGCGTGTCGCCACGCTTCTACGAGCGTGGCCACACCCTTGGCCGCCGTCAGCCGCCCCACGAACAACACCACATCCGATGAGGAAGGCGGGGCCTCACGGGGTCCGGGGTCCCCGACGAAGTTGGGGATGACCTCGACCTGTGCCGGTTCGAACCCTGCGTCCAAAAACCTGCCCCGTGCAAAATCGGTCAATGCCACGAACCGCCACACGCCGTCACGCCACGTGCCTCGTCGCCTGTTGAACGAGATCGTCGCCGCCGATACGGCCGACGCCGGTCTGGAATCGCGGAAACACCCGTACCGAACCGCCGACCACGGCCCCCGACCGACGCAGATCTCGCACGGGCTCCCGGCTCTCGTCAGCTCACCGCCGGCACAGAACAGTCTGTAATTGTGCAGCGTCATCACCACCGGAACACCGACCCGAGCGGCGGCGGCGATCACCGAGGGCGAGGCCGCGAACCAGGTGTTGTGGACGTGGACCACATCGGGCCGGTGACGAGCGATCACATCGGCGACGTCGCGACCAGCCCGGGGATTCCAGGGAGCGAGGGCGAGATCGCGGACGGTCTCCAGAGCCGACTCGGCGTTGACCGCCTCCCACAACTCCACCTCGTGCCCGGACTCGGCGAGCAACCGCCGCTCGTTGTCGGCGACGGCGTCCTCGCCGCCGCGCTGGCGGTACCGGGTGTGTATCTGGAGAACTCGCATGGCCACCCGTGACTAGTCCGAGCGGGAGCAAGAGAAATATGGGCCCTCCGACTCCCCGTCGCGTCTTGCGCGCTACGACCACGCAGCGTAGCCTGCGGTGCAGACATTCAAGAGCTATCAACCCTAGGGGCAACGGGTGGGCACATCACATTCGGCCGATTCGGCCATGCTTTCTCACGCGGCACGAGCGGCAACAATCGTCTCAGACCAGGGCGAAGACGTCGCTTCCGACGTCAATGTCGTGGTCGATCTCCGGGTGCGACACCCCGAATCGACCACGAACGCTCCCACGTCGCCGACCACTCATCGTGACAATGTGGTGGTGATTCCGGGGTTGGCGGGTGGCCGGCTGGGACGAGCCACCCGACTCCAGAAAGCCACCAAACGCGGCATCGACATCATGGGCGCCATCACCGCCCTCACCCTCGCCACCCCCCTCCTCACCCTCACCGCCATCCTCATCAAACTCACCTCCCCCGGACCCGTCCTCTACCGCCAAATTCGCATCGGCCAGAACGGCATCCCCTTCACCTTCCTCAAATTCAGATCCATGTACACCGACGCCGACACCCGCCGCGCCGACCTCGAAGCACACAACGAAGCCGAAGGCCCCATCTTCAAAATCAAACAAGACCCCCGGATCACCCCCATCGGACGCATCATCCGCAAGTTCTCCATCGACGAAGCCCCCCAACTCCTCCACGTCCTCACCGGAAAGCTGTCCCTGGTAGGACCCAGACCCCACCTCCCCGAAGAAGTCAACGCCTACGACGGCATCGCCCACCGCCGACTCGCCGTCAAACCCGGCATCACCGGCATCTGGCAAGTCTCAGGACGCTCCGACCTCGACTTCGACACCTGGATCGACCTCGACATCCAATACCTCGACACCTGGAGCGTCGGCCTCGACCTCAAACTCCTCGCCAAAACCATCACCGCCGTCACCACCGCCCGCGGCGCCTACTGACCGGCCACGTCGGGCTCACCGACGGCTGCTCCAAACCGCGGGCCCACGGCCTCGCTGAGCGGTGTCTGGAACCCAGGGTTTCCACCACCGGCGGGGATACGGCCGGATATAGTTCGGTACCGAACGATCGGGAGAGGTCATGCAAGCATTGGTGGACGTCGCCGACCCTGACCTGTACGTGGAATCGGTCCCCCACGACCGATTCCGGATCCTGCGCAGGGACCAGCCTCTGTCGTTCCACAGGGAGGAAGACGGCTCCGGGTTCTGGGCGTTCGTCCGCCACCAGGACGTCATCGATGTCGGCCGGGATTGGCGCACCTTCTCCTCCGCCCGCGGCTCGTCTCTCGAAGAGCTCGATGACGACCAGCTCGCGGTTCGCCGTTCGATGCTCGACATGGATCCTCCCGAACACACCCGGATGCGCCGGCTCGTCACACCCGGGTTCACCCCGAAGGTCGTCCGGAGTTACGAGGCCGCCTTCCGGCTCCTCACGCGCGAGGTGCTCGACAAGGCGATCTCAAAAGGCAACTTCGACCTCGTCGAAGAGATCTCCAAGCAACTGCCGGTGGTCTGGCTGTGCCGCCACCTCGGCGTCCCCGATGACCACGCCGCCCAACTCGTCGAGTGGACCGACCGCATGCTGGGGCAGAGCGATCCCGAGTATCGAGAAACCGAAGAGGACGAGCGAGCCCGGTACGCGCCGTTTGGCACGATTGCCGGCCTCGAAGCCTACGAGTACGCAGCGCAGTGGGCGGCCGAACGCCGGGCACGCCCCACCGACGACGTGATGACGCAGATCCTGATGGCGGAACCCGACGGTGAGCCGCTCACCGATGAGGAGTTCAAGAATTTCTTCACGGTGCTGATGATCGCCGGACAGGAGGCGTCACGTCATTCGATCTCGCACGGGACGCTTGCGCTCATGCAGCACCCCGAACAGCTCTTAGCACTCCGGTCCGACCCGGCGCTGATGCCCACGGCGGTGGAGGAGATCATCCGCTGGGCCTCGCCCATCTACCAGTTCAGACGCACCGCCACCGCCGAAGTCGTCATGTACGGGGAAACGATTCGCGAGGGCGACAAGGTCACCGTGTGGTACATCTCGGCCAACTTCGACGAGTCGGTCTTCGACGACCCGGAAACCTTCGACATCACCCGCTCCCCCAACGACCACGTTGCCTTCGGCAAGGGCGGGCCTCACCTGTGTCTCGGCGCCGGACTGGCGCGCCTGCAAGTGAAGATCGCGTTCGAGGAGATGCTCGACCTGATCCCCCGGCTCCGGCTCACCGGTCCCGTCGAACGGTTGCGGTCGAACTTCATCCACGGGATCAAACACCTGCCAGTTGCCCTGGACTGACACTGCGCCCGGCTAGCCGGCCACAGCACCGGCCTCGATCGCCGCCTCCAGCACCTCGAGCTGCACCACCAGGCCCGACAGGATGTGACTCACCAGCGCCTCTTGAGCGGCGGGGCCGTCACCCGCCGTGATCGCGGCCAGCACCTCTTCATGACTCGGTTCGGCTTTCAGGAAGTGCATGTCGGCGGCGTGGAGCTTCGCGAACATGCGGAAGGCCTGAGCCCTCCCCCATACGGAGTCGACCGCCTCCAGCAACATCGGATTGCCGGTTGCCTCCACGATCGACCGGTGGACCCGTCGGTTCAGTTCATACCCTTCCTCGAGACTGGCGGCCCCCTGAGCCGCAGCCTCGATGGCGGTGCGGATCATTCCCACCGCCGCCGGATCACCCCGTTCGGCCACGAGGCGCGCTGCGTATCCCTCGACCGCCGCACGCAACTCGTACGTCGCCTGCACCTCGGCCAGGTCGAGCGACCTCACGAGGAACCCACCTCGATCCGATGCCGCCAGAATTCCCTCCGACTCCAGTCGGAGCAAAGCCTCTCTCACCGGTGTGCGAGAGACGTCCATCTCCTCGGCCAGGACCTCCTGAACGAGCCGCTCGCCGGGGGGAATACGACCGGAAACCACCGCGTCGAAGATCTGGCGATACACGAAGTCCGCCAGGCGGACCGTCGTTCGTTCGAGTCGCTCGAACGCCATGTCGCAATCCCTTCCGAGTGGTCTTGCATACAGTATGCAATGAACAGAACAATATCGCTAACGTCCCCGAGATGGTCGACATTCAGACCACCTACGGAGGCGGCCGATTCGAACAGATCGGTTCCTACAGCCGCGGGAAACGAGTCGGGCCTTTCGTCTTCATCGCCGGCACGACCGCCATCGAACCGTCGGGCAAGTTGCACGCGCCGAACGACGCCTACGCCCAGACCATCTACGCCTTCGCAAGAGTCGAGAAGGCTCTCTCCGAGTTGGGAGCGGCCATGACCGATGTGGTCCGCACTCGCATGTACTTCTCCGACATGGCCGCCGCCGGTGATGCGATCAGAGCCCATGGCGAGATCTTCAAAGGCATCGACCCGGTGACGACCGGGTGCGAAGTGGGCCTGACGACACCAGGGATGATGGTCGAGGTAGAAGCCGACGCGGTGATCGCCTCGCGGGTTTAGGGCCCTCGCTTCGCTCGGGCCGGTCAGCAGGTCAGCACGTCAGCAGGTCAGCTGGTCAGCGAGCTGGGGACTGGCGACTGGAGACTGGATGTGGGCCGGAACACCGCCTCCCAAAGCCGAAAGTCCACATTTGACCCCGGATTTCCCGACTCGTCGGGAATCCCGACACTACCTTTGTGCACCGTATACAGAATTCAGTCCGGTGATGGGGAGTCGGGCTGACGCTGGAACGGCCGGTCGAGATGGAGGCGAGCATGGCAAAGGTCGACATAGAGAAATCCGAGAGCCTGGTAAAGGCCCTCGGAACATGGGACATCTTCGCTGCCGGCGTGGGTCTGGTGGTGGCCGCCAGCACGCTGGTTTCGGACTTCCAGGGTTGGTTCGGTGGCGGCACCAACTTCGCCATCGCCCTGGTGGCATCAGGCGTTCTCAACCTGTTGCTCGGGTTGTCGGCGGCCGAGTTGTCAACAACCTATCCAAAGGCCGGCGCACTCTACGATTACGGCGCAGCCGCCACTCCCGGAGGTCACGGAGCAAAGACGATCGTGGGAGTGTTCCTGGCTCTGCTCTTCTATTTCATGTTCGCGTTTGCGGGCGGCGGTGAAACGACGGCAGGTGCATCGGGAGCGGTCGGCCTCTTCGATGCGGGTTCGGTGCAATTCTGGATCATCGTGATGACGGTGCTCGCCGTGATCCCCAACCTCATGGGTATCGAAGCCCTAGCCAAGCTGGAACTCGGCTTGCTGGTCGGGATGCTGGGGATCCGCTGGTTCTTCGGACTGGCCGGATTCGCGGGATTCTCCGATTTGGGTTCGTGGTCGACCTCCAACATCCCCACTGCGATCGAGGACTTCGCCGGGTTTGCGGGAATCGTCGCTCTCACCGGAGGGTTCGCTTTCTGGAGCTTCGTGGGAATCGAGTTCGTCGCCCCTCTCGCCGAGGAGACGAAGGATCCTGCCCGGTCCATTCCGAAGGGGATCGTCTTCGGCATCCTCGCCATCCTCGCCACATCGCTCTTCATGGGCTATGGCGTCAGCGGTCTGGGCCAGGACTGGGCCGGCACGGTATCAGCCGACGCGCCTCAACTCGATGTCGGCATCGCCATGTTCGGCACCACGGGACGCGTGCTCATGGCGCTTGCATCGGTGCTGGCGACCTTCGCGTCGATGACCATCGTGTACGCGGCCATGCCGCGCATCCTCTACGGGATCTCCCGGAACGGCCACTTCTTGGGACCACTCTCCCGTTGGTTCGGGCACATCCATCCCAAGTACCGGACGCCGTGGGTGGCCATCATCGTGACGGCCGTCTTCTACACGTCGGTGGCGCTCTACTACACCAGCGCCGCAGAGGACGCCGTGATCACCCAGATCTTCACGGCTGCCTACGTGTGGATCCTCATCTATGCCATCTACCACGTGCTGGTCCTGGTGTCCCGCTTCACCAACCCCGACGTCGATCGGCCGTTCAAGCTGCCGCTTGCGGTGCCGGCGGTGGGCCTCGTGATGACCCTCTATGTCTGGTACAAGGCATTCGAGGGCGCCCACGGTGACTTCGGATCGTCGGCTGTGAAATGGATTCTGATCCCATCGGTGGTGATAACGATCGTCTCCTACGTCATTCGGGATTCGGCGAACATCGTCGACCACCTCGAGGAAGAAGTACACCAGGAGATATGAGCGAACCCTCGTCCGAGGAGCAGGGAGCCGGTCGCGAGACCGGCTCCCTGCCTATAGGGATCCGGGCGCGAGCCCGTCGGTTGTACCGGAACCGCCGAGCGCAACTGATGGAGGTTCCCGTTGCGGTCCTCGAAGCCCGATTCGGAGATGCGCTGTCCGCCGACAGGGAGACACACCAGTCGGCCCGGGTCAGCCTGGATGCTGCCACCCTCGAAATCGGCTTTGCGGGAAAGCACCGGATGTTTGGCTCCCTCATCGACACCCAGTGGGTGGGAGTCACGGGCACCCTCGCCGAGCCGATCGACCAGCTCGATTACCGGTTCGACAAGCGCCGCTTCTTCGTCAAGAAGGGATCGGACGGCGATCTTGCCGCCCGCCTCAGCGATTCACGCACACAGGGCCTGGCACAGGCCGCGGAACTGAAGGCACTCACGGTGGAGGAACACCCGGACGGTCGGCGGGTCACGATGATCCCCCTGCCCGGCACGATCACGGCGGTGTACTTCCCCCCGCTCCCCCCGTATACGGTGCCGATGAAAGCACACGAGGTGGAGGCTCAGATCGATCTCGTGCTCCATCTCCTCGCCAGGTGATGGATTCGGTTTTGGTATACTGTATTCAGTACACACTCAGGCGGAGGTAGACACATATGTGCGGCATCGCCGGGCGCATCTGCGCACCCCCAGGTCGGGTGGGGCACGACCTCGTCGAGCTCATGCAAGCGCAACGACATCGCGGTAGTGACTCGACGGGGTTCGGTCTGTACGGAATCCCCAGAGACACAGGGTATGTTGTGCGGGCCGTGGCCGCCGAGAGGTCGCGGCTGTCGACACTCCTCGACTCTTTTCTCGAAGCGACCCGAGCCCACGGAGCCGACTTCTCGGCTGACCCCACCTGGGACGAGCTATCCCAGAAGCACGTGTCGGTCAGGGCCGAGATCACCGAACCCTCCGACTCGGTGGAGGCCTGGCTCGCGGACGCCGATCACATCGACGGTTTCGAGATCCAGTCGGTGGGTCGCTCGCTGGAGATCGTCAAAGACCTAGGCGATGCATATGCGGTGGCCGACAAACACGGTGTCAGGGATTTCATCGGGACCCACGGCATAGCCAACGCCCGGATGGCCACCGAGTCGTTCGTCTCCCCCACCGCCTCTCATCCGTTCTGGGCCCGGCCCTACCCCGACATCGCCATCGTCCACAACGGTCAGCTCACCAACTACTTCCTCCTCACCGACAAACTCGTGCGCAAGGGCTACGACTTCAAGACTCAGAACGACTCCGAGGTGATCGCCATTTGGCTGTCCGATCAGATGGCGGCGGGGCGGACCCTGGTCGAATCGCTCGAACTGTCCAAGACCGCTCTGGACGGGTGCTTCACGTACATCCTCGCCACACCGGACACGCTGGGATTCGCCAAGGACAAGTTCGCCATCAAACCGCTGGTCGTCGTCGAAGAGGAGTCGGGTTCTGTGGCCATCGGAACCGAGGAACAAGCGGTCCGGAAGGTCTACAGGGACGAGATCGACGTCATCAACTACGACGGTCCGCTCATCTCGGCAACCTGGGCCGTTCCGCAGGCGGTCCCGGCATGAGCGACCGCGTCGAGATCATCGCCGGAGAACGGCCGATCCGGGAGATCAATCGTGAGATCCGCGCCGCCGTCGCCGAAGGTGAGCCGGTGGTGGTGCGCGACACGCTGTCCCGGCACAATCTGGGCATCGGGCTGGCCGAAGGCGCCGACATCCGCTTCGAGGGGTCGGTTGGC
>Ga0224505_10001069_pt1 | contig 18008 bp, 16 predicted proteins | sample SF_Jan12_sed_USG_FD_169102 | JGI IMG/M metagenome (GOLD analysis project Ga0224505, IMG submission 169102) | Sediment microbial communities from San Francisco Bay, California, United States - SF_Jan12_sed_USGS_4_1 | ecosystem: Environmental > Aquatic > Marine > Sediment | place: USA: California... | reverse complement strand
GCGGGGCTGCTAGCGTCGCGCCGATGATGCGGCCATCCGTCTGGCGATCGCGCACCCTCGCTGCTTCGCTCGCGCTGGTCGCCGGCCTCGCTCAGCGTTGGCCGGCTTCCGCCCAGGGCTCGCCAGACGTCGCCGAGGCCATCGAGGCTTGCTTCAAGCCGGATGAGCCTCGGCGGTTCGATCGACAGGTTGCCAGGGCGATCAGGATCTCCCGCGATCTGCCCTCGAGCTGGGCGGATTCACCGTCCATCGCGAAGATCGCGTGTTGGCAGGGAGCGGATTTCAAGACGGACTTCCGCGAAGACGGCCGCTCCTACTACGTCTGGCGCGGCATCTTCGCGATGACCACCCAAGAGATGCAGACGATCTCCGGCACATGGATGACAGCCGACCGCGATGCCTTCCGGCTGTCGCCCCGCTGCTTCAAGTGGGGATGGGCGGCGTGCCCGAACACGGTTGCGAACACGGCCTGGGCGCAGCAGATCATCGCGGGTCTCCGGTGGATCTGGCTGAACCACGGGAATCCGACGGCGGCGTGGGCCCACATCAAGCGCACCGGCCGGTTCAACTCCTACCGTCGCACCGGCACCGACGATGCCCCGACCCGCGACCCCTTCGGCACCTGCCCGGTGGCCGGGCCCGTCAGCTATCGGGACAGCTTCGGTGAGCGGCGCACCGTCGGTGGATACCACCCGCACTGGGGCAACGACATCGTCGCCCCGAACGGTCGTGCGATCCGGGCGCCGTTCGGAGGATTCGCGGTGGCCCATCGCGACAACTGGTTCGCTGGGTTGTACGTCACGGTCCTCGGGAAGCGGGGCTACGTGCGGAACGTGCATCTGAGTCGCGTGGGCAAGCTCGGCGACGTGAAGACCGGCGACGTCGTCGGGTACGTTGGTGCCACGGGCGACGCGCGGGGACCGCACAACCATTTCGAGTGGCATCCGTGGTCGGCGCCGTCTCCCCGTCACCGATCGCCGTTCGGCTTCAGTCTCGTGATGGACGCCATCGACCCGTACCCGTTCCTCAACAAGGCCTGCGGTGCGCGTCGCGTAGCGCTGTCGCCCGACGAGGAGCGTGTGCTCGAGCGCTAGGACGGCGCCGGTCGCGTCGTCAGCGGGCGATCGCGTCGCGTTCGATCGGGCAACTCATGCACCGCGGCCCTCCGCGGCCGCGACCGAGTTCCTCGCCGTCGATCGTGATGACCTCCAGCCCCCCGTCGCGCAGCCGCGTGTTCGTATCGACGTTGCGCTCGTAGGCGACGACCACGCCGGGAGCGATCGCGAGCACGTTGTTGCCGTCGTCCCACTGCTCGCGCTCCGCCTGGAATCGGTCGCCGCCGGTCAGGAACTGCCGGATCCTGGGGACGTCGAGCGCGCGCGCGATCGCTTCGAACAGGTCGTCGACCTCTTCGACCGCGAGGCCGTTGGCGCCGGGGGTGACCACGTAGGTCGTCATCGCCTCCCGCGCGTCGGGGAAGACGGTGAACGCGTCGACATCGAGCATCGTGAGCACGGTGTCGAGGTGCATGCTCGATCGTTGCGACGGGATCTCGACCGCGATCACCTGCGTCGCTGCGTTCGCTCGGAACAAGCGCTCGGCCAGTAGCTCCACGGCGGCCGGATGCGTTCGCTCGCCCATGCCCACGAGCACGGCGCCGTTGCCGATCACCAACGCATCGCCGCCCTCGAGGAACATCGGACCTTCGCCGTCGCTCCAAGTTTCGAACTCCGCGTTCGCGAACAGGGGGTGATGCTCGTAGACGGCCTGAAGATGCAGCGACTCACGGATGCGAGCGGGCATCGCCATGGTGTTGATCGAGACCCCTCCGTAGATCCACGCGGAGGTGTCGCGCATGAACAGCGTGTTGGGAAGCGGCGCCGCGACGAACCCGCGACGCATGCGCGCCACGATGCTGTCGCTCGGGAACGGCAGCTCGTCGAACGTGACCCCGGCGACCAGGTGTTCGGCCAGGTCCGACGGGGGGAGAGCCATCAGCCACTCCCGCACCTCCGGACCGAGCGTGGGCCCGAGCAGGTCGGGGTCGAGATGGTTCACGAGGCCTTCGCGCACCTCCGGGAGTTCGAGCACGTCCGCGAGCAGATCGTCGAGGTAGACGATCTCGACGTCGCGCGAGGAGAGCGCGGCGGCGAACGCGTCGTGTTCCTCCCGTGCTCGGCCCACCCAGAGGACGCCGTCGAACAGCAGCTCCCGCGCCGTGCCCGGGGTCAAGCGTTGGAGCTCGAGTCCCGGCCGGTGCAGCATCACCCGTCGGAGCTTCCCGACCTCGGACCCGACGTAGCAGCGCGGGGCCTCGGCCGCCGTTCCGCGTGGCTGGGACATCCAGCGAGGCTACACCCGGTGCCGGTCGTTCAGGGCCGCATCATCCCGCGGGCTGCGGCATCGGCGGCACCGATGGCGATCCGGGCGCGGCATGCTCCGCAGTGCCTGTTCGTCGGGCCGCCACCCAGAGCACGCCGAGGCCGAAGATCGCCGTGAGCAGCCAGACGAGTCCACCGAGCACGGGGATCAGTGCGATCGCCCGCAGGATGGCCCACCCCGCGAGGAACGCGGCGAACCGTGACTTCGGCGGCTTCACGAGTCGTCGCCCGAGCACGTGCGCACCCGCAACGTAGCCGAACGTGTACACGAGCGCGAGCGCGAGCAAGAGGAACAGGCCGAGCGGGATCGCCACGATGATCGCCAGCAGCAGCACCGCGGCAACCGGCAGCAGGAAGAACGCGGCAGCGCCGAGGCCGATGGCCGCCCCCGTCCGCTCGCGCGCGGCGACCGCGAGCGCGTTGTCGGCGCCCGGCGCCAGGGCGAGAAGCACCAACCCGAGCAGTAGCGTCGAGACCGTGTAGCCGATCCACCAGGCGATACGGCTCGCGAACCCGAATCGCGCCGCGTCGAAGTCGGTGTTCATGCGGCGCTGCTCGCCGCGGATCGTCGCGTCCGGTTCCACCGCCGGCGAGTCGACCGTCACGAGATCGCCGCCGATCGTCGCGCCGGATCGAACCGTGACGGATCCGTTGAACACGACGACGTCGCCGCCGACGGTTCCCGAGATCGTCGTGCGACCGTTGAACACGATCACCGACTCGGTGACACGGCCCGCGATCGCGGCCGGTCCGTTGAAGATCACGACACGGTTGAGGGTCTCGCCTTCGTCCACGTCGATGCGCCCGCTCAGCACGATCTGCTCCCGCCCTCCACCCGTGTCCTGCGCGACGGCCGGCGTGGCAAGGCCGAGGCAAGCGATCGCGCCCGCGCCTATCACCACCCAGGCACGGACGGTCCTGGCTCGAGGGCGTGGCAGGCGAAGTCGTGAACGCATGGATGTCTCTCGTCCTCTCAGGGTCGACGCGTCCAGCCTAGGGGCGCCCTTCCCGCTCTCGCAAACCGAAACGACGGCGGCGAGGCAGCGCGCGGAAGAAGACGGCTCTGGGGGTTGACCGGGAAGGCGCTGGGGCGGTACACACCGACCGTCCCGAAGAGCGACGGAGAGGGAGGCCCCCCCGATGGTGCGTTCAGTGCGTTCCGTTTCGATCCGCTTGGTCGCGGTGATCGCCGCGTTCATGCTCTTGGTGCCGCAGGCCGGCGGCGCAGAGCGGTCGGCCGATCGAGGCTCGTTCGAGTTCGCGACGCCCTTGTTCGGCATCGCGATCAAGCGCGGTGACGTCTACGTGGCCGACACCGGTCAGGGTGTCGTGCGATACGACCCAAGCAGCCGAACCGGATCGCTCATCGCACCCTTGCCGGGCGTGAGCGACATCGCTCTGCTCAGGACGGGCCGCATGCACGCGATCACCGGTGGTCCGGAGTCGATGCTGTATCGCATCTTCGACGGGCAAATGACGCCGGTCGCCGACCTCGGGGCGTTCGAGGCGGAGGTCAACCCCGACGGCGGCGAGATCGACTCCAACCCGTTCGGTGTCGCGGCACTCCGCGGGCGCCGCGCGTTGGTCGCCGATGCCGGAGCCAACGCGCTGCTGCAGGTCGGGCGCAACGGCCACGTCGACTGGGTTGCCACCCTTCCCAGCCAACTCGTGCCGACGCGCAACGCGAAGCGCCTCGCTGGGTGTCCCGACCCCGAGCCCGACTTCGCGTTCGTCTGCGACCTGCCCAGGCGCATCCCTGCCGAGGCCGTGGCCACCAGTGTGGCGGTCGGACCCGACGGGGCCTATTACGTCGGTGAGCTCAAGGGGTTCCCGGCGCCGAAGCATCGCTCACGGGTCTGGCGCATCGAGCCCGGCACCCGGCACGCCGAGTGCGGGTCGAGCCCAGCGTGCACCGTCGTCGGGCGAGGGTTCACGTCGATCGTCGACCTCAGCTTCCGTCCGAACGGATCGTTGCTGGTGGTCGAGATCGACGATGCCAGTTGGCTCGCGGTCGAAACAGGCCAGGCCACGCTCGGAACGGTGAGCTCCTGCGACATCGCGAGTTGGGAGTGCGACACGGTGGGCCGACTGCCGATGCCCACGGCCGCCACCTCGAACCGCAGGCACGTCTTCGCGACGACGCTCGCCCTGGTGCCCGGCGCGGCTGACGTGGTCAAGATCGCCTGACGTCGTCGAGCGCTTCGCGCGGGGCATACTGTCCGCATGGCCGGACCGCTCCGCGTGACGCGCTCGGTCGTCGTTCCCGAGGGCGAGCTTCGCTGGCGCTTCAGTCGCTCGTCGGGGCCGGGCGGTCAGTCGGTCAACACCGCGGACTCCCGCGTCGAGCTGAGCCTCGACCTTACGACGACCGTGGCGCTCGGCCCGAGGCAGCGTGCCCGCGCGCTCGATCGGTTGCGAGGGCGCGCGATCGACGGGGTGGTGACCGTGACGGCGTCGGAGCATCGCTCCCAGCTTCGCAACCGTGAGGCCGCCCTCGAGCGACTGGCCGAGCTGCTCCGCGGGGCGATCGCGCCGCCCCCCGCGACGCGCCGCCCGACGCGGGCGACCCGCGCCTCGGTCGAGCGCCGCATCGCCGACAAGAAGCGTCGCGCGAGAACCAAGCGGCTCAGGAGGTCCGACGACGACTGACCCTCGGCAGCCACGCACCACGACCTGGCCGTAAGCTACTGCCGACATGATGAGGCGGTTGGGTGTCCTGCTGGTGCTCGTCCTCGGCATATCGACGCTTGCCAGCTCGGCTCCGGCGGTCGCTGCCGACTTCCAGGCCGACGCCTGGATCAAGCTCTGCGGTCTGAGCACGGGGTGCACGATCGACCCCTTGCCCCATCCGTGGAAGGGCCGCGATGTCTACAACAGCACGGGCGCGAAGCAGACCGTGGCCGTCCGCATGGAAGACGGTGAGGGCGTTCGGTTCTGGATCACGTTGGAGAACGACGGCGACCAACCCGACACGCTCACGGTCGACGGGTGCAGGGGCAACCGCCGCTTCAAGGTCAACGCCGTGCTGATGGGCAAGCACACGCGACCGGACTGGCGTGCCGAGAACGTCACTCGGAAGTTCCGCAAGGGCACCTTGGCCTTCTCCTTCCCGGCTCGAACCGAGGCCAAGAAGGAGGTGTTCACGCTCAACATCATCGCGCCCACGCAAGCCGAGGGTGTGAGCTATCGGTGCGAGATCGTGATCAGATCACAAGGCCGATGGGCGGCTCGCGACACCGTCGTCGCCAAGATGACGACCTATTGAGCAGGAACCATCGCGGCTCAGTGCGGGCGGCGTGATTCCTCTTGCTCGGCTCGTCTCCGATGCGCTTCGGCCTTCGCCGGATCGCCTCTGCGCTCGGTCACGTGGGCGAGCGCGCGCCAGGTCCATCCGGCGAGCTGACGCTCACCCAGCTCCTCGCTGATCGCGATCGCTTGCCGCAGGTCTCGCTCGGCGTCGTCGAGTCGCCCGAGCTCGCGCGCCGCGATGCCGCGCTCGGCAAGCGCGTCGCCGAGCTCCCACCGCGCGCCGAGCTCGGTGAAGATCTCGATGCCTCGGTCGAAGTAGGGAAGCGACCGCTCGTAGTCCTTCCGTTCCTCGTGCAATCTGCCTTCCTGCACCGTGGCGACGGCGAGGCTGAATCGATCGCCCATGTCGATCGCGACATCGCGTGCTCGCTCGATCGTTTCGGTGGCCTCGTCGAGCCGTCCCTGGTCGCCGATCACGATCGAGAGCGAGCACAGGCTCCGGACGAGCGCCCAGCGATCGTCGGTCGCCTCGGCGATCTCGAGTGCCCGCCGCCAGATCGTCTCGGCCTCGGCGAGGTCGTTCCGCGTCCACGGAACCCATCCTGAGAACAGCAGCGTGCGCGAGATCGCGCCCGGGTCTCCCGATCGCTCGGCGGCCTCCAGCGATCGGCCGAGGAGCTCTTCGGCCCGGTCGACGTCGGCAGCCACGTTGATCGAGATGTCACCGAGGAACCGAAGCGCGATCGCGAGGGTGACGTCGTCACCATGCTTCGAGCCCAGGTCGACCGCTCGTTCGAGCACCTCGGTGGCTCCTCGATACTCGCCAAGCCAATAGAACGCCTCGCCCATGCCCGCCAACACGCGGGCTTCGCGCCTCCCCCATCGAACACCCGTGCCGGCCATGGTGAGCGCGCGCCGATAGCGATCGAGCGCCGAGCGGTTCTCCATGCGCCGTCGCGCGCGGTCCCCGGCCTCGGCGAGGGCGTCGGCGGCGCGGTCGGGAAGCATCCGTGAGGTGGGTTCGAGGTCGAGTGACGCGAGCGCGGCCTGCTCGAGATGCTCGGCCGCCCACGACCGATGGTCGTCCGCCTGCAAGCGATCGGCCACCGTGAGGTGCAGCTCCCGGCGGAGTCGCTTCGGCAGGCTCGCGTACGCGACGTCGCGGAGCGTCTGATGGCGGAACCGCCATCGCGGTGCGTCGTCGTCGACGCGCACCAGCAACTCGGAGTCCTCCAGCTCCTCGAGTCGGCGTCGGAGCTCGGCGTCGCCGTCCGCGCGATCGGGATCGGCCGCCATCAGGGAGCGGATCTCATCGAGGTCGAACGAAGAGAGGAAGACCGAGGAGCGGCGTGCGAGGTCGCGCGAGGGCGCAGGGAGCGAATCGATACGGGCGGCGATCACCGCCTGGACCGTCGGCGGCACGGCGCCGGTGCGGTCCTGCCCTTCGCGCAGCAGCATGCCGGTGGTCTCGACGATGAAGAACGGGTTGCCTCCCGCGCGCTCGGCGATGATCGCGGCGTCACGGTCCGCGATCCGGTCGCCGCCCGCCTGACGGACGAGATCGGTCGCTGCCTCATCGGTGAGCGGGCCGAGCAGGACCTCGACATGGGCTGCGGCACCGGCACCCCATGTCGGGCGCGCCTCGAGCAGCTCCGACCGTGCGAGCGTCAACACGAGCGTTGCTCCTCGGCGCCGGTCCGACACGAGACGTTCGATCAGGTCGAGCATCGGAGGTGCCAACTCGTGCGCGTCCTCGAAGGCCAGCACGACAGGGAGGCTCGAGCTGAGCCCGTCGATCAACCGCATGAAACCGCCCTGCACGTCCTGCACGAAGACCGATTCGTCGAGGCTCGGTTCCGCGAGCCCGAGCGTGAGCCCGAGACCGGCTGCCACGCGTTCGGTCTCGGAGGGGTCGCAGCAACCATCGACCAGCTCTCTGAGCCGGTCGCCGATCGTGTCGGGCTCGCCGTTCTCGTCGATGCCGGCGAGCTGCCGGAGGATGGCCGCCACCGGCGCGAAGCTGGCGCTGCCGGCCGGCACCTGCGCATGACCGTGCAGCACGGCGATGCCGGGGTCGAGGCCGGCGAAGAGCTCATCGGCAAGGCGTGACTTGCCCGATCCGGCTTCGCCCAGGATCGTCACGAGCGTGGGTGTGCTCGACGTTGTCACGCTGTGAACGGTCTCGCGGAGTCTCGTCAGCTCGTCGTCGCGGCCGACGAACGGGATCGTGCGCCGAACGGATCGGGTCGTGAGCCCCGCCACGGGATACGCCTCGAGCCGTTCCTCGAACCCCTTGGCATCGACGTCGCGGCGGTCGCCGAAAGACACGGTCGATCCGGTGAGGGCGTGGGCCGTGCCGCCGACGAGCACCTCGCCGGGTTCGGCGGCCGTCTGCAGACGGGCCGCCGCGTTGACGACCGACCCGGTCACGAGCAGCTGTTCGGAGGGCCCGGTGCCGGTGGCCGCCTCACCGGCCTCGATGCCGACCCGTACCTGGAGTTCATCGTCGAGGCCGAGTTCCTTGCGCATGCGCCGTGCCCGGGCCCTGATCGCGAGTCCGGCGCGGACGGCCCGCAGCGCGTCGTCCTCGTGCACCTTGTGCAGCCCGAAGACGGCCATCACCGCGTCGCCGATGAACTTCTCCGGCCGCCCCCGGAGGTTCAGCAGCTCTTGAGTGGCGGCGTCGTAGAAGCGGCCGAGCACCTCGCGGGCTCGTTCGGCGTCGAGGTGTTGCGCGAGCGCGGTGGAATCGACCAGGTCGGCGAACAGCACCGTGACGATCTTGCGTTCGTCGGTCGCGAGCGAGCTCGTCACGGCGGCGCCGCACCCGGGACAGAACCGGGCGTCGTCAGGCAGGGGGCGGCCGCAGACGGCACAGGTCATCTCGCCAGCATATGGCGCGACGACGACGCCTCCGATCGTGAGGCAGACAGAGCGCTCGAGCTGCTGCGGAACCGAGGGCGCTCGTCGATGCCGACGATCCGCACGCCGTCCATCATCTCGAACCGTGCAGCTCGTATCGTGAGGGCATGACCGAGGAACATGTCTTGATGAATCGCGCGGCCTGGGACGCCGATGCCCCGGAGTGGGTCGAGCGTGGCCGGCGCGACTGGGCGAGCGAGCGGATCTCGTGGGGCATCTGGCACGTCCCCGAGTCCGAGCTGGGATTGCTGCCCGACGTCGAGGGACTCGACGTCGTCGAGCTCGGGTGCGGCACGGGCTACGTGTCGTCGTGGCTCGCCAGACGCGGCGCACGGCCTGTCGCACTCGACAACTCCGGACGCCAGCTCGCCACCGCGGCCTCCTTCCAGCGGGAGTTCGATCTGGGCTTCCCGCTGATCCACGCCGACGCCGAGCGCGTGCCCCTTCGCGATGCGAGCTTCGACCTCGCGATCTCTGAATACGGTGCGGCGATCTGGTGCGATCCGTATCGCTGGATCCCCGAGGCGGCCCGTCTGTTGCGGTCGGGCGGGCAGCTGATCTTCCTCGGGCATTCCTACGTGTCGATGCTGGCGTTCCCCGACGAGGACCTGCCCGTGTCCGAGACGCTACAGCGCCCGCACTTCGGCATGCATCGGTTCGCTTGGGCCGACGCCGAGGGCGCCGTCGAGTTCGCCGTGCCGCACGGCGAGATGATCCGCCTCCTGCGCTCGTCGGGCTTCGAGGTCGAGGACCTCGTGGAGTATCCGGCGCCCGCCGATGCGGTGACGCCTTCCGATCCGCTCGCTACGGCCGAATGGTCCAGGCGATGGCCGATCGAGGAAGCCTGGAAGGCGCGCAGGCGCTGACCTCGAGGTGGAGGAATGCCCGGAGGCTTCCGGTCGTTCCCCTGGCTACGGGGTCGATCGATCGAAGGCCCCGGTCCGCACTTCAAACGACGACCGGAGGTACCGAACCATGGCAACCGTCGACCTGACTGCAGCGACGTTCGAAGAGACCGTGACCGGCGACGGCATCGTCCTCGTGGACTTCTGGGCCGATTGGTGTGGCCCGTGCAAGATGTTCGCGCCCACCTACGAGCAGGCGTCGGAGTCCCATGCCGACGTCGTATTCGGCAAGGTCGACACCGAGGCCGAGCAGGCGCTCGCGGCCGGGTTCAGCATCACCTCGATCCCGACGCTCATGGCGTTCCGCGACGGCGTGATGGTGTTCGCTCAGCCCGGCGCGCTGCCTGCGCCCGCTCTCGACCAGCTGATCGGGGCCGTGCGCGAGCTCGACATGGACGACGTGCGCCGCCAGGTCGCCGAGGCGGAGCAGGGTGAGGCGGCCGCGAACCTCTCCTGAGCGCGCCCACGATCTCGGTTGCCGATACGCTTGGCGGCCGATGAGCACCGACCCCGAGTTCGAGCCGATCGAAACGGAGCGGCTCGTGCTGCGCCGATCCAGAGCCGACGATGCCGACGCGATCTCGGCCTATCGCAGTGATCCCGACGTGCACCGGTACCAGGGCTGGGATCGAACCGACCCCGAGGGCGTGCGGCAGGAGATCGAGGGCATGGCGTCCCGGAGCCCGGGGGAGCCGGGCGGCTGGGTGCAGTTCTCCGTCGAGGAACGAGGCTCCCACCGGCTCGTCGGCGACGTCGGCATGAGCCCGGCGGACGGCGAGCCCGGCGTGATGAAGGTCGGATACACGATGGATCCGGCGTGCCAGGGCCGTGGGTACGCGACGGAAGCCGTCGCCGCCCTCGTTTCCTATGCGTTCGGCACCCTCGGCGCCGAGATCGTGCGAGCCTACGCAAGCGCTGAGAACCTGCCATCGATCAGGGTTGCCGAGAAGGTCGGCATGGAGTTGGTCGAGCGCTTCGAGCGCACCGACGGCGGGGAAACCTGGAGCGGCGTCCGCTACGAGATGCGCCGGCCGTAGACCCGGGCCCGCGGACGTCAGCCCGCGTCCGTCGCCTCGTCGTGGCCTCGGAGGCCCCGGGTCAATCCGATTCGGGATCGGCTCGACCGAGGGGTGCCGTTGCCCGCTTCAGCGCCCGCTCGGCTCGAGCGAGCTCGAGCTCTCGCTCCGCCGCGGTGGCCGCAGCTTCGGCGTGCTTGCGTTCGACGACCTCGAGCCGGCGTCGCATGCCCTCGAGCTCATGCGCGAATCCGTTCGCGGCATCGCGGGCGGTCCGCGCCCGCCGTCGGGCCCCATCGCGATCGCGCCGCAGCCGGGCGATCTCGGCGGTGAGCATCGCGCGTTCGGCCCGGCGTGAGCCCGGCTCCGTGGTCGCACGCCCGGCGGGTCGAGCATCGGTCTCGGGCTGGTCGTCGTCGGGCCCGATGTGCCCCTCGACCGATGTCAGGGCGAACACGTCGCCGAACCCCGCACTCGCCTCTGGCGGCCGATCGAGGGTGCCGCTGGCCAATGCCGATCCCGCGGCCGCGTCGACCGAGCACGTCTCGAGTGCCCGCACGATCTGGTCGGCGTGGGTCGCCGACCCCTTGCCGGCATCGGCGAGCGCCTGGACCGCGACCGAGGACAGGTGGGCAACGACATCCCTGCGGGCCGCGCCCGCCGCCCTCAACCGATCGGTGGCCCCGCGCTTGGACGAGAGAGCGGCCTGCTGGGCCGCGCGGACCTCGGCACCGGCGCTCAACAAGGCCTGCAGGCCCTCCTGGTCGCGCACGGCGAGCTGATCGAGGGCCCAGGCCACCATGGTGGGTTTCTTCAGCGCCTTCACGGCCGTCGCATCGGCGGTCCTGCCCTCGGCTCGCAGGTGCCCGGCGAGGTCGTCGCGCGCGGCGATGAATGCCTCTAGAGGCGCCCTGTACAGCGCGACGGCCTCCTCGGGGAGGATCTGCTCGCTCGACGACGCCATGGTGCAAGCTAAGCATCCGCGAGTGCCGAGTGCCCATCGCCGAGCGCCGAGTGCCGAGCGCTTAGGAGCCGAGTACGTCGAATCGATCGACGGCGATCCAGGACCCGCTCGAGGCCGACGACCGGCGACCGAGCACCTCGATGCGGATCCGGTGCGTGCCCTGACCGAGGGCGTCGATGCGCTCCACCACCCCGAAGGTTCGTCGTGCCGAGTACAGGTCCACGACTCGCAGCGGCTCGCCGTCGACCCAGAGGCGGGCACGCCCGCGGTTGGGCCCGGTCACCGAGACCCAGTCGATGCCGACCCCGTCGAACAGGATCGATGCGACCGCCCCCGTTCGCCGGGAGATCGAGAACGAATCACCCGAGGCCCGACCTGTGCGCACGGTTCGCCATGCGTTCCCGGCCCGCAGGCTGACCGGTGCGTGTCCTTGCTCGACCGAGCGCCGGCCCTCGAAGGGGTGCACGAGCGGGGTCGCGGCGTTGCCCACCCGGTCGACCACGGGATCGACACCGGCGGGATTCACGACCGCCTCGTATCTGCGGCCGGGGACCAGTGGCTCAGAGGGCATGAGCACCACCGAGCGCACTCGTCCGGCGCACGCGACGGTGTCGCCGCCTGCGGCCCGGCATGAGCGGTGCACCGCGACCCGGCCGCCGCCGAAGCGGCGCAAGCGAACGTTCCCGGCATCGACGCCCCGCACCCATTCGTCGAACGTGACGACGATCGGTCCCCGGAAGCCGCTGCCGACCTGGACCGTGGCCGTCGGCGGGGTGATGTCGGTCACGAAGGTCGCCGCGACGGTTCGATTCCCCCGCATCGTGATCGTGCACGTCGGTCCGGTGCCCGAGCAGGCGCCCTTCCAGCCCGTGAAGTAGGCGTCGTCGTCGGGGTCGGCGGTGAGCGTCACCGTCGCGTCGGGATCCACGCTCTTCTCACACGTCGCTCGGCATCCGAGCCCCGGTGGTGCGCTGACGATCTTGCCCGCGTCACCGCGCACGTCGATCGTCAGCCGGCGGATGGTGATCGGTCCGAGGGTGCGACCCGGTACCACGTCGAGGTCGACCCGGCCCGCGATGCCCGCGACGTGCCCGTGGCTCGTGTGCTGCCAGACGCGCCAGCCGTTGCCGTCCCACTCCCCGGCCGGCAGGGTGGGGGACTCGACGCCCCAGTGTGCGATCCACAGGGGTGCCCCGTCGCGAGCGAGCGCGCGCGAGTCTCCGGTGCGGCTCGCCCAGCCGTAGGGGCTCGTGTACACGAGAGGTGTCACGCCGGTCAGGCGTCGAACCTCGGCGACCCACCGCCGTGCCCAGGTCGTGATGCCCTGCCGATCGAGCCCCTTGCTCGTCTCGAGGTCGAGGACGGGCAGCAGGTTCCCAGGTCTCGGGTTGGCGCGGCCGACGAACCACCGTGCTTCCTCGACCGCGTCGCCCGCCGACGGGTCGGGGCGGGCGAAATGATAGGCGCCGACCAGCAGTCCGTTGGCCCGAGCGCCCGCCCGGTTCGTGACGAAGGTCGGGTCGACGAAGTCGTGCCCGTCGGTCGCCTTCAGGAAGACGAATCGCTTGCCGGCGCCGGCCACGCGTTTCCAATCGATCGTGCCCTGCCAGTGGCTCACGTCGATGCCGGGCAGCGTGGGCCCCACCGCGAGGCGCACCTGTGTGGGCGTTCCGGCTTCCGCCGATGAGCCGGCGAACCCCTCGGATTCGATCGGCGCACCGGATCCGTCGGAGGCCGAGGCAGCGAGGCTTCCCGAGAGCGCCATGGTCACGGCGATGGTCGCGACGACCGGACGGAGGCGTGGGGAGGGCGTCGATGGCATAGAGAGGGGTCGGTCGGGTTCGAAGAGGGTACTCGTTGGTACCTCTTCGGCCCGGACCGAGTGTGGCTGAACCCCCCGACGCCGAGGATCGAGGTGCGGGATCGGTCGAACCGGGGCGGCGCTAGCTTCTGGAGCTACTCAGACCCCATCGCTCGCGCTCGACGCGAGCCAGATGCTGGACGGCCTCGCGGACGGTGTCGTCATCCGGATGCTCGGTCAGCCAGGAGCGGGCCTCGGACATGGCGCTCGACGTTTGGTGCGGCGTGGTCGCCGCGGTCAGCGCGTGGAGAAGGTCGTTGCGATCCATACCTGCATTCATACCCTCGACTCGCAGCGATGCCACGTATCCGAGGCCGTTTTCACATCAGCGTCACATGGTCGTCACGACCTGCGCCGGGTGTCCCCAGGTGGCGAGCTGCCGGGTGCCGGTAGACTCGCGGCCTCATGCCGGCCTCGATCGTGCTCGGGACCCAATGGGGTGACGAAGGCAAGGGCAAGGCGGTCGACTTCCTCGCCGATCGCGTGGACTACGTGGTCCGCTACCAGGGCGGGAACAACGCGGGCCACACCGTGATCGCAGAGGGCCGCCTGCTGAAGCTGCAGCTCATCCCCTCGGGCATCCTGTACCCCCACATCACCTCGGTGATCGCCGACGGTGTCGTCGTCGATCCGCGTCACTTGATCAAGGAGATGGATCAGGTGCGTGAGACCGGTGTCGACGTCTCGCGACTCGTCGTGAGTGGCAACGCCCACATGATCATGCCGTATCACCTCGAGCTCGAGAAGGTGACGGAACGCTTCCTCGGCAAGAACGCCCTCGGCACCACGAAGCGCGGCATCGGCCCCGCCTACGGCGACAAGGCGGCGCGCATCGGTCTGCGCATCCAGGATCTGTTCGACGAGAAGATCTTCCGGGAGAAGCTCGAGGTCGTGCTCCGCGAGAAGAACTTGATCCTCACGAAGATCTACAACCGTCTGCCGCTGGATGCCGACCGGATCGTCGAGGAGTACATGGGGCTCGCCGAACGCGTGCAGCCCCATGTGATCGATACCGGCGCGCTGCTCCACCAGGCCCTGATCGACGGGAAGCAGGTGATGTTCGAGGGCGCCCAGGGGGTATTGCTCGATCTCGATCATGGCACCTATCCGTTCGTGACCTCGTCGAACCCGGTGGCCGGCAGCGCGTTGGCGAGCGCAGGCGTCGGGCCGCACTGGGTCGACCGTGTCGTCGGCATCATGAAGGCCTACATCACGCGCGTCGGGGCCGGGCCCTTCCCGACCGAGCTGGTCGACGACGTGGGTGAGCGGCTCGGCACGCGTGGCAAGGAGTTCGGTACGGTCACCGGCCGGCAGCGCCGGTGCGGCTGGTTCGACGCGTGCCTGGGGCGGTACGCGGCGCGACTGAACGGGCTGACCGAGCTTCTCGTCACGAAGCTCGACGTGCTGAGCGGGCTCGACACGGTGAAGATCTGCACGGGGTATCGGGCATACGGTCAAGCGTTCGACGACATGCCACCGCATCAGTCGGTCTTCCACGACGCCAGTCCGATCTATGAGGAACTCGAGGGCTGGCACGAAGAGATCGACGAGTGCCGGGTGTTCGAGGACCTTCCCAAGCAGGCCCAGGTCTACGTCCGCCGCATGGAAGAGCTCGTCGGCGTGCCCGTGAGCATCGTGAGCGTCGGTCCCGCTCGCGAGCAGAGCCTGCCCGTGCCCGACCCACGCTGACAGGGGAGCCTCGGCCCTCGCCCTCGTGACCGTCTTCGTCGGCCCTGGCGTTTTCTACCGCATCTTCCGTAGACTTCGGCACCTGTCCCGACCTCAGGAGGTCTTCGTGCGGAAACGACTGTTGGTGGTGCTCGGCCTGGTGCTCGCCATGGTGGCGACCTTGCAGACCGGAGCGCAGGCGAAGCTGCCCACGAGCGGCGGCGTCTGCGTGGAGCATGACGTCGGCGCCGGCTTCGAAGGGCGTGGAACGCGGGTGCGCGACCTCGTCGAGGCGCCCAAGAAGGATCCGGTCGCGAAGTGGGTTCGCAGGCACGGGAACCAGGCCGACCGTGCCGCCGACCGCGCGGATCGAGGTCAAGCGATCACCGTGCCCGTCTGGTTCCACGTGATCCGCAAAGACGCCACCGTGGCGGGGGGCAACGTGCCGACGTCGCGGATCAACGCGCAGATGCAGGTGTTGAACGACTCGTTCACGGGATCGACCGGGGGCGCGAGCACCGGTTTCCGCTTCGAGCTGCAGGGCATCACTCGAACGACGAACAAAGGCTGGTTCAACCTCACCGGCGGCGGCAAGGATCGAAAGATCAAGCAGGCGCTGCATCGTGGCGGGCTCGAGACGCTGAACATCTATACAGCCAAGCTCGGTGCCAACCTGCTCGGGTACGCCTATCTCGCCTCTGATGCCGAGGAGGTCGGGGTGCTCGACGGTGTCGTGGTGCACTTCGAGACGCTCCCTGGCGGTGCCTTCTCGATCTACAGCGAGGGCGACACGGCGACCCACGAAGTGGGCCACTGGTTCGACCTGTACCACACGTTCGACGGCGGGTGCGACGGGGGCGACTTCGTCGACGACACGGCCCCCGAGGCCTCGCCGGCCTTCAATTGCCCGGTCGGCCGCGACACGTGTGTCGGCGGAGGGGTGGACCCGATCACGAACTTCATGGACTACACGCAGGACAGCTGCATGTTCGAGTTCACGAGGGGCCAGGCCGTGCGCATGCAACAGGCCTGGAGCGCCTTCCGGGCCTAGCCACCCCCGGCTCGATCAGGGACGCGGCGTCCCATTGGGGGGGCGCCGCGTCCGCGTCGACGCGGCGGGGGGGCCCGGCCGGGGACACGCCGGCGGTCGGTAGACTCCTGCCATGACGACACGGCGAGCGCCCGAGAGGGATGCCCGTTGAAGGTGCTCGTCGTCGGGGGTGGAGGTCGCGAGCACGCGTTGTGCTGGGGTCTCGCCCGTAGCCCCCGCGTCACCGAGCTGGTCGCGGCTCCGGGCAACGCCGGCATCGACGAGCTCGCGCGCACCGTTGCCGATGTGAGCGTCGACGACGTCGAGGGCCTCGTCGAGCTGACTCGACTGGAGCGGCCCGATCTGGTCGTGGTCGGGCCCGAGGCGCCGCTCGTCGCCGGACTCGCCGATGCCTTGATCTCGCGGGGATCCACCGTGTTCGGCCCGTCGGCGGCCGCCGCCCGCCTCGAGGGTTCCAAGGCCCATGCCAAGGAGCTCATGGTGGAGGGCGCCATCCCAACCGCCCGGGCAGGGGTGTTCACCGAGCTGGCGACGGCGATCGGGTTCGTCGACGCGCTCGGCGGGCGTGCGGTGATCAAGGCCGACGGGCTGGCCGCCGGCAAGGGCGTGACGGTCGCCGCCGACCGTGCGGTGGCCGTCGACGCGCTCGAGCACTGCCTCGACGCTCGTGCGTTCGGTGAGGCCGGGGCCACCGTGGTGGTCGAGGAGCTACTCGAAGGGCCCGAGATCTCGGCGTTCGCGCTCGTCGACGCCACCAGCGTCGTGCCGCTCGCGCTGAGCCAGGACTTCAAGCGTGTGGGCGAGGGCGACTCGGGCCCGAACACGGGTGGCATGGGCGCCTACTCGCCGCTCCCGTGGGTCGGCCGCCAGGCCGAGGACCGCATCTGGACGATCGTGCGAGCGACGGTCGATGTGCTCCGCGCCCGCGGCGTCCCGTACCGGGGTCTGCTCTACACGGGGCTGATGCTCACGGCCGAGGGACCGAAGGTGCTCGAGTACAACTGCCGGTTCGGCGACCCCGAGACCGAGGTCGTGATCCCGAGGCTGGCGAGCGATCTCGCCGACCTGCTCGTGGCGACCGCGACCGACCGCCTCTCCGACGTGAAGGTCTCCCTTCACAGCGAGTCGGCGGTCACGGTGGTGCTCGCGAGCGGTGGCTACCCCGGCCCCTACGCGTCGAGGGTGCCGATCGAAGGGCTCGACGACGCCGTCGCGTCAGGCGACGTGTCGATCTTCCATGCCGGCACGGCGCGAGACGGCGATACAGTGGTGACGTCGGGGGGGCGGGTGCTGGCAGTCACGGGCATGGGCGCGACGATCGAGGCCGCTCGCGCTGAGGCATATCGGGCCGCCGACCGCATCACGTTCGAGGGCAAGACATGCAGGCGAGACATCGCGGCCCACGCGGCCCGGCTCGCGGGGGAGGAGCAGCGGTGAGCGACGAGACGCCCCGGGCGGGGGTCCTGGCGGCCTCGCCCAGCGAGCTGGGCACGATGCGCCAGGCCGGCTTGATCCTCGAGAAGTTCGGTGTGGCGCACGAGATCCGCATCATGTCGTCGTCAAGGAACCCCGACCTCGTCGACGAGTACGCTCGCACCGCGTTCGAGCGTGGACTCAAGGTCATCATCTGCTCGACCGGCATGTCCGGACACCTGGCGGCGGCCGTCGCAGCGCGCACGATCCTGCCGGTGATCGGGGTGCCCATCGCGACATCGCCGCTGATGCTCGGCTACGAGGCGCTCGCGATCACGGCCCAGATGCCGACGGGCGTGCCCGTGGCCACGGTCGGCGTCGACGCCGCCGTCAACGCGGCCGTGCTGGCAGCCCAGATCGTCGGCATCGGCGACGACGAGGTGCAGGCGGCCTTGTGGCGGTTCAAAGATGACCTCGCGGAGGGTCTCAAGCTGTGATCCCGCGGTACGACGTGCCCGAGATCTCTGCAGTGTGGTCCGACGAGGCCAGGCTCGGACACTGGCTCGAGATCGAGCTCC
>Ga0224505_10001068_pt1 | contig 18012 bp, 21 predicted proteins | sample SF_Jan12_sed_USG_FD_169102 | JGI IMG/M metagenome (GOLD analysis project Ga0224505, IMG submission 169102) | Sediment microbial communities from San Francisco Bay, California, United States - SF_Jan12_sed_USGS_4_1 | ecosystem: Environmental > Aquatic > Marine > Sediment | place: USA: California... | reverse complement strand
CACACATCGGGTCTGCGGACATGCAGCCCGGCGACGTGTTCGTGATTGAAACGCCGGGCGGGGGTGGATACGGCGGCGCACGCGACTAAGTCTTGATACAAGTCAAATCGATTTAGGGGTGCATGGCTCAAGCTGTATCGAACGAGCGGAGACATGCATATGGTGGCAGGCTGGCAATTGCGAAATGCGGGTCTGGCGATAGCGGGGGCGATCCTGCTTGCCGGTTGTTTTCCGACACAGATCTATCCGACGCTGCAGCAGCGCAGCATATCCCTGAGGCAGGGTGATCTTGAGGCGCATGGCATTGCATTTGTGACGCCCTCGGCAGCGACGGGGCAGGAAGAGGAGAAACAGGCAGTGGCATTGGTTTTTGCCGAAGTCATGCAGAAGGCGCGTACAAGTGTGCGCGTCGTGCCGCTTGCCGAAACGCTGGGCGCTGTTAATAAGGCCGGACTCGCCGATGCCTACAGCCGCATGTATATCGATTACCGCGACACGGGCCTGCTCAATCGTGAAATATTGCGTCAGGTCGGCAAGGTAGCGGGCGCGCGCTATTTGGCTCAGATCAAGGTACAGGGCTTCGGGCAATCGTCCAAGGAGCGCTGGGGCACGCTTGGCTTTCGCATTGTCGAGACCCGATCAGCAGGGGTGCGCCTGTTTTTCCAGATCTGGGACAGCAGTGACGGAACGGTGGCCTGGGAGGCAGCGCAGGAATTTCACTATTCGTACGATACGGTCAGCGAAGAACCGCTGTCGTTGCCTAAGGTGGTTGGCCGCGCGGCAGCAGATCTGGTCGCCAAGCTGCCGTAGCCGATCAGTTCGCCTGTATGCCTGCATTGCGCACGACCTTGGTCCAGCGCGCGAGTTCGGTACGGATCATGTCGCCCATTTCCCTGGGCGTGGTGGAGGTGGGCACCATGCCGATCGATTCGAGGTGTTTGGTGAAAGCTGCGTCTTCCACCGCGCGCTTCATTTCGGCATTGACCTTTTTTACGACGTAAGCCGGGATGCCTTTCGGTCCGAGGAATCCGTACCAGGTGGTGTTGTTGAATCCCGGATAGGTTTCGGCAATGGCCGGGATGTCCGGCAGTTGCGGCAGGCGCTGCGGATGGCCGATCGCAATTGCGCGCGCTTTGCCGGTGGCCATGTGCGGCTGCCAGGGCGCGGCACCGCCGAAGATGGCCTGCACGCGGCCGGCCAGCAGGTCCACCGTGGCCGCGCCGCCCCCTTTGTACGGCACGTGGGTAAATTTTGCGCCGGACAGCGAGGTCAGCAGTTCGATGCCGAGGTGGTTGGGGGTGCCGGTGCCGGGGGAGGCGAAGTTTATTTTCCCGGGCTGTGCCTTGGCAAGGTCGATCAGTTCCTTCACGTTTTTCGCGGGGACCGAGGGATGCACGACGATGAGGAAGGGCACGTACACACCGATGCCGATCGGCGTGAAATCCCGCACCGGATCGTAAGAGAGTTTGGTGCCGAACGCGGCACTAACCACCAGTCCGCCGGAGGTGCCCAGCACCAACGTGTAGCCGTCGGGCGTGGCTTTCGCCGCGATGCCGTGACCCAGCGTGGAACCGGCGCCGGGGCGGTTGTCGATGACCATCGTGGTGCCGAATTTATCGGAGAACCAGGTACCGAACGCGCGTGCTGTCGGATCGGTGGTGCCGCCGGGAGGATAGGGCACGATGATGCGTACCGGCCGGGTGGGGTACGCGGTCTCGGCGGCGTGGGCCATTCCGGTCAGCAGCATGGCCGTTGCCGCGGCTATCGTCATCCATGATCGGGCGTGCATGGTTTCCTCCAGGTTTGGTTTTCTGATAGTGGCGTCATCTTATCAGCGGTCCGCCTGCCGGAGCCACGCGCTGACTGCGTACGCGACTTCTACTTCGCGACCGGTATAGAAATGGTCGCAGTCCGGGATGATTTCCACAGTACAGGGTCCGCCGCACCGGGCCTGGAATTCTTCTGCGGGATAACGCTCGCGGTCTTCGGCGCTGCCGCGGATGGCCAGCACCGGGCAGCGGATTTTTGGCGCCAGCGCCACGGTGTCGGGCACGGTCGCATCGCGGTCGATGAAACTCTCGGCGCTGATCGCATACCACCAGCCCGGCAGCAGCATGAGTTCACGACCGCGACCGGCAGCAACCAGCGCGCGTGCCCGTGCTTCGAACTCCGCATGCCGATCCTGTGCCAGCAGTTTTTCCGGACCACCGGAGGTGCTGCGCGGCCCTCCGCGGCCTGCGGAGAGCATTACAAGTGCCGGCGTTTGCGGATGATCGACTGTGTGCTGCACGCCGAGCATGCCGCCGTTGCTGTGGCCGATGATGACGGGGGCGGCAAAATCGCGCGCCGTCAGCCATTGCACGGCATAACGGTTGTCGGCGAGCGCTTCGCCGGTAGTCTGGAATGCACCGCCCTCAGGGGCACGGCTCGCGCGCGTGGTCAGCACGTCGTGGCCGCGGCGGTTGAATGCAAGAAAACTGTAGCCCATGGCCGCCAGCGCCGGGGCGAGAAATCGCGCGGCCCCGGTATAGAAGTTCATGGTGTTGCCGTGGAAGTAGATCGCCGCGAGCCCGCTGCTGCCGCCTTCAGGTTGGTACAGCAGACCGTCGAGCGGGACGGTATTGGTCGGTATGCTGACGAGTTCGGTGCGCATGATGCGCGCTAGCGCCGCCGCGGCGCCTGTTCCAGCAGCTCCGCGAGCTCTTTCCTGTAGAACTTTGCCATGCCGGTGGTGCCGTGCCCGCGGGTGTCGGCGCTTTGCGAAATCTGCAGGTAGCGCCCGTTTTTCACGCGCTTCATCGCGCGCTCCATCATGCCGAGCTCAGGTGGATTGCGCTCGTCGTCGGCGGCGTTGATTGCGAGCACCGTGGCCTGTACGCGTTCGAGTGCCGCTGACGGATCATAGTCCGCTGATGATTCCCACTGATACAGCACATCGTTGGCGTCGCCGCGGAACGGCGTCGCGATGCGCTTGGCGAGGAATGCGTCGCCCTGCGCAGCGTTGGGCGCGGCGTTATACAGGTTGATGTTGCCGTTTGAAGTGGCAATCGAAAAATACGTCAGCAGCCGCGACATGTTGCGCGGCTGCGTGGTCTCCGGCATCACCTCGCCGGAATGGAATTTGAAGTCGCGCGCGGTCCAGCTGCCTTCTTTCGGCACGGGATAATTTTCGGTCTGCGCTGGAAGCGCTGTGCACAGTGCGATTGTAATGAGCAGCGAGGCAAAGCGGACGAGTGGATTCATGGTTCCCCCATTAGACGCAGGCCCCACGCCTTTTTAAATCGCAGGGTGACTGGAAGCGCAATCCTACTCTTTTTGTAAACCGGTTACCGGTGGCGAAAAGTTGTGCAGCCGGTGACAAGGCGGATCGCAGATTGACGTTGTCATAGTAACAATGTAGCTTTGGCTACCGCTCTACCTGTTTATCGGATGGTCACCTGATTGATGCGCCTGCGCTCTTCAGCGTTCGTTGCCAGTGCCGGGTCGGCCCGGCAGCGACCCCTGCGGCCTTTCGCCCGAAAGGCGGGGCGGAAATGCACCGGGCGAATCGGTTTCATGCTCCTTGAAACAGCCATTGTGCTGGTGATCCTGGGTCTGCTGGTTGGTGCTTTTCTTGCAGGCCAGGAATTGATTGTCAATGCGCGCAAGCAGTTCCTCATCGGCAAGATGGATGCGATCAAGGTTGCATATCTGGGCTTTATTGATCGTTTTCGGGAGCTTCCTGGCGATTACCGGCATGCGTCCATTAATATCAAAGATCTCGCTGCGGTATGTACCAGCGGCGCGGGCAACGGCAATGGCAATGGCAACGGCAGGATCGAGTTCGCGGGCCAGCCGCACGAAAATTTGCTGGTATGGGAGCATTTGTCCAAGGCCGGCTTAATCGAGGGCGATTTTGTTTGTGATACCACCGCCGGCCCGAAGACCTCGCCGTCGAATGCCTATGGCTCATGGTTCAATCTGCAGTTCGACGCGTCCTACCAGGGCAGTAACGGTACTGCGAGCCGGCACAATCTGAATACCGGCCACCAGGTGCCTTCGAACGTACTTGCGGCAATAGATCGCTCGATTGATGACGGCAATCCGAACACCGGAGCGTTTCGGGCGCCTGATTTCCCCGATCCGTCGTGTTACAGCGGCATCAACTGGTCATTCAACGGGACCAATTGCCAAGGCGTAAGTCTTTATTGAAGCTTGCACGGGACAGCCGATCAACCCTGGTGCCCGTCCATGATGCCCTGTACGTCGCACTGAATTTTGCCGCGTGTCACCGTGAGGCTGCCGTTGATGGTGCCGTCCATGCCGCAGTAGCGCATGCGATCGACACCCCGGAACAGGAAGTGGTAACCGCGGCCCATACGCTTGATCAGCAAAACACCCTTTTCTTCCGCGAGCGTGACTTTTGCGCCCGCACCGACATCTTCCCAATGGTTAAAGGCGCCATCGCGGGCGGCATCGATCGAGCAGGTGCGGGGCTTTGCCTTGCTGTAGAAAGAAAAATGGTTGACCATGCCGTCTACGAGCTGCACGCCGATGCGCGCATGCCGGTCCTGGATTCCGGTGAAGCAGGTGAGGACTTCAACCCGACGCGCTGCTTTCTCGAAGGGTAAACCCTTGTAGTGCGCCACCACACGATCCTGCGCCCGCGCCAGCGCACGGGCTTCAATGCGGGTTTCTTCCGCGGCGGCTGCCTTGTCTGCCACCGTCCGCGCATGTGCAGCCTTGGCAGTGGCGGCTTTGCGTTCCTGATTGCGGCGGAAATTGACTACAGCGCGATCCTGTGCGGCGTGTAACGCCCGCGCTGTCCGCGCGGTTTCAGCGGCATCGCCGGCCTTGGTCGTGGCAGCATTTTTCTTTGCGGAATCTCCCGGCGCCTGCGGCGATCCGCGCCCGTGGGCTGCGCCAATGCTGCATAACATCAGTGCGCAGCACATGATAAGGGGGTGCGTAACCCGCCGTGAGCTGGCGATGGATTTCATCGCCCCGATCTTGCAGCCACAATAATGGTCATCAGTTCCAGCATCTGTTCTTTCGACCGGATTCGGAAGCCGCATTTCCGGCGGAGCCGATCAATGCGGTTCGGCAGCGCCCGTCGCTGAAAGTGCCGTCGATTTTATCCCAGTCGCGCCCGGGCACGAATTGCGCGCACTGTATTTTGCCGTCAACACTGTTTTTCCAGAGATGCCAGGGCAGTGATTCCGCCGATGCGGCCGTGGTTTGCAGCAACAGCAGCGTGATTATGGCGAGTGCCTGGCGTCCGGTGTTCAGCATGGTGTTCATCTTGCGTCCTCCTGGCGGACGGTTAACGAACCCCTGTGGTGCTGCCTGTTACTTTTGTTTGTATCACATTATCAATTCGTGAGGTGCTGCATAAGGGCAAAATCCACATAGTCTGAAATGCCGGGTTTATATCGAATGACTGTCGTGATAAGGCGACGCTGCAGGCGCACGCGCAACACCTTCGGCGCATAATAAAGCGCATTGAGAGGCCAGTGCGGATCTATCTGCTGATCGCGACAACATCGGGATGTACACGCAACGCAGTCGACTAATCTCAGCCGCACGTCTGGCGAAGATCGTTATACGGAAACCATGGGCCCGCTGCTGACGCAACAGATTCAGGAGGCGCTGCGTGCCGCGGTACGCGCCGGCCTGCCTGTGGCCGGCTGTTCACTCGATCTGGGACGCACCAAGACGCAGGTTGCGCTGGACGAGACCGGGTGGACCTGGGAGGGTCGGCACTACCCATGGCTGGATGTCTGCCGGGAGCGCACGATTTACCATTGGGATGGTGCCGGTTTTGCGCCGGTGTCGCGTTTTGCCAACGCGCTGATCAAGCTGGTGCCAACCGAGTGGGGTGCGCCCACTTTTGAAATCGATGGCATCAAGATGTTGCCTACAGCGCAGATCTCTCCCTGGGACGATGCGCAGCGCAAAGTCGGTCTGATCGAGCCGCGAGGCAAGGTCATACTCGATACCTGCGGCGGTCTCGGTTATTTTGCAGCGTGGTGCCTGCAGGGTGCGGCGCGGCAGGTGCTGTCGTACGAAAAAAATTCCGATGTAATCTGGCTGCGCAGCCTGAATCCATGGTCGCCGGCAACGGGCAATGGCCTGACATTGGAGCGGGGGGATATTGCCGCGGAGATCACCACGCTGGCCGACGCGTCAGTCGATGCTGTCCTGCATGATCCGCCGCGTTTCGGCATTGCCGGCGAATTGTATTCGCAGGTGTTCTACGACGAACTCTCGCGAGTGCTCAGGCGCAAGGGCAAACTGTTTCATTACACCGGTACACCGAACAAGCTCACCAGCGGGCGCGACGTGCCCGGTGAAGTGTCGCAACGGTTGCGCCGCGCCGGCTTTACCACGGCGTTGAACGGCGATGGCGTGCTCGCGGTGAAACGATAAAATATAAATAAAAACAATGAGTTATGATTTAATCGCTGGGGTGTGACGCGGTTTTTCATGTATTGCGTCCTCCATCGCCATATGTGGCGCTAACGGCTTCTGCGCCGGCATATTTGTCGTAAGCTCAACGCCTGTACTAGCGGGTGCCAGGATTACGCATGAACACAAACTTTGCCGATGCCCTGCAGGCGCGCACGCACGACGTGCTTGATCATTGCACGCGTTGCGGCCGCTGCTTCGAAGTGTGCCCAATGCCTGCACCCGCAGGCCTGTCGGAGCATGTCGGTGCTGACGTGGTCGGCGGTGTGCTCGACATCATTCGCGGCGGCAGCGGTACGCCCGCGGCTGAACGCTGGGCGCAGGTGTGTTCCGGCAGCGGGCATTGCATTCCAGCATGCCCTGAGTCGGTGAACCCGCGGTTTATGCTCGCTCTCACGCGCGTCGCGATCCAGCGCCGCGCGACTGCTGCGGAGCAGCGCGCCAAGGGCAGTGCTGCGTTTGCCAACATGGGTCGCGGCGTGCGCGTGCTCTCGCGCATGCAGCTGCCTGCTGAAGTATTGCGTGGTTTCCGCGATGTCGATTACGCGGCAGCGCCGCCCGATGTCGTGTTCTATACCGGCTGTAATGTGCTGAAGACACCGCATATTGTACTGCTCTCGCTGGACATTCTTGACGCGCTGGGCGTCACCTACCGCGTCATGGGCGGACCGGGTGACTGCTGCGGCGTGCTGCAGTTTCGCGCCGGTGATTTTGATGCTGCGGGCCGCATCGCGTATCGCACTACCGACCGTTTTGCCGCGACCGGCGCCGCCAAGGTGCTGGCCTGGTGCCCGACGTGTACGATCCAGATCGGGGAGAACGTCCTGCCCGGGCGCAGCCATGACTCCGCAAAGCCCGCTTACGACTATGAAGCGTTCGTGGTGTACCTCGCTAGCCAGCTCGACCGGCTGCGCCCGTTGCTGCGCAACAGGGTCAATAAACGGGTCGGGCTGCATGAACATCCGGGCGTGACCGGCGTGTTCGAATCCGCAATCCGCATTCTCAAGGCGATCCCGGGTCTCGAGTATGTCGAACTCGAGCAGACGCGTGCCGGCTACATGTGCAATACGCTGCAGCCGCTGCCGGCGTTCAAGCGCGAAATGCACCGCACACTGCTTGAAGCGGCGGCCGCAGCGAAAGTCGACGCGCTTGCCGGTGTGTATCACGCCTGTCATCGCGAGCTGTGTAGCCACGAAATCGACTGGCCGTTCGCAGTGGTGAACTTTCTCGAACTGATCGGCGAGAGCATGGGCATCACGCGTGAAGACCAATTCAAGCGCCTTAAGAAAATGCAGGATACTGATGCCATCCTCGCCGAAGTGACGGATCTGGTGGCACAACACGGGCTCAGTCTCGAAGAAGTCCGCGCAGTGATCGAGAAGGACCTGCTCGGCGAGCAGCCGCTGGCGCTCAAGCGGTCGGATGTGGCGCGCGGTACGACATCCGCACCCGGCTGATTACCGCTTACGTTCGAGGCACATGATGCAGACTGTTTCTGGATTCCGGCGTGCGCTGTTGCTGGGCCTGATCGTGCTGGCTCCGGGCTGCGCGACCAACACCATCACCGGGCGCAGCCAGCTCATGCTGGTGTCCGAAGAAGCGGCGGTACAGGGCGCGGTGTCGGCCTACGCCAACATGATGGGACAGTTCTCGAAGAAGAACAAAGTCGAAACCGGTACGCCGCGCGCGGCGCGCATCAAGGAGATCACCAACCGCCTCGTTGCCGAAGCCGTGCGCTTCCGGCCCGATTCGGCCAACTGGGCATGGGAAGTGCAGCTCATCGATGAACCCAAGACCGTCAATGCGTTCTGCATGGCCGGCGGCAAGATGGGCATCTACACCGGCTTCTGGGAAAAGCTCAATGCCACCGATGACGAGATCGGCAATGTCATGGGGCACGAAATCGGCCATGCGCTGGCGAGCCATACCCGCGAAAAGATGTCGATGGCGATGACGGTTGGTGTAGGCACCGCTGTGTTGGCGGCGCTGGTTTCATCGAGAAATTCCAATGATCCCTATGCTTTTCAGCGCAACCAGAACACGGCTGCGCTCGCGGCGGCGATGGCGATCACGCTGCCGAACAGCCGGGATGCCGAATCCGAAGCCGATCAGATCGGCATCGAACTCGCAGCACGCGCAGGTTTTGATCCGCGAGCCGCTGTTACGCTGTGGGAAAAAATGGCGAAGGAGGGGGGCACGTCTGCGGAATTCTTGTCGACGCATCCCTCGCCGGAAAATCGCGCTGAGCGACTGCGGTCGCTGTTGGTGAAGGTGGACCCGATGTATCAGCTGGCTAAGAGCCGCCCTGCTACTGCTGCGGTGCCCGACTTCATCGATCAGCCGGTCAATGAACGCGCGGCCGACGGCATGACGCGAGAGGAATACGCGAAAAAACTCGCCGCGGAGCCGCAGGTGATGACTTTTGTTGCGGCTGAGTTCGAGCAGTTCAGCAAGGGTAACGTCGTATTGACCTGCGCCACTGAATGCGTATTCGGCTACAGCTTCCATCGCAGCATCTGGAAGGAGTTACACGCGAAGCACCAGTGGCGCGACCTCGCCGTCGCGGTGATGAAGGTCGGCTATTTCAACGATCTGTCCTATTTTCTGCTGGGCGAGGCGGCGACGGGCCTGGGTTTGAAGGATGCGGCAACGACGTACTATGCGAGGGCGCGCGCTGCGCAGCAGGCCGACAAGAGTTGCGAGGGCGCTTTCAATACATGTGAGGGATTCGAAATTGCTAAGGCCGTGGATGCGGTGCTGGGCGTACCGGAGTTGCCGCCGGCACCCGTAAAAGATAAAAATTATAATAAATTCAATTAGTTATGCGACATATCCGATACCCGCGGGTGTAGTTCACGGCCCGCTGGAAATTCGGGTTTCTATTTCTCCCGTAGCGCGCGGGCGTGCTTTGCGGCGGGGCGCGCCCAGCACCGGTGCAGCCAGGCATCGAAATTCGGCCACTTGCCTACGTCGATCGACAGTGCGCGATACAGCGCGCCCGCGACATTGAGGTCAGCGACTGAAAACGCCGGGCCGGCGAGCCAGTCGGCCTTGGACAGCGCTGTTTCCAGTACGTCGAATGCGGGTGCGACTTCCAGCCACGCGGCTTCGGCCATTGCGGGTTTGCGTTCAGCCTCAGCCAGAGCGACCGAGTGGCGGACGTAGGTCACGATCTGGCGGTCGAGGCGGTCGGTCTCCCAGAAACTCCATTGCCACGCCAGCGCCTCGTGCTGCGGATCGGCAGGGTAGAGCTTGTTGTGCTTCTTGGCCAGGTAGAGATTGATCGCCATCGACTCCGACAGGATGAAGCCGTCGTCATCGATGCTCGGCACGCGCGCATTCGGATTTACTGCGCGGTACTCGTCAGTTTTGGTTTCGGGTGCGCGCGGCAACCAGTCCTTGTGGTCATACTTGAGGCCGAGTTCGGCGGCCATCCACAGGGTGCGCAACGCGCGGGAATTGGCGGAGCCATAAATACGGAGCATGATGTTCTCGTGAGTGAGGAAGAAGTGGTAGTTTACGCGAGAGAACGCGAATTGGCATTCGTCGCGGATACATTTTTAAAAGCATGTATCTTCAGTGCATCTCAGCACGTCAACACTTGGATTTTCGGGTCACGCCGGTATCATGGCGAAGACCGGGCGTGCTGCAATGCACGCGCCCGCAACGGTGTCACATTCATTCAGGCGAGAGCGCAGATGGCTACACGTGTAACACCATCTCAGCAAACCGGCGCCGCGCTGGCGGGTACGCTCCGGCTCGGCGATCGGGTCGTGAACCGCCTGGGTTTCGGTGCCATGCGGCTGTGCGGTGCGCAGGTGTGGGGCCGGCATGACGATCCCGACAATGCTGCGCGCGTACTCAAGCGCGCACTCGACCTCGGCATCAACTTCATCGACACCGCCGACAGCTATGGCCCCGAGGTCAACGAAAGTGTGATCGCGGAGGTGTTGCATCCTTATCCGCAGGGGCTGGTGATCGCGACCAAGGGCGGCCTTACGCGGCCCGAGCCCTCGGCATGGGTAGAGAATGGTCATCCCGAACATCTGCGCCGCGCACTCGACGGCAGTCTCAAGCGCCTGCGAGTCGACTGCATCGATCTTTACCAACTGCACGCGCCTGATCCCAAAGTGCCGTATGTGGATTCGGTGGGCGCCCTTGCCGAACAGCAGCGCGCCGGTAAGATTCGCCATCTCGGGATTTCAAACGTGACCGTCGCGCAACTCGACGAGGCGCGCCGCATCACAGACATTGTTTCTGTGCAGAATGAATTCAATGTCGGCAACCGTGCAGATCAGGACGTGCTGGACGCTTGCACGCGTCTGGGTATCGCCTTCCTGCCGTGGTACCCGCTCGGCGGTGCCGGCGATATCGCGACGGCGAACGTCAAGCGTATCGCCAGGCGTCGCGGCATTACGCCATCACAGGTGGCGATCGCTTGGCTGCTCGCGCGCTCGCCAGTGGTGTTGCCCATCCCCGGTACACAGTCCGTAGGGCACCTGGAAGAGAATATTGCGGCGGCGGGGATCACCCTGGCGTCGGAAGAACTGGAAGCGCTTGAGTCATAAGCAGTGACGGCCTGGCATCGCCGCTGAAAGCCTAGATGGGCGGGGCGGTATGCCGGGGTGATTTGCCGCGGAACCTACGCCGGGCCGAACCCGCGCGGACTCGCCTAAACTGCTTCGCCTGTAATCTTTTCAGTAGGTGCCGGGATAAGTGCCGCCATCGATAAGGAAATTCTGTCCGGTGATGAAAGCGGCCTGTGCGCTGCAGACATAGGCGCACAGCTCGCCGAATTCGGACGGATCGCCGAAGCGGCCCGCCGGTATTACTTTGCAACGGGCTTCCATGTGCTGTTCCAGCGTCTGCCCGGCGGCCCTGGCGTTGACGGCCAGCCGGCTTTTGAGGCGGTCGGTGGCGAACTGACCGGGCAAAATATTGTTGATGGTGACATTGTGGCGCACGGTCTTGCGTGCGAGGCCGGCGACAAAACCGGTAAGCCCGGAACGCGCGGCATTTGACAGACCGAGCTCCTCGATCGGCGCCTTGACCGAATTGGACGTGATGTTGACGATGCGGCCGAAGCGACGCGCGATCATGCCGTCCACCGTTGCCTTGATCAGTTCAATCGGCGTCAGCATGTTGGCGTCGACGGCCTTGATCCAGTCGTCACGTGTCCACTCGCGGAAGTCTCCGGGCGGCGGACCGCCGGCGTTGTTGACCAGGATGTCGGGCGGCGGACAGGCAGCGAGTGCGGCCGCGCGCCCTTCGGCCGTGGTGATGTCCGCAATAACCGCATTGACTGTCACGCCCGTCGCCGCGCGAATCTCCGCTGCAGTCTGCTCCAGCGCTTCGTGTCCGCGCGCAATGATGGTGACGTTGACGCCTTCGCGAGCGAGCGACAGTGCGCAGGCCCGGCCCAGTCCCTTGCTGGCGCCGCAGACCAGCGCGTTCTTGCCTTTAATGCCGAGGTCCATTTTTTGTTTGAATCCAAGTTTGGCGGACGAACAATCTACAGAGGAAGGGGGTTGATTGCCAGCGGAATGAATGCAATCCGGCCATCACGGAATCTCTGCAATCAGGCCGGACGGCTGCAAGCCAAAACCGTCAACCTCGATGGCGGTGATGTGTTTTCAGGCCAGACCGCCGATCCGCGGTTCGTAGGCAACATGAAACACATGGCTTCACTTGGCAGTGGAAACAGCGACACCTTCGCTGCTCGTGCCCGGCAAAAGTTGATCCGCGTCACCCTGCCTCGATGCGATGTCAGCGCCCTCGGATACATATCGGGCAAGAGCGCGCACTATATAAAAGCCAAAACGGGGATCCTGATAGAAAAGTTCAACGGCTTTTTCGCTGGTGAGACTGTAAAGCTCGGAGTCATCTTCAGAAACCGCGGAGGACGTGCGGATCTCGGTCTCGGAAAAAATGCCGACCTCACCGAAAACGGCGCCGGCCTCCAGGATCTTGTCAAACTCAACGAGCTTGATTCGCCCCTTTTTCAGAACGTACAGCCGGTCTGCCAATGCTCCTTTCCTGAACAACAACTCTCCGCGCCTGATGCTTTCGCGCTTCATGTAGGGGGTCAGTGCATCAAGGGAGGCGTGTTCCCTGGTCATTGCCTGGACCGAGCGAATGGTGTTTTGTACCTCCCGCAGTCTCATTATGTTCAGGATCAGGAGGGCGGCATGCAAGACCAATATGGGCAGGACCTTGTCGAATATTGCGAAGTTGATTCCCATCAGCGCGTAGACGATGAATGCAATATTGCCGGCGATGGCTACTTTTCGAAGTGGCACGATCGTCTTCATGAAAAACGATGCAAATACCAGTCCCGCAGCCACCCAGGCCGCAATCAGCATTTCCATTTACCACTCCATTCGAGTTAAGGAACCGGCAAGCGCACGGGTGCAGCGACATCGGTACAGCAACATGTGATGCGGCTGCCCACTTTCGACCTGCGGGCAGCAAAGGGCTTTCCGATAATAACAGTAGGAGCGCTCGTCAAGAGCGCAGAATTCGATCGGGCTCAAATGTTTCTCGTGCGGCCGTCAGTGGTTGACTGCGGATGCTCGGGGCATGAATATTATCCGCTTCGAGTACGCGATTATCTCTGACCGACGGGCCGTTACAGGGCTTGCAGCTAGGGTTGATGGGCGTTTTGTTCCAGCGCTTTCCGAAACCCATCCAGGTTCCCGTGATAATCCGCCGCTTCGCCATATTTCAGAAACCGCGCGGCCCTCGCGTGCGATCCTAGTACTTTCCTTGCATGTTTAATCGGGCAGAAGTACTGCTCGGTCCGCGCCGTGATCTCAGCGGCGTATGCCAGCAGCCCGTTGGCGTATTCGCAGTAGGTGCAGTGAAAGCGCTCGAACCAGTTAAGATATTCGAGCAGCTGGCGGTCGTAGACGATGTAGTCGCTGCGTTTGACTTTCTCGATGCGGTAAATCGGGAAGCACGTCGCCTGGTAGAACGTGACCCAAAAATCGAGGAAGACCAGAGGGATCACCATCGCGTAGATGACCGGTCCGGTGATGAAGTTCTGCGGCCGGTCGGTGATGATCCATCGCAGCACGCTGCGTTTCAGTTTACGGTGGGCTCGGCGTACCTGGTCCTCAAAGCGGATGCGCTTGCCTTCGAGTTTGTAAAGGAGCTGTTCCTCCTGATCATGTAACACAGTGCGTAGTTCGTCCTCAAGCGTGCTTATCTGTTTGAGCAGGTTGTGTATTTTGTGGTCCATTGGGATCCTGTGCGCGATGGAAATGTATCGTTGATTGAGTGAAGCGTATTTTATTAGACGCCATAGGGTCGGCTGTGAACAGCATTAATTTCCGGCGTGAGGCAGGCGCGCGAATGCCCAGTGTAATGACAGTACCTTTTTCGCGTTAGCCCTCGATTTCACGGGGCCGTGGTACGCTGCCCTCATCAGAAGGAGTCCAAGATGCGATTCAGCAAAATAGGTCTAATGACGCCCGGCGACATGGGGCAGGCGGTGGCGATGCAGATTCAGGCGCGCGGCTATACCGTGTGCACCGCTCTTGACGGCCGTAGCGAGCGCAGCCGCACGTTGGCGCGTGAAGCAGGACTGACGGATCTCGGTTCAATCGAGCACCTCGTCGCGGAATGCGACGTCGTACTGTCGATCATGGATCCTGGTGCCGCCTTGTCGTTCGCGCGGCAGGCCGCTGCGGCGCTGTGTGCCAGTGGCGGGAATACGCTGATCGTCGATTGCAATGCCGTGGCGCCGGGAACGGTGCAGGAAATCTCGGAGTTGATCGTCGAGGCGGGCGGCCGCTGCCTTGATGCAGGCATCATCGGGCCGCCGCCGCGGGGCAAGGCGAGCATCACGCTGTTTGTTTCGGGCCCCGGCGCCGCGGAACTGATGCAGATCGCCGGACCGCAACTGCAGGTGACGGTGATGAGCGAGCGCATCGGCGACGCCAGCGCGTTGAAGATGTGTTCGGGCGCGTTGACCAAGGGCACACAATTGCTGTGGCTGGAGGTGCTGATCGCCGCACAGCGTCTCGGCATAGAGGGTTTTCTGGATCGCGAATTACGCGAGGGCGCGCGTGCGGAAATTTACCACTGGTTGCAGGGGCAGTTGCCGATCATGCCGCCCAAGGCGTATCGCTGGGTGCCCGAGATGCGCGAAGTGGCGAAAACGCTTGCAGTGGACGGCGTGACGCCGAAGGTTTTTGAAGGCATGGCGGAAATCTGCGCCTTTGTCAGCACGACCGCGCCGGGCAAAGAGACGCCGGAGCAGGGCAGGGCCAGGGGGCGCAGCAGCACGGAGATCGTGCGTACGCTGGCTGCGCAGTCCGGGGACCTTGGTTAGCAACCGGCTTGTGCACCTACGGTTCTGATTTTGTTCAACCGGTATAGATTCCGAGCAGCCGGGTCCGGATCGCTGCCGGAACGCGGATATGAGGAGATTTGCATTGACTGCCACCATAGACGAGTTTGAATTCTTCCTGCAGAAGGAATGGTCGGATGGCTTGCCGGTGGTGACGCCGACAGAGCCGCGCGTGCAAGTGATGCTGAAGGCCACCCCGCGTGATCCGGAAGAGGTGATTGGTGTGATTCCGCCCGCCGGTGAAGTGGCCACGGTGCGCAGCGTCGCGATCCACGCACTCATGGCGGGCTGTAGGCCGGAGTATCTGCCGGTCGTACTCGGTGGCCTCGAACTGATCCTGCGTGAGGAGCTGAACATGGGCGGCGTGCAATGCACCATGCATGGCGTGGCGCCGTTGATGATCGTGAACGGGCCTTATGCTGAAAAAATCGGCATTCACGGCGGTAACGGGTGCTTCGGGCCCGGCTTCAGGGCCAATGCAGGCATCGGGCGCGCAATTCGCCTGATGCTGTTGAACCTGGGCGGAGGCATCGCCGGCCTGGCGTCGGCCACCGTATTCGCTTCGCCGATACGCTATACGGCATGCCTGACGGAGCACATGGCACAGAGCCCCTGGGAAAGCCTCGCGGTGTCACGCGGCTACGCCGCTGCGCAGAATGTGATTACCTGTGCAATGGTTGAAAGTCCGCGACTGCATTTTGATGACGTCAGCACTGAACCGCAGCGACTGCTCAGGGGCATCGGTGACGCAATGACGGCGCCCGGTTCGTGGAACATGTGGTTCAACTCTGACGTGATGGTCGCGATGAGCCCGCAGCATGCGAAGCTGTGTGCGCAGGCGGGGATGTCGCGCATGGATGTGCAGCACCGGTTGTGCGAACTGGCGGTACGTACCCAGAAAAATCTCAAGCGCGGCGGCAACTGGCGTGCCGAACGCGCGCTCGCGATGGGCATTGATCCCGATGATGATGCGGCTTTGATCAAGGCGGTGAAAGATCCGGATCGCCTGCACCTGATTGTTGCCGGAGGACTGGGGCCCGTGACCGCTGTCTGCCACGGCTGGAATGAATCCAGTCATTACGTTCACGGTGAATATGCAGTCTGAACTGTTGAGGTTGATACATCTGCGATAGAGGGGTATTTTTAGTTATATGACTGACACGATGGCAACGGGCGCTCTTCCATTCATCGATCCCACGGCGGGGGGCAGCCGGCTGCGGCTCGCGCTCGCGCCGCGGCCTATGGATCTCGCCGGCAAGGTGGTCGGTCTGCTCGATAACACCAAGGAGCAGGCTGACGTCATCCTCGAGACCGTGGCGGACATACTGAAAAGCGATTATGGCGTTGCCGATGTCATCATCCGGCGCAAGGAGCATTATTCGAAACCGGCATCAGCAGAGCTGATCAGTGAGCTGGCGGACAAGGTGCAGGTGGCGGCAGCGGCGCTCGGCGGATGAGGATCCTGCACGTTGTGCAGTGTGCACGACACGATGGAGTTCGAAAGGCTGGGCATTCCGGCGACGCTGTTCCTGACGCAGGTATTTAGGAACGCTGCCGTATATCAGTTTCGCAGCAAGGGTATGGATGGGCATCCGTACGTTGAATTGCCGCATCCGGTCAGCAATCTTACGGCGGCCCAGATGCGCGCGCTTACATGCAAGTATGTTGAACAGATGGTGCGTCAGCTGACGCAGTAGGATGTGAATCGTGGTGAGCCGGTCAGCCTGCATGAACCGGCAACCAGATGCAGTGCATTTCCAAAATAACGAGGAGAATAGCATGAAGAAATTTTGGTCCCGGAGCAGTATTTCCGTTGTACTTTTCGTAATCGGGAGCAACGCCGGCGCAGCGCAGGCAGACGCTTATCCCGAGCGCCCCATCCGTTTCATCGTGCCGTATTCGGTCGGCGGTACCTCTGACCTTGTCGGACGCCTGGTCGGCGCGAAGCTGGGCGAGGAACTCGGGCAGCAGGTGGTCGTGGACAATCGCGGCGGCGGCGGCAGCACCATCGGCACGACGCTGCTGGCGGAATCCGAGCCTGACGGTTATACGCTGATCGTCAACAACATCGGTCTGGCTGTGAATGAAACGCTGCGTCCAGAACGCGCCTACGTGGCACTGCGTGATCTGGCGCCGATTTCGCTGGCCGGATTTACGCCGAGCGTGCTGGTGGTCAACAATGCCTTTCCGCCGAAGAATGTCGCCGAGTTTGTCGCGCTGGCCAAGGCGCAGCCCGGCAAGATTGCGTTTGGCTCCGCGGGCGCCGGCAGTTCCACGCACCTGTCGATGGCATATCTGCTCAAGATTGCGAAGATCAATCTCCTGCACGTGCCGTACAAGGGCGGTGGCCCGGCCGTGCGCGACACCATGGCTGGGAACGTGAAATGTGTAATGTCACCGATTCCGACTGTGTTCGGGCATCTCAAGGCGGGCCGGCTGCGTGGTATCGGTGTCAGCGGTAGCAAGCGATCGTCGGTATTGCCGGATATACCGACAATCGCCGAGTCGGGTGTGCCGGGTTACGAATTCAGCACCTGGTACGGCGTACTGGCACCGGCCAAGACGCCGGGTGCGATCGTTGCCAAGATCAATCAGGCCGTGGTCAAGGGCCTGAATTCTGCGGACTTGCGGGCGAAACTGGGTAGTCTGGGCATGGATGCCCATTCTTCAACGCCTGAAGAATTTCGCAAGTTCATCGGTGATGAGATCAAGAAATGGCGCGAAGTGATCGAGTCCTCGGGTATCAACAAAAGCTGATCCGGCTCCGCTCATGAAAACGGCCCGCATGATGCGGGCCGTTTTTTGTACGAAGCGGAAGGTTTGCCGGAGCCGCGGCTCAGTCGTGCGAGTTATTGCTCTTCGGCGGCATTTGCGCTTTGGACTTGCGGCCGGGTGCGGCCGGCGGGATGTATCCCGAAACGCGGCAGAGTACGCCTTCGATTTCCTTGCCGTCCTTGTAACGGATCGACCGGCACACCATGATCGCGCCTTTCGCGTGAAGATCGGTGACGCGTGAACGTACGGTGGCCAGCGATAAACCTGTTGCCGCGGCAATGTCGGTGTCGAGCTGTTCGCCGCTGTTGGCCAGAAATTCCATGATTTCCATTTCAGATGCCTCTCATTGCGGGTCTGTGTAGAGACGGTGCCGGCATGGAGATACCGGCACGTCGGGGGGACCAAGATGATACAGGAAAGCGAAGTCCTTGACCAGA
>Ga0224505_10001067_pt1 | contig 18050 bp, 14 predicted proteins | sample SF_Jan12_sed_USG_FD_169102 | JGI IMG/M metagenome (GOLD analysis project Ga0224505, IMG submission 169102) | Sediment microbial communities from San Francisco Bay, California, United States - SF_Jan12_sed_USGS_4_1 | ecosystem: Environmental > Aquatic > Marine > Sediment | place: USA: California... | reverse complement strand
GACATTGACCGGAATGACATCAGACGTCATTTTTCCGGTCGACAATGTCAGTTTTTCACAGCATGTTCAGCCTTTGTTCAACCAGGGGTGCGCGCTCGCCGGTTGTCACGATGATGGCCCCCACCCGGCTACGGAAGTCTGCCTGACCTCATATTTTAATACTGTATTCCGCACTGCCGGCGTCGTAACGCCGGGAAGGCCGGAATTATCGACCCTGGTCTTCAGTATCGAGGGAACTGTTGGAAGGAGAATGCCTCTGAACGGACCCCCGTTGACACAGAATCAGATTAACGGGATCCGGACATGGATTGTCGAAGGAGCAATGGACAACTAGTTAATCAATGAGAGCGTGGATCCCTCCCCCACAGCAGTTTTGCCCGCAAAACCTCAAAATACGAGTGCTTCGCCCGTCTGACAAGATTCAGCGAGTAATCCGCCTTCCTGATCTGAAGCGTGAACAGCGAAGCAACCACCGCTTCCTCCTGTCCATCCGCCGAAATAAGGACACTCTCGTTTTCATCACTACCTGTAACCGTCAGAATGGAATTTTCGGGGACAATCAACGGCCTGCCGCTCAGAGAATGAGGAGAGATTGGGGTCAGGCCGAAAACCTGGCTTCCGGGAATCACAATAGGACCGCCATTCGAGAGGGCGTACGCCGTAGAACCGGTGGGGGTGGAAACGATCAGGCCATCGCCACGGTATGTGACCGCCGGAATATCATTCACATGGGCCTCGAGGGTAATGATTCTTGACGACCGCCCCTTGGCAACCACGATGTCGTTGACTGCAGTGATCGGGCTGTTCCTGAGCTGGTCCGATTCCCCAAGAAGTACAGACCTCTTTTCAATCTGATATCTCCCAGCCTTCAGATCTGCAATCGCTTCCTCCATCTCAGATGGTGCAACTTCGGCCAGAAATCCGAGTTTCCCGAGGTTTATCCCGATGATTGGTATCCCCCGCGGACCGGCAGCTCTCGCGGCAGCCAGGATCGTCCCGTCACCACCGAACGCTGCCAATATATCGCTTTCGTTCAGGATCTCGTCCGTTGAACCTGATTCTTTGATTGAACCGATCCGTCCTTTCTCTTTCATGAGTTTAGCAACGCCGGATTCAACCAGAAACTCGACTTTCTCTCGCTGCAGTGCCTGGACGAAAGCACTGACTGCCTGAGGAAGTTCCCCTTTCCCAAGGTGACCGACGATGGCAACCTTCATTCTGCTGAACCTCCGGTCGCTGAGTCAGATGACCCGTTCCCCTCGTCATCTGCCGGCTTTTTCTCTTCCGGTTTCCTGTTGATCTCATCAACATAGTTCAATCTCAGCTCTTTCAAGACGTCACTCATCACTTTCTCCTCAACGGCCGTCCGCTTCCCTTCGGTCTTCTTTTCCAGCATTTCGATTGTATCAATCAGCGCCTTTGCGGCTTCCAGGTTTCTGCTTACCTTCCCTGTCGAAGGGTCCTTCACCTTCCCCAGTTGCTGCCAGGCAAGTGAATGAAACATCATGATCAGATTGATGAACAATGCCTCACTTTGTCGTTCCTTATCCATAGGTTATCCCTTCGTATCTCCGGTTAATTCCCGTTCCCATAATTTAGCATATTTGACAAAAACATAGCCGGCAGACACCACACAAAGGACAAAGCCATGAACACCATCCCTCCATCCCTGCCTCATGATGTACATCCTGAGGAATGTAAATGCAGGTTTTATCAGCAGTTGTGATATCGTTGCCTTTGTCCCCCTCCTTACAAGGTCATCGACCGCAAGGGTGGTATAGCGGTTGAATTTCATGAAGTAGTGGTTGAGGTCAGGATCTGTCAGATGGATCAGATCGTGCTTCAGAGAACCGGTTGAGCCGTCAATTTCCAGCCCTTCGTGGACCGCACTGGTGGTAAACCTCCCTGCTCCCTTCCTGAACAACCGTGTCACCCGCCCCGGGTACCACCCGCTATGACGGATCCATTTTCCAAGGAAATACGCCCTTCTGGCCACGTCAAATCCGTTTTCATTGATGGTGTCAGACCGGAGGATCGATTGTATCTCAGCAGAGAGATCCTCCGTAACCCGCTCATCAGCATCGAGCCAGAGGATCCAATCTCCGGTTGCCTTCTCCAGGGCTCTGTTCTTGGTCGCCCCGTACCCTTCCCAGGGTATGGCAAGAACGGTTGCCCCCGCATTTTCAGCGAGGCGGACAGTCCCATCAGTGCTTGCGGAATCCACGACAAGACGCTGGGATGCCCAGCTGACCGACCGGAGACAATCGGTGATATTGTGTTCCTCATTGAGCGTGAGAATAATGACCGAAAGGGTTCTCATTTGCCATCCCCTTCCGTCATCCTCCCGGCGGCAAGCGAGAGACCTGTGACGCTCCAGAGAAGCATCATGATTTCTGCATCCCCGAAGTTCCATTCGAACATTCCGTTGATATGGAACCCGGTCATGACGCCAAGTCCTCCGAGCAGCAGTGAGCCAAGGAGCCAGTCCTGATGCACCAGTTTCTCGATCTCCCACAGTCTCCGCCAGAGAGCGACAAACAAACTGATCAGCACCAGCGATCCGGTCAGGCCGAGCGTCACCATCCACATGATGACGTTGTTGTGCAGGTGTCCTTCCGACGGCCACCCGGGCTCTGAATATCTGTCCCACAGCTGTTCTGTCCCGATATCCCCGATCCCGAACAGCGGATGATCCAAAAACATTCCCCAGCCCACTTCCCACATGTGGACCCGGCTGACGTTATTCGGATGTGAGGGGTCGAATGCGCTGCTCATCCGGTCCTTCATTTCAGGGGAGGATAACGCAACGACCATGCCAAGGATAACAAGCAACGGGAGGAGGACTTTCCTGTGGCGACGAAGACCGATCACCAGTGCTCCACCGATCAATCCCAGCCAGGAACTCCGTGTGAACGTAAAGAGGAGATTCACAAGAACAGGAACGAGAACAAGTACCGCCGTCCACCGGAAGCGGGTCGGCGTCTCCCTGTGAAGGACGAACGGTATGATGACCAGAGCAACGATCATCATGATTCCACCCGCTGTCATGTACATCTGAAACTCACTCAGTCGGCGCTGGAATGCGAGGTAACCGGAGAAGTTGATAAACAGATCTCTGAAACTCCAAAGCGCGACACCGAGTGCGGCAAGCAGCATCATCGACAGCAGGGCGGTGATGGCTGATCGTGATTTCACTTTTGCAAGGAGAAGATACAGAATCGGGATGAGCAGCATCCTTCGTTGCATGTACAGGAACGATTGCGCGGTATTGGACGAGAGAAGCGTCGATATCAGTTCCGCGGCCAGATACAGAAGAAAGAACATCTCGAATCCGGTACGGACACCGTCCGACTCTCGCCGGACGGCCATGGTGCCAACCCAGATGATCAGCGCTCCGAAGTATCCGACCTGAGCCGCGAAGATCGAGAACGGGATTGACAGAAGAAACAGGAACAGAAGGAGAAGAATCCACCGATCGGGCCCGGACCCAACTTCCCTGAGGCTGCTTTGCAGTTCGCGAAGGATCATGCGCCGCCCGTCTGTGTTCTTCGATGCAGCACCATATCTGTCAACCGTCGGATACGCTTGGTCAGCGGCTGGAGAAACAACAGGATGTGCCTCAGCCAGTCAGGATGCTGCTCATCGAGTCTGGCGTCGAAGTCCCAATTGTCCCGTGAAACCCTGTCCAGCATCACAGCCGGGTGGGTCTCTGTGAAACGACAGAGGTTGCCGAGATCCGTATACATATTCTCGGGGAGATCGTCGCCCGCAAGTTCCTGGTCGGAATAGTAAAGTTTTCTGAACGCTTCCTGCTTCCTCACCATCGTCTTTGGTGGTCTGACCCACCCGTAGTGATAGATTTCAGCGGGAATCCTTCGAAACGAGAGCCTGGAACCGTCCCGATGCCGAAAATCCATTCCGTCACCCCAGGAGACAATATCAGACGAGCGTCTGATGACCCGGGATTCCTTCGTGTACCAGCGACGATTGTTGTCCTGATAGTAATCGTAACTTCCGTAGAAGTGCTTGTAGCGGAACTGAAGAGCCTCGGCATCAGGATCCCCGAGGAATTGCTCCATCGACCGGCGGACGACGGGAAGATATCTCTCATGAAGAACCTCGTCCGCCTGAATGTAGACACACCAGTCTCCCGAGCAGGCGGCAAGTGCATGGTTTGTTTCCACGGATATCAGCTGTCCTCCCTCCCTCAACGACATGTCCCACTCACGCTCAATGATCGAGATCTTCGGTGAAGCGATCGATCGGACGAGTTCCAGTGTCCCGTCATCTCCCGTGCCGACATTGACAATGAATTCATCACAGAGGGGAAGGACCGATGTGATCGCCTCGACCACCGGGTATCCATAGTGGATAGCGTTGCGGGCTATTGAGAAACCGCTGACCTTCATGGCTAGACCCGGAACTGCATGTCATACAGTCGCTTGTACAGACTTCCGCCATCTCTCAGGAGATCCTCATGCTTTCCGACCTCCCTCACCTTCCCTGCATCAATCACCACAATCCTGTCCGCATGCTGGACCGTCGAAAGCCGGTGCGCGATCACGATCGATGTCCGTCCTTCCATCAGGTGTTCGATCGCCTCCTGCACCAGCAATTCTGATTCTGTGTCGAGGGCCGAAGTCGCTTCATCCAGGATCAGGATCGGGGGATTCTTGAGGATGGCGCGTGCAAGCGAAAGACGCTGCCGTTCACCGCCTGATAGTTTGACCCCCCTGTCCCCGATCACAGACTCGTACTCTCCGGGGAGCTTCATGATGAAGTCATGCGCGTTCGCGGCCTTCGCCGCAGCGATCAGTTTATTGGTCTCCACATCCGGTCTTCCATAGGCGATATTGTTGCGCACGGTATCATTGAAGAGAATCGTCTCCTGTGTTACAATACCGATCAGCGAACGAAGTGATGTCACTTCGAGATCCCGGACATCCACCCCGTCGATCGTGACCGCGCCTTCAATGACGTCATAAAACCGGGGAAGCAGGTCCACCAGAGTTGATTTGCCGGATCCGCTGGGACCCACCAGGGCGACCACTTCACCGATGCCGATCCTGAAACTGACGTCGTTCAGGACCATCCTTCCCGTCGGGTAGCGAAAGGAGATCCTGTCATAGAAAATCTCTTTCCTGAATTCCGTGATCCGCTGTGCGCCTGGCCGGTCGGATATCGCCGGCTTCTCATCGAGGATTTCGAACACACGTTCGGCTGCTGCCAGGCCCTCCTTGTAACTATTGAACACCTGCGTGAACAGCTTGAGCGGCTGGATCAGCGAGTAGATCATTGTCATGTAGAACATAAATCCGCCGGGAGTCATGTCGGAATCGCCCAGGATGATCTGCTGGCCAATGAACCAGAGAACGACACCGACTGCGGCCACGCCCATCATTTCAGAAATCGGTCCGCCGAGATTTCGCCTCCGGGCTATCCCAACCATGATTCGCATGAACCGGTTCGTTTCGTTCCTGAACTTTTCCGTCTCAAACCGTTCCATTCCAAACGCTTTGACGATTCGGATCCCGCTGAGGGTCTCATCGAGGATGGCGGTAATATCTGCCATTTTGACCTGGGAGCTTATACTCGCACGCTTGAGCGCATCCCCGATCTTCGCCACCACAAGCCCTGTCACCGGGAACAGCACCGAGACCAGGAGCGTTAACTTCCAGTTGAAAAGGAAGAGAACCACCGTATAGGCGATGATCTGCGGAGGATCACGGAACACGGAATTGACCAGGGCCATCAGAGAATCATTGATGATCCTGACGTCGTTCGTGAGCCGGGATATCAGTGTCCCTTTCCTCTCTTCGGTGAAGAATCCGAGAGAGAGGGAGTGAAGATGGGTGTACAGATCGACCCGGAGGTCCCGCATGATACCCTGCTCCACCTCTGCCATGATAAACGCCCGTGCGAGGCCGAAAAGGTTCTTCAGCAGGTAGCTGAGGAAGATCAGGACGACGAGCCACTGAAGGACCTCAATGCGGTCGTAGTCGCGGATTGCCTGATCGATCACATTGTTGAGGATATCCTTGAGGTCCGTCAGCCCCATCCCTTCAGTCGCCGTAGGAGAGACAGCCACCTCCTCCACAGGTTTGAACAGGGTGTCGATGAACGGCATCACCAGTCCCACCGAGGCAAGGTTGAAGATCACGAACCCAAGCATGCAGAGGGTGGTGAGGAGAAGCCGCCCAACGTGGGGACGGACATACGGGGCAAGTCGACGATAGGTCATGCGCGGTGGCCGCTCAGCGGACGACCAGGTTGACGAGACGGTTCGGAACAACGATCACCTTTGCCGGTTTCTTTCCATCCAGATGCCGCTGAATCTGTTGATCGGCCAGGCACGATTGCTCCAGGTATTCTCTGCCCGAATCAGCCGGAACTTCGATCCTGGAACGAACCTTGCCATTGATCTGCAGAACAATATCGACAGTCGCTTTCCGGATCCTTGCAGGATCGAACGCGGGCCACGGTTCGTACGCCAGTGATTCCGTCTTCCCGAGCCTGCTCCAGAGGTCTTCAGCCAAATGAGGTGCGAACGGAGCAAGAATCAGAAGGAACGGCTCAAGAATGGTTCGAGGCCGCAGTTCTCTCTTCGTCAACTCATTCACAAGAATCATCATCTGGCTGATCGCCGTGTTGAACCTGAGCTGTTCGATATCATCGCTCACCTTCTTGACTGTCGCATGGTAGAGAGCGACCAGTTCATCCGGCAGGTCGTTGTCATCCGTAAACTTCCGGAAAGTCCCGTCCCTGTCGACAAACAGCCTCCAGACCCTGTTGAGAAACCGTGAGACACCCTCCACACCTTTCATGCTCCACGGTTTGACATCCTCCAACGGTCCCATGAACATCTCGAAGAGCCTCAGCGCATCCGCCCCATATTGTTCCACCACTTCGTCCGGGTTGACCACATTCCCGAACCCCTTCGACATCTTTCTGGAATCCTCGCCCAATATGATCCCCTGGTGACGAAGTTTCCGGAACGGCTCGTTGGTGGACACATGGCCGAGATCATAGAGCACCTTATGCCAGAAACGGGCATAAATGAGATGAAGAACGGCATGCTCGGCACCACCGACGTAGAGATCGACCGGCATCCATGCTTTCTCGCTTTCCCTGGAACAAAACCTGTCCCGGTTGCCGGGGTCCAGGTACCGAAGATAGTACCAGCAGGAGCCGGCCCACTGTGGCATGGTATTCGTTTCCCGCTTCCCTGTCAGACCGGTTTCAGGGTCTGTTACGTTGACCCACTCTGTGGCAAGCGCAAGCGGAGATTCGGTGGTGCCGCTGGGCTGAAACTTCTCCAGATCAGGGAGCAACAGAGGCAGCTCATCGTCCGGAACCGGTTTCATCGTTCCGTCGGACAGGTGAATGATCGGGATCGGTTCCCCCCAATAGCGTTGACGCGAAAACAGCCAGTCTCTCAGCTTGAACTGGACCGCTCCCCTTCCCGCCCCTTTCTGCTCGAGCCACTGGATGATCTTCTTCTTCGCCTCTTCCGAGGCAATCCCATCCAGCGAAATCTCGGAACCTGACGAGTGAACCACGCTTCCTTCCCCCTCATACGGCTCGGCGGGAGCATTGCCTCCCGATATCACTTCGAGAATGGGAAGTTGATACCTAGATGCGAACTCATGATCTCTGGTATCATGGCCAGGAACCGCCATGATACCGCCACTCCCATACCCCATCAACACATAGTCCGCGATCCATACCGGGATTCGTGTCCCGGCAGCGGGGTTGAGCGCATAGGCGCCGGTGAACACTCCTGTCTTCTCACCGGTCCCGCGCTCCATATCGCTTTTGAACCGCGTTGACGCTCTGTATTCCTCCACGTCCGTGCGACATTGTTCTGTCACAATCAGGTCGAGCAGAGGATGCTCAGGAGCAAGGACAAGAAACGTTGCTCCGAAGATCGTATCAGGCCTGGTGGTGAACACCGTTGCCGGTTTCTGACATCCCTCGATGGGGAAGTCGATCCATGCTCCTTCCGATTTTCCGATCCAGTTCCTCTGCTGATCGAGCGTGGAAGCAGGCCAGTCAAGATCAGCTGCATCTTTCAGCAGCCTGTCTGCATAGGTCGTGATCCGCATCATCCACTGGCGCATGGGACGCCGTTCGACCGTATACCCTTTCTCGACCCACTCATCCACTTCCTCATTGGCGAGGACGGTGCCCAGGCCCTCACACCAGTTCACCGGGATCTCATCGATATAGGCAAGCCTGAAGCCGGCAAGGACAGCCTGTTGGTTCCTGCGCGACATCCCCCTCCACTCAGCTGCCGTAAAGGCCGGGACATCCTCATGACCGGCCGAACCCTCTCGTGCGAATTCTGTTTCAAGATCGCCAATCGTCCGCGCACGGTCTTCCCGACTGTCATACCATGCATTGAACATCTGGAGGAATATCCATTGAGTCCAACGATAGTACAAGGGATCGGTGGTGTTGACCTCCCGGGACCAGTCATAGCTGAGGCCCAGCATCTTGATCTGCCGCCTGAAGGTGTCGATGTTCCTCGTCGTGGTAATCGAAGGGTGAATGTTGGTCTGCATTGCATACCGTTCTGCGGGGAGACCAAAGGCATCCCATCCGATCGGGTGGAGGACATTCACTCCGCACATACGCTTGTACCGACAGTAGATATCTGTTGCCGTGTATCCTTCGGGGTGTCCTACATGAAGTCCCGCCCCTGAAGGATAGGGAAACATATCAAGGACATAGATCTTCGGCCGCCCGGGGGAGTCCACCGTCCTGAACGTATGGTTCTCCTCCCAGAAGCGCTGCCAGCGTTGCTCTATCTCAGAAAAGGGGTAGCCCATGTGGGGAGAAAGGTTGGAAAGACGAAATTTATCGATTTGTGTCCTGACAAGCAACCGGGGATGCGCCATGTCGACGGAGAGGACACCCGGGTAGGAATGATCAGCCGCTGTACTTCAACACCATCATGGTGATGTCGTCTGACTGCGGGGCGCCGCCGACATGACGCACCACATCGGCGTAGACTGCTTCGATGATCTGATCAGCGCTCTCTTCCTTGTGTGAACGGACCGCGCCTTCCAGTTGAACCTCTCCATACTCCCTCCAATCACGGTCCATCGCCTCGCTGACGCCGTCCGTAAACATCACAAGCGTATCGCCGGGAGTCAGTTGAATCGTTTCGATCTCGTACGGAATCTCGGTCTTCATCACACCAAGGATGATTCCTCCCTTATCAAGCCGTCGGACGGACCCGTCCAGACGGATCAGCATCGGATAATTATGTCCGGCGTTGACGTACCGGAGCGTGCCCGCATAGGCATCGAGGATTCCCCAGAAGAACGTCACGAATTTCGTCCCCCCGGTATTCTCACACATCAGGTCGTTCACTCTTCCGGTCAGTTCATCGAGCGGAAATTTCAGAGGAACGAGCGCCCTGATTGTTGCCTGGAGGTTTGCCATGAGCAAAGCCGCCGGCGTTCCCTTCCCCGATACGTCCCCGATGGCGATCACCCACTCAGTCTCCGAGAGCTTCAAAGCGTCGTAATAATCTCCCCCGACCTGTTTGGAGGAAATATTGTCCGCCGCGAGTGAAATCCCAGGGATGGCGGGCAGAACAGCAGGGAGTAGTCCCTTCTGTATTTCGCGGGCGATCATCAACTCGTCTTCGAGACGCTGCTTCTCGATCGCCTCCCGGAACAATCTCGTGTTCTCGAGGGATATCATCGCGAGATTGCCGAGCGAGGCGAGGAATTCGAGATTCTCCGGCGAGAATGGTTCCTTCGTCATTTTTTCGCCAAGGAGAATGAGCCCTCGCGTTTCACCCTGGACCTGCATCGGGACGACTGCCTGCATCCCGATCCCCTTCAGGACCTCACGAAGTTCGGGGTGATTCCGGATCACCAGATTGTCGACCACGAAGGGTCTTTTGATCCTTGCAAGATCCTGCAGCAATCTGGTTTGTGGTTCGGGGCCGTCAATACGCGATGCCACCGGCCTCATGTCCGGACCTGATTGCTGACAGATCATATACCGGTGCACTCCCGCCTGTCCCATGAGGGTGAGCACCAGAAGACGGATCTGTTTCTCCGCGTCGAGCAGACTTCCGAATTCCTTGCTCAGATCAAAGAGGGTATTCAGTTCCTGAAGTTTCATGTCCAGCTGCCGGTTCACCTGGCGGAGCTCTTCGATCGTCCGGCTTTTTTCAACCGCTGTCGCCGAGATATTTGCGAGGGAAAGGAAATACGTCTTTTCCTTTGGCGTGATCTGCTTCCTGGCGTATCGGCCCCCGAAGGCAAGGAAGCCGATCGGCTTGTCAGTGATCACCATGGGGAGAAGGACCTCGGCCTGCTGGTCCCTGAAGAAACGGATCCACGGAAACCGGCCTTCGTCCAGATCCTCGAGCGTAAACAATTGATCAGGGAGGGGATCGATCGAGACCCGTTCATTCAGCAGGTCCCCGTCGAAGCCTTTCAGCATCGTCACCACATATCCGTCCGCTCCGTCACCGAGCAGAACCATTCCTTTTACGGAGACCATCTTCCCCATGATGGTCAGAAGAATGTGATTCAGGATGAACTTACGGTCCAGGGAAGAATTGATGATCTTGCTGAAATCGAACAGGGCCTGGTGCTCGAACAGACTCTCGTAGGTCCGTGTATCAGGCGGAGTGGGTTCCGTGGATTCGCGCGCCATCAGGAGTGTCGGGTGTCGAGGTATTTTACGAGGCGGACTTCATTCTTCTTCCCCGGAAGGAGCTGGTACTCCACTTCATCCATCAGCTTCTTCATGAGGTAAACGCCGAGTCCGCCTTTCCGGAACTTCTTGAGATATTCCTTCATGTCAGGGGCAGGCAGCTCCCGGGGATCAAATCGCTCACCGGAATCGGTGATCCGGATTTCGATGGAGTTCTTGCCCGCCTCCACGGTGATCGTCAGATACTGCTGTCCGTCAAAGTGGTATGCGTGCTTGATGACATTGGTACACGCTTCGTCGACGGCAAGGGCGATCTTGCCGATGTCGTCATCGCCGAAACCGAGTTCCTGTGCGGCAGCCGAGACGAATTCCCGTGCATCCACAAGCCGGTCTGTCCGACTCTCGATATTGAGTGACCTGGCTCGCACAGCTACTTTCGCTTCTCCGTGAATTTCCTGATCGCTTCCGCCTCTTCATTCGTAATATCATAGAGCAGGGGAAATCCGAGCAGATCGAACACATTGAAGACCTTCGGCGTCATGTTCGTCAGCTTGATGTCACCCTCGTTCTTCCTTACTTCCTCGATAAACGCCATAAAGACCCCGAGTCCTGCACTGCTGATGTAAGACAGGTCACGGCAATTCACGATAATATTGAACCGTGCTGCCGCGAGAAGATCCTGAAACGCATCTTCCAGCTTCGGCGCCGTATGTGCATCGAGGTAGCCCTTCAGATCAAGAACGCTGATCTCGCCATGCTCGCGCTGTTGTACATTGAATTCACTCATTGGTCCTTACCTCCATTTACGAATCTTCTGGTACTTCCGTTTCACGGTTTTCCCACCCACTTGAGAACAAGCAGAGTGAGATCATCATGCAAAGACTGGTTCGCAGAAAACGACTGAACACGGCCGAGAATCGATTGTTTGATACCGGTGGCATCCATGTTCCTGAAATCGCGTGCACAATCGATCAGCCGTTCATAGCCGAACTCGTCATCTCCGTTCCGAGCTTCCGTCAGTCCGTCTGTGTAGAATACACAGCTGTCCCCCGGTTTGAGCTGAAGCGTTTCCTCCTGAATCGAATCGGAGAATGCCTTTCCCCGGCTCAGACCCAACCCCATCCCCGACGGCCGGACATACCGGATGTCGTTTCCGGAAACGTGCAGCATCGGACAGTGTCCCGCCCGTGAAAGCGTCAGTTTCCCCGTCCGCGTATCCACAACGGCATAAATCAGGCTGATGAATGACCGCCGGTCGATTGAATCTGAAAGAACGTCATTTGCGCGTTCGAGCAGCGTGCCCGGAGAGGAATGAATCCGGCTGAGCGACTGGAAGATTCCCTTTACTTCAGACATATAAAACGCGGCCGAGAGTCCCTTCCCCGAAACGTCGCCCACCACGATACCGATCCTCTCCTTCTCGAGTTGCACCACATCGTAATAGTCCCCCCCTACTTCAAAGGCAGGCGTGGAAACCGCATCGAGCTGGATCGTGGGAAAGATGGGAAGAGACTGTGGCAGCAGACGCTTCTGCATTTCCTGAGCGAGCATCATCTCCCGCATCAGCCGCTCCCGTTCAAGTGATTTATCGATGAGACGTGAGTTTTCGATCGCAATCGTCGCCTGGTCCGCGAACGCGGAGACCACGTCCACATCATCCTTGAAGAAACCCTGTTCTGTGTCTTTGATGGCATAGAGGATCCCGATCACTTCATCGTGCGAGAGCAGCGGGACAACCACCATCGAGCCCTGCCTGATCCCCTTCTTTCGATTCGTGTTGATCCGTTCATCCGCGGCAATATCGTCGACCACCACCGGTTTCGGTTCCAGGAAAATCTCATCGCGCATCGAACTTTCGCCGAACGGAAGAAGTAGTTCGATCTCCTCGGAACGGATATTCCTGAGTCCCGCGACCCGGAGACGGCAGGAACGGACCTTTGACCGGTACTCATACACCGCACCGGGATCGGCCTTCCCCTCCTCGCCTTCTCCTTGATGGACGATCTCAATCCAGCACGCCTTCGCTTCACACACCTGTAGTGTCATGGTTGTCACCGTGTCGAGAAGCTCATTGAAATCAAACACGCGTGTGACCAGTTTCCCGAGCGTATGAAGCGAACTGATTTCGGTGGTCTTCTTCTCAAACGCTTCCGCAGTCGGAAGATGGAACAGTGTACTCACGAAAGCCATTCCGGCGTAGATGTTGCCAAAGAGGAGGGTCTGTCCGACGATCTCCTTCAGCGGATGTGAATAATACAGGAGGATCTGGTTCAGAAGTCCGGTCTGTGTCATTACATTCAGCACAGTCAGCGTCCCGAACAGCAGGAAGGCATAGATCAAGCCGAACACCTTTTCCCGCTTGGAAAGGTACACGATCCAGGAGAGACGGAAGGAGTTGGCCACCATGGCGATGACCGCAGTACCGAACAGCACGCTCGTGACAATGCCGGAGTCAACCGGGCGCAGGAACATCGTCGAGGCCGCGGTCGCAGCCATCAGTACAACGAGGATGATGAGGTTGCGTCTGGTCCCCCGCCTCCGCTTGTACAGGATCAGGTCCCTGAGAAACCGGAAGATCAGCAGTGCCAGAAGGGAGAAACCCAGATTCAGGAACGAAGCCGCGAACACTGTCTTGTAGCTCAGGGGGTTGAGGAATCCCTCTTTCGCTTCGAAGCTGATATCTGTGGTGAACATCAGTAGGGCGGTTGTCACCAGGGTGACAACGACGGAGAGAACCAGAATAAGACCGAGCTTCTTGACCGTCTGTTCGATCCGTGTCTTCTCCGACAACTCGAGGAAGAGATAGAGCAGGAAGAATGCGGTCAGGACAAGAATGTCGCGCGCAGTCAGCAGTCCTTCGATCTCGATGTCAACGCTGCTCCGGACCACATCGAGCGCCAGAATGGCCACTCCGAGGAACATCGCTCCGCCGAGCGCCAGTATCCGCTTCCATTTCATCAGTTCGGGATCATCCGGCTACACTTTGATGTGAAGCCACGAATCCTTCCGGTATTTGAGATAGATCAAGAGTGTGTACGATACGATGTAGAGAGGAAGCGCGAGCCACGCGCCCAGCAGCCCCCCTCCCCATGTCATGGCAAATAAGTAAGAAACGGGGAGGAACACAATCCAGTGGGTGACAACCTCGATCATCATAACGTAGAATGTCGCGCCGGCAGCCTGCAGCGTATGAGCGAGGACGATCCCCGCCCCGTAGAAAATCTGGGTCACGCCGGCGATCCGGAGAATCGGAATTGCAGCTTCTGTGACCTCAGGGTCCGTGGTGATCAACAGGATAATCCATTCGGGGAAGAACACAAACACAACCCCGAGGAGGATTGTGAGAATCGTCGCCTGCCGGGCCGCCTCCATCCCGAAGCGCTTCGCGAGCTGAAACTCTCCCTTCCCCAAACTCTGGCCAACAAGCGTCTGAGCCCCGATGCCGAATCCAAAGCAGGGGAGGAACGACATGAAGAGCGCCGTGATCACCACCTGGCTCGCCGCCTGTTCCTTCGTCCCGACGATCCCTGTGATGGCAACAAAGACCAAAAAGCCGAGAAGGAGCAGGATGTTCTGAAAGGATACCGGCATCGAAACCCTTACGACAGTCCTGATGACATCCCAGGAAAAGCGAAACCGCTGATAATAGCGGTATCTTGTTCGGTATGCAGGAAGGAAAGTTGCGGTGACAAAAAAGAGACAACCGACCACATTGCTCAGCGCCGAAGCACAACCGGCGCCGGCGATCCCCATCTTCGGAAAACCAAAGGTTCCAAAGATCAGAAGGTAATTGAGAATGATGTTGGAACAATTCACGGCGATCGCAGAGTACATGAAGATCTTCGTATGGCCGATCCCGTTAAAGAACCCCCTGTACGAAACGACGAACAGAAAGAAGAGCAGCCCCACAAACCGCCACTCCAGGTATGCCGCACCGGCGACCGCGACGCGGGGATCGCTTGCGAAAAAATCGAGGATGGCAAATGATGAGAGGTAGCCGATAAAACCGAAAATCGATCCGAGGACGAACGAAAGCACGAGGGAATTGTTGAGGACGGCTCCCGCTCCGGAGGGGTCATCCTCGCCTGCCCGCCTCGCTGTCATGACATGGGTACCGGTTGCGAGACTCGAGAAGACGCTTGTGATTGCCCAGGCGGCAAGGATACCGAGTCCCATCGCCGCCAGGACCACCGTGGTGTTCTCCAGTCTCCCGACCATTGCGGTATCGACGACGGAAACCACCATTTGCGAAGAGAGTCCCGCGACTGCGGGTGTGGACATTCTGAGAACGGACCTCGAAAGCTCCGTATCGGGTAAGAAGCGCATCAGTTCCCGCAGATGATCGATGCAACGACCAGCGTGGATATCAGCCGGAAAGGCCCGCCAGGAAACGGTCGGCGGAGAGACCGTACATTGAGGTTGGGTATGTCTTCTTCAGTTTCTCAAACATAGCGACTGCCTTTTCTTTCATACCCGCCCTGGCATAGTTGTGCCCGGAATTGTTCAAATGCTGTGCCGCGAGGTTTTCGGGACCGTCATATGCGGCCGCCTGTTCATACGCCTCCGCGGCTTCGAGGAACTGACCCTTTCCTTCATAGCAGGCAGCCATCCCGGCCGCCCTCGCGCTCCGAAGCAGATCGCCATTCCCGGAGAAGTCGGAATAGAGGTCCAATGCTTCATCATACGAGTCGAGCTGGAACAATGCTCTCGCCAGGTAGAAACGGGCATAATCGCCCGACGTTGTTCCGCCGTAGTTGTCGACAATTGCACGGAGTCCGGCCAGGTTCTGCTCCGGGATCCCCTCGATAGCCACATTGAAATCGCCCGAGTCGAAATAGGGAACGATCTCGGCCAGCTGGACAGCCGCTTTCTGCTCATTGGTTGACTGGTTGTTCATGTAGGCGACGATCGCCAGGACGGATACCACCGCAACCGCCAGCCCGATACCGAGAGGCTTCTTGTATTCCTCGTAGGCTGCCGTCACCTTTGCATACGTGGTGATGAGCGCGTCCTGCTTCAGTTCCTTCTTTCCAATCTTCCGTTTTGGTTTCAGCATTCGTTCATTCCTGTTGGTGTCATAATCGGGAAACCGGTTTCCGGGACGGCCGGCAATGTCAGTGCGCCTGTCGGGAGTCGAACCCGAAACCTCTGGCTTCGGAGGCCAACGCTCTATCCAATTGAGCTACAGGCGCGCAAAAATCTCCACGGCCGGCAAAATCAGCCCATAACATACCAAAAAAAGGGGAATCCTCCAACTCAAAAGGTAAAGCTCCCTCCCTTCCCCTTCTTCGCTCCGGAAAGAACTCTTGAAACGAACGAGAAGAGCAGAACCAGCCCGAGCAGGGCAACACTGTAGGCGCCGGCTGAACCGAAGTTATACCCGCGTAACTGGGAAAGGATCTCGATCGAAATCGGCCGGTTCGAGTGTGTATACAGGAGGATCGACGAGGGGAACTCACCGAGCGATGTAATCAGCACCAGCAGGGCCCCGGACATGATCCCGCCGAACATCATTGGAAGGATCACGAGGCGGAAGCTGGACCAGGGACCGGAGCCGAACATCGAGGCGGCCTCGACCGTCGATTGATCGATCCCGTCAAGCGCCGAGGAGGCTGACCGCAGCACAAACGGGTATGTCCTGATGAAGTATGCGAGCGGAAGGATCCAGAATGTGCCAACCAGAACCGCACCCCCCGTGACCGTCAGGGGAGCTCCGAAGGTGACGATCAGAAAAATGGCAACAACGGTTCCCGGAATCGCAAAGGTGCCTGAGAAAACCGGATCGAGAATGTTCCGGAACCTCCGCAGGGCCCCTTTCACAAGAAGAAACGCTGCTCCGGTGCCGATCAGGACTGATGCGACGACAGCAAGGCCGCTCATGGAGAGGCTGTGAAGGATCGGCTCGAACACGGTCCGGTCACCAAACAGCCGGAGGTAATTCTCGAACGTGTACTCCCCCGGCAGAAGCTGGAAGGTCCATGAACCCTCCCGCGCAAGGGAGATCACAACGATCGTCAGGACCGGCAGCATTTCCAACGCAAGAAGAACCAGCACCACGGAAGTGATCGCGCGTTCCGCGACGGTCGAAAAGCCGGGCAGCCGGCGTCCGGAGAGTCCTTTTCCCTCGGCCCGTTTCCTTTGCTTCCTTGTTGATACAGTCAGCAGGATAAAGAAGAGCACGGAGACAAGAAGCAGGAGGGTTGACTGAGCGCCGGCAAGCTGGAGGTCGCCGTTCAGTTTTGTCGAATAGATCAGGGTCGTAAGGAACGGCATTCCGCCTCCAAAGAGGAACGGGGCCGAGAACGAAGCCATGCTGGACATGAATGTCAGGCTCCCGGCCCCGACGATCGACGGAAGCAGCTCCGGAAGGACAACGGCGAAGAACGTGCGGCCCGGACCTGCCCCGAGGATCGCAGCGGCCTCCAGTGTCGAGCCATCGATTCCTTCCAGTGCGCTTGAGACGAGGAGGAACGTATAGACATGAAACGCATAGACATGAACTGCCACAATCCCGGCGAAGCCGGTGAGAGCAAACAGTTCCTGCGGAACCTGAAACAACTCCGCCATCACTCTCGGAACGAACCCCCCTTCCCCGAAGACAAAGAGAATTGCAATCACGCCAACGAGCGGAGGCATCGCCACAGGGAGCACCGCCACCGATGTCGCCAACCGGCGGAACCGAAAGCGTTTCATCGAGAGTCCGACCGCCAGCAGGGTTCCAAGGATGGCACCAAACACAACCGTCAACAGGGAAGCGTACACGGAATTCAAAGTCGCTGTGACTGTCGAACCGAGCCCATCGTTGAACAGCTCCTGGTAGATGGCGAATGTTATTCCGTCCGGTGACCGGAGAGTTCCCAACATACCATAGGCGACAGGAAAGAAGACGAAGAGGCCAAGCAGCGCAAACAGGATGGCGGCGAGTAGAAAACCGGCTGCGGGACGCTTCATTGGCGCTTGTCAAAAAATGAACAGCGGGGCCAGTCGATAGTGAGGAACACGCGGTCACCGGCGGCAGGAATCGATGGAAACGCAGAGGCCAGGGCGACTGACCTGAGCATCAACGTTGCAACCGAGATACGAAGGCTGACCAGGAATCCCTGATATTCCACCGATTGTACCTCCCCTTCCACCGCTCCCCCCTCCGCCGACCGGGAGAGGATGATGTTCTCAGGTTTCACAGCCACCGTCAGATCGCCATGTAATGCGGATCCGCACTCGGCAGGGAACGGGAATATCGCGTCCTGCAGGATGATCTGTGCCGCTGCGCGGTCGATGCTGGCATCGACGATGTTGGCCGCTCCGAGGAACCCGGCTACAAACGGAGTCTGCGGTGTGGTGTACGCGTTCTGCGGCGTGTCAACCTG
>Ga0224505_10001065_pt1 | contig 18063 bp, 13 predicted proteins | sample SF_Jan12_sed_USG_FD_169102 | JGI IMG/M metagenome (GOLD analysis project Ga0224505, IMG submission 169102) | Sediment microbial communities from San Francisco Bay, California, United States - SF_Jan12_sed_USGS_4_1 | ecosystem: Environmental > Aquatic > Marine > Sediment | place: USA: California... | reverse complement strand
AGCGGCCCGCTGCTTGCCTGGCTCCCCCTCCGGGGGTGCACTGGCCGCCTTGCCGCGGGCCGGGGCTTTCCTGCCGGCCGCGGTTTTTTTCCGCGCAGCCCCTTTTTTCGGGGGATTTTTCGCAGTACCCGCTTGCGCGCGCAGCGAGGCCCGGTCGGCCCGGGTGGGCGGGGGTCGGCGGCGTGACGTCCGGGGCCGGTGGACCGAGGCCGCATCCGGGCGCAGGTCGCCGGTTTCAAACCGGGTCAGCAGTTCCTCCATGGTGCGGCTGATCTTGGTGCAGATGCGAATGGCCTCGACGCTGGGATATGTGGAGTGTTCGCCACCTTCCATAAGCTCGATCAGGTCTTTCTCGGACAGGTGTGACAGTATTTTCGCCGGGTTGTACCAGCGGAAGCTGGGCACGATATTGACATCGCCGCTGTATTCCTGGTCTATCAAAGCGTGGACACTGTTCATCAGCATATTGAAGCGCGGCCAGTTATCGCCCTGCCGCTGCACCACGCCCCGGTAAAAATTCAGCAGTTCCCGGCCCATGCCCACGCCCAGGCTGCCCAGCGCCGAGCCCAGCGCGCTGCGGCTGCCCTCTTTTTTAAGGAAGGGAATTGCGATCGGGTTGACCATACTGACGATATAGTGATTGGTGCTGTAAAGCCGGGACAAACGCTTGGCGGGCAGGTCATCGGCGATCGAACCATCCACCCACCGGCGCGTTGGCAGGTATGGCTGGGCCTCGCCGTGCACGTTCTTGGCCATCAACATCACCGGGGGGAACACCCCGGGTACCGCGCAGGAGGCCATCACCGCTGCCCGCACGTAGACGTTGGGCGAGGTGATCGAATTCAGCAGGCGGGAGCGCTGGTGAGTTTCAGCCGGCGCGACGGTAATACTGATCTGGCGACCGGTTTTCTCGTAGGCTTCCTGGAATGTCATATCCGGAATCATCCGGGCGATCAGGCGCCCCAGGTCGCCGACGTCGATCTGGGGGTTGGCGCCGAAGAACATACGGGAAAACACGCTCGCCTCCCGCTCCGCCTCAAACAGTACGTTGGATGGGCGGTAGAAGTGCTCGAGCTCCTTGTCGGTGTGGGTCCCCACCACGCCGGCCACCAGTGAACCCGCGCTGGAGCCGGATATCACCCTGGGCAGCAGGCCCTGCTCAAGCAGTGTCTTGACCACCCCCAGGTGGTAAAAACCAAGCACGCCGCCGCCACTGAGCATCAGGGCAGAGCGCCCGAAGCAGATGTTTGCCCGGTAGAAAAAATCCAGTTTCTGCTGGGGATCGACCAGGCTGTCGTCCAGTTCTGCCAGGTAGCGCAGGGAGTCATCCACCTCGTCGATATACTGCTCGATGAGCTTCTTGGTGCCGAACTTGGCCTGGCGGTAGAGGCTGCTGCGGCCCATCCCGGCCATATTGCCGTGGATACCTTCATTGAGGGTGAATAGCAGGCCGTGATGGTCATGGCGCGCGCGCAGGCTGCGTATGCGGTCGAGGCGCAGGCGAATCTGGGCGTAATCGTACTGGGTGGTCTGGTCGATCTCGCGCCAGCGCCGCTTGCCCGAGAGCTCGTCGTGCTCTATCGCGGCCGCCTTCCACTCGTCGTAGTTGCGGCTTTTGTTCATCGTTCGCTCGAGCTTCTTGAGCTTGCGTGCGTTACCCACAATGGCACCTCTCAGCTAGGGTCCGGAAAAAAACAACACCTGCACGAAAGCATAATGCAAATGAGTTTGCACTCCCAGCAGTTTGTAGGCGGTGAAAACACCGTATTTTGACGCTTATCAACGCCTGCCCCGATTCGCCGGGGCCAAGCCCGGCACGACATGCAAAATCTTGGGCCGGAGGGTGCTTTCGGCAGCGAAAACCCCTAATATCTGGCGACACTGCAACAATAATTAACTCACTGGATTGCATCACGAGGTCTTTTTCTTGCGCGCTTACCTGTCTGTCGCCCTGCTGCTACTGTTGATTTTCGGCGGCGTCGGCGCCTATCTCTATCGCCAGTATTCAACGATGTCCGCCATGGATTTCAGTCCGGGAGCGGTCACCATTACTGCAACCGTCGCCGAGACAGCCCAGTGGGACACCTCCATCGCCGCCATCGGCACCGTGAGGGCCGTGCGCGGTGTCGAGCTCAGCTCGGAATCGAGCGGCGAGGTCACCTCGGTCGATGTCAAATCCGGCGACAGGGTCAAACAGGGCGACCTGCTGATCACCCTGAATGACCGGCTGGAGAAGGCCAGTCGCGAGAACCAGATTGCCAGCCTGCAACTGGCACGGATTTTGTTCGAGCGGGACCAGAAACTGATTGTCCAGAAGTCCATCCCCCAGAGCCAGTACGACCGCTCCCGGGCCGACCTGGAGCAGGCCGAGGCCCAGCTGGCCGAGACGGAGGCCCGCCTGGATGAAAAGCGTATCCAGGCGCCATTCAGCGGCACTATCGGTATCGTGCACGCAAAGCTGGGCAGCTACCTCAATCCCGGCGACAGCATCACCACCCTGCAGGACTTATCGGAACTGGAGATCGACTTCACGGTTCCGGCAAACAACTTTCCCCAGTTGCAACTGGGCCAGGCCATTGCGGTCCGTGTGAATGCATATCCGGGAAAGGTCTTCAAAGCCTCCCTGCGGGCTATAGATGCCAAGGTCGACGCCGAGACCAACAACCTGCTGTTGCGGGCCGCACTGGAGCCCGGGAGCAATTTACTGCCCGGCATGTTTGCCCAGCTCGAGATATTCCTGGGTGAGCCCAGGACGGTCGTTACCATACCGGAAGCGGCGGTGACCTACTCCCTGCAGGGCGACACCCTTTATGTATTGCAGCAGGATGAAAAGGGACTGGCGGTAATGCCGCGGGTGGTCACAACCGGTGCCAGCCGCGACGGCCGTGTCGCCATAACCACAGGGCTGGCTGCGGGGGAAAGAGTGGCCAGTTCCGGGCAGAACAAACTGTTCAAGGGCGCCAGGGTCGTCGTCGATGAAACGGTAGCGCTGGAAGGACTGTGATGCGCTTTACCGATATATTCATCCAGCGCCCGGTACTTGCGATCGTGATCAGCAGCCTGTTGCTGCTGCTGGGCCTGTCCTCCGCCGGCGGCCTGCAAATCCGCGAGTTTCCTGAACTTGAACGCAGCGTCATCTCCGTGACCACCCAGTACCAGGGCGCCAGCGCCCGCACCGTCGAGGGGTTCGTGACCACCCCGCTGCAGGCGCATATCGCCGGCGCCCGCGGCGTAGAGTACATGACCGCCACCAGCGACCCCTCCACGTCCGAGATCCAGGTTTATGTCAAGCTGGGGGAGAACAGCAGCGATGTCCTGTCGGAGGTTATTGCGAAAGTCAGCGAATCACGCTCGGAACTGCCCAGCGAGATCGAGGATCCCATCGTCACCACCAGCCAGGGCGGAGACGCACTGATGTACCTGGGCTTTTCCAGCCGGGAGCTGAGCATCGGGCAGGTCACCGATTACCTGATGCGCAATATACAGCCCGAGCTGGTAACGCTGGACGGCATGGGCAGCGCCCGCATCATCGGCGGCAATTACCCGGCCATGCGCATATGGCTTGACCCCGTGCGCATGGCGGCGCTGGGGGTTACCGCCGAGGATATAAACGCGGCAATCAGGCGGGATAACTACATATCCTCCACCGGGGCCACCGAGGGCCAACTGATCCGGGTTGAAGTCGACGCCCGCACGGATATGCAGACCCCGGAGGCCTTTGCCGAACTCGCCGTTAAGCAGGACGGCGATGAGCGGGTTCGCCTGGGCGATGTGGCCGACGTCGAGCTGGGCAACGAAAATTCGTATTTCCGCTCGTATTCCAGCGGTGAGCCGGCAATGTTTATCGCGATCAACCCGGCACCCGGCGCCAACCCGCTGGAGTTGGGCAGGGCCGTGAAGAACCTGATTCCGCGAATGGAAGCCGCCCTCCCCGCCGATATGAAGCTGCAGCTCAACTGGGATGGCACCGTGGCTGTTGAAGCGGCCCTGCGGGAGGTAGCCGCCACCATGGTGGAGGCGGCGCTGATCGTGGTGCTGGTCATCTACCTTTTCCTGGGCTCCCTGCGGGTAGTGATCATCCCCCTCGTCACCATACCCCTGTCACTGATCGGCGTGCTGTGCCTGGTCCTGGCCCTGGGCTACTCCCTCAACCTGCTGACACTGCTGGCCATGGTGATTGCCATCGGCCTGGTGGTGGATGATGCGATCGTGGTGGTGGAAAATGTGCACCGCCATATCGAGGAGGGCGCCAGTCCGCTGCAAGCGGCGCTGTCCGGGGCCAGGGAAGTCGCCTGGCCGGTGGTGGCAATGACCGTCACCCTGGCCGCGGTGTACGCGCCGATTGCCTTCATCGGCGGGCTCACCGGGGCCCTGTTCAGCGAGTTCGCCCTGACCCTGGCTGGCGCCGTGTTTATCTCGGGTATCGTCGCCCTGACCCTGAGCCCGATGATGTGCTCCCGCGTCCTGCAGGGACACAAGGAACAGGCCCGTTTCGCCAGCTGGCTGGATGCAAGGTTCGAACAGGTGGTCGTAAAGTACCGCAAGCTGCTCGACAAATGCCTGCGCAACCGCGGTGCCGTCCTGCTTTTCGCTTTCACAATCGTCGCCAGCATTCCCCTGCTCTTCGCCCTGGCCCAGCAGGAACTCGCACCGGCTGAAGACAGTGGCGAGCTGTATGTCATGTCCAATATTCCGCGCCACGCCAACATCGAGTACACGAGCTATTTCCTCGACCAGCTGGTAAAGCTGTGGAAACAGGTGCCCGAAGCGAGCCACTCCTGGCAGGTGGCGGACAACGCTTTCATCCTCGGGGGCGTTTCGCTGGTGCCCTGGGACCAGCGCACGCGCAACCAGGAAACCATCCAGGCGGAGCTGCAGAACAAGTTCAACAGTGTGGCCGGCCTGGAAGTGTTTGTCTTCGGCTCGGCGTCCCTGCCGGGATCTGACTCGGGATTACCGGTGAGTTTCGTAGTCGCATCCACCGCCGACTACCAGGACGTCGAGCGGGTCGGTCAGGAGCTGCTCGAGGCGGCCCGCGCGTCCGGGTTGTTCGTCTACATCACCCAGAGCCTCAAGTTCGACCGGCCCGAGATCCAGGTCAACATCGACCGCGAACGCGCCGCCAGGCTGGGAATATCAATGGAGGCGGTGGGCGATACCCTGTCCACCATGCTCGGCGAAGCCGACACCAATCGCTTTTCCCGCGATGGCCGCAGCTACAAGGTCATTGCCCAGGCCGCACCGGGCTTTCGCCTGACCGACCAGGCCCTTGAGGACTACTACCTGCGCACCGGCAGCGGCGCACTGGTGCCCCTGTCGTCGATCATTTCGCTGTCCGCCTCGGTGGAACCGAATACGCGCACCCAGTACCAGCAAATGAACAGCACGACGCTGGAAGGCATAATGATGCCGCCCAACAGCGTGGGTACCGGCCTCGCTTTCCTGAAGAACAAGCTGGCGCAGATTGCTCCGGCCAATTTTCGCGATGGCTACACCGGCAGTTCCCGCCGCCTGGCCCAGGAGAGCGCCTCGTTTCCGATCCTGTTCGGGCTGTCGATGATTCTCATCTACCTGGTGCTGGCAGCCCAGTTCAACAGTTTCCGCGACCCGCTGGTGGTGCTGGTTTCGGTACCCCTGTCGATTTTTGGCGCGGTGGTACCGATTGCCCTGGGTTTCGTAACCCTGAACATCTATACCCAGGTGGGTTTGCTGACCCTGATAGGCCTGATCAGCAAGCACGGTATCCTGATCGTCGATTTCGCCAACCACCTGGCGCTGCAGGGAATGGACCGGCACGAAGCCGTGTCGAGGGCGGCTGCGCTGCGACTTCGCCCCGTGCTGATGACCACATTCGCGACCGTACTGGGCGTGTTGCCCCTGGTACTGGGCTCCGGCGCCGGGGCCGAGAGCCGCTTCAGTATCGGCCTGATGATAACCACCGGCATGCTGGTGGGTACGCTGTTCACCCTGTTCGTGCTGCCCACCCTGTACCTCCCCTTCGGGGCCACGCGGAAGAGCCACACAAAACCTGCCGTTGCCGCCAACGGGCAGGCTGCCGCGCCCCAGTCCGGATGAACAGCCAACCCTGGCTGTGATTTCCGCGCAGAATGTGCACTCCGGGCATAAAGTGGATCGCGGCTCCGACTTCCGGGGATTATTCGTGCTATCGGCTCCGGCCGGTAAAGCGTTTCCGCCCGCTTCCCCGATAATCGCGGACGAAAACGCTTTACCAGCCAGACCCTTGATCCCGGCTCCTGAGCCGGAGAGTGTTCCGGTTTAAAGCCGGAACGAGGGTTTGGGTGGTGGGAGGTGCAATTCGTTCGCGATTATCGGGGAAGCGGGCGAATTGCACCTCCCGCCGGCCGAACCCGCTAGCTCCAGCCCCCGGCGGGCGTTAATTTGGCGGGACTCTCTGTGAACAACCTGGCGGGTTTAAACTGCTAGGCATCTTTGCCCGGCCCGGGACCGTTATCACTGCGCGTCCCGCTGCGATACTCCTCCACCAGGTGGCGCTTGTAGAGCTTGCCGTTGTCCATGCGCGGCAGCTTGGGGTGAAAGTCCAGCGAGCGCGGAATCTTGATGTGGGACAGCTTGTCCCGCAACCACTCCATGATCTCGATGGCGACCTCATCAGTGGCATCGGCCCAGTTCACGGGTTCCACTACCGCCTTGACCTGTTCACCGAACTCCTCGTGGGGGATGCCGAACACGGCGACGTCGGCAATTTTCGGGTGCGTGATCAGCAGGTTTTCGATCTCCTGCGGGTAGATGTTTACCCCGCCACTGATAATCATGAAATTCTTGCGGTCGGTGAGGTAGAGAAAGCCCTCCTTGTCCACGTAGCCGACATCACCGGTAGTGGCCCACCCCTTTTCATTGTAGGCGCCCGCGGTCTTTTCCGGCTCGTTGTGGTATTTGAAGCTGGCCTGCTGGCCACCAAAGTAGATGGTCCCGATTTCGCCGGGGGGAAGTTCATTGCCATCGTCATCGACGATATGCAACTCGCCCACCAGGGCGGGGCCCACCGAGCCCTTGTGGGTGAGCCAGTTGGCGGAGTCGATGATGGTGACGCCAATGCCCTCGCTGGCAGCATAGTATTCCACGATCACAGGCCCCCACCACTCGATCATTTTTTCCTTCACCTCGATCGGGCAGGGCGCGGCGGCGTGAATCGCGAATTGCATCGAACTGACGTCGTAGCGCTCGCGCACCTCCTGCGGGAGTTTCAACATGCGGATAAACATGATCGGGACCCACTGGCTGTGGGTCACCCGGTGTTCCTCGATGAGCTGCAGCGCCCGCTCGGCATCAAACTGCTCCATCACCACCACGGTACCGCCCTGGAACGCCACCATCATGCAGTAGTGCAGGGGCGCCGCGTGATACAGCGGCGCCGGCGACAGGTAGACCGTCTCTTCACTGAATCCGAATGCCGCCCCCATGGAACTCACCAGCGGGTGCGGGGCATTGACATCGCTACTGTGCGGCGGCACAAACACACCCTTGGGCTGCCCGGTGGTGCCCGAGGAATACAGCATCGGCACGCCGTTGCTCTCGTCGGCGATACGGGTGGAGGGCTGCAGGTCGACGGCCTCCTCCCAGGACTCGAAGCCGGGCTTGATGCCACCGACCATATAAAAATGCGCAATCTGGCCCGGCGAAGCGGCGATAATCTGTTCGGCAATATCCGCCAGCCCGAGGGAGCCAATAAATAATTTAGCCTCGCAGTTTTCGAGGATGTAGGCGGCCTCGGCCTGCTTCAGGTGAGTACTGACAGGGGTGAATATGATCCCGGCGCGCTGTGCAGCCCAGACAATTTCGAGGAACTGGCGCGTATTTTCCATCATCATGCCGATATGGTCCCCGGCCTTTAGCCCCAGGGAACGGAACAACTGGGCCCCCTGGTTGGAACGCTCGTCCAACTCTCGGTAGGTGACCATCTCGCCGGAATCGCCCATGATGATGGCGGGTTTGTGGGGGTAGGTTTCCGCGGTGACGCTGGGATGCGGCATGCTGTGCTCCTCGCTGCTCAGGCTGGTTCATCGACACCCGTTCGAGGGTGACGCCATACTTACGGTGACACTATAGGTTTAACGCGGCGCAATTGACAATGTGCCGGCACAAGTGTGTCAGCGCAGGCGCATGACACTCTGCTGCACGGTGCTGGCCACCAACCGGCCGTCCCTGGTATAAAAACTGCCTCGCCCCAGGCCCCGGCCCCCGCTGATACGATCCGCCTCGACCACGTGCAGCAACCATTCATCGACACGAAAATCCGCGTGAAACCACAGGGCGTGGTCCAGACTCGCTATCTGCCAGCGGGGGTCGTCAAAACTCCGGCCGTGCTTGATCAGGCAGACGTCGACCAGGAACGCGTCGGACAAATAGGCCAGCAGGGCGTGATGCAGGCCCCGGCTATCGGGCACCGGGCCGGTGGTCTTCATCCAGGCCTGCAACAGCGGCTGGCGAGGCTCCAGGTGGCCCCAGTCGATCGGGTCCACCAGTCGAATATCCAGGTCCTCGCCGGTGGTGATCATGAAACTCTCGTCGAGCCTGCCCGCTTCCAGGCTCAGCTGGCGTTCGTTGGGCAGGGACTCCGGTTCCGGCGCCGACGGCATGTCGCCCTGGTAGTCATCCCCCCTTGACGCCTGCTGGAACGACATCGAGGCGACCAGGATGGGTTTATCCCGCTGCGACGCAACCACCTGTCGCGAACTGAAGCTGCCGCCGTCGCGCGCCCGCTCCACTTCGAATACTATGGGAGTGCCCGGGTCACCGGGGCGCAGGAAATAGGCGTGCTGGGAGTGTATGACGCGGTCATCCGCCACCGTCGCGACCGCGGCGCTGACCGCCTGGGCCAGCACCTGCCCGCCGTAGACCCTTAACGCGGCCGGGTGCATATTGCCGCCGATAAAGCGGTCCTCTCCCTCGGGGCGGGGCGTGACAACGTCGAGCAATCGGGACAGCATATTCTCGCAGGGGGGTTCACCAACAAGCGGACATTATCCAGATTTGTGAATCTGTGCGAAACTGAATCACCGAAAAAAATCCGGGGCATGGCGCCCGCGCCCGGCCGTTGCGCCGGAACCGACGGCGCCGACCCGATCACCCGACAGGAAAACCATGAACGACTCGCTTTCTCCCCAGGCACTGCGCCACGCCATTCGCTCCGGGGCGCACCGCGGCAACACCTCGGGCCTCGCGGCCGGCTTCGTCCAGTGCAACATCGTGATCCTGCCCGCGGACTGGGCCAATGACTTCCTGCGTTTCTGCCAGCTCAACCCCCGTCCCTGCCCCCTCGTCGCCATGTCAAACAGGCCCGGCGACTACACGCTACCACCTTTGGGGGATGTCGACATCAGGACTGACGTGCCAAGCTACAGGTTGTTTCGCGATGGCAAATTTGTCGAGGAAACACCGGATATCACGCCGCTGTGGGATGACAACCTGGTGACCTTTGCCCTGGGTTGCTCGTTCTCCTTCGAGGAGGCCCTGCTGGCCGACGGGCTGGAGGTGCGCAATGTCACCGAGGGTGTCAATGTGCCGATGTACCGCACATCCATTGACTGCAACAGCGCGGGCCCTTTCGCTGGTAAAATGGTGGTCAGCATGCGCCCGTTCCATGCAGCGGATGCGATTCGCGCGATACAGATCTGCACCCGCTTTCCGGCGGTGCACGGGGCCCCGGTCCACCTGGGCGACCCGGCACTTATCGGCATAGATGACCTGGCGCGGCCCGACTACGGCGATGCCGTGTCCGTCGGCGCGAACGAGTTGCCGTTGTTCTGGGCCTGTGGCGTCACGCCCCAGGTCGCGCTGGAGGCGGCCAGGCCACCGCTGGCGATAACCCACAGCCCGGGCTGCATGCTGGTGACCGATTTGCGCAACAGCCAGCTGGCGGTGATGTAATACAGGAAGGGAACATGCTACTCAACTGCGACCTGGGCGAGAGTTATGGCAGCTGGACCATGGGGCTGGACGCCCAGGTCATGCCCCATATCGACCAGGCCAATATTGCCTGCGGTTTTCACGGCGGCGACCCGGTCACCATGCGCAGGACGCTGGCACTGGCCGCAGCGCACGGCGTCACGGTCGGCGCCCACCCCTCCTACCCCGACCTGGTCGGCTTCGGCCGGCGCAGCATGAATCTCAGCCCCGAGGAACTCATTGCATGCCTGCACTACCAGGTGGCTGCGCTGGAGGGAATGGCCCTGGGCCAGGGCCTCGAAATTACCTATGTCAAACCCCACGGCGCGCTCTACAACGACATGATGTCGAACCCGGAGGTGAGGGCCGCGATCATGCAGGCCGTTGCCGGCTACCATCGCCCCCTGGCGTTAATGCTGCAGGCGACGCCAGCCGCGGCGCAACATCGCACAGAGGCCGATGCGCTGGGTATCAGCGTACTGTTTGAAGCTTTCGCCGATCGCTGTTACGACGATGACGGCAGCCTGCTTTCGAGGCGCAAGCCCGGCGCGGTGCACGGCAGGGAGCGCATGCTCGAGCAGGTCGGGCAATTGCGGGAGCGGGGAACCGTTACCACGGTCAGTGGCCGGGAGCTGCCACTGCAGGCGGACACGCTGTGCGTGCACGGCGACAACCTCGAGGGTGTGCAGGCCATCCAGGCCATACGCGCACTGGTTCAGGGAAACTGACACACGGTGATGGAACTGCACTCGGCGGGCGAGAACGCCCTGATACTGTATCTGGGACGGGAAACCAGCCCGGAGGTTGCAGCCCGCGTCCACGCTGCCAGCGCAGCCATCGAGGCGGCGCTGGGCGACGACCTGGTGGACCTGGTGCCCTCCTACGCGTCGATACTGGTCATCTATGACGCCCTCAGGACCGATCACCTGGATGTAGGCCACCGGCTGCGCGCGGCGCTCAGTGACCTGGCCGAAAACGCCTCCCTCGAGGGGCGCTCCGTGATCCTGCCGGTCTATTATTCCCCCGAGACCGGCGCCGACCTCGAGGCGCTTGCCGCGCGCGCGGGGCTCTCAGTGGATGACGTGATCAGCATCCACAGCGGTACCGAGTACCGCGTCTATGCCATTGGTTTTGCCCCCGGTTTCGCCTATCTCGGCCAGGTGGACGAGCGCATCGCCGCACCGCGCCTCGCCACCCCTCGACTGAAGGTGCCGCGGGGCGCGGTGGCTATCGCCGACCGGCAGACAGCGGTCTATCCCGCTGTCTCGCCGGGCGGCTGGAACCTTATCGGGCGCTGCCCCACCCGCATGTTCGACCCACTCGCCACGCCGCCGATGCCGGTGGCCGTCGGCGATCGGGTGCGATTCGAGCCCGTCAGCCGCGAGCGCTTCCTGGCCCTGGGCGGGGAGGTGACATGAGCCTGGAAGTAATCGCACCGGGTGTGCTCAGCCTGCTGCAGGACCGCGGGCGCTTCGGCGCACACCGTATCGGCCTGACCAACGGCGGACCACTGGACCCGGAAGCGTTCAACTACTGCAACCGGCTGCTGGGAAATGACCCCGGCAGCACCCTTGTCGAAATCAGTTTTGGCGGGGGGCATTTCCGCCCCACCGTGGACACATTCATCTGCGTTACCGGCGCCAGCATGCCCCTGACCATCAACGGCGCGGAAATGCCACTGTGGGCAGTGCTGCCGGTGAAGGCGGGAGACGATATCCGCCTGGATTTCGCCGAGCGCGGCTGCCGCGCCTATCTGGGGACAGCCGGCGGGTTCAGCGTGGCCCCCAGTTTCGGCAGTACCGCCACGGTGGTCAGGGAAAACATCGGCGGCCTGGGCGGCGACAAACTGAAAGCGGGTGACAGCCTGCCCTGCGCCGCGGTAAGCGGGCGCAGGTGCTATTACCTTCCGCCGGAGCACCAGCCGCGCTACCAGGACATGGTGACCCTGCGCGTGATCCCGGGCTACCAGCAGGCCCATTTCAGCCGGCTCGAGCAGCGCCGGTTTTTCAGCCACGGCTACACCGTATCCGAGCGCTGCGATCGCATGGGCTACCGGCTGGAGGGTCCCGCCATCGCCTGCGATATCGAAGGCATACTGTCCGAGGGCATCTGTCTCGGCGCCATACAGATCCCGGCTGACGGCCAGCCCATCGTGCTGCTCAATGACCGGCAGACCATCGGCGGCTACCCCAAGATCGGCTCGGCCCTGTCCCTGGACACGGCGCGCCTGGCACAACTCCGGCCCGGTGGCACGGTCCACTTCGCCCCCATCAGCCCGCACGGCGCCCATAACGCACTGCACCTGGCGCACAGCATGAGCGGCCGCCGGACCCTACTGGAGCGACAACCTTGAACGACCTCACCCTGAGCCAGGCCATCGAGGCGCTGATGGTAGCGCGCAACCTGCGCAACATGCAGGTAGCGCGCTCGGCCCTGCTGCCGGATTACTATTTGCGCGCGGCGCAGATGTTGCGGGACATCAGCGGCACTGTAATCATCGGCACCGGCTTCCCGGTGGCGGACACGTTTGAAACCGACGGCCCGCTGGGAGCAATCGCCCTGTATGACAGCCTGCAGGCCCTCGGCGCGGAGCCGGTGATCGCCTGCGGCCCTCCCCTGTCTGATGCCCTTGCGAAGGACTACCGGGTACTGCCGCTGGTGGCCCGGGACCTCGCCGCCGCCAACGCCGAGGCCGCGGAGCAGCTGCGCCGGCTGAATCCGGCGGCGGTGATTTCCATCGAGCGCCCCGGCCTGGCCGAGGACGGCCGTTACTACAATATGCGCGGCGAGGACATCACGGCGCGCTGCCGTTTCTTCGATCCGTTCCTGACCCTGGCCAGCTGCCCCACCATCGCCATTGGCGACGGCGGCAATGAGATCGGCATGGGCAATATCCGGGCGGCGATTGCCAGCCTGGACATCCACGCCTCCGTCACCGGCTGCGACGAACTGCTGGTGGCGGATGTTTCCAACTGGGGGGCCTATGGCCTGATCGCGCTGCTGGCCAGATGGTCCGGGCGCGACCTGCTGGCGGCGATCTCACCCCTGGATATTCTCGACTACCTCTCCACTCGCGGCAGCGTCGACGGGGTCACCCGCGAAAACACCCTCACCGAGGATGGGCTGCCGGCGACTGAAGGCATGCGTGTAATCCAGGAATTGCGTATTCTGACGGGCTTCCCGGGTCACTGAATTTGACTACTACAAAGAAGGAATCACGATGAACACGGTATATCTCAATGGTGTGTACCTGCCGATGGACGAGGCGAGAATCTCGCCGATGGACCGCGGCTTCCTGTTCGGTGACGGTATTTACGAGGTCATTCCCTCCTACGATGGCCGGCTGGTGGGCTTCACCCCCCACATGGCGCGCATGCAGGACGGCCTCGACGCGATCGAAATCGAGATGCGGGTCGATCACGAGGAATGGCGGGAAATAGCCAACCATTTGATTTCACGCAACGGCGGCGGCAATCTCGGTATCTACATTCATGTCAGCAGGGGTGCCGATACCAAGCGCAATCACGCCTACACGCAAGGCATCAAACCCACCGTCTACGCCTTTGCTTTTGAAATCCCCCCGGCGCCAGTACCGGACAAGGCCGCGGCCAGTTGCTACACGGTTGCCACCACCGAGGACCTGCGCTGGAAGCGATGCAATATCAAGTCCACCGCGCTGCTGGGCAATGTCATGCACTACCAGCACGGTCACTCCCTGGGCCACAAGGAGACTATTCTCTACAACCAGGACGGAGAACTCACCGAGGCCGCGGCCTGCAACGTATTCGTGGTCCGGCACGGTATCGTCGCCACCCCGCTGCTGGATCGGCAGAAACTGCCTGGGATCACCCGCCTGATGCTGCTGGAAATCCTGCGCCGTGACGGCAGCATCCCGGTAGAGGAACGCGTGGTGACCATGCGCGAGCTGGAGCAGGCGGACGAGGTCTGGCTGACCAGCTCCAGCAAGGAGATCGCGCCGGTCATCGAGATCGACGGGCGCCCGGTAGGCGACGGCAAGGTCGGCGACGTCTGGCTGGCGGCCCAGACGCTGTACTCCGCGCATAAATTCGATTTTTGATGGCACGCCCCAACCAGGCCCGGATCGACCTCGCCGCCCTGCGCCACAACCTGGGGCTGGCCCGGCAGCTCGCCCCGCGGTCGAAGGCCATGGCCGTGGTCAAGGCCAACGCCTATGGCCACGGCGCGCTGACGGTTGCGCGGGAGCTGGACCCGCTGGTTGACGCGCTGGCTGTGGCCTGCCTGGAGGAGGCCCAGGCCCTGCGCGATGCCGGTATCAACGCACCCATACTGTTGCTTGAGGGCGTGTTCGAGGCAGCCGAGCTGGAGGTGGCGGCGCGACAGGAAATCTGGATAACCATCGACAACGAACTGCAGCTGCAGTGGCTGGAGAGCGCCAGCCCGGCGCAGCCGCTGCGCTGCTGGCTCAAACTGGATACGGGCATGCATCGCCTCGGGGTGCCACCCGACCGGGCGGGAAAAATCTACCAGCGGCTGCGGGCCTGCCGGAACGCGCACCCCGACATCGTGCTGTCCACCCACTTCGCCTGTGCCGACGAACTCCGCAATGACCTCACCCGGGCGCAGCTGGCGCTGTTCGATGACGCCTGCCGCGACCTGCCCGGCGCGCGCAGCGCTGCGAATTCCGCCGGCGTGCTGGCCTGGCCAGGCAGCCATTACGATTGGGTCAGGCCGGGCTACATGCTGTATGGCAACTCGCCCCTGGACAGCGACCATCCCAACACCCGGGCCCTGGAACCGGTGATGACCCTTGCTTCGGCGGTCATATCGCTGCGCGACGTGCCCACTGGCGAAACCGTGGGCTACGGCGCCAGCTGGACCGCGGCGCGCCCCAGCCGCATCGCCACCGCCTGCATCGGCTATGGCGACGGCTACCCGCGCCTCGCCCCCAACGGTACGCCAGTGCTGGTAAACGGCCGCCGGGCGGGTCTCGCCGGCCGGGTTTCCATGGACATGATCACCATCGATGTGACCGACCTGCCCGGGGTCAGCATAGGTGACGAAGTCATACTGTGGGGCAATGGCCTGCCGGTCGGCGAGATTGCGCGGCACGCGGGGACAATCGGCTACGAATTGACCACACGCATGCCGGCGCGCACTCCCCGTGTCGTGACAGTCAGCTGAGGCTCATGGCGCACCCTTCACACTGCCCACAGCGACCGAGCTCTTGAACATCCTGTCACTGACCACCCTGCGCGAACTGCTCAGGCTGTCCCTGCCCATGGTGGTATCCCAGGGCAGCTTCGCCGTCATGCTGTTCACTGACCGCTGGTTCATGTCCCACCTGGACGCCGCCCATATCGCCGCGACCATGGGAGGTGGAGTGGCCACCGCGTTCTGCCTGTCGCTGTTTACGGGTGTCATCTCCTACGCGAGCGCCCTCGTCGCCCAGTACTACGGGACGGGCAACCTCGCCAAATGCCCGCGGGTGGTCACCCAGGGCCTGCTGATGGCAACGGCCTGTATCCCGCTGCTGCTGCTGGCGGGCTACTTTGGCGGCAGGGCCTTTTCCTACCTCGGGCACGACCCGGCGCAGGTGCCGCTGGAGCGGATTTATTTCCAGATACTGATGACCGCCAGTTTTTTCAACCTGGTGAAGGCCTGCCTCGCGTCCTACTTCGCCGGCATCGGCCGCACCCGGGTAGTAATGATCTCGGACGTACTCGCGGTGGCGGTCAATATCCCCCTTTCATGGGCGCTGATTTTCGGCAGGTTCGGCCTGCCTGAAATGGGCATCGCCGGGGCGGCGCTGGGCACCGTCATCGCCACGGTTTTCGGGGTCGGACTGTTTTTTGCGTTTTACCTGTCCCGGGGCCACCGCCGCCAGTTCCAGGTGGCGCAGGCTTTCCGTTTCGACCCGGGCATCCTGCGGCGCTACCTGCGGCTGGGACTTCCCGCCGGCCTCGAGAGCTTCATGAACATGGCCACCTTCAACCTGTTTTTACTGCTGTTCCAGTCATATGGGGTGCCCCAGGGCGCCGCCATGGCGATCGTGTTCAACTGGGATATGCTGTCATTCATCCCCATGATAGGCCTGAGTATTTCGGTGATGAGCCTGATCGGCAGGTTCGTCGGAATGGGCGACATGCGGCGCGCGAACCAGGTGATTTCCTCTGGCTTCATCCTCGCGCTGGGTTACGCCGGCGTGCTGGCGACAGTCTTCCTGGTGTTCCGGATGACCCTGGTGAACGTATTCCGCACGCCCGGGACCGAATTTGACGCGATTGCCGAACTGGCCGGCAGCATGATGATCGGGCTGTGTACCTATATGCTGGCTGACGCCACGATTGCCATCGCCGGCGGCGCACTGCGCGGCGCCGGCGATACCCGGTGGGTGATGGTCACTTCCGTTTCCCTGCACTGGCTGATGCTGGTGGCGCAGTACTACGTGATAGTCGTGCGCAAACTGGCGCCCATGGTGTCCTGGTGGGTGTTTGTGGTGATGCTGCTCGCTCTCGCCGCTGCCTACCTGCTGCGCCTGCTCGGGGGCCGCTGGCGCCAGCCGGAACGGCTGGCGAGGGTTATGCGGGAATAGCCGCCCCGGCGGGTGCTGCGGGCAGGTAATCCCTCGTCAGCTCCTCGGACACCTGCCACAGGCGCCGGGCCATGGCCTCGTCCTGCATCTGCGGGGTTTCGCCGGGGTTGGGGTTGCAATCCGCAAAGTAGTAGCCGTTGACGCCCACCAGCCCGGGGCTGGTAGCCACATAGGCCTGGGTGGCGGCACCCTCCTCGACACTCTTCATGAAAGCCCAGCCAAACAGGGTCTGCGCCACGTGCAGGTACCAGGGCATGTGCCGGCCCAGGTTCGTGTTTATCACACCGGGGTGGACGCTGTTGGAGGTGGTGCTGGTACCGGACAGGCGCCGCGCCAGTTCCAGCGAGCACAGCGCATTGGCCAGTTTGGAGTGACCGTAGGCGGTCCAGGCAGCGTAATCGCGCGCGAAGCCCAGGTCGTCAAACTGGATGCCATCCTCGGGCGCCGCCCGGTGCGCCCTGCTGCTGAGGATCACAAACCGTCCCTGGGGCGCAGCCATCACCGTCGCCATCAACTGGTTTATCAGGATGAAGTGCCCCAGGTGATTGACCACAAACTGCTTCTCCACGCCATTTACCAGCTCGCGCTCAGGCAGGGCCATGATGCCGGCATTGCATACCAGGCCATCCAGCGGTATGTCCATCGACCGGATCATCCCGGCGCAGTTCACCACCGACTCGAAATCGGCGAGGTCCAGGGAGGCGGGAGTGCACTGCCCCGCCACCGAGGCACAGGCCTCCTGCGCTTTTTCCATGGTGCGGGCGATACCGATCACATGGGCTCCGCGCATCGCCAGCACCCGCATGGTTTCGTAACCCAGGCCGGAATTGGCACCGGTGATGGCATAGGTCTTGCCGGACAGGTCCAGCCCCGCGGTGACCTGTTCGGCCGTCGAATCGGCGCCGAAAGGGCTGTTGGGCGGCGTCTTGCTGATAATCTGTGCCAGCACACTTCCCGGCAGACAGGCCAGTACCGACAGCAGGCCGGCCTGCTGGACAAATGTGCGGCGGTTCATCTCGTTCATTGCAGATTTCCTCGGATTCATATGCCGGTGGTGGCGTTGGGGACCTCAAATGATAATAGACCGGCCCTGTCGATTCATCATCCTCGCCGGCGAAAGCTCAGCCTGCCTGGCGCGCTATCTCCTGGATCCGCTGCACCATCGCCCGCAGGCCGTTGCCGCGGGTGGGCGAGAGGTGGCGCAGCAGATCCAGCTGTTCAAAGTAGCTGTCGATATCGAAAGCGAGCACCTCGGCGGGGGTCTTGTTATTGTAGGCGGCCAGCACCAGCCCCAGCAGCCCCTTCACGATGAAGGCATCGCTGTCCACCGCCAGCTGCAGGCGGCCGTCCTCGAGGCGGGTATCGATCCACACCTGGCTCTGGCAGCCGCGCACCAGCCGCTCGTCGGTGTGCAGGGCCGGCGGCAGGGGCGGCAGGTCCTTGCCCAGGTCAATGATGTACTTGTAGCGGTCTTCCCAGCTGTCGAAAAATCCCAGCGTATCGAGGATGTCCTCGCTGGTAATCCCGCGACCAAAAGGGTTTTCGCTGCTTGCGGTATCCGG
>Ga0224505_10001064_pt1 | contig 18067 bp, 12 predicted proteins | sample SF_Jan12_sed_USG_FD_169102 | JGI IMG/M metagenome (GOLD analysis project Ga0224505, IMG submission 169102) | Sediment microbial communities from San Francisco Bay, California, United States - SF_Jan12_sed_USGS_4_1 | ecosystem: Environmental > Aquatic > Marine > Sediment | place: USA: California... | reverse complement strand
AAGGTCGCCCTCCTTCACCTTGATACCCTCGACCTTGGCGGGCAGCCATTCCTCGCCGCCGCCGGCGCGGACCAGGCGCTTGGTGGAACGCAGCCCGGTCTCGCCGCCGAGCACACCCCAGGGGTACATCAGCCAGCGCTCGTCGTGAATGCCGATCTCGCCATCGCAGAGGAAGCAGTAGACCACGCTGAGGCCGTTGCCGCCGCGGTGCAGGCCGGCGCCGCCGGAATCGGGAATGGTCTCGTAGCGCTCGATGCGCAGCGGGAAATAGGACTCGATAAATTCGTTGGGCACGTTGGTGAAGCCCGGCCACAGGGAGTGACCGTCGGGTCCGTCACCGACCGGCCGGCCGGGAATACCGCCGAAGCCTATCTGGAACAGCTGGAACCACTCGCCCTTCTTGTCGTAACCGGAGTAGAACAGGTGGGGCGAGTCGGAAAAGCCCGCCGCGTTCAGCATCTGCTCCGGTGCGCCCATCCCCAGCAGCGCTCCCAGCAGGTCGAAGATACGGCCCAGGGCATGGGTGCGCCCCGACAGCGCGGCCGGGAAATTGGGCTTGAGCAGGGTGCCCTTGGGTATACGCACATCCACCAGGTCGTAGAAGCCGTCGTTGAACACGATCTGCGGGTCCACCACGTTGATGGTGAAGGAACCGAAGAACATCTTGAACATGTCCTCGTTGAGGAAGAAGTTCACCGAGCTCTGGGCCTGGGGGTCGGTGCCGTCGAAATCGAAGATGGCCACCGCGCCCTCGCGCCACATCTTGCACTTGATCTTGTAGGGTCCCATACCCATGCCGTCGTCACAGAGGTAGTCCTCGAACACCCGGGGCTCCTCCGGGATGAACATGCTGATGATGTGCTTCATCGCGTCGTAGTTGCGCTGCAGCATGATATCCATGGTGGTGACGAGCACGTCGTCGCCGAAGCGCCGGGCCAGTTCCACGCAGCGTTTGGCCGCGGTGTTACAGGCCGCCACCAGCGCATTCAGGTCGAAACGGTTCCACTGGGGAGTGCGCACATTGTGCAGGATCAGCTCCAGCAGGTCGGACTGCAGCACGCCTTTCTTGTACAGCTTGATGGGCGGGATGCGAATGCCTTCCTGGTAGATGGTGGTGGCCTGGATCGGGATCGAGCCCGGCACCATGCCGCCGTTGTCGGACATATGGCCGAACATCGCGGACCAGGCGATATGGCGGCCGTCCTTGAATACCGGCACCAGCACCACCCAGTCGGGCAGGTGCGAGACCGCGGCGTTGCACATATAGGGATCGTTGGTGAGGATGACATCCCCCTCCTCGATCTCGGCGTCGTAGGCCTCCAGGAAGGGCCCGATGAAGGAGCCGAACTGGCCCACCACCATCTTGCCCTCGCGGCTGGCGATCATCGGGAAGCAGTCGCCCTGCTCGCGAATACCCGGGGACATCGCTGTCCGGAACAGCACCGCGTCCATCTCCTCGCGGGCATTGCGCAGCGCGTTTTCGATGATATCGACAGTGACGCCATCGACGTCGGCCCTGCCGAAGGGCGCGTTGTTGGTCTGGATAATCGTTGCGCTCATGTGCTTAACCTCCTTGCTTCGCCGGATTGATCAGCAGGTTGCCGATCGCGTCGACCCGGGCATCGAAACCGGGCAGCACCACGGTGGTTGAATCCATTTCACCGATGATCGCCGGGCCGGGCACTACCAGGCCCTCGTGCAATTTATTGCGGTCATAGATGAAAATCTCGTGCCACTGGCCCTCGTGGTAAAAACGGCTGTCGTGGATGCGACACTGTTCGAGGGTGGTGCCCGCCTTGCCTGTCTTGAGCTCGGCGATACCTTTGCTGCGCGCCTTTACCAGGGCGCGGATCATCAGGATCTCGTGACCATCCCCCAGCTTGAACGTGAACAACTGCTCGTGCTCGCTGTCGAACTGCTCGGTCAGCAGGGCCACTCCCCGGGCTTTCAGTTGCTCCTCGGTAAAATCCACCGTGATCTGGAAGGCCTGGCCGGCGTAGCGCAGGTCCGCCTGGTAGCTCACCTCGTGGTCCTGCACCGGAATGCCATCGGCCAGCAGTGACTCCCCGGCCCGCTGCTGCAGCTCCTGCAGGTCCGCCAGCAACCGGGCATCGCTCAAGGCCCCGGCCATGGTCAGGTAGGTGCGGGCCGCCTCGTCCTGTACCTGGGTGGTGGCATCGCCATAGGCGCAGAGCACACCCGGGCCGGGGGGGATGATGACCGGCCAGGCCTCGGTCAGTATGCCCATCGCATTGGCGTGCAGGGGACCGGCGCCGCCGAAGCCCACCAGGGCGAAGTCCCTCGGGTCGTAGCCCTGCTCCACCGACACCAGCCGCAGGGCGCCGAACATCGATTCGTTGACGATCTTGCAGATACCCTCCGCGGCCTCCATAAGCCCGATGCCCATCGCGTCCGCCACTTTCTGCACGGCGGTGACCGAGGCGTCGCGATTGATCTGCATCTTGCCGCCCAGTTGCACGTCCGAGGGCAGGTAACCGAGCACCACGTTGGCGTCGCAGACGGTCGGCAGTTCGCCGCCCTTCATATAACAGGCGGGCCCCGGCACGGCACCGGCGGACTCCGGGCCGACCCGCAACGCTTTCGTCAGTTCCGGCACGAAGGCGATGGAGCCGCCGCCGGCCCCCACGGTGCGCACGTCCACCGACGGCGCCCGCACCCGCACGTCGCCGACGATGGTCTCGCGCCGCACCCGGGCGCGGGAATTCTGGATCAGGGCCACGTCGGTGGAGGTGCCGCCCATATCGAAGGTGAGGATATTGTCAAAGCCCGCCCGGCTGCAGAAATAGATGGCGCCGGACACGCCGCCAGCGGGGCCTGACATCAGCAGGTTGACCGGGGATTCCGCCGCCCCCCGGGCCGAGGCGAGGCCGCCGTCGGAGCGCAGGATGGAGAGCTGGGTATTGCCGCCCATCCGCTCCTCCAGCGCCGCCTGCAGGTTGCGCACATAGCGGGCCACTTCCGGGCGCACATAGGAGTTGACCACGGTGGTCTCGGTGCGCTCGTACTCCTGCATTTCCGGCACCACCTCGCTGGATATGGAAATGGGGGTGTCGGTGAAAATCTGCGCGGCGATATCCCGGGCCCGGCGCTCGTGCTCGCCGTTGATATAGGCGTTGATAAAGCAGATCGTCAGGGCCTGTACCCTGCCCTTCGCATGCAGCGCCTTCAGGTCGGCCCGCAGTTTGTCCTCGTCCAGGCCGCGCACCACGACCCCGTCGGCGCCGATGCGCTCACTCGCGCCTATGGTCAGCTCCAGCGGCGCCAGCAGGGGTTTCTTCACGAAGCTGACCCAGCCGCCCAGGCCGCCGGGGCAGAATGAGCGGGCCACCTGCAGCGTATCCTCGTAACCGCTGGTGGTCACCAGGCCCACCCGTGCGCCCTTGCCGGTGAGCACCGCATTGGTCGCCACCGTGGTGCCGTGCATCACCCGGTTGATACCCACCGGATCGATACCGGACTCGTCGCAGATACGCGCGATGCCGTTGAGCACACCCACGGATGAATCCTCCGGCGTGGAGGGTACCTTGGCGGTATGGGTCTCACCGGTCTCTTCGTTGATCAGCAGGAGATCGGTGAAGGTTCCCCCTACGTCCACGCCCAGCCTGTAACTCATTGTGCTCTCCTGGTTGTCTCATGCTTTGCTCTGCTAAAAGACCGGCCTTTAACCAACTGTGGCATGCCGGGACTCGCCGTGAATACCCGGCTCGATACCACCTCGAAGCAAGCCAATAAAAATCACCCGGCCCGCTTCGCCAGCCACGGCTTCAGCCAGGGCTTGGAGCGCCCGCCCGGCGCGGTGCCGGTCAATTCTTCGGCGAGATCCGACGCGCGCAGCAGCGCATCCAGGTCGATGCCAGTGTCAAAACCCATCTGCTCCAGCATCATCGCCACGTCCTCGGTCGCCACGTTACCGCTGGCGCCAGGGGCGAAAGGACAACCGCCCAGGCCCGCGATGGAGGCGTCGAAGCGGCGGATGCCCGATTCGACAGCGGCGAATACATTGGCCAGGCCAAGGGCGCGGGTGTCGTGGAAATGGCAGCCAAGGCGGGCGGCGCCGTGGTCGCGCACCAGGTCCGCCGTCAGGCTGCGAACCTGTTGCGGGTTGCCGGCGCCTATCGTGTCCGCAATGACCACCTGGTCCGCGCCCATAGTCAAAAACTTGTCGGCAACCGCGCGCACCACGCCGGGGTCGGTGGGTCCGTCGAAGGGGCAGGCGAAGGCCACGGCGATAACGGCGATGACCTCGATGCCATCCGCCCGGGCGGCGCCGAGGATATCGGCGGTGACCGACTCGGCCTGGTCCATGCTCATATTGACGTTTTTCTGTGCCATGCCCTCGCTGGCGTAGAGCACCATGGTGACGGAGCGGGCGCCGGCGGCCCGGGCCAGCTCGTAGCCTCTCATGTTGGGAATCAGGGCCGTGTAGTGGACGGTACCGCCCTGCGGCAGCGCAGCCACGAGCGCATCCGTGCCCGCCATCGCCGGCACGGCTCTGGGGGAGACAAAGCTGCCGACCTCAATACTGCTGACCCCGGCGTCTGCGATCGCCCGGATAAGTTGCAGGCGTTGTTCCAGGACGAGGATACGCGGCTGGTTCTGGAGGCCGTCCCGGGGACCGACATCGGTAATGACAATCTGCTGGCTCATATCATTCACCGGGGCGGGTGGTTGTCTGCATCAGCTTATCACTCCATCGGCGCGCAGGCGCTCGATCCGGGCGTCGTCGAGCTGGAGAATGCCTCGCAGCACCTCGTCATTATGGCTGCCAATGGCCATTCCCGGCCAGTCGGTCCGGCCCGGGGTGGCGTCGAGTTTCGGCATTATGGCCGGGATCTTGAGTGGCCGGCCGTCGATCTCCACGCTCTCGAACAGTCCCCTGGCCTGGTATTGGGGATCGACCATCATATCCTCCACGCTGTAGATCGGGCCTACCGGCACCCGCGCCTCTTCCAGGGTGTTGATGATATGGGTCGAGGAGTGCGCGGCGCACCACAGGTCCAGGGCCTGGTCAATCTCTGCCTCATGCACTATCCGGCCCGCGTTATTCGCCATCTCCGGATTCTCCGCCATGTCCGAGCGACCGGCGGCGATCATCAGGCGCTTGAAGATCGAGTCACCATTGCCGCCAATGACCACGTACTTGCCGTCGTCACAGCGGTAGGTATTGGTGGGCACAATCCCGGTCACCGTGGTGCCGGAGGGCTCGCGCACAACACCCGCGCCATCGTACTCGGGCACAATTCCCTCCATCAGGTTGAACACGGATTCATACAGCGCCACGTCGACCACCTGCCCCTCACCGGATCCCGGCTTCGCACGCTGGATCAGCGCCAGCGCGATCCCCAGGGCGGCGTGAATCGCTGACAAGGTATCGCCCATGCTGATATTGGGGCGCACCGGTGCCTTGCCCGGCTCGCCGTTGATATAGCGGAACCCGCCGAAGCCCTCGGTGACCGAGGCGTAGCCCGGCTTGCTGGCATAGGGGCCGGTCTGGCCGTAGCCGGAGATACGGGCGTAGACCAGGCCCGGGTTGCGCTGCTTGAGCTCGGCCGGGCCCATGCCCCAGCTCTCCATCAGGCCGGGGCGAAAATTTTCAACCACCACGTCGGCGGTTTCCAGCAGCTTCAGCGCCAGTTCCCTGCCCTCCCCGGACTTCAGGTCGAGGGTAACGCTTTTCTTGTTCCGCCCCAGGCTGCGGTACCACAGGGACGTGCCGTCGCGCACCTCCCTCCAGCCGCGCACGGGATCGCCACCCGGGGGCTCCACCTTGATCACCTCGGCGCCAAAGTAAGCCAGGATGGTGCCGGTAAAAGGTCCCGCCAGCAGCTGACCCATTTCTATCACCCGCAGGCCATCCAGGGGCCGCTCCATCTCGCTCATCTTTTTCTCACCTCGGTTACGGCAATTGAAATATAACGATATATGATTCAGGCACAATAGATAGGCCCGCAATAACCGCTGCAATCGACCGGTCAGGGCACATTATGCTCGATAATCACGTGGTGCTGGCAACTCTGTTTATTTACCCGTCGACCTGGTCCGGATCGTTGACCGGACCCGCCGCCCACACTGCGCTCCCAAACGGAAGTGTAAGTGCAAAAAAATCAATTTGCAGGTTAGACTGCGCTGACAACGACGCGGCAGGCTCCCCCGGGGAAAGAGCCGACAGTCGACAGCCGAAGGTACCGCCAGGGATCACCACTGCCCTGGCTGCCAACACAAGTAGCCAGGGTCCGGATGTCCCCAGCAATAATGACCAGGTGCCGACCAGCTTTGGGTGATTCCACCAGGGATGCGCTGCTTGCAGCCCTGCTAGTGATAACTGCGTTCCTGTCCTGCCAGGCTGCCCTGGCCTCGACCCAAACCGCCAGGCAGCTCGGTCCCTGGCGCTGGTCCGGGGTTGAGCGCATCGTGGTCGTCCCCGATATCCACGGGGCATACGCGGATTTGACCGGTTTGTTGCAGGCGGCCGGCGTGGTGGACGCCTCGCTGCACTGGAGCGGGGGCGCAACCCACCTGGTCAGCCTGGGGGACCTGCTCGACCGGGGCCCGGAATCGCGCAAGGTGATGGACCTGCTGATGCGCCTGCAACAGGAGGCGCCGGAACAGGGCGGCCGCGTTCACGTGGTGGCCGGCAATCACGAGACGATGAACCTGGTGGGAGACCTGCGCTATGTCTCCACGGCGGAATTCGCGGCGTTCACTGATATGGAGTCCGGCGAGCAGCGCGAGCAGGCATACGCGCAGTTCGTTGCGCAGCGCAGCGAGGCCGTGGCACTGAGCTTCCTCGGCGGTGGCGTCACCGCGGTCGAGCGCGACCCGCAGACCCACCAGGATTTCGAGCAGCTGTACCCGCCAGGCTACTTCGGGCATCGCGCCGCCTTCGCGCCCGGGGGCAAGTACGGCCGCTGGCTGCTGTCATTACCCGCGCTGATCGTGATAAACGATACCGTTTTCGTCCATGGCGGCCTGCCGCCCGTGACCGCGAGCGCACCACTGGATCAGCTCAACCTGGAATTCCTCGCGGACCTCGAGCGTTTTTTCGAGTTGTGGCGCCAGCTCATCGATGCCGGCGTGTTGACCCAGGCAGGTGTGGAGACCAATCTCACCCTGGCACAAAAAGCCCTGCGGATAGCGGACCCTTCCAGCTGCCCGCGCCAGGAGCGCACGGCCTGTGCCCGCGAGCGGGGCAGCGCGACGGACAGCCAGCGCAGCCCGCCACCCGCGGTGGTCGCCGCTCTCAGGGAACTGCTCGCACTGGAGAGCTCTCCGCTGTTTGGTACCTCCGGCCCGCTGTGGTACCGCGGCTCGGTGCGCTGCAAGGATGTCCTGGAAATACCGGTGCTACAGGCTGCCCTGGACAACCTGGAAGCGAAACGCGTGGTGGTCGGCCATACCCCGACCACGGACAAACGGGTCCACCTGCTGCGCGGCGACCGGCTGATCATGCTCGACACCGGTATGCTGGTCGCGATGTACCGGGGCCGTCCCGCCGCCCTGGTCATCGATAAGTCGGGCACCATGGTGCAGTATCTGTACCCCACCGAACGGGTGGAGCCCCTGGGTGATGGCGGCAACCGCGAGTACCCGTTAAGCAGCGAGCAGTTGGGCGATGCGCTGCGCAACGGGAAAATACTCGAGATCGAGCAGGGCTGGCTGGAAAGCACCTCACATATCGTGCTGGCCTATCGGGGATCGAAGGTCCACGCCCTGTTCTTCCCCGCGGACAAACAGGGCACACAGCGGCGGGAACAGGCGGCCTACCTGCTGGATACCATGCTGGGATTCGACCTTGTGCCCATTTCCGTCGCGCGGGACATCGACGGCAGGCCGGGGGTTTTACAACTGGGTTATCGCCACTTCCTCACCGAGTCCCGGCGCCTGCGCCAGGGAACAGGCACGGACGACTGGTGCCCCTTGCCCGCGCAACAACAGCTGCTGGACGTATTCGACCTGCTGGTCGGCGAAAACGATCGGCCCGGCACATCGTTCGGTTACACCCAGCCGTTCTGGAACCTGCAGGCCTCGCACTTCGGCGACGCTTTCAGCACGGCGCATACCCTGCCGGGCTCCGCGGAAAAACTCCAACTCAAGCTGCCGCCGACAGTGCGGGCCGCGCTGCTGGCCCTGGATGAACCGGCGCTGCGGGGGACACTCGGCCCGCTGCTCGACGGCGCGCAGATAACGGCGCTGCTGGCGCGCCGGGACGCGCTGCTGGCCCTCATGCCGGGTCCGGCGGTGTCGTATGATCCACCGGGGACGGCGGCCATGGCTGGCATGCGCCAATAATGTCCTGCTGGCGATCCGCGGGAGATTCAATAATATCGAAAAATTTATCGAGGTAGCGCCGGCCCACCTTCCGCGTGGTCCTGTCCATGCCGGGGATCTCGCGCACCAGCTCCAGCATCGCATCTTTACTGCTCTCGAAATCGCCGAATAGCCGGTCGTAATCCGGCCCGGGATGGCAGAACCCCAGGTAGTGGCGGTGGCGGGGGTCGCGAAAATCCAGCCGCGGTGAGACCCCGCCGTACTCCGCATCCACCAGCCCGGACATATCCAGGTCAAACGGAACGGGGTATTGCCGGCCCCGGCCATCCGCAAGCAGGACGATATTGCGCTGGCGCACCACGGACCAGTCGGTATTGCCGATCATGAAATTGAACAGCGCCAACCGGTCAAAGTCGGGCAGGTCTATTTTTTCGTGATCAAAACTGTCGCCGGGCAGCCGACTGAATCCCAGGCGGGCGGCCATCGAGTCAAAGTGCTCGGTAAAAAATGCATAGCGGGTGACGGTCTCCCCCCCTTGGGCCGGGTTGCTGTAATTGATCCTGACCAGGCGCACCCGCAGGCTGCGATCGGTCACCAGGTTGTACAGCCGGTAACCGAGATACTCCTTGAGCACGTATTGCTCGTAATCGGCCCCGGCGCTGCCCGCCAGTCCCCGCTCCTTTTTCCTGCGGCAGTGGGTGGTCAGCGGCAGCAGGTCCTGGCCGGCAAAGGGTGTTCCCGCCGCGCCCCCGGGCGCAAAGCGAACAAACAAGGGCGGCACCTCACAGTGATCCCTCCTGGCCCGCCAGCCACCGCGCACCCTGAGCTCTACCGGGAGGTTCCTGTCGACGCCGCCCGGGGTCCCGAGGCGCAAAATCGCGGGTGAGTAATTGCAATCCTCAACCTCGTTCGGCCGGCACAGGGCATCGAAGTCCACCGACAGGGAAAGCTCCAGCACGCCACTTTCACTGAAAAGCGAAGCATCGGGGATTGCGGGTGTATTGGGGTCGACGGCGTCAGTCGCGGCAAGCCCGCCAATCGGCAACACCAGCAAAATCGTGACTATGCGTGCAAGCATGGGTGCCCTCACAAATGTATAAACCCCAGCCGGGTCTCGACCCACTGCCCTTCCAGGTTGGACGCCCGCACGGTCAGCCAGGTATTGGCGTCGGTATCCTCCGGTGGCACCCCGGTAAAGGCCAGGGATTCGGCGTCAAAATGCAGCCAGGCAGGAAGCGCATCGGCATCGACCTCGCGCACCGATACCCGCAGTATATCGCCGGGTTCGCAGTGGAACAGGTTGGCGGGGAGGCGGTAGGCCAGCGCGACGCCGGGCGGCGCCGGATGCGGCCGCAGGGCCAGCAGCAGGCGCGGAGGCTCGCCGCTGGTAGCGCCCTGTTCCAGGTCCACATAGCGCCGCCCGATCTGCACCGCCAGTGCCAGCCACACCAGGGCAAGTACCATATTCAGGACCGCAAACTGTTGCGACTGGAATCCAAACAGGTGCAGCCCGGCATAAACCGCCAGCGCCTGCACCAGGTCGCCAAAACGCCAGAAAAACGCGTCGATAGCGATTTTCGACTGGTATTTTTCAGCCGCACTCAGCGGCAGGAACAGTGCGTGACGCGCGGTATTCATCAGCGAGTAGTCGGTTGAGTTCTCCGCCATTTTTACCATCCTGATCATGCTGAAGATCGGCATGAACACCATCAGGCCATACCCCACCAGCGCAATCACGGGCAGCACGAGCACGGCGCCCCGCACCCCGATCCACCGGATCACCCGCGACACGATGAACAGTTGCAGGAACAGCGAAAGCGCGTTGACGATGGAGAAAAAATTGCCGTAGAAGGCAGCTATCAGGTTGCCCTTGTCGAGACTGGGATCCCGGGCGATCAGTGAGTCCGCGTGGCGAATGACCAGCTCCGCGAGCAGGTACTCGCCGGTGGTATTGACCCAGTTCAAGAGCACGATCATCATCGCGATCAGCAGCAGGTAGCGGTTGCGCCTGACCAGCGAAAATCCGCCCAGCAGCGGGCTTTTCACCGGCTCCGCGACCGCCAGGAAGCTGCGCGAGAGTGCGGGCACCGCGCCCCGGGCCAGGCCGGACATTGGCAGGGTGAGGGCGATAAATACCAGGATGACCAGCATGAGGTCGCGTGCGCCCAGCAGCTGGAACAGCTGACCCGCAATCGCCGGCCCCGCCAACCCCCCCAGCGAGACTCCGATCATGATCAACGGGAACAGGCGCTTGCCGGCTTTCAGGTTGAAGCTGTCCGCGGCGAAAGCCCAGAACTGGGCGGTAATCAACACACCGAATATCCCCACCCAGACATAGTAGGCGAAACCGATCCTCAATCCCGCCAGGCTCAGCAGGAAAAATACGCCCTGCACCGCCAGCAGAATGGCGCTCACCCATAAACTCAGTTGTCGCTTTGGCAGGCGCCGGTACAGCGCCCCGTAGGCGGGCACGACAAACAGCAGTACCAGCGCGATAACCGCGTAGGCGTAGCTCTTGGTCTCAGCCGTCGCCTTGCTGAGCAGCAGCGGCTCCCGCAGGGTCTTCAGCATGTAATAGGAAAACATGACCAGGAAGCCGTAGCTCATGAAATAGAGCACGGCCAGCCCTTCCCCCGGCCGCAACCTGGCAAACAGGCCGAGGGACCGCTCCCATCGATTGCGGATCAGTGCGTCAGTTGTCATAGCCGGTCCATCATCTTCGTTAGCATAACCAAGGGAAGGGCGTCTTCACTTGTTCTACATCAATGGTCGGGGCACTGACTTGCCCTAGTATTCAGGCAGGTAACATGGGCGGAGGTGCTTGCAGGGTGGACTGTAGCGTATGGTAACGAGGGAGTCAGGCCGTGGATCTTCGTAGCCGGTATCTCGGGCTGGAGCTGGAAAACCCGTTTGTGGCGTCCTCCACTCCACTGTCAAAAAACCTGGATACCGCGAGGCAACTGGAGGATGCCGGCGCCGGCGCGCTGGTGATGCACTCCCTGTTCCAGGAAGAGATCGAGGCCAACCGGGGCGCCGACATCGGCAATATCGCCGGTGGCGACATCCTCGGCGGCACCCACACCATGGCCAGCCGCGAGGAGTACCTGGCGCAGTTCAGGCAGCTGCGGGCAGCACTGGATATTCCGGTTATCCCCTCGCTGAACGGCTCATCCGCGGGTGACTGGGTGGACTTCGCAGCAGAACTGGAGGCGGCGGGTGCCCCGGCGCTGGAACTCAACGTGTACTATGTGGCGGCGGACATCACCGAGTCCGCCGCGTCGGTCGAACGCCGGGTGCTCGATATTTTCACGGCGCTGGCCGGCAGGGTGGATATACCCGTCGGGATCAAGCTGTCGCCCTACTTCAGTTCGCTGGGCAAAATGGTCACCGCACTGGAGGCCAGTGGCGCCGCCGGGGTGGCGCTGTTCAATCGCTTTTACCAGCCGAATATCGACCTCGAGAGCCTGTCGATCTCGGACTCCCTGGAACTGTCCACGTCCGGGGACTCGCTGCTTGCGATGCGCTGGATTGCGATCCTGCACGGCCGTGTGCAGCTCTCCCTGGCCGCCACCGGGGGCATCCATTTTGCGGAGGATGCGCTGAAGATGCTGTTGTGTGGCGCCGACGTGACCTACCTGGGCAGCACACTGCTCGCCAACGGCCCGGGACACCTCAGGCGCATTAGGGACAACACGGTCAAGTGGCTGGGCAAACGAGGTTTCGATTCGCTCACCCAGATCCGCGGCTCATTGAGCCAGAGCAACTGCGACGACCCCGGCGCCTTTGCCCGCGGGCATTACCTGAGGATGCTGAGCGGGTACAGGATGAAGTAGTGCGCAGGGTCACCTGACCCGATAAGGACTCCTCCCGCGGCGGGGCGTCGGCTATACTGCAGGCAGCTTACGGCAATGGAATAACCGCCTCATGCAATGCCCCAAGGTTGTAGTTGATGTCTGCCTGCGCAACGACTGGCAGTGTGATGGTAACCAGGCCACGCTGGTAATCCCCGGCGGGCGCCACCAGGTTCTCTCTTTTGCGACCTTCCTGTTTGAAGGCGAGGAGGTACTGCGGATTACCACCGCCGTGGGCCCGGTGGCTCCCCTGTCGGAGATCCAGCTCAACGGGGTACTGGGACTCAACGCCAGCCTGGCTTTCGGCGCCCTGGCCATTTTGGGCAAGGACCTGGTCATGACGGATACCTACCTGCTCAAGGGCGACTGCCACGACCAGCTGGCTTACGCCATGGGTTTCATCGCCGAAACCGCAGACCGCTACGAGCGCGAGATATATCGCACCGACCTGCACTGACCCGGAGCGCTTCACCCATTTGGGGGACTTCAACCCGCGGGTTCTGGCGTACACTCTGCAGCCGGGCACATAACTGCGAGGCAACCCAATGGCTGTGACACCTGTCGATTTAAACGGCGCCAAAATCCTGGTAACAGGCCCCACCGGGCAGGTAGCCCTGCCGGTGGTGGAGCATTATGCGAAGACCGCTGAGGTCTACGCGCTGGCCCGGTTCAGCAAGCAGGCTGACCGGGAGAAGATCGAGGCGCTGGGGGCCAGGGTGCTGGCGGCAGACCTGGCGGACCCGGCAGCACTGGCGGTGATACCCCAGGATATCGATTACGTCCTGAATTTCGCCGTGGTCAAGAGCGGTGACTTCGACTATGACCTGGCCGCCAACGGCGAGGGTGTGGGCAACCTGATGACCCGCTGCAGCGGGGCCCGCGCGTTCCTCCACATCTCCTCCACCGCGGTATATGAGTACAACGGCCATGAGCCGCGCCGGGAGAGCGACCCCCTGGGCGACAACCACCGCGCGATGTTCCCCACCTACAGCATCTCTAAAATCGCCGCCGAAACCGTGTGCCGTTTTGTCGCGAGGCAACTGGGTATACCGACCACCATCGCCCGCCTCAGCGTGCCCTACGGCGATAACGGGGGCTGGATGTACTACCACATGCTGATGATGCAGCAGGGTATCCCCATCGATATTCACCCGGAGCGGCCCAACAGCTACAACCCGATCCACGCGGATGACTACATCGAGAAGATCCCCTACCTGCTGGGAGCCGCCACCCCCCAGGTCACCACTACCAACTTCGGCGGCTCGCAGTCGGCCAGTATCGAGCAGTGGTGCGCCTATATCGGCGAGTTGACCGGGTTCGAGCCGGTGTTCAACGAGACCGCCACCGCATTTGGCAGCCTTTGTATAGATACCACCCGGATGCACGAGCTGATCGGCGAGACCCGGGTGGACTGGCGCGACGGTATCCGGCGGCAGTTGCAGGCGCTGGCACCGGAAGTGCTTAAACACCGTACGAAATGAAAATACTCTGCTTGGTGTTGGGCTCAGTAAAACGGCTCCACGCGAGGTATCGACAGTCGGGACACGCCGTAAATACATCCATGTAGGCTCGCTGCAGCCTTCCATGGCTGCAGACGGTCCCGCCTGCCGATACCCCGCCCGGAACCTGGCCCAGCCCGCCAGGCATACATTTCCGAATTTTGGGTCCAGGGTCTGGACTTCGGGGCTACCAATGGATTTAACAAGCCGCATCCAGGCACTGGAAGATATCGAGGCGATCAAGCGCCTCAAGCACGACTATTTTTACTTTTGCGATACCAAGCAACCGGACAAGGTGCGGGACTGCTTTGTGGAGGGACCGGTGCATATCGACTATGGCCGCATCGGCGTATTCACACAGCGGGATGCGCTGGTGGCAGTATTCACCGAGATGGCCTGCCACGAGCATATGGTGGAGATGCACCACGCCCAGAACCCGCGTATCGACCTGCTGGATGAAACCAGTGCCAAAGGTGTGTGGGGGCTCTACTACCACCTTATCGACACCAACTCCCGCAGCGTGACCCAGCTGGGCGCCTACTACGAGGACGAGTACCGGAAGGTCGATGGCCGCTGGCTGATAAGCTCGACGGTGTGCAAGGTGAACTCCACCCACGTCAGCGATCTGTCCGACCATGTGGCGAGGGTGGTGTTCGCCGGCCGCACAGCGCCGGATGCCGGGGCCTGATACCGGCTGGATGCGGTGGGATCAACCATTGAGCCGGCTGAGTCGGCAAGAAATTATTTTATTATTAAAATATTTTCTGCTAGATTGCATCCCAACGAGATCGGGCGGACGAGGTTCTTGATATGGCAAAGGGCAAGCGCTGGCAGCACCTGAACTGGCAGGACCCCTTCCTGCTGGAGCAGCAACTCACGGACGAGCAGCGCATGGTGCGCGATTCGGCCAGGCAGTACGCCCAGGGCAAACTGGCGCCGCGGGTACAGGAGGCCTTTCGCAGGGAGGAGACCGACCCCGCGATTTTCCGCGAGATGGGTGAGCTGGGCCTGCTGGGTTCGACCATCGAGGGCTACGGCTGCCCGGGGGTCGACTACATTTCCTATGGCCTGATCGCCCGGGAAGTGGAGCGGGTGGACTCCGGCTACCGCTCGATGATGAGCGTACAGTCCTCCCTGGTGATGTACCCGATCTACGCCTACGGCAGTGAGCAGCAGCGGGAAAAATACCTGCCGAAGCTCGCCACCGGGGAGTGGATAGGCTGCTTCGGGCTGACCGAACCCGACCACGGCTCCGACCCCGGCTCCATGGTCACCCGGGCGCGAAGCGTGGATGGCGGCTACAAAATCAGCGGCGCGAAGATGTGGATCAGCAACAGCCCCATCGCCGATGTCTTCGTGGTGTGGGCCAAGACCGACGACGGCAAGATCCGCGGGTTTATCCTGGAAAAAGGCATGGCTGGACTGAGCGCCCCGAAAATCGAGGGCAAGCTGGCACTGCGGGCGTCCATTACCGGCGAGATTGTGATGGACGAGGTATTCGTTTCCGGGGACCAGCTGCTGCCGGACGTGGAGGGACTGAAGGGCCCCTTCGGCTGTCTCAACAATGCCCGCTACGGTATCGCCTGGGGCGCCCTGGGGGCCGCGGAAAGCTGCTGGCATGCCGCCCGGGATTATGTGATGGACCGCAAGCAGTTCGGGCGCCCGCTGGCGGCCAACCAGCTGGTACAGCTCAAGCTGGCGGACATGCAGACCGAGATCAGCCTGGCCTTGCAGGGCTGTTTCCGGGCGGGGCAGCTGATGGACGCCGGCCAGATCGCGCCGGAGCTGATCTCCCTGATCAAACGCAATTCCTGTGGCAAGTCGCTGGCAATTGCCCGCCAGGCGCGGGATATGCTGGGCGGCAACGGGATCTCGGACGAGTACCCGGTGATGCGCCACATGGTGAACCTGGAAGTGGTGAACACCTACGAGGGCACCCACGATATTCACGCGCTGATCCTGGGCCGGACCCAGACCGATATCCCGGCGTTCTGACGGGGATCATGACAGTAGCGGCGGCGCCCTGATGGCCGAATTTATTCGGCCGCTTTCCTGGTCTTGCGCACACTCTGCTTGAGGGCCGCCAGCGCATCCATCAGGGCCTCCTGCTGGTCGTGGTCCATACCCGCGAAGAGTTCCGCTATCCAGCCTTCGTGCTCACCCGCCATTTCATCAAAGTGGCGCTTGCCCTTTGCCGTCAGGCCCACCTGCCAGGTGCGCCGGTCCGTTTTCAGTGGCACGCGACTGACCAGCCCCTCCTCCTCCAGCTGCCTGACCAGGCCGGTGACGTTGCCGCCGGATACCATCATCAGGCGCGACAGCTCCCCCATCGTCAGTTTCTCAGGATGGCGATCCAGCTGGGCCATCAGGTCGAAGCGCGGCAGTGTGCTGTCAAAGGACTGGCGCAGGTTCTGGCGCAACGCACCTTCCACCATGTTGGTACAGGTGAGCAGGCGCAGCCACAGCTTCAACGCCAGGTGGTCATGGTCCTGGATGCGGGATTCGGAATCGAGCGCACTGCTCATCGTTCGGGCGGGCCTGCTAAGTAGTCGTGCTCCATATTCTGCCCGCTTTGCAGATTCGTTTAAAGCTAAAATATTTTATTTTACATTTAAAATAATTTCCCCTAGAATCCACCAAAAGTCATTATCGGGAAGGCCTCCATATGAAAATCGTCTGCCTGGGCGGCGGCCCCTCTGGACTGTATCTCGCCATCTCGATGAAGTTGCGGGATCCGGCCACCGACATCACTGTTTACGAACGCAATCGCCCCGGGGATACTTTCGGCTGGGGCGTGGTGTTCTCCGATGAAACCATGGAGAACCTGAGGAAAAACGATCCCGTCAGCGCCAACATCATGATCAACGAGCTGGTGCACTGGGACATGATCGACTGCCACGTCAACGGCGAGGTCGAGCGCTCCGGCGGCCACGGCTTTATCGGTATCGGCCGCAAGCGCATGCTGCAGATTCTGCACGGTCGCGCGATGGAGCTCGGCGTCAACCTGGTGTTCGAGCACGAGTTCAGCGTGGATGACATCGACAGCCAGTTTGCCGATGCGGACCTGATCGTGGCGGCCGACGGCCTGAACTCGAAAGTCCGCAACGCCAACCTCGACGTCTTCGACTGCGATATCGACCTGCGACCCAACAAATTCGTCTGGCTGGGCACCCACCAGAGCTTCAAGGAAGCGTTCACCTTCATCTTCGAAAAAACCGAGCACGGCTGGATCTGGGTACACGCCTACCAGTTCGATGAGAACACCTCCACCTTCATCGTGGAGTGCCAGCCAGACGTGTACGACGCGCTGGGTTTTGAGCACATGAACCACGAGGAGAGCGCGGAGACCTGCCGAAAGATTTTCGAGAAGTACCTTGGCGGCCACAAGCTGCTGACCAACTCCGCCCATATCCGCGGCTCCGCCTGGATCAGTTTCCCCAGGGTGCTGTGCCGCAACTGGGTCAAGAATGACCGCGTCGTGCTGATCGGCGACGCCGCCCACACCGCCCACTTCGCGATCGGCTCCGGTACCAAGCTCGGGCTGGAGGACGCCATCTCCCTGGCCAGGCACCTGGACTCGGACCTGGCCCTGCCCCGGGCCCTGCGCGCCTACCAGGCGGAGCGCGAGGTCGAGGCGCTGAAGCTGCAGAGCGCCGCCCGCAACGCGATGGTCTGGTTCGAGAACGCCCCACGCTACGTGGAAGCCTTCGACACCAAGCAGCTCAACTACTCCATGCTCACGCGCAGCCAGCGGGTCAGCCACGAGAACCTGCGCCTGCGGGACAAGGAGTGGCTGGAAAGCTACGAAAAGCACCTGGCGGGCCTCGCCCTCGGCCGGGCGGTCGAGCAGCCGGTACCGCCGATGTTCCTCCCCTTCAGGCTGCGGGGAATGGCCCTGAAAAACCGCGTCGTGGTGTCACCCATGTCCATGTACAGCGCCGAGGATGGCCTGCCTTCGGACTGGCACCTGGTGCACTATGGCGCCCTCGCCCAGGGCGGCGCGGGCCTGGTCTACACCGAGATGACCAATGTCAGCCCCGAGGCGCGCATCACCACCGGCTGCGCAGGGATCTGGAACGACCAGCAGGAAGCGGCCTGGAAACGTATCGTTGATTTTACCCACGCCAGCACCGGGGCAAAAATATGCCTGCAGATCGGCCACGCCGGGCCCAAGGGGGCGACCAAAAAGCCCTGGGAGTGCAGCGTATCCGACGAGCCGCTGGACGAGGGAGGCTGGGAGATCATCGGCCCCTCGGCGCATCCGTTTGCGCCCCACAGCCGGTCACCCAGGGCGATGACCCGGGAGGATATGGTCCGGGTGACCGCCGAGCACGTCGCCGCGGTGGGACGAGCTGAGCGGGCGGGCTTCGATATGATCGAGCTGCACGCCGCCCACGGCTACCTGCTGTCGGCGTCCATTACCCCGGT
>Ga0224505_10001063_pt1 | contig 18071 bp, 19 predicted proteins | sample SF_Jan12_sed_USG_FD_169102 | JGI IMG/M metagenome (GOLD analysis project Ga0224505, IMG submission 169102) | Sediment microbial communities from San Francisco Bay, California, United States - SF_Jan12_sed_USGS_4_1 | ecosystem: Environmental > Aquatic > Marine > Sediment | place: USA: California... | reverse complement strand
CGTCGAGGAGGCGGCCGAGAAACAGCGGCGGCACGCAGGTGCCTCCTTCGTGACACCTGACGGCGTGCTGGTCGGTCCCTCGGTGATCCACACCGCGAAGGAGGCCGACGCTCGGGCGCGCGAGATTCGCGCCGAGCTCCAGGTGGTGTCCCATGATCTCTCCGCCACGGTGAACGCGTTGAGACCGAAACGGGAGCGCCTCGACGAGATCTCCGGCGAGGTGGACTTCCTGGGTGAGCAGATCGACGCCGCGGACGCCGAGATCACGGCGGTCGCCGAGCGTCTCGTCGGGCTGGAGCGCGACCTGAGCGGTCTGCGCAAAGAAGAGGAGCTGCTCGCGCAGCGGGTGACCGCGCTCGACGAGACCGTGTCGGTCTCGCGGGAACAGCTCGTCGCACTCGGACCGCTGTCCGCGGAGGCGATGCCCGAGCTGCCGGCCATGCCGCAGCCACCGGTGTCGGTCCGCGTGTCGGTCGAGACGTTGCGTCGCGAGCGCTCTGCCCACGACGGTCGTCTGTCGAGGCTGCGGGCTGAGCGGGACGAGCTCGCTGCCGGCGATCCGATGGCCATGCGCGCCGCGTTGGAGAGCGCGGAGGCGGCGCGCACCGCCGCCGAGGCCGAGATCGCGCGCGCTGATGCTGCCGCCAACGAGGCCGCGCAGGCGCGTGATGCCGCCGCCGCTGCCGAGCGCGAGGTTGCCGAGCGCGAGGCCGCCGTGAATAAGCAGTGGCGCGAAGCATCGACCGAGCTCGAACGCCTGCGGGGATCCTACGAAGGCGACGACCGAACGCGGGGCGACATCGAACGTCGCATCCGTGAGGCGGAGCGGCTGATCCGCGAGGGCTATCAGGCCGACCCGGGGGCACTGCTCGATGAGCTCGATGACGACGATTCGGTCGAAGGGCTCGAGAAACGGTCAGAGCTGGTGCAGCGTCGGCTCGCGTTGCTCGGGCGCGTGAACCTGTTGGCGACGGGCGAGTTCGAGGCGCTGGCGGAACGGCACGACTTCATGGCCCGTGAGCTCGACGACGTGAAGCAGGCGCGACGCGATCTGCTCGAAGTGATCGCGCAGGTCGACCGCGAGATCACCGAGACGTTCACCTCTGCGTACCGTGACGTGGAGGTCCAGTTCGAACGCCTGATCAAGGAGCTGTTCCCCGGCGGCGACGGCCGGCTCGTGCTCACCGATCCGGCCGAACCGCTTTCGAGCGGCATCGAGATCGAGGCCAGCCCCGGACGCAAGCGCGTCAAACGGATCTCCTTGCTCTCGGGCGGCGAGCGGTCGTTGACGGCCCTCGCGTTCCTGTTCGCCATCTTCAATGCGCGACCTTCACCCTTCTATCTGATGGATGAGGTCGAGCCCGCGCTCGACGACGTCAACCTGCACCGCTTCCTACGATTGGTCGAGGGTTTCGCAGCCGAATCACAGGTGCTGATCGTGACGCACCAGAAGCGCACGATGGAGATCGCTGCGATGATGTATGGCATCTCGCTCAACAAGGACGGCACGACGAAGGTCGTCGGGCAGACGCTCGACCGGCAGACCTCGATCGAGTCCGACGCTCGTCTCGAGGGTGAGCGTGAGACCGCCGGCGAACCGGTCATCGAAGTGCCAGAGGGCGAGCCGGTCGGCTAGCCTCCGCCCGTGACGTTCTACATCCTCGTCTTCGCAGGGCTGGCGGTGCTCGCCGTCTTTGCGTTCCTCACGATCCGCTCCTCGCGGCGGAAGGGACTACGCGAGTTAGGGCGTGAGACCCACACGGGGGCCGGGCATGTGCGCGCTCCGACGCCGATGCATCCGGCAAAGCAACGGCATGAGCCGGCCCGCCCTGAGCCGGGACCGTCCGGTGGCGGGTTCCACAAGGATGGCCTGGGGGCCAAGGTCAAGGCCTTGTTCAGGGGCGGACCCGGTGACGAGACGTGGGCCCAGCTCGAGGATCTGCTGATCAAGGCCGACGTCGGCCCGGCGGGCTCCTCCGATCTCGTCGGTCGCATCAGGAAGGGGCTCACGAACGGGGCTGATCCGGTTGCCCTGCTCCGTGAGGAGATCGTGGCGGTGCTCGGGCCAGACGAGCCCCTCGACCTGTCCGAGAGGCGTCCGGGTGTGGTGTTGGTCGTCGGGGTGAACGGCTCCGGCAAGACCACGACGATCGGGAGGCTCGCCAAACGTCTTGCAGGCGAAGGCATGACGGTCAGCCTCGCGGCCGCCGACACCTATCGCGCGGCAGCTGGCGAGCAGCTGGAGGTCTGGGCCCGGCGCGCCGGCGCTCACGTCGTGGGTCAGGATCGGGGCGCAGACCCGGGGGCCGTCGCGTTCGACGCTGTGAAGTCGGCCGCCGCTCGGGGTGCCGATGTCTTGATCGTCGACACGGCCGGTCGGCTCCACACCAAGACCCCATTGATGGAGGAGCTCGGCAAGATCAGGCGGGTGATCGAGAAGGCCGGAGCTCAGGTCGATGAAACCCTCCTCGTGCTCGACGCCCAGACGGGGCAGAATGGCATCGCACAGGCCAGGGCATTCACCGAAGCGGTCGATGTGACCGGCGTGGTGCTCACGAAGACCGACGGCTCGGCCAAGGGGGGCATCGTGCTGGCCGTTCGGGAAGAGCTCGGGCTGCCGGTCAGATTCGTCGGCGTCGGTGAGGGAGCCGACGATCTCCGGCCGTTCGAGGCCGCGACGTTCGCTGAACGCCTGCTGTCCGGTTAGTGCACGACGAGACCGAGGAGGTCGCGGTGCCCAACGCGAGGATCCTCATCGTGGAGGACCATCCCACGATGCGTGAAGCCATGCGACTCGTGCTCGAGGGTGAGGGGTTCTCGATCGGCGAGGCCGGCGACGGTCAACGCGCACTCGAGATGGTGCGAGCCGATCCGCCCGACCTCGTGTTCCTCGACATGCACATGCCGGGTTCGAGTGGCGCCGAAGTGCTCGCGGAGGTTCGTGCCGATCCGGCGACAGCGGGTGTGCGCGTCATCATCGTGACCGCGGATGGGGAGGAGGGACGAGAGCGAGCGATGGCCATGGGCGCCGACGAGTACTTCACCAAGCCATTCAGCCCCATCACGCTGCTGGACACGGTGGAGCGGGTGCTCAACGCCCCGCCGCATGAATCGGAAGCGTGACGCGGAAGGTCGAGCCGCCACCGGGCGTCGACTCCGCGACGATGTCCCCGCCGAGCGCGTCGACCAGTCGCACGGTGATCGCGAGCCCGAGCCCGGATCCCTCCGCGGAACGCGCACCCTCGGCCGTTCGGAAGAACGGCTCGAAGACCCGGGCGCGATCGTCAGCTCCGATGCCGATGCCATGGTCGATCACGTTGAAGCCGATGCGGTCCTCGCCCCGAGCCATGACCTCGACCGTGACCACGTCGCTGTCGTCGGAGAATTTCAACGCGTTCGAGAGCAGGTTCACGAGTACCTGGCCGAACCGCAGAGCATCGGACTCGATCGCCGGTGGCGCATCGGCCGAGACGCGGAGTTCGATCCGATCGCCTCCAGGGAGCTCCCTTATGAGTTGCTCCAGGCTGGGCACGAGCACGATCGGCTCATGCTCGATCGTGAGCCCCGCGTGCCCGAGGCTCTCCATCGTCACGAGATCGTCGGTGAGTCGGATCAGGCGGTCGGTCTGCACGGAGATCACCTGCAGGAACTCGGCCACTTCCTCGTCGGTGAGCTCTTCGCGCCGACGCTGGAGCATGTCGACGAAGCCGCGGATGGCGGCGAGCGGAGCCCGCATCTCATGACTGGTCACCGCCACCAGGCTCACATCGCGAAGCTCAGGCTCCCCCATACCCACCCCCGGGTAGAATCCTAGCCGTCGCGGCACCCTCAGCGTGCGTCGCCGCGACGAGGACGCCGCCCCAGACCAGACCACGAGGTTCCATGTTCGACACGCTCACCGAACGGCTCGACGGCACCTTCCGGAAGCTGCGCTCGCGCGGCAAGCTCCACCCCAAGCAGGTCGACAACGCGCTCGCCGACATGCGCACGGCGCTGCTCGACGCCGACGTCGCCGTCGAAGTCGCCGATGACTTCCTGACACGTGTACGTGAGCGCGCCCTGTCCGAGGAGGTGATGAAGAGCCTCACGCCGGGCCAGCAAGTCGTGAAGGTGGTCAACGAGGAGCTCACGGTGACGCTCGGCGGCGAGCATCGGCGATTCGAACTCGGCGGTACCCGGCCCGCGGTGGTGATGATGGCCGGGGTGCAGGGCTCAGGAAAGACCACGGCGTGCGCCAAACTCGCGAAGCAGCTGAAGCATGACGGCCGGCGACCGCTGCTGATCGCCGCGGACCTCGAGCGGCCGGCGGCGATCGAGCAGCTCCGCACGCTCGGCCGTGAGATCGGGGTCCCCGTGTGGTCCGAGGGGAAGGACCCCGTGAAGGTCGCGAAGCAAGGTGTGAAGGAAGCCGACCGCCAAGACGCCGATGTGGTGATCATCGACACCGCCGGGCGGCTGCACGTCGACGGCGAGATGATGCGGCAGGCTCGCAAGATCAAGGATGCGACGAAGCCGCACCACGTGTTGATGGCCGCCGACGCGATGACCGGCCAGGACGCGATCGTCCAAGCCCGGGAGTTCATGCGGGAGGTCGATACCACCGGATTCGTGCTGACGAAGCTCGACGGCGACGCGCGCGGCGGCGCCGCCCTCTCGATCACGGCGGTGACCGGCCGCCCGGTGTATTTCGTCGGCACTGGGGAGAAGCCCGAGGACCTCGAGCCGTTCTATCCAGACCGGATGGCCGGGCGCATCCTCGGCATGGGCGACGTGCTGACCCTGATCGACAAGGCCCAGGAGAACCTCGACGCGGCCGAGGCTCAGAAGGCCGCCGAGAACATGCTCAAGGGTCAGTTCACGTTCGAAGACTTCCTCGACCAACTGCGGCAGGTGCAGAAGCTCGGGTCGATGGGAGAACTGCTGAAGATGCTGCCCGGCGTGCCGGGCGGCAAGAACGCGATGAAGGAGATGGCCGAGGCGATCGACGAAGGCGAGCTGAAACGCGCGGAGGCCATGATCCTGTCGATGACCCCGGGCGAGCGCCGCGAACCCGGTATCATCTCCGGGTCGCGCCGCCTGCGGATCGCGAACGGATCCGGGGTGACGACCGCCGACGTCAACTCGCTGCTCAAAGATTTCCAGAGCGCGAAGAAGATGATGCGGACGATGATGGGCGGCAAGCGCATGCCCGGCGCGTTGCCAGGGACGATGAAGGTGCCTTCGGCGAAGCTGCCGAAGCGATAGATGGAAACGAGTTGAGGACGAGGCAATGTCGACACGCATCCGACTCCGGCGCATGGGCGCAACCAAGCGGCCCTTCTACCGCGTCGTGGTGGCCGACCAGCGCTCGCCGCGCGATGGTCGCTTCATCGAGAACATCGGCAAGTATCACCCGCTCGAGGATCCGAGCCTCATCGAGATCGACGAGGATCGGGCCCTGCATTGGCTGCGGGTCGGTGCCCAGCCGAGCGCTCAGGTCCGCAACCTCATGGTGAAGATCGGCATCTGGGACACGTTCGTGGCCGAGCGGCCGAACGCCGCCGGCCAAGTGAGGGTGCGCGACGCCAAGCCCGACGAGCCCAAGCTCTCGAAGAAGGCCGTCGCGAAGGCAGCCGCCGCCGCCGAGGAAGCTGCCGCGCCGGCAGCCGAGGCGCCGTCGGCCGCTGAGCCGGTCGAGGCTGCGACCGAGGCGCCCGCCGAAACCGACGCCGAAGCGCCCACCGAAACCGACGCCGAAGCGTCCGAGGAGTAGCCCGAGGTGCGCGATCTCGTCGACTTCCTGGTCAGCGAGTTGGTCGACGACCCCGACGCCGTCGAGGTCACGGAGTCCGAGGACGATCGCGGTTTCCGCTACACCGTGCACGTCGCGCCCGACGACATGGGCAAGGTGATCGGCAAGGGGGGTCGTACCGCCAAGGCGATCCGAGCCGTCGTGAGGGCTGCGGCAGCGAGACAGGATGCGAACGCGTACGTCGACATCGTCGACTGACGTGTCCGAGCCGACCGTCGTCGTCGGTCACGTCACGAAGGCCCACGGCATCCGCGGTGAGGTCGCCATCGAGGTGCGCTCGGACAATCCGGAGCGGTTCGCCGTCGGTTCCACCGTCTACGTCGAGGGCCGGGCCCTCACGATCGAGCGAGCTCATGCGCACGGCGCCCGCCTGCTCGTCAAGTTCCGCGGGGCCGACGACCGCGCGGCGGCCCAAGCCCTGCGCGGCCACGAGCTGCACGTGCCGGAGTCGTGGTTGCCGGAGCTGGGTGACGGGGAGTACTGGCCGTTCCAGATCGTGGGGTGCGAAGTGGTCGCGGAGTCGGGACGCTCTCTCGGGATCGTCTCGGAGGTGATCGCGAATCCGGCCAACGATCTGTGGGTGGCGACCGATGAACGTGGGGGAGAAACCCTCGTGCCGGCGATCAGCGGGGTGATCGTCGACGTGGACGTCGGTGCCGGCCGCATCGTCGTGCGAGATCTCCCCGGCCTGACCGCACCCGAGGAGTAGCTGCAACACCCGCGTGGAGCGTAGCCTGCGCCACGTGCGCATCGACGTCTTCACGATCTTCCCCGACCTGGTGAAGGGTCCGCTCGAGCACAGCCTGCTCGGGAAGGCGATCGGTGCGGGCCTGCTCGACGTCCGCGTGCACGACCTGCGTGATTGGACCGACGATCCGCACCGCACGGTCGACGACGCTCCGTTCGGCGGGGGACCCGGAATGGTGATGAAGCCCGACGTGTGGTTCCGCGGCGTCGAGTCGCTCGATCCCGACCGTGGTCGCGTCCTCTTGCTCTCGCCTGCCGGACGCCGGCTCGATCAGGCGCTGGTCCGCGTGTTGGCCGGCGAACCGCACCTCACCCTGCTCTGCGGGCGGTACGAGGGGGTCGACGAACGGGTCGTCGAGGGGCTTCCGGCCGAGGAGGTTTCGATCGGCGAGTACGTGGTGGCGGGGGGCGAGCTCCCTGCCCTCGTCGTGATCGAGGCGGTGACGCGCTTGGTGCCGGGCGTGATCGGCCGGGAGGAGTCACACGAGCAGGACTCCTTCAGCGAACCCGGGCTACTCGACCACCCCCAGTACACGCGTCCGAGGGAGTTCCGGGGCATGAAGGTGCCCGAGGTGCTCCTCAGCGGCGATCACGCCGAGATCGAGCGCTGGCGACGTGCTGCAGCCGAGGCGAAGACCCGGCGGAACCGCCCGGGCCCCGGGCCGCAGTGAGGGGTCCGATCGTCTCTGATCCCGCGAGGACCGCTGGTACACTCGTCTGCCGTTGCCATGAACAAGACCGATCTCATCGAGCAGTCGTACTTGCGCAGCGACATCCCGGACTTCCGCCCAGGCGACACCGTCAAAGTGCACGTCCGGGTGGTCGAGGGAAGTCGCGAGCGCGTCCAGGTGTTCCAGGGCGTCGTGATCGGGCGCCAGAACGGTGGTCTTCGCGAGACGTTCACCGTGAGGAAGATCTCGTTCGGGGTCGGCGTCGAGCGCACGTTCCCGGTCCATTCGCCCTCGATCGCGAAGCTGGAGATCGTCAGTCGAGGCCAGGTGCGCCGCGCCAAGCTGTACTACCTGCGTGATCTCCGGGGCAAGAAGGCCCGCATCAAGGAGCGGCGGATCGACGACGTGAAGCTCGCCGCGATTGAAGAAGCGGCCGCACGATCCGCCGCCGGTGCCCACCCGACGCAAGAAGCAGATGTCGACGCGATCGATGAGATGCTCCTGGAGGCTCCCGACGACGCCGAGGCTCCCGACGACGCCGAGACTCCCGACATCGAGGCCGCCGCCGACGAGCTCGCGGCCGAGGCCGGCTTGCCCGACGAGGAGAAGGCCGAGGCCTGATCCGTGGCCGATGGGCCCACCGGCGTCGCCGAGCCCACCGACCCTCCGCCCCCACCGCGTCCACGCGGCCGCTGGCGCGAGCTTCCAGCGATCGTGGGGATCGCGGTCCTGCTCGCCGTGGCGATCAAACTCCTCGTGGTCCAGGCTTACTTCATCCCGTCGTCGTCGATGGTTCCGACCTTGCGCGAGGGTGATCGCATCCTGGTTTGCCGGATCTGCCTTCGCCTGGACGACGTCGATCGAGGCGACGTGATCGTCTTCGAAGGCCCCGACGGCATCTCGCCCCATAGGGGCGTGCTCGGCGGAGCGCTTCACTGGCTGGGGGAAACGCTCGGCGTTGCCAGTCCCCCCCACGACGATTTCGTGAAGCGGGTCGCAGGGTTGCCCGGAGACACGGTCGAGATCGATCGGACCGGAGCCCTGTTCGTCGATGGCGAACCTGTCGATGAGCCCTACCTCAACCGGCCCGTTCCGACGGACGCGTTCCCACCGACGGCCGTGCCGGATGGCATGCTGTTCGTACTCGGTGACAACCGCGGGAACTCGGGCGATTCGAGGTGCCAGCCTCCGGACTGCACGGGGCTGGTGCCGGTGGACAAGGTGATCGGTGTGACGATCCTTCGGCTCTGGCCCCCTCAGCGGATCGGGGTCGTGCGATGACGATGGATCGGTTCGAGCGCATGCTTGCGGCCCAGGGGTTCGAGAGGGTGGCGGGCGCCGATGAGGCTGGTCGCGGTGCACTCGCCGGACCTCTCGTGGCAGCCGCAGTGATCCTCCCGGCCGGCTTCGACCTCGAGGGCATCAACGACTCGAAGGTCTTGAGTGAACCTCAGCGCGAGGCGGCCTACTCACGCATCGTGGGATCGGCCACGTGGACGGCGTGCAAGGCCCAGCCCGCCGCGATCGACGCGAGAGGGCTGCATCGGTCCAACATCGCGCTGCTGCGGCGGGCGGCCAAGGCGCTGGAGCCCGACTACGTGCTCACCGACGGGTTCCCGGTGCCACGGATCCCTTGCCCGTCGATCGGGGTGAAGAAGGGTGATGCGGTGAGCGCCAGCGTTGCGGCGGCCTCGATCATCGCCAAGGTGACCAGGGATCGCATCATGCGACGCCTTCACAAGCGATACCCGGCCTTCGGGTTCGATCACAACAAGGGATACGGCACGCCCGAGCACCTCGACGCGCTGGATCGCCACGGGCCGACTCCGGTGCACCGCATGTCGTTCGCCCCGTGTGCGCAGCCGTCGCTCTTCGTCGATCAGGAGCCCTGGTCCACACCGGCGGAGGCCTACGAGGGCGGCGCGAGGCTGGTGCCCGGGCATGAGAAGCTTGGACGATGATGAGCGACGACGACATCGAGCGGTTCGAAGAGGAACGTGAGCTCGAGCTCTATCGGGAGTACCGAGATGTGCTTCCCATGTTCACCTACGTCATCGAAACCGAACGACGCTTCTACTTGGCGAACCAGGTGCAGCTCACGGCCCTCGACGAAGGGTGGGTGCAGGTTGAGCTCAACGATGCCTGGGTCTGGGACATGTTCCGGCCGGCTCGCTTCGTGGCGAGCGTTCGGGTCATGACCCGGCGCGACGTGAACGTCGAGGAGCTGGCGAAACGAGACGAGCCCACCACGATCCCTGATACGCCGACAACGACGTAGCTCTGCGCGGCCGCCGGGGCTGCAGGGCCGGCGTCGGTGTCAGACCTCGCGCGTAGCGTCGGGCGATGTCCGAGACCCGTTCCGAACTCTGCGCCAGGGGTGAGCGTGCCGCGCTCGAGCTCTATCGGCGGCGCGGGTTCGCACTGGTGGCGCGCAACTGGCGGTGCAGCATCGGTGAGATCGACCTGGTGCTCAAGCGCGGACAGGTCCTGGTGTTCTGCGAGGTGAAGACGCGGCGTGGGTCGCGACACGGCGGGGGGTTCGAGGCCGTCGATGCCCGGAAGCAGCGGAAGCTGCGGGCGCTCGCCGAGGTCTACCTGCTCACCCACGAAGCCACCCAGACATCCGTCCGATTCGACGTCGCGAGCGTGACGACCGCCACGGGGCCGGGTCATCCGGGCTCATTGCAGGTCGAGCTCTTCGAGGAGGCCTTCTGAGATCGCGCACCGATCCACGGGCTAGGCCCAACGGCGTAGTGGTCGGTCCCTCCGGCCGACAGATCGTGCCCGTTCGACCGTGGCGCGCATCACCCGAGCGGCCCTATCATCCCGCGACATGAGTTTCCGAGCATCCGAACCCGAGGAGCCACGTCCACGACAGCGATCGTGGGACAACTCCGAGCTCCGTCACCGGCTCGAGGGCCGTGAGGTTCGCGGCGTCGACGTCCTCGCGCTGCAGTCGTCGGTGGTCGGTCGGGCCGATCAGGCGCCCGCCCGCCGCCGCCGGAGATCGGGCTAAGGATAGCCTTCGCCTTGGCCGGTGGTCATCCCAGGTCGAGGTCGGCGAGCACGTCGCTCGAGAGGCGGCGCAGGGCCGCGAGCAGACGGTCGATGTCAGCCTCGGTCGACAGGTAGTTGACCACTCCGGCCCGCAAGAACCGCCGTCCTCGAAGGGTCGTCACGCTCACCCACGCCTCTCCGCTGATCTCGAGCGCTCGCTGCAGTCGCACTTGGTACTCGTCGAGCATGCCGGCCGACCACCCCTCGCGGTCGGCCGGCAGATGTCGGAAGCACACCACGCTTAGCTCGGGCACTGCGGGCACTGACTCGAAGTCGGGCTCGGCTTCGCACCGGGCAGCCAGGTAGGCGGCGAGATCGTCGTTCTGCTCGATCAGCGCGCCGAGGCCGGCGGTGCCGAGCTGCTTCCAGCTCATCCAGAGCTTCAGAGCGCGGAACCGCCGAGTGCCCTCGATCGAGTACTGGTACCAGTTCAGCGGCTCGTCCTCGGGGCGATTCGACGCGTAGTACTCGGGCGCTCGATGGAACGTCGAGAGCAGGTCTTCCCGGCGGCGCACGACGAGCGCGCCGATGTCATAGGCCTGGAAGAACCACTTGTGCGGGTCCACGGTCACGCTGTCGGCCCGCTCGAGGCCTGGGACCCGATGGGCGTCACGCCGTGAGAGCCGTGCGGCGCCCCCGTAGGCCGCATCCACATGCAGCCAGACGTCTTCACGCTCCGCGACGTCGGCGAGACCGGGTGTGTCGTCGACCGAGCCCGTATTCGTCGACCCTACGACCGCCGCGATCGCGAGGGGTGTGAGGCCGGCGCCACGGTCTCGCTCGATCGCTTCCGCCACGGGTGGGCCCTGCAATCGGAACTGCTCGTCGCTTTCGATCACGACCAGCGTGTCGTCGGGGAATCCGAGCACGCCGAGCGCGCGCGCGATCGAGAAGTGGGTCTGATCGCTCGCATAGACGCGCACACCCTCGAGCGCCGCACCGCGAGGCGGACCGGGGAGGCCGCGCAGCTTGGCGAGCCAGATGTCGCGAGCCATCGTCATCGCCATGACGTTGGCCATCACGCCACCGCTCGTGAGCACGCTCCAACCGTCGGGGCCGAAGCCCACGAGGTCCCTCAGCCAGGATGCGACTTCCTCTTCGACGAACGCGCCGATGGGTCCGGCATGCCAGACATCGACCCCTTGGTGGATCCACTGCGCGAGCACCTCGCCGGCGATCGAGCTGGGCAGAGGGGGAGGAGTGAAGTAGCTGAACGATCCTGGATGCTGAGCGTTGAAGGTCGCGGGCGCCACGCGTTCTCGGAACTCCTCGAGCACCTCGCTCCACCGGGTCGGTGAGATCGGAGCGGGCGCGGGGCGGTTCGCGGCTCCGAAGAAGGAGGCGCGCGATTCGGGATACGCCTGGCCATGCATCGGGCGGCGCATCGCCTCGCCGTAGAGCCAGTCCAGGGCTTCGCGCCAGGTCTGTTCCCCGAGTGCCTCGAGCGCGGCTCGCGAGCGTCCTTCATCCCGGACGTCGATCAGCTCGGGTTCGGAACTCCAGTCGAAGCGATCTGACACGGCGGCGAGGCTAGCAGGGCGATCGGCCACGCGGGCCGGCCCGTGATCTGCGTCACCGACCTGGAGGTGATGGAGCCTTAGCGTCGTCCGCATGTACGGGCGGGTGGTCGGCGCGACGGTGCTGGGCGTCGGTGGTCATCTCGTCACCGTCGAGGTGCACGTCGGCCGGGGCCTGCCCTCGCTCACGTTGACTGGGTTACCGGGCACGGCCGTGCGTGACGCGAGCGAACGCATCCGCCCTGCGGTCGAGAGTCAACGACTCGAGTGGCCGCTGCGGCGGGTCGTGGTGAACCTCGCGCCCGGCACCCTTCGGAAGGAAGGCCCCGGACTCGACCTGCCGGTCGCGACAGGTGTGCTCGCCGCCACCGCGCAGGTGCCCACCACGATGCTCACTCGGTACGCGATGGCGGGTGAGCTGTCGCTCAAGGGCGAGCTGATGCCGACCCCGGGCATCCTCTCCGTCGCGATCGCTGCGGCTCGCGCTGGTCTCGAGGGCGTGATCGTGCCCGCCGTGAACGCTCTGGAGGCCGCGCAGGTCGAAGGCGTGCATGTCGTGGCTGCGTCGACCCTCGTCGACGTCGTCGGCTTCCTGCGGGGAAGCTGGCAACCGCCGTCGATCGACGAGGTCACGATCGACGTCGAGCCCTCGAACGATGTGGATTTCAGCGACGTTCGGGGCCAGCTGCAGGCCCGACGGGCGATCGAGGTCGCGGCGGCGGGTGGGCACAACGTCTTGATGGTGGGTGCGCCCGGGGCAGGCAAGACGATGCTGGCGCGCCGCATGACCACGATCCTGCCGAGCCTGGCTCGAGACGAGGCGCTCGAGGCCACGCAGCTCCACTCCGTGGCAGGGCTGCTGGCAGGGCGCGGCGTCTTGCGAGCGCGCCCGTTCCGATCGCCGCACCACTCGATCTCCATCACGGGCCTCCTCGGTGGTGGCTCGGCGTATCTGCGGCCCGGAGAAGTCTCGCTCGCCCACCACGGCGTGCTGTTCCTCGACGAGTTCACCGAGTTCCGCCGCGATGCCATCGAGGGCCTGCGCCAACCCCTCGAGGACGGACGGGTCGTCGTCTCCCGGGCCGTCGGGTCGGCGGAGTTCCCGGCCCGCTTCACGCTGGTCGCCGCGGCGAACCCGTGCCCGTGCGGGTTCGAGGGCGACCCTCGACGTCACTGCCGGTGCCGATCCGATCGCATCGATCAGTACCGGCAGAAGCTCTCCGGTCCGCTGCTCGATCGCATCGATCTGCGGCTGCGGGTGCCCAGGCTCACGAAGCAGGAATTGATGGGTGGCGGACACGGTGAGTCGTCGACGGCGATGCGAGCCCGGGTCCAAGCAGCCCGCGATCGTCAGCGCGTCCGATGGGCTGAGGTCGGTGCATCGTGCAACGCACACTTGCCCGGTCCGGCAGCTCGCCGGCTGGTGCGGCTCACGTCCGAGGCCGAGCAGCTCCTCGGAGGCGCGGTCGACCAGCTGTCGCTCACAGGACGGGGGTTCGATCGAGCGATCAAAGTGGCGCGCACGATCGCCGACCTCGCCGATGCCGACATCGTCGGTCCCGACCACGTTGCGGAGGCGCTGTCCTATCGCGATGGCATCGTGCAGGAAGGCCTCGCTCGTGCCGGGTGATGGACGCACGGCTCGGCGCGCCGCCCTGCCCCGCCGGGCGCTCGATGTTCCGCCCGGGTTCCCCGAGGGGTACGCCGAGGGTGGGGGCGCTCGCGAGGCGCTCCTGGTGCTCTCGGCACTGCGGGGCATCAAGCCGTATCAGCTCCACGAGCTCGCCTGGGCCCACGGCACCGCCGAGGCGAGCCTGGCCACGATCCGCCGTGGCGAGGCCGGCAGCGAGGCCGACCACGAGTGGGCCCGCACGCTCGATGCGATCGAGATCGAGCGACGAGCGGCCGCCCTCGGAACGCGGTTCGTCACTCCCGCCGACGACGAGTATCTGCCGGTGTTCCTCGATCTCCTGCACGATCCGCCGGTCGCGATGTACGTGGCAGGGAGCCCGCTCACCCAGCTTCCCGATCGGGTTTCCGTCGTCGGGGCCCGCAACTGCTCGCCCACGGGCAACGAGGTTGCTATGAGCATCGGGGCCGGCCTCGCAGGAGCGGGGGCGTGTGTCGTGAGCGGTGCCGCGAGGGGCATCGACGCCGCGGCGCATCGGGGAGCCTTGCATGCGAAGGGCACGAGCATCGCCGTGCTCGGCTCCGGGCACGACCAGCCCTACCCGAGGGGCAGCGCCGATCTGGTCCGCCGGGTTGGGGCCGCCGGCGCCGTTATCAGCGAGTACGCGCCGGGCGTCCTCGCCGAGCCGTTCCGGTTCCCGGCGCGCAATCGCCTCGTGGCAGCATTGGGCAAGGCTCTCGTGGTCGTCGAAGGCGCGCACGGCAGCGGATCGACCATCAGCGTCGATCATGCGCTCGATCTCGGGCGAGATGTCTTCGCGGTGCCCGGGCCGGTGAACAGTCCGCTCGCCGAGGTGCCGCTCGCGCTGATCCGCGACGGCGCCACCATGGTCCGAGGCGTCGACGATCTGCTCGACGACCTCGGGTACTCGGCAGCGCTCCAGGTCGAGGCACCGCCGACCCTCGAGCCCGATGAGCGGCGGGTCTACGACGCGCTCGGTGGCTCGGGCCTCGTCGACGCGATCGCGTCCGAGACCGGACTGACGCTTTCGTCTGTGACGACCGTGCTGCTCTCACTCGAACTCAAGGGCCTCGTCCGCAGCGAGGGCGGTCGCTACGCTCGGCGGGTCGTGGCTTCCGAGAGCAGTACTCGCTGAGGGTCGGAAGGCGAGGAGCTTGCAGCCGGCGTTCCGCGTTGGTACACACAGGTAGCCGCAGCTCCACGAGTGACGTGGCTGCGCTCGGCGGTTCGACGTCCGCGCGAGCCGATCCGACGGCCAAGAGCTTCGAGAGGAGCTCGGAAGGGCGACGTGCGCTCCGACGACGAGCTTTCCCCGCACGAAGATGAGCTGATCGACGCGTTCGCTGCCCACCTGGCGCTCGAGCGCCATCTCTCCCATCACACCGTCACGGCTTACCGGCGCGACCTGACTCAGCTCGCCACGTTCCTCGTTCGTGGGGGCGAGACGCTCCTGACGGCCTCCTATCCGCTGCTGCGGCGATTCCTGGCCCAACTGCACACGCTCGGATACGCGCGCGCGTCCGTGGCCCGCAAGGTCGGCACGATCCATACCTTCTACCGATGGGCCGTCGCCGATGGGCGGTTGTCTGACGATCCGTCATCGCTGCTCGGTCGCCCGAAGGTGATCAACCGCCTGCCAACGGTGTTGCGGCCCGTCGAAGCGGCCGCGCTGGCCGACGCGCCTGCGGCCGCTCCGAAGACCGCCGGGGCAGATTCACTCGCCTCGGCGGTCGAGCGGGCCGTCGCCCTGCGCGACGTCGCGGCGCTCGAGCTCATGTACGGCTCAGGGTTGCGCGTGGGAGAACTCGCCGGCCTCACGCTCGACCGTGTCGACCTCGAGCGCGGGCGCGTGAGCGTGATGGGAAAGGGCTCGAAGGAGCGCGACGTGCCGATGTCCGACTACGCGATCGACGCGATCGCAGCGTACCTCCGCGACGGGCGGCCGGTCTTGGCCCCCCACGCCGCCCGCGAACTCTTCCACAACAGGCGGAAGAAACCCTTCAGCTCGAGGGATATCCGTACGATGGTGGAACGATATGGCGGTACAGTGCTGCCGGGTCGGCGGGTGACGCCGCACACGTTGCGGCACTCGTTCGCGACACATCTGTTGGAAGGGGGAGCCGACATCCGAGCTGTGCAGGAACTGCTGGGTCATGCGAGCGTTGCCACGACGCAGCGCTATACGCACGTGTCTCGGGCGCGGCTGTTCCAGGCGTACGAGCAGAGCCACCCGAGGGCCTGAACCGTGGCCGCCGCGAAGAAGACCGCCACCAAGGCGCCGGCCAAACGGAAGGCGAAGCCGGCCACGAAAGCCGTCGCCGTCGACCCGAACGTCACGATCCCGCCGCATGTCGATGACGAGCTTGGGCAGCAGTGGCACAGGTTCAAGAGCACCGGCGAGGATGACGCTCGCGAGAAGCTGATCCTGCACTATGCGCCGCTAGTGAAGTACGTGGCGAGTCGAGTCGCGACCGGACTTCCCGCCAGCGTCGACCAGGCCGACCTCGTCAGCTATGGCATGTTCGGCTTGATCGACGCTCTCACGAAGTTCGAGCCCGGTCGCGGCAACAAGTTCGAGACCTACGCGATCCCTCGCATCAAGGGCGCGATCATCGACGAGCTCCGCGCGATGGACTGGGTGCCCCGCTCCGTGCGGTTCAAGGCGCGAGAGATCGAGAAGGCCCACACCGACCTGGAGTCGATGCTCAAACGCCAGCCGACCGAGCAGGAGATGGCCGAGCGTTTGGGCATCACGCGACGAGAGCTCCACGACGTGGTCTCGCAGATCTCGTTCGTCTCGGTGCTCGCCTTGGATGAGCTCGTCTCTGTGGGTGCCGACCGGGGCGAGCAGGTGTCGCTGATCGACACGTTGGCCGACCGAGGCACCGATCCGACGTCAGGTGTCGAATCCCAGGAGACGAGAGGCATGCTGGCGGCAGCCATCAACGACCTCTCGGAGCGGGAGAAGATCGTCGTCACGCTCTACTACTTCGAGGGGCTCACGCTCGCCGAGATCGGCGAGATTCTCGGCGTCACCGAATCACGCGTCTGCCAGATCCATACGAAGGCAGTCGGCGGACTTCGGGTCCAGCTCACCGAGGTCGAATAGTCTTCCGTACGATTCGATTGGTCCCGTGATGGTCGTCACGGCGCCGACATCGTCAGGAGCGTAGCGTCGCTCCCATGCGGTCTCGTCATGTACTCGCTGCGGTCATCGTCCTTTCGATCTTCGGAAGCGGCATGCCGCGGGCCGCCGGCAGCGGAGCCTGGACATGGCCGGTCGCCGGTCCCGTGATCCGTGCTTTCGATCCGCCGGCTTCGCCCTACGGCTCAGGGCATCGAGGCATCGACATCGCCGCGGCGGCGGGGAGCATCGCCGTCGCCCCGGCCGACGGGCGTGTTGCGTTCGCCGGCCCGGTGGGCGGGCGACTGTTCCTCACGATCGACCACGGGGGAGGTCTCGAGTCCACCTACTCATGGGTCGCCTCGCTCGCGGTCCGCAAGGGCGATCTCGTGCGACAAGGTCAGCCGGTGGCTCGCACCGGTGGGGGGCACATGGGCGATCTCATCCCGAACCTGCATCTGGGCGCCAAGCTCAACGATGTCTACGTCGATCCACTCGACTATCTCGAGCAGGTCGACCTCACAGCGTTCCTTCGTCTCGCGCCGGTCGGCGCCTGAGGCGCGCCCGGTGGGCGTCCGGCGTTTAGGATGGCGCGGCCTTGCGCACCTTCCTGACGCCCCTCCGCCCCTTGCGCCGTGCCCTGCGCACGGCCGCGGTTGCCTCGAGCATGCTCGTGGTGATCGGCAGCGGTGCCGCGATGGCCCAGCGCTCGTCCGGGTGGACGCAATTCCAGGGTGGACCCGGCAAGACCGGTGCGACCGCCACGGGACCCGAGCCCGGCTACGGGCAGGCGTGGCGGACGCCATTCGCACCCGGGGGACCGGGCGATCGATACGGACTCTCGGCCCCGGTGATTGCCGGAGGCGTCGCCGTGGCCGTCGGGCCCGAGCAGGTGATCGGGGTCGACGTGGCGTCGGGTGAAGAACTGTTCGAGGTTGCTCGAGACCTGGGTCCGTCGGTGCCTGCGGCGGTCGCTTCCTCGGGACCCCGTACGGCGATCCTCTACACGGAGGGTTGGGGAGCCGGTCCGCCTTCTCCGACGCCGACCGCAGATGCCTCACCGTCGGGCTCCCCGAGTGTTCCCGCAGGCGGGGGAACCGACGCGTTCGATTCCCACCTGGCGGCGTTCGATCTCGAGACACAGGAAGCGCTGTGGCCGCCCGTGCAGCTCGATGGTGTCAGCCGAACCGGGGTCACGGTCGACGCCAGCACGGCGTTCGTCGGTGTGAACGGCGGCACCGTCACCGCGGTCGACGTTGCCGAGGGGAGCGTCATCTGGCAGCAGGAGCTCGGAGGCACGCTGCTCACCCCCATCGCCGCCGCCGACGGACTGGTGCTCGTCGGTCTCCAGGGCGATCGCGACACGCAGCCCGTGATCGTGGCCCTCGATGCCGCAACCGGCCAGGAACGCTGGCGCCATGAGCCCACCGATCCGGCGGCGGTCGTGTCTGCCGTGTCGGTTTCCGATGGCCGCGTGTTCGCGATCTTCACGGGGCTTTCGGAGACCGCGGTC
>Ga0224505_10001062_pt1 | contig 18085 bp, 14 predicted proteins | sample SF_Jan12_sed_USG_FD_169102 | JGI IMG/M metagenome (GOLD analysis project Ga0224505, IMG submission 169102) | Sediment microbial communities from San Francisco Bay, California, United States - SF_Jan12_sed_USGS_4_1 | ecosystem: Environmental > Aquatic > Marine > Sediment | place: USA: California... | reverse complement strand
TTTCGGCAGCCGTTGAACATCTTGGCCTGAGCCAGCTGGAACCGTTCGATCTCCGGAAAAAGGTGATCGAGTTTCAGCTCTGACCGAACATTATTTCACCAAACGGAAACGACTATGCTTGTCACGAAACGTCTTGATCATTTCATCGATGAACTTGCTTCCTCGTCGCCGGCGCCCGGCGGAGGAAGTGTTGCGGCCCTGGCGGGTGCCCTCGGATCAGCCCTCACCGTCATGGTCTGCAACCTCACAATCGGCAAGAAGAAATACGCAGGTGTCGAAGAGGATATGAAAGGGATTCGCGAGCGGGCGGAAGCGCTGAAGAACACCTTCACAAAGCTGATCGACAAGGATACCGAGGCGTTCAACAAGGTGATGGAAGCATTCTCGCTTCCGAAGGATGCAGAACCGCAGATCGCTCTCCGCAAGGCGGCGATCAATGAAGCGACCAAGGAAGCGGCGCTTGTTCCGCTGGAAGTAATGAAACACTGCATCGATGCAATGGCGCTGGTGCAGGAGGTGGCGGCGGACGGAAACAAGAACTCGGTCAGCGACGCGGGTGTGAGCGCACTGATGCTGCATGCGGCATGTGAAGGGGCGGCCCTGAATGTCAAGATCAACCTGAGCAGTCTGTCCGAAGAGGAATTCGTCGGCTGGAAGAGCGATGAGGTTGAGTCGCTTCGGAAGACCAGTAAAATGATGATGGAAGAGGCAATGGAGATTGTGGAAGGGAAGATGGGGGTCGGGTAAGAGAGTATCAGGTGTCGATCGACGGTGATTATTGTCAGAGAAAGGGCTCCTCGCAGAGCCCTTGTTCTTTTCCATTAAGTTTCCAATCAACAGCCTCAGTCGTCAATTCATTCCTCCCTCCATCCCGATCGGCTCATAGCTTTCAAACAAAGTCAGATCCGCCGCTTCGTAGGCTGTTTTGTATTCAGGCCATGAGTCTGAGAAAAAGCGGTTGATCCGGTCCAGGAACCGTGCGAGCGCTTCTTCGGCCTGTGCCAGGGCGAGGCGGTCATTCTCGCTGGTGGCTGACCAGGAGGAATTCAGATACCAGTCGGCGAGGTTCAGTTTCGAGGTCAGAACATCCGGAGAGCTCTTGATCCCCTGGATATCGGGACTCTCCACCATTTCATTGAATGTCTTGATCGAGTCCTGAAATGCCTTCCCCTTTTCTTTCAGATCCCTGATGACGGCCGTCGTATCTTCATTTCTGTCCTTCAGATACTCCTGAACACGCTCGATCACTTTCTTCGCATCATTCAGCCGGTCCGTGCCGCTGGTGGCGAGCTCGACGCGTGACATAAGCTGGTCGAGCAGCCGGTCGTTCTCAAGCACGGTTGCTTCGGCAATCGACATCCGGGGATCCATCAGCACTTCCACCATGCCGGAATCCGCATGTTCACCATTGCTCAGGACGATCTCGTACCTGCCGGGCAGCACGAGCGGCCCGCCCGGTTCCGGCGCACCCGGCTTCGGCTTCTCCGATCCCGGCCAGCGGACCCCTTTCCGGTTCATTCCCCACCGGATTCTGTTGAGTCCCGCCTCCCCTTTCTCCTTGAACGTCCTGATCACAGTCCCTTCACTGTTCTTCACCCGAACGGTGATCGTATCGCCGGCTGTCGTCGACGGTTTCCTGTCAGAATCAGATTTCTCTTCTTCTTTCTCTTCCTGTTTCTTTGTTGTATCCGGATTGAAGACGAACGAGATCATGGCACCTGACATCGGATTCTCCCCGCTGAACTCGGCCGCCCCGGTAAACAGAACGCCGGCAGGGGATTTCCGCCAGGCGTGCTGTGCCGGTGGGATCGGGAACAGGTGAAGAGGAGCGTCCATCAGTTCGTATCCCTGCATTGCAAGCTCACGCAACGGCCGGATATCATCCAGCACATATGCGGCACGTCCGAATGTGCCGATCACCAGATCCTCATCGCGCGGATGAATCACCAGATCCATCGTCGAAACAGTGGGGTAACCGTTCTGCCACTTCGTCCAGTTCTTCCCGGCATCGATACTCAAATAGAGTCCGAATTCCGTTCCGAGAAACAACAGATCACGCGCGACGCGGTCCTGGGCGATGCAGAGCGCATACCCTGAGACCTTTTCTCCGTCTGCGATCCTGCTCCAGGTCTTTCCGTAATCTCGTGTATGGTACACGTACGGTGTCCAGTCGTTATGACGATGGTTATCGAACACAACAAACGCCTCACCGGCGTCGTGGGAGGATGGATGAATCTGAGGAACCCATGTTGCTTCCGGCACGCCGGGGATTTCATCCACACGGTTGGTCCAGGAACCGCCCCCGTCCGTGGTGATCCGAACATTCCCGTCGTCCGTGCCGACCCAGATCACCCCTTGTTTCACCGGGCTCGGGGCGATGGTCAGAATCGTAGTATGGTTTTCCGCTGCGGTGACATCGAATGTCAGGCCGCCGCTTTCTTCGTACTTCTGTTTCGTGGTGTCGTTGGTTGTCAGGTCAGGTGAGATCACGCGCCAGGTTTCTCCGCGGTCAGTACTCTTGTGCAGGAATTGGCTGCCGTAGTAAATCGTCCTCTCATCGAACGGATCTGCCGCCATCCCGGCGTTCCAGTGAAACCGCAGTTTGATCCCGTCGGGATGCATGGGGCGGATCAGCCGTTGCTCTCCCGTTTCGATATCGTACCGCGCAACCGCTCCTCCCTGTGACATCGCATAGCCGTAGCGCGCATTGGCGGGATCCGGCACCACGTCGAATCCGTCGCCGAACAGGACCATCTGCCAGTATGAATTTCTGATCCCTCCGTTTCGCCACACTTCGTTCGGACCACGCCAGGAACCGTTGTCCTGCATGCCGCCATAGATGTTGTAGGGAGTTTCGTTATCAACGTTGATATGATAGAACTGGGCGAGCGGAAGGTTCTCGATAAAGCGCCAGGTTCTGCCGCCGTCGCGGGTGATGGCGAGGCCGCCGTCGTTTCCGTCGATCATGAAATCGGGATCATCCGGATGGATCCACCATGCGTGATGGTCAGGGTGGATGTCGGACCATTGAATAAAGGTTTCGAATGTCTTTCCGGCGTCCTCGCTCCTGGAGACAACCGAGTAGAGATTGTAGATCCGGTTTTCGTTGTGGGGGTCGACATAGATATCAGCATAGTAGAACGGCCTGTTGCCGATATTCTTGTCGCTCACTTTGGTCCATTTGAATCCGCCGTCGTCCGACCGGTAGAGAGCATTCTTCTTCGATTCGATCAGCGCATAGACGCGTTCCGGCTTCCCCGGAGCGATCGCCAGTCCGATCCGTCCGAGGTCACCCTCAGGGAGTCCATCCTTGTCGGTTCGCTTTGTCCACGTGGCTCCTCCGTCAAACGTGACAAGCAGACCGGATCCGGGGCCGCCTGATTTGAAGAACCATGGCCAGCGCCGATACTCCCACATCGCGGCAATCAGTTTGTTCGGGTTGGAGGGGTCCATGACGAGGTCAGCGACGCCTGTCTTCTCATCCACGTACAGAATCTTCTTCCACGTCGCGCCTCCGTCCGTTGTCTTGTAGACCCCGCGTTCCGGGTTTTCTCCCCAGGGTGCGCCCAGGGCACCGACGTACACGACATCAGAGTTGCCGGGGTGAATGATCACCCGGTGAATCGCACGTGTGTCCTTCAGGCCCATGAGAGACCAGCTACGTCCTCCATCGATGCTTTTGTAGATGCCGTCACCGTTCGTCATGCTGTTCCGCGGGTTTCCTTCTCCGGTACCGGCCCAGACGATCGCAGGGTTCTGCTGGTCCACCGCCACCGCGCCGATCGATGCGACGGCAAGCGTATCAAAGATCGGCTTCCAGTCAGTCCCGCCGCTTTCCGATTTCCAGAGTCCTCCCGACGCGGTGCCGACATAGATGATCTGGGGATTGTCGTTCACCACATCGATCGACGTCACCCGCCCGCTCATCCCGGCCGGTCCGATACTCCGGGCTTTCAACCCATGAAGTTTCTTCATGTCCAGCTTCTGGGCGAAAGTTTGAAACGAGGGTTGAAACAACAGCGCTGCGAACAGGATTGTGCGGAGGAGCAGTTGCATGCGGGATACCTCGGTTATTGGACTCAGGGAATGAAAGGGGGCGAATCAATGAAGCGCCGCAATATCGGGAATGAGGGTCTGACAATCAAGCGATCCGTATCATCGGGCAGGTCCTCATGCACGGATGAACAACGCTCCCTCTCTTGACACTCAGACCGTTTTCTGTACATTTGCTGGCATGGCAGGGATGAACAATACAGCAGAGTTTGCCGACACCGTGCTGATGGTCCGGCCGCGCCGGTTTGGCTACAACGAGACAACCGCCGGGTCGAATCATTTCCAGTACCGGATGCCGGATCTCGTCGCATCGGAGATCCAGAGCCGGGCGCTTAGGGAATTTGAGGGACTGAGGGATCTGCTCCGCGATGAAGGAGTCGATGTCATCGAGTTCGATGATTCGGAGGAACCCGGAAAGCCGGATGCTCTTTTTCCGAACAACTGGTTTTCGACTGACCCGAACGGAACGATCATCCTCTACCCGATGGAAGGGGAGAACCGGCGGTTCGAACGGCGGACCGATATTGTTGACTCACTCCGGCATTCCCATTGTTACGGCCGGATGATCGACCTCACGGCTTTCGAGCGGGATGGGAAATTTCTTGAGGGGACCGGGAGCATGGTGTTTGACCGGAGGAACTCCGTGATCTACGCGGCCCTTTCTTCCAGGACCGATCCGGTGGTGCTGGCTGAATTCGCTTCACGGTCAGGCTTCAGGGAGATCGTCACGTTTCATACCGATCTGATCCGGACTCCGGAGGGAAGTCCGCAGCCGATTTATCATACCAATGTGGTCCTGGCGATCGGCTTGTCCACTGCTGTGATATGCACAGGGGTGATCAGTGCAACGGAAGAGAAAAGGGGGGTGGTGAACAGTCTCACACGCGGCGGACGGACGGTTGTCGAAATCACAGTCGAACAGCTTCTCGCCTTCGCCGGTAATATGCTGCAGGTCAGGAACAAGGCGGACCATCTGCTCTGGGTGATGTCGACCTCGGCATTCGATTCACTTTCGTCAGCACAGAAAACCATCCTGGTTTCAGCCGGCTCCCGGCTTATTCACTCAGCGCTCCCGACGATCGAGACGGTCGGCGGAGGGAGTGCGCGCTGCATGCTGGCCGAGATCTTCCGACCGGTTCCGCATGAAGCGAGGGAAATATGAACATTCGAATTGCCACCCCTGATGACGGTGAATCGGTTCTTTCCCTGATCGCAGCACTGGCCGAGTATGAAAAAATGGACCCGCCCGACGCGGAAGCACGCCGCCGCCTGATCGAAGAAATGAAACAAGAGCACCCGCGGTTCGAAGTGTTTCTTGCTGAGGAGGAGGGAAGAGCGGTCGGGTATGCGATCATCTTCGAAACGTACTCGACCTTCGGTGCCTTTCCTGTGCTTTACCTGGAAGATCTGTTCGTCCTTCCCTCATACCGGAAGAAGAAAATCGGTCTTGCCCTGTTTCATGCGGTGGTTCGTGAGGCCCAACGGAGGGGCTGCGGCCGGCTCGAATGGGTCGTGCTGAGCTGGAACACTCCGGCGATCGGCTTCTACAGGAAGCTGGGGGCTCACCGTCTGGACGAATGGGAGACCTTCCGGCTGACTTCGGACAGATACGAGGATCTGTTGAACAATTGATCCATTTTTGACCTTCCTTTTTCGAACGGTGGAAAATCTTTCCACTCCTCCCTGAGCACTTTTTCGTTTTTTGGCTGTTTTTCAACGTTTTGTTCTGGCTCGGTTTTGGATTACATGACAATCAGAACCGCATCTCAGAAAGGGCTTTATGACAATTCTGCTGGTCGATGACAACGAAGACTATCTCCGGTTGCTGAAAGACTCGTTTTTTGAATCCGGCTATATGGTCCACACGGCGATCGACGGGGAAGAGGGATGCCAGATCCTGGCAAGATTCGATATTGATCTGATCATTTCAGATATCCGGATGCCGAGGCTGGACGGCTTGAAACTCCATGCGTTCGCACGGGAAATGGATCGGTACAAGAAAACCGTATTCGTGTTCATTTCAGGATTTAAGGACGTCTATAAGGACTTTCTTGATCTCGACGAGCATCTCGATTTCTTCTTCGATAAGACGACGCCGATCAATGAAATTGTTTCTTCGGTTGACCGCCTGACGCACGGGAGCTTTTCGGGACAGGACAGGTAGGTATTCATGATCCGTTGATCGGAACTGACCATTCTGATCGTTGAGCAGTCCCGGGAGCGATTTCCCGGGGCTGTTCTGTTTTCTGGTGGTTGAGGAGGGGGAAACCGCGAAGACGCAAAGGCGCCAAAGTAAGAAGGCAGGATCAAGGATTTCTCTTTGCGATCAAGAAATATCTCTTACAATCTTCCCGCCAGCACCACCACACCCTTCATCGCCTCGCTCACCTCGCCACGCCCGCCATGGATTTCCAGAAGAGCGACATAGATGCCGATGCGCGCCTTTTGTCCGTAGTCGTCCAATCCGTCCCAGAGCAGAGATCCGTTGCTGCCCGCCGGCTCATTGATGGCAAGTTGCCTGATCTGTCGTCCCTCAGTATCGAACAGCCGAAGAGAGAACGAATATGAGCCGGGGGGCAGAACGAACTGAATCAGAACAAAGTCCTCGTGTCCGTCACCGTCCGGCGAAAAAGGGTTCGGAGAGAACGTCAGCGGCTCTGTCGCTCCTGTGTGATTCAACGCAATACTGTTCACAGTCCCTGGAGTCCCTCCTTCCGGTCTGGTACAACTGCTCCAGTTCCTGCGGTCCCAACCGGCCACAAACGGACTGATCCTTTCCAGGGACCGCCCCGTTTCGTCCAGGGTTGCCGTATGATGCCATTCAGGTTCGTACGGGACGCTGTCGACCACCGTTCCTACAGGGTCCAGAAGGAGAATACAGTCACCGTCGTTGTTCAGGGTCAGAGATCCGGCAGGGATGACGGCCACCGAGGCGGGGAGCGAGCTGAACTGGCGGACGATGAGCGAGTCCGTGCCAATGAGAAGGTAACTGCCGGGCCGGAGCAATGGTGTGCTGTCCGGGAAAGTGACTTCGTTTGCTTCTCCATCGGCTCCCGGCCGGTCAGACACAATCCATCCGACCGGGTTGACGGCTGCCGTTCCGGGATTGTAGAGTTCGATATATTCACTCCCGCCGCCGAGTGGTCGGTACATCAACTCGTTGATGACCAGTGATGAGACAGGGTACGCGAAGGTCAGATCCGTTCTCAGGGTATCGTTGAACGGATTGCTGTCCTTCACGGCAGAAAGGATACCGATCATCCGGTGTGCTCCCGGACCCGGCGGGCTTGCGGGAACCATGGCGATGGCGGAGTCCCGGCGGGCGAGAACTCCGGGATGATCTGTTGTGCCGAGCAGCTCGGATAGTTCAGCAACCGAATCCCGGTCCTGATCGTGGAACAGTGCAAGAGTGAATCCATCGACATCTTCCGTCCCCGCATTGTATACAGCTGCGTTGATCGTCTGAACCGCCTGGTCGTATGAAAATGATTCGATCCCAAGATCGAATTGATGGAGTGCTGTAACGCGTACGTTGTCAAGTCGGATTGTGCCGGCGGTCCCCGTTGCCACGGGGATTACCCGCCACCGGATCACCGCTCGCGCGACATGGGCGAGTGCCGATGGGAGAGGATACGCAAGGTGGAGATAGTCGGTGGACCCGTCCGGCAGAACGGAGTCAGGCAGGATGAGCACGAATGTCGCTCCACCGTCGGACGAGCACTCAATGACAACCGGTGCTCCGTGTGACGCTGAGCGCCGGACCGAGAGGAACAAGGAGTCGGGGACCAGCCCGGTGAAATCGAGTTGGCCGGATGCGACCCACTGCTCTACGGTCGCGTTGGTCGACAGAAGCGCATTGGGTGGTGAAGCGGGTGAACTGGAAGCAGTCACAAAATCATTCTGCCCCGCCGTTCTGTTGGACGATGAGCTCCAGCCGGCGGGGAGTCCCGGAGGAGCCTGGTCATCAAATGTCTCCACGTAGGGGAATCTGCTGATTTGAGCATGGACGGTACCAGGACACAGTGTGACGATCGCGCACAACACAATGAGAGAGTACATCGGATCTCCCCTCTTGATGATTGCGGCAGGACTCTGACGGGAAGAACCTCCCCCCGGATTGAAGCGGGGGGGGAGGGGGGGGCAAAAGGCGGGGCTACGTACCGGAGCTGTAATCGGTAATGTAGCGCTTCTGTTCCTTCGAAAGGCGGTCGACTTTGATCTTCATTGTGCTGAGTTTCACACGGGCGATCTCCTGGTCCTGTTCGGGCGGGATATCATGAACCGTGTTCGCGAGCCGTTTTCCTTTCTTGTCGAGTTCGGCAAGGCGGAGCTGCGACATGAATTGGTTGGCGAAAGACATGTCCATCACTTCTGACGGATGACCTTCGGCGGCGGCGAGGTTGACAAGGCGCCCCTTAGCGAGGACATAGATCCGCCGGCCTCCGCGCAACAGATATTCCTCGTTGTCTTTACGTATCGTCCTCTTCGATTTTGCCATCCGCTCGAGATCATCGATGTTGATCTCGCAGTCATAATGTCCTGTATTGCAGACGATCGCACCGTCCTTCATCGACTCGAAGTGGCGGGCTGTGATGACATCGCGGACTCCGGTCGCCGTGATGAACACGTCACCAACCTTTGCCGCCTCGTCCATCTTCATGACCCGGTGACCCTCGAGAGTCGCCTTGAGAGCTGCGGTCGGCTTGATCTCGGTGACGATGACATTGGAGCCGAGCCCTTTTGCGCGCGAGGCGACACCCTTGCCACAATGACCATAGCCGGCCACAACGACGTTCTTCCCTGCAAGCAGGACGCTGGTGGACCGGAGGATACCGTCGAGGGTCGACTGCCCTGTGCCATAAACATTATCGAAGTCCCACTTTGTTTCCGCGTCGTTGACTGCAATTACCGGGTAGTTCAACTTCCCGGCTGCGGCCATCGCCCTCAGACGATGCACGCCGGTGGTGGTCTCCTCCGTGCCGCCGATGACATACTTCTGGGCAAATTCGGGATGATCGTTGTGAATGGTGAAGATCAGGTCGGCGCCGTCATCAAGAGTCAGGTTCGGATGCATCTTGAGCGTCTGCTCGATGCACCAATAGAACTCCTTTACGTTCATCCCGTGCCAGGCGAAGATCGAGACTCCGCTTTTGGCCAGCGCTGCCGCGACAGCGTCGTTTGTTGAAAGAGGGTTACATCCAGACCAGCTGACCCGGGCGCCGGCATCAACGAATGCTTTGACTAGAACAGCGGTTTCCTTGGTAACATGCAGACATCCTGCAATCCTGTAGCCTTTCAACGGTTTTGTCTTCTTGTATTTGACACGCAGTGCGTCGAGCACAGGCATCCGCGACTCGGCCCATTCGATGAGCCGTTCCCCTTCGCGGGCAAGTTTCAGATCAGCAACTTTGTATACACCAGCTTTTGCATCCATAAGCGTCGACTCTGTTCCTTATTGTTGATTAGCGTTTGATTGCCTTGTGGAGAGTATCGACCAGGTCGAGTTTCTCCCATGTGAAATCCTTGAGGTTCCGGCCGAAATGCCCGTATGAGGCGGTCCGCCGGTAGATCGGGCGGAGGAGGTCAAGCCGGCGGATGATCCCCCGCGGCGTCAGATCGATCTCTTTCCTGACGATTTTTGCAATGGTGGAGTCGGGAATCCGCCCTGTGTCGAAGGTGTTTACCCGGATCGAGACAGGATCGACCACGCCGATGGCGTACGCCACTTCGAGGAGGCACTCGTCCGCGATGCCCGCAGCGACGATGTTTTTTGCCACATGACGTGCCGCGTACGCAGCGCTTCGATCGACCTTCGAGGGATCCTTGCCTGAAAAAGCACCGCCGCCGTGGGGAGCCCGTCCACCGTAGGTGTCGACGATGATCTTGCGCCCGGTCAGGCCGGTGTCACCGTGCGGTCCGCCGATTTCGAATCGCCCGGTCGGGTTCACATGAATCACCGTTTGCTTGTCCAGAAGCCCCGGAGGAATCACCTTGTTCACAATATGCTCGATGACATCCCGGCGAATCTGCGACTGCTTCACGTTCGGATCATGCTGGGTCGAGATGACGACATTCTGGACTCTGACCGGCTTTCGCCCTTTATACTCGATGGTGACCTGCGACTTCGCGTCAGGACGGAGATACGGCATGGGAGATTGTTTCTTCTTCCGGACATCAGCCAGCCGTTTCACCAGCTTGTGGGCGTACATGATCGGCATCGGCATGTATTCAGGAGTCTCCGTTGTTGCATACCCGTACATCATCCCCTGGTCACCCGCACCTCCTTTGTCGACTCCCCGCGAAATGTCAGGTGACTGACTATGGATCGTTGAAATCACGGAACATGAATCGGCATCAAATCTGTAGTCGGCATTCGTATAACCGATACTCCGGATCACGGTGCGTGCAAGGTCAGCAATCTCGATGTAACCCTTTGTCGTTACTTCGCCTGCGAGAAAGACAAGGCCGGTGGTGACGAGTGTTTCGCATGCCACGCGGGCATGTTTGTCCTGGGCCAGGATCGAATCGAGAATGGCATCCGACAGCTGGTCACAGATCTTGTCGGGATGTCCTTCGGAGACGGACTCCGAAGTGAAGAAATACGACATGTCTTCCTCTTGTGCTGTTTGGGGTATCTGAGGAGGCGGAGTGTCAGCGGGGACCGGAACAGGGTATCGCGTGTGACAGACACGATGCCTTAATAAAAGTCAATCTCCGACGATCCTCCGACGTTGATCCGTTTGTAGTTACCTTTTACCACAGAACCGTTGCCAACAATCGAGTTGTCCAGCATCGCCCGGTGAACCCGGGCGCCTTCGCTGATAATCGAATTCCGGACGATCGATTCATTGATCACCGCGTCCTTGCCAACAGTGGTGTACGGACCGATCACACAATTTGTCAGCTTTGCCGTCGGAGAAACATAGACCGGGTCGACCAGAATAACGCCGGGGAGTTGCTTCGACCGTGCATGGGTTTCCAGGAGTGCTTTGTTCGTCGAGAGCAAAGTGTCCGGCTTTCCGCAATCATACCACCCTTCTACCGTAAACGGCTTCATCTTCTCGCCGCGATCCAGCATCATCTGAAGGGCATCGGTCAGCTGGTACTCGTTCTTCGTGCGTATGTTCTTCTCAACAAGTTCCCGGAGTGAGCTGACAAGCAACGCTGTGTTGGTAATATAATAGAGGCCTACGACCGCGAGGTGGCTGAGAGGTTTCTCCGGTTTCTCGACGAGCCTGACGATATACCCGTCGACCGTTTCGGCAACACCGAAGCGGCGCGGATCCTCCACTTCCTTGACCCCGAGTGCGGACTCGCGCCCTTTCAGGACCGGCTTGAGATCGACATCGAAGATCGTATCACCAAGAATGATCAGGATCGGTTCACTGGTGATGGTATGGCTCGAAATGTAGATCGCATGTCCGAGTCCCAGGTGCTCTTCCTGCTCGACATAGTCGATCGGAAAATCAGGATAGCTCGCGGAGAGGTAGCTGCGGATCATATCGCCCATGTGTCCCACGACCAGAGTTGCGGAGGTGATTCCCTCCTTGATGATCTTGTCGATGATATGAGCGAGGATTGGTTTGCCGGCGACGCTGAGTAGGACTTTCGGGAGTGTGTAGGTGTGGGGCCGGAGTCTGCTTCCAAGTCCGGCTACCGGTATAATTGCACGCATTGAAACTCGAGTTCGGGAATATGAGTAAAAATCAAAACAAGATAGGGAACATTGTTTTGAGAAGCAACGAAACTGCCCGCCAGGGTATGCCGGTGTCTTGTTCTTCCTGGTGTGATCTCACGAAGAGCATCGGCATAGCAAGCCTGGTTGGGGTCCGGTGTTGTTTAATTGCCGGATCAAACCGGCCACCGTCGTGAGGCAGTCTCATGCGGACTCCCGGTTCTTGATTCTTCAGGGTCAAATTCCTATCATACCCGGACCAAACCTCTTCCATCCCCAGTGTACAAACGATGCCCGGATCCAGGAGTCCGCGAACAACGTCGTCGCGGAAGAAACAGCATGTTGAGCTTGCGGTCTCCAGGGATGTTCGGTTTCAGAACAAGCTGACCGGCCTGGAACGTATCGAGTTTGTCCACAATGCTCTTCCCGAAATTGATCTATCCGAGGTCGATCTCTCCACCACATTTCTCGGAAGGACGATCCGCCTTCCCCTTATGATCTCCTGCATGACCGGGGGTTATTCTGATGCGCTCAGGATCAACCGTGGATTCGCATCTGTCTGCGAGGAACTGCAGATTCCGCTCGGGGTCGGTTCCCAGCGCCAGGCTCTTGAAAACAGCCGGTACCTCCGGTCATTCACGGCGGTGCGGGCCTGTGCTCCGACGATCCCGGTCATCGGGAACATCGGTGCGGCGGAAGTGGTCCGGCTGGGCAGCGCGGATGCAGAGCGTCTTGTGGAAATGACTGAGGCAGATGCGCTGGCGGTTCACCTGAATCCCCTTCAGGAGTTTCTCCAACCTGAAGGAAATCCGAATTTCCGCGGCGTTCTTGCTGGTGTCGAGCGCCTGGTGCGAACCCTTCCGGTCCCGGTGATCGTGAAGGAGATCGGTGCAGGGATATCCGGTGATGTTGCGCGGCGATTGATCGAATGCGGCGTGCGTTACATCGATGTCGCCGGTGCCGGCGGAACAAGCTGGGCCGGGATCGAGCTCCTGAGACGGCCGCAAAAGGACCGGTCATCCGCGTTCTGGGACTGGGGTATTCCACTTGTGACTTCGCTTCGTGAAGTGGCTGCACATCGGACAGGCAGCATCCCGCTGACGATTGTCGCCTCCGGCGGAATCTCGAACGGAATCGAAGCAGCGAAATGCCTTGCGCTGGGCGCGGATATAGCGGCATCGGCCCGGGTATTCCTGCTTGCACTTCGGAAAGGGGGAGTGCGTTCCCTGAAGCGCCTCATCGGGCAATGGGAAGAAGAGATGCGGGGGGTGATGTTTCTGACCGGATCAACGACGATCAGCGACCTGAAGAAGGCTCCGCTGACATCAATCTCATGACGGAGAGAACCGCTCGGCAACGGTACTCACTGCTCCGCCGGCGAATTGACGCGGGCCTCCTGGCCATCGTCCGCGAAACCCGTCCGCCGGAGATGATGAAAGTTACGAAGCATGTCATCCGTGCCGGCGGAAAACGGATCAGGCCGGTTCTCACTCTGCTCTCGTGTCAGGCGGTCGGTGGCCAGCCGCGGCAGGCAATGCATGCCGCCGTGGCGGTTGAACTGCTGCACAGTTTTACCCTGATCCATGACGATATTATGGACCATGCGCCGACGCGCAGAGGTCTGCCCTCAGTCCATGCACTCTGGGGAGTTGACAGCGGGATCCTGGCAGGTGATCTCATCCTCGGCCTCGGTTATGACTCACTGCAGCGGACCGGAAGTCCAGTCCAGATCAGGCTGTCCACCCGGTTCACGAAGGCGCTGCTGGACGTTTGCGAAGGACAGGCGGTTGATCTTCAGTTCCCCGGCAGAAGGAGTGTCACGGTCAGAGAGTATTTTGCGATGATCGAAAAGAAGACCGGCGCTCTCTTTCGCCTTTCGACGGCGCTTGGAGGTCTCATCGGATCAGGGTCAGACCGGCAGGTGGAAGCACTGGAGCGATACGGCGTTCATATCGGCCGGGCATTTCAGATACAGGATGATCTTCTTGATGTGGTTGCGGAAGAACGGGCTTTTGGCAAGATTGTCGGGGGCGATATCCGTGAGAAAAAGAAGACATTTCTTCTGGTTCGTGCGATGAGGAAAGCGAAGGGGTCGGACCGCACGTCTCTGCTTCGGGCATTCGGAGGAGACGTTCGTCCCGCGAAACGTGTCCGCATCGTTACGGAGATCTACCGCCGACTCGGGGTCCTCGAGGAAGCCCGGAAGAGGATCCATCATGAAACAACCCGCGCCCGTGAGTCGATCAGCGGCCTTCCACGGAACAACGGTACGGCGATGCTTGGCTGGATCGCCGGTGCCCTCGAAGCAAGGACGTTCTGACAAAAATGATTGAACGCGAAGTGACCGTCATTAACCGGTCCGGCCTGCACACGAGGCCGGCCGCGACGCTCGTCAAAGCGGCGTCACGTTTCAGTGCGGAATTCACCATCATCAAGGATCAATTCTCGATCAACGGGAAGAGCATTATCGGTGTCATGACCCTTGCCGCAGAGCAGGGTTCGACGATGGTTCTTCGCTTTGAGGGAGCGGACGAGGTGGAAGCAGCGGAGACGATCATCGGTTTGTTTGAGCGCGGGTTCGATGAATAGAATGACGAACACCGAACAAGTGGAAACCACGGAAGTAATCCTGAAAGGGATCGCAGCGGCGCCCGGCATTGCGATCGGGCCGGCGTACCTCTACAGCAAGGAGGTCCCGGTGGTCGAGATGAAGAAGATTCCTGCTGCGGAACTCGAGGCGGAAGTGACCCGGCTGTATAACGCGACCGCACGATCGGAGAAGGAACTGCAGAAGATCCACGCGTTTGCTGAACAGAAACTTGGCAGGAAGAACGCGGAGATCTTCGAGGCCCAGATCATGATCCTGAGCGACAGCGTTCTGATGAAGGCGATCGAAGGCCGGATCCGAAGCGAGGGACACAATGCGGAATTTGTTGTCAGCGATGAGATCGGGAAATATCGACGGAGAATGCTGGAGTCGTCCGACGAATATATGATCGAACGGGCGCACGACGTCGAGGATGTGATGAACAGGATCATCAGAAATATCCGGGACCAGAAGCTCTTCTCGCGGCTCGAGGGGGAGTCGATCATCGTGTCGGAAACATTGACACCGGCAGATACGGTGATTTTCAGCCGCAACCAGGTCCTTGGCTATGCAACGAATCTCGGAGGGATAAGCTCTCACGCAGCACTGCTCTCCCGCTCGCTGAAAATTCCGGCGGTTGTCGGTCTTCGCCGGGCTACGGAACTGGTGAAAACCGGAGACCAGATCGCCGTGGATGGTTATTCGGGGACCCTGGCGATCAACCCGAGCAAAGAGACGCTCACGAAGCTCCGCGGGACGGCAGAACGATTCCGCACCTTCGAAGAACAGCTCGTCGGTCTGGCCGACCTTCCGGCAGAGACGCTGGACCACAAGCACATCGAACTTTCCTCCAATGTCGAGTTTCCCGATGAACTGCAGTTCGTCCGTGTGCAGGGTTCGGTCGGCATCGGGCTGTACCGAACGGAGGGACAGCTGATCGGAAGGGGAGACTACCCGGGTGAAGACGAGCAGTATGAGTTGTACAAGTCTGTCGCCGACGGGATATACCCCCATTCGGTTATCTTCAGGACCTTTGATGTCGGGGGTGACAAGCTGATGCCGGATGCGGTCAGAGAAGACAATCCATTCCTCGGATGGAGAGGAATCAGGATGATGCTCGACCGCCAGGACCTGTTCATGGACCATTTGCGGGCTTTGCTGAGGGCAAGTGTCCGGAAGAACGTCCGCATCATGTATCCGATGGTCTCCTCGATCGAGGAGATCCGAAAAGCCAGGGAGCTGCTGACCAGGGCAAAGGCTGATCTGAAGGAACGGGGCCAGCGGTTCGACGAGCGGGTGAAGGTCGGCGTGATGATCGAGGTTCCCTCGGCGGCCCTCCTTGCAGGAGAGATTGCCGCCGAAGTGGATTTTCTCAGCATCGGGACGAATGACCTGATCCAGTACCTGCTGGCCGTTGATCGTGACAACAGCTACGTTGCTCCCCTCTACCAGCCGTTTCATCCGGCCGTCCTGCGAACCATCAAGGAGGTCATCATCGCGGGGCACCGGAAGCATGTCTGGGTCGGCATGTGCGGCGAGATGGCAGGAGATCCGGTTGCGACACTGCTGTTGATCGGAATGGGAATCGATGAACTGAGCGTCGTTCCATCCATGGTGCCGGAGATCAAGAAGATCATTCGTTCCATCCGCGTGAGTTCGGCCCGGCGCATTGCCGGGAAGGTGCTTGCAATGACATCGGCGGAGGAAGTGAAAGAGTATCTTCTTTCGATCATGAAGAAGAAACTTCCGGACATACCGTTGCAGGAATTGAATGATGAACCGCAGGAGCACTCATGACGTTTGAAGAACTCTTCTCTGTGGACCGTTCCAACATGTTCCGGTTGTTGAAACAGTTTCCGGACCAGGTCCGGGAGGCGGTAGCGATTGGCAATTCGGCGGGATTACGAAAACGGATACGGGCGGTCAAACAGATCGTCCTTACCGGCATGGGAGGGTCTGCCATAAGCGGAGATCTGCTCGCCGGCCATCTCGCCGATTCGCTGCGCGTTCCCCTCACGGTGAACCGTCACTACTCGCTTCCGAAATTTGTTGGAAAAGAAACCCTGCTGATTGTCTCGTCATACTCCGGGGGGACGGAAGAAACGATCAGCGCGTACAAGGAAGGAAGCAGAAAGGGTGCTCAGGTTCTCTGCATAACCTCGGGAGGACGGATTGGATCAATGGCACGTGCGAAGCGGCACATGCAGATTACAATTCCGGGAGGACTCCCTCCGCGCGCGGCACTGGGGTATTCCTTCTTTCCCCTGCTTATCGGTCTTTCACGGTTCGGACTCGTCCCGCGGAAGTCGAAAGAGATCAGGGAAACGATTCAACTCCTTGACGAACGGTCATCGACGTACGGGAATCCGGATCCTTCGACCAACAAAGCGCTGCAGGTGGCGGAAAATCTTCGCAACCGGGTCGGGGTCCTTTATGCCGGGACCGGTATGCCCGGTGCGGTGGCAACCCGGTGGCGCGGACAGATTGCCGAGAACGCGAAGGCAATGGCATGGACGCACGTTGTGCCGGAAATGAATCACAATGAGATCGTCGGATGGCGGATTCCTCAGGAGCAACTGAAGGAAACGGCGGTTCTGCTCCTTCGTGACCGCGGAGACCACAAGCGGGTTCAGCGGCGGATGGACCTTACCAGAGGGATCCTGGCCGATACATCACTACATATCAATGAGATCTGGTCCGAGGGAACATCACCGCTCGCACGCATGTTCTCTCTCATATACCTTGGTGACTGGGTCAGTTATTATCTGGCGATTCTCCACGGTATCGATCCGACCCCTGTCATCACCATCGATCATTTGAAGGCCGAACTGGCTAAATAGCGCGGTTGCTTTCTTTTACGGCCGGAAAACGAGATATTGATACCATATTCTGCGTGTGACATTCCTATTCCGTCCAGACAATCTCATGACCAGACAACATAGAATCGCAATCGCCGTCGCACTTGTCACCATCGCTGTAATGGTCTTCGTTACGTTTTTCCGGAGCGGCACCTCCTGGTAGCGGTCGCACCGAGCGGCACGCTTCTTCTCTGTACGACGACATTCGCTTCCGTTGACCGGAAAACGGTCAACTCTTCATCCTGTGTGTTCCATTTGTTCAACAAAGAGAGGCACGTCATGTCACTGCGCATCAACGATCCAGCTCCTGATTTTTCGGCGGAGACAACCGAAGGACAAATCCGGTTCCATGATTGGATCGGAGACGGATGGGCAATTCTGTTCTCGCATCCGAAGGATTTCACACCTGTCTGCACGACCGAACTCGGATACATGGCCAGACTCGCTCCTGAGTTCGCAAAACGTAACTGCAAGGTGATCGGTCTGAGCGTCGATCCGGTCGACAGCCACAAGGGATGGGCAAAAGATATTGAAGAGACCCAGGGGCATGCCGTGAATTACCCTATGATCGGCGATACCGATCTCTCGGTTTCGAAGCTCTATAATATGCTTCCGGCCGAAGAGACAGGGACGTTTGAAGGCCGCACGGCGGTGACCAATCAAACAGTCCGCTCTGTGTTCATTGTCGGTCCCGACAAGAAGATCAAGCTGGTGCTCACCTATCCCATGACCACAGGCCGGAATTTTGACGAAATCCTCCGTGTCCTCGATTCAATGCAGCTTACAGCGAAACACAAGGTCGCAACACCGGTGAACTGGAAGAAGGGAGAAGATGTTATCATCGTCCCGGCCGTGAATGATGATGATGCGAAGAAGATGTTCCCCGGGGGATGGAAAGCGGTGAAGCCGTAT